>Ga0179593_1702928_pt1 | contig 16993 bp, 17 predicted proteins | sample CZODoug2_1_08_16_FD_185931 | JGI IMG/M metagenome (GOLD analysis project Ga0179593, IMG submission 185931) | Vadose zone soil fungal communities from Angelo Coast Range Reserve, California, USA - CZODoug2_1_08_16fungal (PacBio error correction) | ecosystem: Environmental > Terrestrial > Soil >...
ATGCCCATGAACTTCCAGCGGAGACAGGGGAGGTCGAAAAAACCAGGGCTTAAAGCACACGGCCAAGGGGTGCAGACATTGCTGAGGTGAGGAGAAAGGAGAAACTTGAGACATAATGGTTTGGGGCAGCATGGGGAAGGACCTGTTCATAAAATGGGGAGGGGAAAAGAAGAGCTATCTAAATTTCTGACCCGGCATGTGACATCTATGGGAGGGGCCAGATGTGCAGTCGTTAAGGATGCGATGGACCCCTATATAGGAGGACGCCTAGGAAAAAAATGACACTACGATTTAAAGGGCTCAAGGAGGAGGGGATTCGGTTCCGTCAAGGGCGGAGAGACCGCGCTGAACTGCCAGACAGAGGTTTGAACCTAGATCTTGGCGAGAAGTTGGAGAGGAAAAAGGCAATTAAAAAAAACAACGCCTGGGCCGGCCGCTAACCATGCGGTGAACTAGCGCCCACCCGTCCATCGATACAAAGAAAAGATGGGAGAGGATCGGGATAGTGCAGAATCCATGGGCCAGGTCGTTGTTCTGTTGGAGAGGGTGGCTATGAAAGAAAAACTTTCGGAATTTTAACTACTATTTGGGAAAGGAAGTCCGGTGCCGTTGAGAAGGATTGCGGCAGGGCAGTCGCTGCCAAGAGGGGGAAAAAAAAAAACAATGATCAACCAAATTGAGGAGGGAGTGGAGACTAGGGGAAAGGAGGGTCTTCAACGGAACTGAAAAAAAACTGGAAATGGGCGAAATCTTTCTGATAACAGCCACAAATCAGGCGAAAGGTGTCTCATGCTCAATAGGAAGGGGGACTAATAAGGGACAAGTATAACATCCCAACACAAGCTCCCATTGGGACGTTTACGGGCGGAGGAGCGGGGGGTCTATCCGTTGTAGCGGGGGGCCAAAAACATGACTCCTTTTTCGGCGGGATAATGGGGCAAAATTTCGGTTATCCCACCCATAGAATAAAGGGGGGGGGGAAGCCTCGAAAACGACTCGATGGGAGGAGGTCTCGCGGAGAGGTTGGCCCACATGGCGGTTGAAAGAAATCCCGTATGGGGTGAGCTCGCATAGTGAAGGGCAGTGAGAAAGGTTCGTCCCCGAAGGGGGTAAAAAGGGATTAATGAACATGGCTGTGGTGAAGTCGTCCAGGTACAGAGAAGATTGAATAAAACTCGGCGTCGTCAGGAAAGTACGCGTTGTTGCCGGAAATTCACTTGGGAGAAGGAAGTGATGAAAAGCACTCAGTATTACTGAGTACCCGGGTCGCGGTAGGGGAAGGTGGCATCATTATGTATCAATGAAGATGGGAAGAAGATATGAAAAAAAATGGGTCGAGGCGTGCTTAGGGAAAGAGAGGTCCATATGCTTGTTTATGGCGTTTGAAGAACTTTCCTATGCAGGAGGACCAGACTGCAAAAGCCTTGGGGGAAAACTGGACTGAACGATCAGATCCGCGTGGTGGAAAAAGAAATGCGAGGAGGGAGCCTAAGACAAATTTTGGTAATCTCACGACGACACATGAAATCTCATCGAAAGAACTAAGGATCGGGTGGCGGGATTAAAAGCGGAACCAAGTGGGACCGTTTGGGTACGCAGCGCGGGCGCCGGGGGCGTAGTCCCGGCGGTCCTTCGTGGCCATAGGGGGAGGGGACGCCGAGGTAGGCTGACCACCACCTGGGCCAGAGAAGGGAACAATTGAAGGACCTCGATGCCCCGAGGGGTCACCTTTGCGACAACACGCACGGTTGAGGTCGAGGGGGTCTCGCTGGGGGGAATAACACAGTGTTGAGGTGGGATACTGCGGCAATAGGTCCTGAGTCCAGACCCACCTTCCCAAAAAACCAAGAAAGGGGTCGATATTCGGGGGGAAAGGAGAAACCGCACCGGTCGAGACAGGCTCCGCCAGCAAGGGGAAGGGGATAGAGCAGAAATGAAGATGCTGGGGGAAAAAATCAAAGGGAAAAGAGACCTGCACCGACCAAATAGGTAGTATTTTTGGGGAGTCAGGAAGGGGGGGGGTACGTTATCCGGAGACGCTGAACCGGCGAGGAGGGAGATATGTCACAAACATGATGGGTGAGGGTAGCTAAGTACGAGATCGAAGATAAGGGAATTGGCGCACCCAAACGAAACTATTAAAAGGCACTCGCGGAAGGGGATCTGCAAAAAAGGGAAGACGAAGAAGTTTCAGCTAAGGCCGTTTGGCGGGGGTGGAAAGAGACAAACATCTCAATCGGCGTGAAGAAGAAAAAAGATGCGATTGGAAGAGGAGAAGAAGTCCAACGTAAAACTTCTATACACGCAAACAGGAGAAAGGGAGATTGTGACGGTTACAGAAGATTCTCGGGGACGACGGAAGGGGACAAAGAGGGCGTAAAATTGAGACGAAAAGATCCAGCGAGGGGAATGTCCGTCGTGTTGGGCGCCGATGGCCAGAAAATGGCTGTGGCAAAGTCGTTGGCAACGGTCCTGGGATACGAGAAGGCGTCAAACCAAGCATTACAAAACTTGGATGAGGGGAGCTCCAAAGCGGCGGAGATCAAAACGCCGGATAACGAGCGAGAGGGGTGTCGAGGAGAAATACAAATAAATGAAAACGACGGGAAGCGAAAGCCAGCCTGGTCCAACGGAATCAGGGGACCGTCGAAACCTCAGGATTGAACTAAACCACAATGCTTGATAAAACCATTCAATGGGGTAGGGGAGAAGCGCAGGGAAAGGGGAATTAAGCCTCAAAAGAAAAGGGGGGGGCGAGAACCTCGTTCGAGTAAGAGAGAACGCCTGGCTAGGAGATTGCAAAGAAAGAAAAAGAAGGAAGCAAGACTTGTCGAGGACAAACTCGCGTCTAGAACGGACAGGGTTGGGTGGCCGGGTACAGTGGGGAAGAGTGCAGGACATGGATGCAAAGCAGAAGGAACGCAAGCAGCCGTGGAAAAGAAAGGCATATGAGTAAAGGAATTGCCTCGATGGACCTCGAGGCCAAGCGTCAAGTGGGACAAAGGGAAAAGGAGTTTTCATCAACGACAGGGGGGGTCGGGACATTTTGGAGGTATAACGCAATTTCGCCACGTTGGAAAAGGAAAGAAACCAAACAAGGGACATCCTCTAGCCCAGCGAGGGGTTTAAAAAGGGGGTGTAAGGAGGAGAGGATGAATTACTTCTCCAGATTTGGGGAGGAACTATTGGAAAAAAGGAAGAAGGGGCGAAAATAAAGGGATATCAGAGGAAAAAGAGGGAAGGATGGAAAAAAGCCTCAGCGCGTGAATTGTAAAAGATCAACAAAACAAAAAGAGATAAGGAATGCTCTAGGCGTAAATGGAGAGAAAGGAATAGAATGATGAGGGGAGAGAAGTGACGGCTCATAGTCTCAAGGAGGGGGCGTAAGGAAGCGAAAAAAGAGAGCCTCCCTAAAAAAAAAAAAAAAAAGGGGGAAACAGAGCGATGTCAGGAGGAATGAAAGGATGGTTGGTGGTTGGAGGGAGAGACAGGAAACAGCGGGAAGAAAATGGGATTTCTGCAGTCATTACGAAAGGGAAAGGGGCGTTGGGGAAAAGGAAAAAATGTTGATTCGTTAGTGGGGACCTCCATGCAATATGCATAAAGGACAATTCATGAGTTTGACGGCTGAAAGGCGGTCAAGGGATGGGGGAAACAGACTTTGTGTTGGGAATGCTGATTACGCAATTGGAGGGAAGGTAATTTAGAAATATCAGGAGGGGGATTTTCAGGGGGCAAGAAGGACTCGCCATAAAATCGGTTGAGGCTGGCAGACGAAGGTGATTGTCTGAGTCGAGCGCTGACACTAGAAGAATGGAAGAGGGAGGGTCTTGTCGGAACTTGGAGGGAACAATCCAGGGGGTCGCAACGGGGAAGGGAACGAGAGATGGGGGGTGTTGCTTCTGTAGATGCTAATGGGGGACGTGGGAGTCTAAAAACGACCGCGAGGAGATTTTATAGGAAGGAGTGGAGAAAAAGCCAGGTGCTGCGGTACTCGTTGGGATTAACGGAGGAACTCGCAGAAAGGGTAACTACGTAACCCAGCTGAGGGGAAAATTCTTGCGGGGGAACACATCCTTACTGCCGTCGCTTGTTATGTGGTGGGAGAAAAGGTAAGGGGGGGAAAAACTGATGACTAGCTCTAAGAAACAGAGAAACTACTGTTACCAAGAAAAGGGGGGAGCAGAAGGTCAGATTAGTGTAAGGAACGGAAGCTGGTAAGTTGGCAAGAGTTTGAAACTAGGCGCATCTGGTTCCCTCTTCAACAAAGATTGAGAGGCAGGGGGAATCAGGGACAGCCCTCGACGGGGAAACGAGAGTAGACGGTGTCGGGATCAGAGGAGGGGGGGGGTTGGCCATTGAGGAACTTACTTCTATCAGGTAAGTCCTAAATAAAGAAAGAGTCATAGGACGGGGGGGGGGAATAGAAAAGCCATCCGGCGTCTAAAAAAAAAAAAAATAAGAGGTCCCCATCCTCCGGCGCCCTAAACCGAGGGAGGTGAGGTGTCGAGAAGGCGCATTTTCCAAAACCAATGATCAAATAAATGCTCCGCAAGGGAAGAAGCTGTGGGAACCCATTGAGGGTGGTAAGAAAGTGATATTCACCAAGAAGGGGAGACGTTCTGGGGCTGGGGGTGAAAAGAGGACCTAGAAAGAAGGCCAAGGTAAAGCACAGTTCATCCGGGGGGGAGGGGAAGGGGGGAAGGTTAAGAGGGGGGGGGGGGGGGGGGTAAAAAGTATCACACTATACCGAGCGGGAAAAGAAATACTGGTGAAAGTGGGGTTTCCATACATAAAAAGAGTAAATGTGGAGAAGAAAGGAGACTTCCGGCTTTCCCAGGGGGGGGAGGAGGAAAACAGAACTAATCCCGGTCAGTAATCAAGGGGCAGACGGTCGGGGACCTCTATTACAGCACTTCAAAATCATAATAAAAATACTACGGACGGAGAGACCAAAAAGATCAGGGCGGACTGTAGATGAACTTGAATGTGAACAGAGGAGACGGTTCCCCACAACGCGAAAAGGAGGGAAAAGGTGAACATCGGCTGAGCCTCGTGCGGCTATCCTTCCCCGAATTAACGCCCTGTCGGGGAAGGGGAACGGGGAGGGGGGGGGGGGGAGTATGATAGAAAGCTTGCTCATCCGATTAGAGACACACATCCAGAATCAGAGAGGGACTCGAACTGATATCTGAGGTTAAGGAGACACAAAAAACGACCGCCAAGCAAAGTGGTCTTCTATCAGGTGATGCCAATTAGCGAGTGATGGCCTCTAGACGCCGGCCAAGACACAAAGAGTTTCCTTGTAAGTTCGGAAAGCGATTGCCGCCCGGAAGACAAAGGGGGAGAGTCCTTTTCAACCATAAAGCTTAAGGACAAAAGTGGGAAAAGGCAACTCGGGGGATGGCCGCCAGTGAAAATCGCGAGGTCTGCAACACTCCATCTGGGAACACGAAAAGAGGGGAAGGAAAAAATACAAGAGGAGGAAGGAAAAGAGAGGATCAGGGCAGGATAGGGCAAAAAAAAAAGGGGGGGGGGGGGGAATGATGAACGCGCAGTACCTCTTGAGCGACCGAGAGGAGGGGATCTTACTGGGTGAAAAAAAAGAGGGGGGGCGCAGATCGAAAAGCTCCACTTACAATGTGAAATGGCCGCTTGCAAAGGGCAAATGAGTTCTCATAAAAGAGGAAAGAGAAGTTGCGACGGCTTAACACGGGGGACGCGGAAGGGGGTCTGATAGCCGAGTTTCGACCGCGAAGAAATTGACCATACCAAGGGGCAGAAGAAAAAATGGATTCCTCCAAGGATGAGTGGGGACGGTCATTGGGGGGGGGTATTCCGGGTGATGAAAAGGGGAACTGTGAAAGGGTCCAATGGGGAATAAGGGGATAGACGAAACAGCCTTGTTTTCGCGGCGGGCAAAAAAAAACAAGAGAAACAAGAAGGGGGGCAAAGGGTCGAGTCTTTGTTAGGAACGGGGGGCGGATCGTTGAGGGGTTTAAGCCGGGGAGGAAGTTTTGTGGCCCGGCCCAAGGACGTTGGCTGGGACGCTCGACGCCATGGCACGGAGGACAGTCACAGGAAGCTCTTTCTTCAAACTGCTAGATCGTAACAGTTAATAAAGGGGGTGGATCTCCGAGCGTTATGAGTGAAGCGCAAAAAAGGAGGCCGGTCGTGGAATTTTTATTGTCAGAGATGGCGATATCACTGATTCAGGGGAGGAGGGGGACGAGCAGAACGACGGGAGCGCACCTGCTGGGAGGAAATACATAGGGGACATTCAATGGAGGAGAGGGGGACTGCGGGAGGGAAAGGAGTGCCTAACAGAGGGCCCCATCGTGAATTGCCATCATCGGAGAGGCAAACTAAAAGGAGGAGGGAGGGGGGAGTGCCTCAAAATATTGAAAGAGCGTTGACGACGGTACCTTGAGGAGTTTGGGGTACCAGACCCGAGGGACTCAAAGGAATATCTCCAACAAACAACAGGGGGAGTAAAAATATTACCATGACGTCCCTGAAGAAGGGGAGGGGGAACGACGGCACAATGGCCACGCTTACTGAATGCCGCGGAAGTCAGATCTGTCGCTTCCAAAGTAGAGGTAGGGGGGGTTTGTTAAAGAGCGAAATGTCACGGAAATATTTCCCGACCGTCTGAGGAAGAGACTTCCTCCTGACCGCATTCAAGGTTCGGGGATCTATGGCGGCGCCAGGGGGAAACTACATTCTTTCTTCCTTCGGTTCTGACAATTAAAGATGAGAAAATTCAAAGCCTATTTAAGACAACGAAATGAACCACGATTCTCTGCTGTGTGTGAGACGGGAAAAGTGATGAATTTCAAGTACTCTGAAGCTACACCGATCAGTGACATGTAAGAGCGTGGGACCCCATAATCTTCTATTTTTCGAAACGTGCAAAAAAAACAAGGAAGAGAGATCCAAAATGACGGGAAGGAGGAAACATCCAACGGAGAAGGAAGAAACATCTCATCAGGGGGACGGGAGGAACCAACAGAATAATTACGAAAATAATGAATGGAGTTGGGAGCGTGAATCGGGGGAAGGGGGATGTGAGCGAACGAAGCACAAGGGAGGAGTTCTTGTCAACTTAGTTGGGAGAGGGGGGAAAGCGCGTGCCAGTTGATTACTTTGAAGGGGGAAACATAATCAACCCCACAAGAAGCCGGTGCGTAAAACGGTGGGAGGGACTTCGGTCAAACAAGGAGCGTCCGGGGCAGGTAAGAGCGAGAACCCCCTAGCACAAGAGAGAGGAAAAAGGGTAAGGGTCTAACTCCCAAGGAATGAAGGGGGCCATCGGAAAAAGTCATCTGAGAAAGACCGAAAATGAGCGATGGTGGAGCTCAGGTTCGAGGATCTCTGTTCAGACGCCACAGCGCTATTTCAGAACGTGCGGTAAATGGGGGGGCTCTTTGTCGATTCTACCCAAACAGGGGAGAGAAGATACCAGGATAGCGAGTGGCCCCGAGAGGGGGGAATCTTGTCCTAATGGGGGGGGGGGGAGGTAAGACAACTCGTTTAATCGATCAACCTTATTTCACGAGGACATCAGTGCGGGGAAAAAAAGAGCCGTTGCATCAAAGGAAGGTCAAGGGGTTGAAAAGGTATGAAAGATTGGTTTCCTATACAGATGAGAACTAAAAAAGTGGAAACTGCTTTGGGCACACAAGTTGGGCGGGGCAGTCGCTCGTGTAGGCTCATTACCGCGAGGGCAATCAACCTGATGTCGCCTTAGGGCTACCCTTTCTTGTCGGGGGGGAGGGAGATTACAAAGTAAAGAGGCGGATTAAATTCGGAAAACTTATTCAAGGGAGTAGGGTGGGGGAAAAGGGGAGGATAACGGATTAATAAGAAGATAAGGGACATCTCAAAGGCCGAAAAAGAAAGAAAGTGGATTGCGTAAAGATACCTGATAAGGCTCTCGCTTCAAACAGCTCTCTTAGTTCCGAAAAGACGGGCAGTGGTGAGAAAATCGCGTTGGGCCGATGAAAGTTCCGACAAAGAGAGAGAGGGGGGGGGGGGAGGTGTTACTGAAAGTGAGTTGCCAGTTGGAGATAAGCAGGTCCACTGAAAAAACAGGAAAATGAATACTGACTGGGGCTGATGCCCAAACTCGAGTATTTTTAGACCGCAAAGAGCATTGGCTTCTCGCCTCGGAGGTGAAAGGATGGGGTGGGACCCGTCTGTATTGCTGAGAGGAAAGAAAGACAAGGGAGTAGAGGGAAGAAGGACGTGACAAAGAAAGAGTATTTGTGCATGGGGGCGTGAACCCTCGGAAATCTACCATTCAAAAAAGCAACCCCTCCACGTAAAAATATCTGGGTGAACTCAAAAGAAGTAAAGAAAAATGGACGGACACAACAAAAAACACTGGGGGGGGCAATGCCCGGAAATAAGATGGGCTGAAAAAGAAAGGAGACGGCTAACACCGACAAATGATTTCGGTGGGGGGGATTCCGCCCTAGGGGGGGGAAAAGGGGATGCTTCGCTGACTTGACGAGTGACGTCGTCGGAAAAAGGGATTTCTTATCGTTAAGAAGGGCGAGGGAGGAATCAATAAAGGGGCCTAACAACTACGATAGATCTCCCTCGCGAAAAAAGGAGAGCAAGGAAAACAGTTTAAAGTTCTGAAGCACGTGCGGGGGTGGGGGGGACCCGGATCGCGAGGGAGTGACGAGTGGAAAAGAGACGAGGACAGTCTTAGGTAACGCCTCGGAACCACAGGGAAAAGAGGAAGGGGTGAACAACAAACCCCATTCAAATGAAAGGTAAAGGGTTGAAGAAGGTCTCTTGGATCCTGACGAGGGAAAGGAAAGAAAAAGGGAGGAAGGGGAGCAGAAAAGAAACGCGGCAATGAACGGCGTGTGGGAACAATATGTAAATGCTGGTGAACGGAGGGGAAACATGTCGCGAGACCCTGCCGATAAACCTAGGGCGTCACGTTGGGGAGTGCGTCCCCGCTGGATGTTTCAGAGGCCTCTCCAAAGGGAAAAATCGAGGCGTGTCTCTGACGGTCAAACCTCAAATTCCTAAGGAAAAAGCCAGGCAGAAAAAAAACAGCCTTCCCTGTCCGCACTAGCGTCCAACGAAAAGGAAAAAGGGGGGAGGTCATTGTAGAACAGCAAGGAAGCTGGATAAAGACCGCAGGAAGAATGGTTACCTGGCCAAAGAGAACAAAATAAGAAGAAGAGCATTAGTCTACGGCAAGCGTTCTCAATCCCGACATAGGAGGAAAGTGAATGGAATAAATCACCAAACAAGCCTGCTATCTTCCGACAGCTTATTAGGATCAGGATAAGGGACATGGTTTGAACGTTAAACAGGACTCTTGAAGGAATGAGTGGACGCCAAGGGGGGGGAAAGGGAAGAATAGGCATGTAATGGAATTGTTCACCACGGATCTCATGAAAATCAATAGAAAACACTAAAATTCAATTTGCTCAAAAAGGAAAAAAAGGAGGGAAGTCCACGAGGTGACGTTGTCGACTGAGGGGGGGAAGAAAAAGGTTCCACCATTCGACCATCCCCAAAAAGGAAACGTCATGGATCATGAGGATTTTGAAAGTGGTGGGGGAGGAGGGAGAGATGCCGCGATAAGAAAAAGGATTTGAGCGCCGGTGGGAGGCGGGCTAAAGAAGAAGGGATAGCAATAAGCGCATTTTAACGCGATGTTGTAATCGTCAAAAAAAAAACCCCACTAAAAAAAAGGAGGAAGATAAATCGGCGACTGGAAAGCGCGTTGAGAACCAACGAGAAAAGATGCTTCTGCGGCCACGGCGAGGGGAAAGAAACGGCGGAAAAAGAGGATTAGTCTCTACATATATCTCACACAACAGGGGAAAACAGAGGGGAGATGGGGGGAGGATATTAAACGGGGGCCGGTGGGGGGGAGTGTGCTTCGGAGAGCCAATTTTGCGGGAGGACATTGAAATCCAATGATTTGGGAAACAGGGAAACGGCAGTTTATGAAAATCATGCCAAGGAGAAAGGGGAAAGGGGGGTTCTTAGAAGAGGCATTTGAGACAAATGAACAGGTGAGTGGGACTTCGGGAGCTTTCCGCTGGACTCCATTTCCTGCCTCGGAACGGGGGTGGGAAAGAAACAATGAAGGCATGGATAAGAAAAAAAGAAAAAGGAGGAATATTTTTTTGATACCAGGAACGGGGAAGGAATCTTTCAAAACGGCAAGAAGTTTTCACATCAGTGTGGGAGGTCAGGGAGAGGAAAGGGGGAAGGAGTGCTGAACTATCGAGTCTTTTATCCATCGGGGGGATTCGTATCCTCGTCGAGAGAAGGTAAGGAAAAAAGAGTGTGGGGGCACGTCGCTGTCTAGGGAGGGAATCGTCCAGGGGAGGGAACTAGTCTACTGCACTGATTCGGGGAGCCGAAGAAGCTCAAATCTTTGTGGACAGCCAAGAGAAAGGGGACTGGAGCTCGGTGGGGGAGGCAAGCGCAGGAAGAGCTTAGCCATGTTAAATACTGGACCAGGGAGGGGGAAAACCTTCTTGCGTAACAAACCTTACAAAAAGGAGTCTCTTATCGGTTCGGGGTGAGAAAAGGAGCAGGGGAAAGCTTCGGAAAGCGGAAAAGACGCGGAGAACTCTGATTACCAGCTAGCCACGGCAGAATGGGTGGGTGTCCTTAACGGAAGGACAGTGTAAATTAGTCAAGGAGTGAAGGAAAGGAAGAGAAGGGGGGTTAGATAGGTTCCCGCCTTAACAGAGAAAGATGAGGAGGACAATTCTCTACAGATAAAGTGGAAACGCTTCGGAACGTTGGTCGGATCAGGGATTCGACGCGAGGGGAATGGAGAAGGAGTCGTGGGGGTGGGACATTGGGAACAAAAAAGGCGAGTCGAAGATAAGCATCGAGAAAAAAGGGGAAAGCCATTTACGAACTTAGCATAAAAGGACCCATCCGACGGAGAAAAAAAGAGTTTATGGTCCGGCAGGAGGGGGTCAGGAACAAAAGGGGGGGGGCATCTTCTTTCGAAAGGACAGTGCTGGGGAATTTGGAGAGGGACTTGACCAACTGGGTGCATCCCCATAATTTTTAGAAACATGGGGGGAATGGGGATGTTGGGGGTATAGGAAAAGAAAAAAAGGGAATCGAATACCACAGCAAAGAAGAAGGTAGGGGAGAAGAGATACAAACGGGCCTTCTTTGGACAAAGGTTGGGACATAAAAAGGAAATCTTTTCGACCTTAAATCTCAAGCGGAAAGAGGCCACCGGAGGGGTGCTGGGAAATCAAAGCCGGGTGTAAAGGCTCAGTTTCGGGATCAGAAAGAAATAAGTCTTACTTTGCTTCGGAAGACGAGTAGGAAGGGGAAAACAAGCTCTAGCCCCAGACAAAAAGAGATAAGTGGGCGATCTTGAAGGGGTGTCAGGATCATTGGAAAAAAAGTAACGTCTGGACAATGGCAATCATTTACTTTGAAAGGCCGACGGACCGAGGGCATAGGGCCAAAGGGGCAGAAAAAAGAATGAAGCAATTTATTTCGTTTTCTACGAAAGGGAATAGTAAGCTATCTTTCGCAATACGAGGAAGGGAAGACCCCATAGAAAGAATCTGAGAAAATAGAGAAGTTAAGGAAATATCGTGAGGGAAAAAAAGAAGGCCGGAAAGTTGGAGCGTTCATTCTCATCAGGGAGGTTCAAAGGAAACAGAAAGAACTCTCTCGGAAGGCAAAAAGGGGCCGCGTACATTGGAGCGGTCGATCCGAAGGACGCGTAAACCTTCCATCTAGGTGTCCAATAGGAGTGGCTAGAACAGACGGCTCGGAAACGTTCCGAACTCACCATCTGCTGTGGAAAGGAAAGAGGGGAAGACACGACTATGATTAAATAGAAGATCAAGCGCAGGGGGAAAGAAGAGAGAGGAAGGAAGGAGATTCGTGGGGTTTGGTGGGGAAAAATGAAACCAGTGCGGACAATCTCGGAGGGTCAAATGGGGTGGGGCGATGACGCGCGGATATCTGGAAATCTCCTTCAGCACGTCCAGAGGGGGAAGGGTGGTAACCGCTTACGCGATGCGGTTTAATCAGAAGAGGAATCTCGAATGCCTGGGCGGGGGGACGGGGAGCAAAGGAAAAGGGGCAGAACTTGTGTTTCTCTCATAAACGGAGGAAAATGGACTAACCTTCCGTGACACAAACGCTGCAACGGGGGGTTAGGACCTCTCACTCCAATGGGATAGGGGTGCGGCAAGGGGGGGGTGGGGAGTCTGGGAAGTTGGTGAGGAAAGGAAAAGGGGAGCGGAAACAGAACCAAGGGTGGCAAAAAATAGGACAGACCTACATTTTTCGAGTGATAACCCAACAAAACGAAAAGCACCAAAGCAATTTCCATGAGGAAGAAGGACCGGGGGGACGCATATCAGGGATATCAGAAAGGTGTCTAAGGTATCCATTTTCTTTCCTCCGGACTTCGTTGGGGAGAAAAAAGGGGAAATGCGCCAAGGGGTGGAAAGCGTCCACCGGCGGAAAGTCTGGATTCAACCTCGAATTACGAAGGGGAAGGGAAAGGGGGATCCTACAGGACAATATCACTTCGTAGGGAAAGGAAAAAGCTTTTGTATTTTGGGGGTCAAAAGCGAAACCTGTGGGAACTGACATTTCCGGCATAGAACCTACTTCATCAAAGGGCGGCTCAGACATAATGATGGGAAAAGGAAGGTCGGTCCTTGAAGTGATCTTAAGACGGGGGGACCATCTTTCCTTGCATCAAGAGGGCCCATTTATAAAGGAAGGAGGAGGGGTGGTCTTACCGGTCAGCGACCTCAAAAATTTGTCAGCTCAGGGCGGGACGCAGGGGGGGGGAAGGGAGGAGGGACAGATTAACAGGGAGGAAGCGGAACGTCCGGCCGAGATCTCACGAGGAGTGGTAGGGAAAGGAAAAAAAAAGGGCCCGCGCAACAGGAAAAACACTTCCTTGAATACTCCACCGAGTCAACTAATTCAAGAAAATCCTGATGGAGGGGGAGGAGGGCAGGTATTTTGTTTGAAAATGGATGAAGGGGGGAAACCGGATGGGAAAGAAACCTGGTGGGACAAGAGACCGGCGCGGACCCGACCAGCATGTGAATCCAGAAGAGGAGGAGGGGAGAAGACGCTATGAGAATTCTGTCTGACAGCAGGCGGCTAGATATATCAACAGAAAAAATGACCACGAAAGGAGAGGGGCGGTGCGGACTGGGAAGAAGGGGGAGAAAGGATTAAAGAGATACCGCCCCTTGTAAGTCGGGGGGAAAAGCAAAGAAAGCTGGCGACGAAGGGAGTGCAAAACTGCGGGGCAGGAATCTCCCGCCACGCCGGAAAGGAGAGAAAAAAAAGACAAGGCCTCCCCCGAACATATATCGATCAGGAAGAAAGGATTCTCGACACCTACGATTACGAAAAGAAATGGAAAGCCGGGGAGGAAGGGGGGTCAGAGAAAAGGCGTGGGCTGGGAGAGCTCGCAATGTCGGGAGGGGAAAAGAGAACGGGGGGAGATTGTTCGAGGAGGTGGAAAAAAAGCAACGCAGGAGGTAACTTCGGCATTCGTCCTTACTAAACGAACAAAAACCAAAAGCCAACACGAAGCGGGCGGAAAGCGGGTATAAAGTTGCCGAGCGTGAGGGGGGAAAAGGAAGCGTCGTCGAGCGCACTCGAGTAAAAGCATCGAGGGCGGTAATTGCACGAACGACGAAAAAGTTGCGGGGACTGCGAAGGAAAGGCAAAACTAAGCCGAGACAAAGAGACAACATGGGGCAGGACGTTCGGAGAAATTGGAGGAAGAAAACCGCTTTCAATCATACCCAATTAAAATAAAAGGGGGGTGGCCAAACGAATACTGGTGCGCTTGGTTCGGAAATGGGACACGAAAAAGATGGTGCCGACATCGGAGAGGGAACCGAGCGCTTGAGGAGTCTATTCGAACCTGCAATGGGGGGGATGGTGTACTGGGATGGAAAAACGTCGAGAAAAAGGCAAGCCCGTGCCAGGAAGGGAAGCGGTTCAAGTCGGGCGGAGAATTGTTGGGGAAAGAAAGGAAGGTATCATTTTCTTTGAAGGTCTTAAAACAACGAAGCAGAGGGGAAAATTTACGACGTGCTCTTGGAGGGGCAGTCTCAAGAGGGGGTTTAGGCTCTTACGAGAACGGGAAGGTTACACGGCGGCTGCTGAGGTCGAGAATTTGCCTAGGAAGAGCGGAGGGTTCAGTGAAAAACTGCGGGAGAATTTCAACCATATGATGGCTTTTGGAGTCCTAGCTGTGGAAAGAGAGGGAGGAATAGCAGAGCGACGAGCCCTAGGGAAAAATTAAGGGAACTGGGGGGAACGGCTAATACGTTTCCGCTGGGAAAAGGACTCGAGGGGGTCGTGCCGGGTCCAACAGGGAAGGGGGTTGGTAAGCAGCACAAATGCAAAGAACAGGAAAGAGCATCTAACTCCACTTAGGAAGCTCTTGGGGTTCGTCTACTTCTTAGACCGCGGGGTATGAGGAATGGGGCTATCAGAAAGGTACCAAGCTTCTCAGGATTAGTGGAGATACACCCTTCCCCGGAGAAGTTACTCAAGTTGGAGAAGAAAAAGCAAAAGGTCAGGGCTGGCCAGACGGAAAACGGCCGGGAAGCGACTAGGGAACCGTCTTTATGTTACCTTGAAACATTGCCAAGGGGGGGTGAACTCTTCGTTTACCAAACGACCGAGGAAATTGGTTGAGGGGGGGGGGACTTCCGCTCTCCGTGTCCCTCGGAAGATACACTTCCTTCCAAGAAAGAGGTATTCAGGGGGGGGGGGGATGCTTCACCTCATTAAATCCCCCAAAGAGGAAACTAGTCCACAGTCTCAACCTAGGAGGATAGGGAGAGTAATTAAAGGCTTATGGGGGGGCCTAGAGAAGGAAAACCTGGACACTAGGGGGGGGGGGGGGGGGAAGTGGGATTGACCTACGATGATGGGCTGGGTGACCGGAAACAACCGGCTGGGGAAGGTCTTAGGCGTTCTGGTCGGGGTCATAGCGGAGGAAGGGCAGATAAGTAAAGGAAAAAAAAAAACGGAAGTATTTCAGGCACGGACGCGCGAAGAGGGGGGGAAGGTCACAAGTCGACGAGGGGAAAAAAGCCGCCAAAGGGGAAGGTTATTTCCCGATGGCCAGAAGCGTACGATTGACGTAACCAATAGAATGCTAAGAAAGTGAGGGAGAAGGAAGCGAAAATTAAGATCCGGTTAATTGACAACTATGGGCTGCCTGGGGAGGATTATGAAGGTGTAAAAGACGAGGCTCAAGTCCGAGCTGCTATGACGGGGGAAAAAGCTGTCCGAAAACAGAGTGGGAAAGAAGAGTCCACAGAGGGATTTTTTGCTAACAAGAAGGTTAAAATAACTGTCTGTCGTTGCCAGGAAACGGAAGACCGACGCATCAACGGTCAGACAGTGTCACCGTGGGGCGTGGAGAGGAAAAAAGGGGCGTATTCTCAACCAAGCAAAACTACACGAAGGGGTCGAGAGGACGGAACGGCCTCAACCATTTCATTAAAAAGAAGGTCAGCCAATGTGCCAACGCACGAGAGTCTACTATGGAGGCAAGTGATCGAAAAAACCAAGACGGGTATAAATGAAACCTAAAATATCATTTGAGTGAAAAAGAGAGAGACAGCTTCCAACAATGATGGGAATAATCACAAGGGCACTCATTAGCCTTGAAAGAGAGGGGAACTTGTCCAGAGGAAAGAAACAAAAGAAAAAAAGGGATTCCGCCTATGAGAGGAATCAACAAAGGGGGGAATACAACCGGGGCACGAGTTGACGGTAGAAAGGGGAGGGCGAGAAGCTCAAAAGGGGGGAAAGGAGTGAAGTTGGAATCGTGCCTACAATTTACCACTCTAGCCACATAAGAAGAAAGTTCAGGGACACGCCATGAGGTAAACAGGGGGAAAGGTGGGCAGTACTGACTTGTGGATAAAAGGAAAGGAAGGGTCATTCAATAGAGTTTCCAGCGCAAAAACAACGACCGGGAAACGCTGCAAATAAGCTCTGGTTTTGGACCATTGGTTGTGCGGCGACGAGGAGAGCGGATGGGGAGAGAGGGGGTGGGGGTTACGTAGTCACCTTCTCCGAAGAAGGAAGACTTAACAGTTAAGCCGGGGGGGTATCTCTCGCAAAAAACCAACTGTATTATTGAAATAAGACGGGGGAGAATGAAGGGAGGCGGAGGGAAACGTAGAATGAATATCTCTCCGTGACGCGAAGTATCAAAGGAGATAATAGGGGCTAGAATCCACAGGGCAAACAGAGCGAGGAAAGGAGATGAAAACACTGGGGAGAGCCGGGGGAACTCTGAAGTCAGTTCATGGGCAACATGTCATTACTGACAACGTCAAGAAGGGGAAGAAACTCGTGCCAGTCCCTTGGGGGAGATTGTGTCTATTGCGAGGGGAAAAAGATCAATAGTTGCTAAAGGAATTACATGGAGGTGAAAGGGAGGTCCTCGGGATTGTAACTCCGGGGGGGGGGAAGGAAGAGAAACGGGATGCAAACCCGGGCGGAATATGGAATACTGGGCGATGGAGAGGGGCTTTGCTGTGGGGGCATCAGGGGGCTCGTGGCAAGAGGGAAAGGAATGGATGAGGATTCTGAGTTATTGATTGTAGTCGCTGGACTGGAAGGAAAAACGCAAAATGGACGCGGTGATCCCTCTGTATTGCGTTTCGATCATCGGGGGGGACAAGCGTCAGGAGAACCATGTGCTGCACATTCCGGACACAGAAGGGAGTTGGAAAGTAGCAAACCTGGGTTTATTTCCTTATCGCAAGAGGCGGGGGGGAAGGAGGGGATCGATTGGGGGGGCCAACGCTAAAAAAGACTCTCGGGGGTCAAAAGAGAAGCTCCAAGATAAGTTAAAAGTCCGGGAAACCAGCGTTATGGAGAAACTTCGGAGCACAGCAGGAGGGAAGGCGCTGATCTGAAACGCGTTGGGAAAGGATTGGGAAATTAGGAC
>Ga0179593_1347270_pt1 | contig 16992 bp, 28 predicted proteins | sample CZODoug2_1_08_16_FD_185931 | JGI IMG/M metagenome (GOLD analysis project Ga0179593, IMG submission 185931) | Vadose zone soil fungal communities from Angelo Coast Range Reserve, California, USA - CZODoug2_1_08_16fungal (PacBio error correction) | ecosystem: Environmental > Terrestrial > Soil >...
GAAATAGTGGACAAGGAAGGGGGTAAAAAAAAAACCGGATTAAAGCAAGTAAAAAAAAGCCAACCGGAAACAAGGACAGGCTCAGTGTCAGGTTGTGAACTTGGAAGCACTTCAAACACCCAGACTTTGTCTGTGGGTGTGCAGCGTAGATCAGAATGAAGTCCGTCTTCAGCGGAAAAAAGAAACAGAGGGAAAAAAACACAGACATAGGACATGACGGAACCGGAGTGGTCAACCAAAGCGGGCACAAGGCCAGCCAAAACAGGTTGGGAAAAGCGGGAAAGAAGAGCGGAAAAAAATAAGGAGCGCTTTCCAACGGATCCACCCAAAGTGTATTCCCGCCGCCAAGGAGGGGACGGGGGCCAGCTCGCAAGCGCACCGAGCCAGAAGACTCGCAGACGGGGAAAAAGTAAATGCAGGATTCGGCGCAAGGAACAAAGGGCCATGGGCAAATGGGAGTGAGCGGGGCACCCAAGTTGAGCAAAATGAACGGGAGGGGGGAGCGGAAACTGGGGGGGGGGGGGGTCTTCCGGACGGCACACAGCATGGGGGGACCCACGTTCATGAACGTCCGGCGTGCCATGATGAAGGGGGGTAAACGTTGCAAGGGAAAAGTCGGTCCCGGTTAACCAATCCCGCAGGGAGAGAATTTTCCGAAAGACAACGGACCTTCGGGGAACCATCAAAAAACAATTGCCCTAAAATGCAGAAGGACAGTAGGGGGGGGAACACATTCAATTGCTTACAGGGAAGGGGTGGAAGAAAAAACAGGAAGCAACGTTTAGAGCCACGGAAGAAATCTAAAAACGGGTTGAGCGCAACTCCAAGGGAGAAAAGAAAGGAGACGACAGGGAGGAAAATCGAAGCGGGGAAGTGGACAAGAAGGGCTCGTCAAGAAAAAGAAACCACCTCAAAAAGTGTTTGACGGCGTCCAATTTTGGAGAAGGAACCCATTTGGGTACCTTTTTGCTAAGGGTTTTCCCGGACAAAAAAAGTGAGGGGGAGGACGAAAACCGGGGAAGGGATAGACTTCATGGGAAGAGAAACTGATGAGGGCAAAAAAAAAAAAAAGAACACTGGATAAAGGGGCCAAAGGAAACTGGGCACCAAAAATAGCCGGTTGCAAAAAAGAAACCGAACAAAAGTGCATGGGGGCGTTGGATGAGCCGCGAAGGTGTCAGAGATAGCGATGACCTCCGAAATGGGGTAAAGGAGGGGTTGGTTGGACATTTCCCGACGGCACCGAAAAGAGGGTTTGAAGGGAAAGGAATTACCGTGGGAGTAGTCAATTCTGTCACCAAACAATTGGTTCCCTAAAAACGAAAACAAAGGTTGAGAATAGAGGTGCCGACCACCACGTAAAAAGGTTTAGGACGAAAATGAAAAAATTGCGAAACAGAAGAAGGTCGAGCTTCAAAAAAAGGGCCGCGGAACCAAAGGGAGAGATCTAGGCAGAGCCACCAAAGGGAAGAAGGAAAAATCCGAATTAGTTGGTTAAACAGTACGTGGAGCGTGGCCCGCGAAACGGTTTGGTGTGCTGGGGAGCGAAAAATAAACCCTCAAACCAGGTTGAAGGAAGTCAGGACTAACGCTTGGGGCTTTAAAATTTGGTTGTTTTTTGGGGAGCAAGGGGAAGAAAAGAACCCCCCGGTAGAGGTCCCCGTGGTTTGGGGGGGTTCAGCAAACGGCTATGGGTAACCCAGAAAAAGGGCGCAAACGCCAACGTAAGGGTGTTTGGCCCGGGGGCAAAAAACCAGTCACGGTTGAGTCAAAAATAAAAAAAAACTCGGAGGTCCCCGGGAAAAAAAAAAAAAGGGGGGAACGAGGGTTAGCCTGGCCGTGAAAAGACGATGAAAAACGAGCAAAGAAAAGGGAATGAAATCCTGGACAAGAAGGGCTTGGGGGCTTGGAACCAAGGGATGGGGAGAAAAAAACGCGATGAGGGGAAAGGGGGGAAAACGGGCCAAACTCACCTTGACAGAAAGACAAAGAAAAAGTAGAATATATTGGGGTGCTTGCGAGGGGGGGGGGGAGAAAACATTGGGGGGTCGCCCACTGTGGAAAATCCGTGCCACTTCCCCGAGAGGGAAAGTGGGACGAATCGGGGTAAAGGGGGACAAAAAAATCTTAGGTAATTAAAAGGAGGAGGGGGAATAGCCCAAATCAACGCAATGCCAGTGAGGGGAAAAAACGGGGCGGGAACCACGGTCAAAAAGAGAGTTTGCTACGAAAGAAACGTGGGGGGGGGTGGACTACGTTGGGGGCTCTCCAAACTCAGGAAATGGAACCACAATGAAAAAAAGACTAGACAAAAAACAAAAACTGGGAGGGAGGAAAAAAAGATCATGGGGGGGGTCAAGAGCCCAATGGTGGGAGCGCCAAGTAGCAACGTGTTTTTCGCGGAAAAAGGAAGAGGGAGAAAAAAAAGTGGGGACAGCACAATAAAATGGAAACTTGGACAAGTGAGAGAGGGGCCCCCTAAAAATCCGAAAAAAAGATGACAAACGACCAAGAGTTGTTGCTGACACTGGACTCCGAGGGACACGCAGGGGGACAGAAAAAAACAAAGAAGGGAACCAAAAGAGGAACTATGGTGGAGGAAAAAAAAGAGAGGTGTTGGTATTGGAAATAAGCGAGGGACAGTCCCGAAAAAAAAAGAGAGTTGAACAGACAATTCCGGGGTAAACCAAGACCCTCGGGGAGAAAAAGGGAGTGGTTGTATGGAAGTTTTGAAAGAGATACGGAAAAAGAAGAGACCCCTGGCATTGGGGAAAGAAAGGGGGGGAAGTGGGTGGGTATGGTCGATCTGAACCCAAGTGGAATTCAAAAAAAAAAGGACAGGGAAAAAAAAAAACGCAGACTTCAGCCGGGGGGTTAAGGAAAACATAGAGGGAGAAAAAGCTACGAACCGAGGAAGGAAAGGGGGGGAATAAACAATCAATAAGCAAGACGAGGAAAGTGAACTGGGGGGAAAGAAAGGGGGGGACGACCAAAGAAAAAGTAATCGGACAACGCTCAACGGAATGAAAAAAGAGTAATGGAAAGCTGTTTCACGGGGGGGGAGGCAGAATGTCGAACATCACTGGAACGCCAAAAGGACCTCGAAAAAAAAACGACAACTCAGAGAAGGCAGAAAAAAAGAAATCTCAACTGAGACGCTTCGGAGTCCAAGGGAGGTCTAAACAGTGCTGTTGGTTCTGAAAGGACACGGGGGGGAAGAAGGGAAAGTCCAAGCAATCCTTGGGACGGAACGAAAGGAGACCAGTCGGGATACAATGCCGAAAATTCGTTTAACGGGGGGAGAACCCCGAAGAAATTAAGGCGGGGGCCTCTGAAAATAACAGCAAAATTGCGCGCACGAACATTAGAGTGATTCGGGAGGGGACACGATATAAAAGTGATTGAGGACGATCAGGGGGTCTCAGCCACATGACAAGGAAATGGGGTCGGAAGAGGAAAAGGTCCGAACGGAAGCAAAAGGTACAAAAGGGGGGGGCATACAAATTGGGAAGGGAAAAGAAGGACAGGGGGCAGTGCTGCAACTTGTATTAACAAAAAAAAGCAGACTGAGTGACAGAATGAAAGGCCTGGTCCTAATGGGAAAGCAGGAAAAGCGCGATCATGGAGGGGGGTGGAGATCAAATAAGGAGAGGACCTCACTTGGGGGAAGGATGGCAAAGTACAAGGTCTAAATCACCGTAGGCAAGTGCATGGTGTTCAAAAACTACAGAATTATGCAGGGGTTTCGCCCCGTGCCGGGGGTTAAAAGGGAAAATAAAATTCCGGTGGTGCGAATGAGAAACTGTGAAAGGGGAATTGGGTTTCACCATAAAGACGTCCCCTTGTCTAGAAAGGGTAAGGAGGAAAAGCAGGGACAGGGCGAACTTGGCCAGAAAGGATGTGGCACGCCCTGAATGAAGACCGGTGGAATAAAGGCATTTAGATCGTACGTCTTGGCGCCTAAAAATGGGGCAATGGCCCTGTAGGGCGTGAAGCCGATCAAGGAGGGGAGAAATCAAGGTCCTGATTGGCGAAAAAGGGAGACTGGGGCCACTGCAGGGAGTAAAAAGGATAAAATGGACTTGCGGAATTCAATGTGGAAGAAAGAGCAGCAAGGTGGAAGGTCGGGAGACTAGAAAACACACCCGCTTTTGAAGGGTGGGACGGAGGGGTGGAACGACGCCGTTTGGAGGTCCGCATGAGATGGAAACGCGGGGTAAGGGGCGCTGAATAGACGATTGCAAAAAGGGAAGGGAGACGAGCGGCTGACAGACGTTTTTAATCAACTGAAGCAAAGGACAAAAAAAGGGGGGAAATGTCGCTGGCACAAAAGACCCGGTGAGGGAAAGGGTTGAAGGGCCTCTGAGAAAGGGGGCTTTAAAACTATCAAAAAATTGTGGAAGAAAAGAAGAATACTCAACAAACACCAACGTATGATGAATGGGAAGGAGAAAAAGAGTTCAGACATAGGGCACAACGGGTGGGTGGGCAAAGGCGCGGGAGGAAGGAAGCAGGGAAAAAGACAGCCAAAGGGTCTGGTCGACTGCCTCTTTGGAAGGGGGTTGCTAAATAAAGGGAAAAAACCTCAACGGGGGGGAGGGAATCAGATAAGGCGAATTAAAGTTTTCAGGGAAAATCGTAGAGGGAAAAACAACTAGGCAATTCGATTAGGAAGGAGGCCCCGCGGAAAAAACAAAAAAAATCACCCACTCCAAAAAATTCAAGCGAAGTCAAAAATCTGTCACAAGAGCCAGCGGCTGAACGGGGGAAAAAAACAAATTTGGATTCACGGCCGCATGGGGGGTTTGTACGTTGCCAGAAGCAGAAAGGGGGCCAGCGAAAGAACCTCCAATAACGTCATGAAAAAAAAACCCGAAAGGGGCGAGCTTCGGACCAAAATGCAAAAGCCAGGTCCTGGAAAAGGTAACGTGGGAAAGGGAGGGTCCATCGTTACAATCGAAAATAAGTGATTTTAACGAACACACGGAATCCAGGGGGGGGGGAGGGTGAAAAAAACCCAAAGCATGGCCCACTTTTCGCAAGGAGCGTTGTAAACAATCGTACCCCGTGGCCAAAAAGGCCGGAACGGTCACATGGGGACCAACAGTGGACAGGAGGAGCCCTGGAGGGCAGAAACGGAAAGGACGGCGAAAAAAAATACGGGGGCAAAAGTGGCAAAACGAAAACCGAATAAAATTTAGTGGGACATTAACAGGGGAACTTTGGCAGTGAGACCGGGTAAACGGGTTTTTAAAAAGAGGAAAAAATTGATCGCAGGAGAAGACGAACCACTTGATCGGAACACAATGATAAAAGCAGGGACTAACAAATCCACATAAAGGAAGAAGGTTCGGGGGGGGGGGGAAAAGAAGGTCGGTGAGCGGTCAATAAAAAGAAAAGCACCGAAGAAAGAGTGGGAAAAGGACACGATTATTTTCAAAAACCCGCCCAGGGGGGGTACCTGGTGAAGGATGCGTACGCTTAAAATTCCTTATCGAAAACAAGCTAGCGTCCAATGTGGAAAAGGGGGATCGTCTCCCATCAAACTTAGAGAGGCCAAGAACGAAGGCAACACTAAAGGGAGACGTGGCTGACAAAATTTTGAAAAGAGCCAGCCTAGGTGAGCGATATGCAGAATTAAAAAAAAACCCGACCCAGGTCCATTGTATTTCCGGGCGGACTACTGAGGGGGTTTTAACTGGGAAGGCCCCGGATGCCCAGGTAATTCGGTCCAAAACATTGGTCCATAACGAAACAAAAAAGGGGTTGTAGGAGTTGCCAGAAACGCCGCCAAAAACAGAGAAAAATAAAAAGGGGAGAGCGGTACATGAACCCTTCCTAAGGGGGGGGAAGGAGGGTCCGGAGTGCAGGACACGGCGGGAGGACAGTTCGATGAAATCGACGCAAATGGGCAAGAGAAGGGAAAAACACCAACAAGAGTAGGGTTTTCAAAGGGGGAAAAACGCTGATGCGCGAAAAACGTTGGGGTCTGGCGCAAAAGAAAAGGGAAAAAAAACAAAAAAGTTCTTTTCGAACCTCGAGGGCTGGGAGCTTGTAGTGTGTGAAGAAAGTACGAAGCTAATCGTTCCGGGGATGGTCGATTGTTTTTTTGGGGTCACAAAAGCTTGTGTTAAACACCCCCCGGCAAAGAAAAAAATACACGAAGGGGAGGGGACGTGGCAAAACAGGTTGACGTGGTAGAAAGACCAAACCTCAAACAAAAGGAAGGAGGAACAAGTGAAACCCATAAGCCGTCAAGTATTCGATTGGGGGGGACGTTGAAAGCAAACTATGCAAGAAAGGAGGGTGACAAAAAAAGGGAGCAGACTCAGTGGTAGGGCTGAAAAACCAGGGGGGGAAGGGAAAAACGCTATTTCACATTACGTCCTCCGGGGGTGCCAGGATCCAGAAAAAAAAAGACAAAAGCCAAAAGGAATCGGGGGGGGGGGAATAATGACAAAAAGTAGGTGAGGAAACCCATCAGGGGGGGGGGTCGTCAGGGTCGGTCTAGAAGGGGGGGGAAAAAGCAAGCGTGGGCCCAGCCCTAGATGCAGGGGGGTTAAAAAAAACAAAGGAACTGGGGGTGAAGGCAGCTTCGGGTTTTCATCGACAAAGGGATGGAGGTGGAGAAGCAGAACGGCAAGGAGTGACAATTTCTGACCATGGAACGGAGGAGAACTTGGCGACTAAGGGCGTTGGTTGGGGGAAAAAATGTGGGACCTAAGAGGAAACTGGGAAAACAATTCTGAAGTAAACAAAAAAACGAGAGGGGGGGAAAAGAAGAAAAGAAAGGGGGGGGGTAAAAAAAAGATGTGGATCTCCCAGGGAAAACCACGTAATTTTAAAGCGAAAGAGTAAGAGAGGGACAGTTACAAAGCCCAAGGTTTTCCACAAAGGGCTTGCACAGAAGGGGATTAGGAAACCTAAGAATTAAGAGAGAAACGGCAAAAAAGAAGTTAGGGAACAAGCAGTCACGGGCACGCGCTCCAAAAAAAAAAAAGGAAAGGAATGACGAAAAAGGGAAGAACTATTTGAGGGCTTAGGAAAAAAAACAAAACGGAAGTTGGTTAAGTGGAGGATCAAGGGCAAAGGACAGGGACCGAAAGAAAAGGCAATTATTCCAAGAGGGGGGGCAGCAAAACCAGAAAACCCGGAAGAATCGATGTTTGTGAAAAGGGGGGGGATAGTCAACAAAAAGGCTTCACGGACAAAGCGAATACAAGCTTAGCAGGGGGGGAATAACGTTGAATGGGGGGAAATGGTCCAAGAGACACGGGGGGAGCGTGGGCAAACGAAGCGGGGAACATATCGCCGGGGGTCCTAAAAGCGGGAAAAAATCGACCAAAAATCGACGAAATCAACTTAGATCAAAAACAAAAGAAGGAATCAACGATATTAGAAAAAGGGGGTGGTTGAAGGACAGGTTAGCGCCCATACCAACGTCGCAAGCGCTCAACGAAATTGAAAACAATAATCTTTCGGCTTTAACCTTAGGACCGTGGGGGAAAGCGTTACAAGACGCCTCACTGTCGCGAAAACCGGGGAGAAAAGAGACGCCCGACCCGCGCATTAAAACCAGACGCTCTTAAACATGGAGAGAAGAAACAAGGACGGAAAACTCCTTATTCCTAACATGGGGACGTTTCGTTGAGACATGGGGGTTGACGAGGGAATAGCCCAACCGATCAACTTGGGAACTTAGCCTGGGGGAAAAAAAAGCATGGAACAAAAGTCGAAGGTTTGGGGGGAAGATATCAGCCGACGAGGCAGGGACAGGGCTAACAAGAAGCTTTTTTCTCACCAAACGCGGATACCAGTGGTGAGGCCGTGGGGGCCAGGGTATTTGGGGGGGTCGATTGAAAATGGGACCGCTCGCTGGATAAGACGACAGAATTTTGAGGGAGGAAGCAAAGGGGGACACTGGGGTCGAGAAAGAATTGCAAAAAGGGGGAACAACCTTAAGTGCTGCTGGGAAAAGACAACGCAGGAAAAAAAGGTATTAACACTGGGAACACGGAAGTGAAATGAAGGAAAAGTCGAGCTAGGACAATTCAAAGACGAGGTTGGGGGGGGCAAAAACAGATACCTTGTACGCTGAAGGTCATCCAAAGGCCTTCAGCACTAGAAGGGGTGACACTACAAAAAAAAAAAAATGAGGGGGGCTCGTCTGCCAGGGTTTTATTCCAAAGGCCCGGCAGGAAGGGTTGCACGAGAGAGAACGGCGGAGTGTGAAAGGTACAAAAAAGACGGATTGGCGGATCCGGGGGGGGCAAGCTGAAAAAAGGGAAAGTGAAGAACAAAATGGGGGGAAACCCTGATTACAGGAACGGGCGAGAAAAGAAAGGGTGTGCAGTTGAAGACCTGTATGTCCCCGAAAAAGGGGGGAAAACCCGGGGGGGGAAGGCTGCCAAGTGAACTCGCAGGCTTCGGAAAGGGGGAGTTGGGGTGATGGGGGAGGCGGAGCCGCTTTCAACTAATCTGCGGCAGGAAGGCTAACAAAGGGGTTGGGGTGAATCAGTAAGGGAAGGCTCGGGGGGGAAACAAAACTGGGAGCCTTTTTTGAAAATTGGGGGCTTGTCATTTGGTGACGCCGTGGGGAAAAAAAGGAAAAAAGTGGCGGATCCGCATTAAAGGAAAGGGACTGGAGATGAAGAATCCGAATGGGGAGGATGACGATAAGATTCAGAAAAGAAGTGGGGACTGTAAGCAAACAGGACAAAGCCACTGGCCGCTGCCCGCCAGGGGCGAAGAGGGAGAAATGAAAAGAGCGCTTTGCCACGTCATACCAGTGAGCAAAAGGGCCGAATCATCTTCCAAAAAAAAAAAAACAGGGAGGGAAGTAGGTGAAAAGAGGAGGGCGAACATAGTGGGGACAAACAGGGGGGGATGGGGGCAAATCGCGTTTTAAGCAAGGAAAAAGAGCCACAAACCGGACGGGGAAAACGGGCCTCAGGTGGGTTCTTGCTAGAGAGGAACACCAAAAGAGGTGAGGGTGACATCTTACGCAGTAAAAAGGCAAGCAGTTCCCTTCACAAAGAACGCACGTGACATTCAGGAAAAAAACGGATCACGGCGTGAAAAAAAAAGGAGGACACAACAAGGCCAGCCCACCAGTTGGACAAAAAAGAGGAAAAAGAGAGGAAAAAAAACCGGGCCGCTGAGGATCCCACCAAACAATGTGGGGAAAGTGCACCACATTACGTTGGGAAAGACGAAGCATGGGGGAAAAAAAAAAGCCCGACACCCATAACTAACGCACGGAGGAAAAAAAAGAGCCGCGTAAGTTCAAGGACTAAAGAAGAAAGGGGGGAAATGGACAAGGGAGGAAGAGGCAAAAAAAACAGCAAGATCCTGAAAGTGGCGGATTGAAACAATGCCACCAAGGCTTGAAAAAAAATGGGGGTAAGGGGGGTCCCACATCAGTTAACACGGTTCTTCACTGCTGGGGGGCATGGGGAAACCACGTGGATCCTGCACCAAGTGAAGGTCGGGTAACCCGGAAAAAGGGGAAACAGTTCTTCTTGCGAAAAAAGACACAAAACCGGAGCCAACAAGATTAAACCGCAGGGGGAGGAAACCGCAAAGAATTCTGGGAGTGAACATAAAAAAGTTGGGGGCAGGGGAAGAATGTGAAGACCGGTACGGGGGGCAAAAGCGTTGATAAAGAGGGGGAGTATAAACTAAACGAGAACGACGGAAGAGGAAAACCGAAAAAAAATTATTCAAGACGCTAGGGGCATCGAAAAAAAAAGGGGGCGGTGTGAAAATCAAGGAGCGTTCCTAGGGAAAGCAAGAGGGAGCAAAAAAAAGAAGGGGCTATTGGGGTTCCCAGGCCCGCAGTGGGGGAAACCTTGACTCAGGCAAGGGGGGGTAAAGAAAAGGGAGCGCGCGCAACACAAGAAAACCGAGCGGCATGGGGTAAAAAAGAGAAAAAGGGAGAAAAGACAGCAAAAAGTTTAATCAAAGAGGGGGACGTTCAAAACACGATACGCGTTTGCGCGAATGCTGGATGGGGGGGGAAAAAAAAAAAAAAAAAAAAAAAAAAAGAACAGAAAGCCCCGAAAAAAAGAAACGGGCCGTCGACGGAAAAACGCCAAATGGGTCAGGGCAGGTATTTTGGAACAAAAGAAACAGGCGACGCTTCCGGAAAGGAATGACCTTGGTAGGAAAGGGGGGGGCTTCTGGGTTTGGGGGGGGGGGGGGTTCCAGGGAAAAAAGGGGGGGGACCGACGAAACCGCAAATGTTGGAAAAGAAGACGAGGGGAAGTAACTGGCCCAAAGTAGCTCAAGGGGGGAGGAGCCGACTGGAAGGAAGATAATCGGGGCCAGGATTTCGAGTCCTCCAGGAAGCCCAGTGAAAAGCAAAGACGGGCAGGCCCAAAGACGAAAAAGGGGGGGGAAAAAGCAAAAAACAAAAAAAAAAAGGGGTGTGTTGGTTTTGGGGTTTGGGTCATTCGGTGGGAGCGAGGGGCGGCTAAAAGGGGAGGCCGACCGGGAGAAAAAAAAGGGGAGAAGACACCAAGGGAAAACGTCTATATTGAGGGGGGTTGAGAAGGAAATTCCGGACTTGAATTTCCTGTTTTTGGGACAAGCGCTAGGGAAAGAAACCACGGCGGACAGGAATTAAGAAGAAGGACTGTCCAGGGGAAAAATGGGGGGAGCCACGTGGGGTGCCAGGGAGAATAACCAAACGGTCAGAGGGGTTATGAAAGGGTGAAACCAAGAAAGGCGTGCTAAGAGCTTGAAGTATCGAAAAGGAAAGAGGCGGGGAAATTCAAAGACACCTGCTCATAGGTCACGTGGGGGGCAAAACGTGAACCCAGGGGGGGGGAGGAACATCTTTCAACGTGACGACCTTGCAAGGATACTCAAAGACAAAAAAGCCTGGGAAGTGGGCAGCAAAATGTTCTTTCAAGATCTGGGTGGGGGAGGAAGGGGAAGGCCTTGGGGCTGGGATCGCGGTGGCCTCAAAGGAGGGGGGGGCAGCAACTCCCTTGGCTCTTCTTTCATAGCACTGATGTAGGTGGATTAGCCATTCGATCAGCAGGGAAAAACAGGTCTTAGGAGGGCGGTGTCGGAGAAAAGAAGTGGGGGGGGGGGTTGCTAAACTGTGTAGTCCAGGACGACATAGGAAACCAAAGAGCATCGAACACAACAAAACGTAGAAAAGGGAGAGGGGGGGGGGGGGCCGAGGAGAGAGCAGAAAAAGGAGGCAAAAGATTTCACAGGCAAGGGAGGAAAAACGTGGGACAACCCCCAGGGGAGTACACAGGCCGCAGTCTATCTGTCAACGATCCTGCAGAGTGAAGAAAAAAGAGGACCGGCAAAAAAAAGGAAAAAAAACTGCCCGAGGCAGCTGAAGAAACAGAGGACCAATGGACTAAAAAAGATGGAATAAATATGCAAACATTGGGTCACCAACGAAGCTTGTTGGATTGAGATAGGGGGCAGGGGATGGACAGGCAAGAAGAAAAAGAGAACGGTGGGGGACTCCTTTGACAAGGGAAAAAAAATAAGAGAAAGGATTGGGGGGAACGCCAATGGTTCTGTGGAAAGAGTCGGACACGAAACAAAAAATAGCCACGCCTGGGAGGGTGACAAGGGGCGTTGGTCAGGAATCGGCCACAATGGAGCAATGTAAAAAGGGAACCAGGGACGCGTTACAGTCCGCGGGGGAAAAAGAAGAGAAAACAAAATCAAATAGACGGACGATTTTCCGTAAGCTCAAAAAAAAAATCAATAAAAGAAAGACGAAGGAACTGGTTTGAGCAAAACCCAGACACAACGGTCGCGCAGAGGAAAACAACTTAAAACAATAAAGTGCGCTGTGGGACAATCTTGGGGGGCATGCCAGTCAAGGACGCATAACTGTGGACAAACCCCCAAAAGGGAGAAACCCGGGAAACTAGAAGGCCACGAAAATATCAACTGAAGAGACGGCCGGGACGTTCGGCCAACTCAGGGTTACTTTGCGGGAAAGGGAAAGTGGGGGGGGGGGGGACGAATGGAAAAAAGTCCAAGCCGGGAATCCTTGGACGGAACGAGAGACAGGCGGGAAAATACATTTCGACAAAATATAGGGTTTTAAAGAAGACGCATAACTGAATGCGGACGCGGGGAATAAGCAGAAAGTTGGCAAAAAAAAAAGCGTGGGGAAAGGAAGGTAGGGGCCCATATAAATTGGATTTGGGGGGGCCCATAGTTTGGCTCAGGGACCAATGGAGAAACTCAGGGGCGAAGAACGAAAAGGTGTCCTGGCCGGAACGAAGCAAAAGACAAAAAGGGGGAAGGGGGAAAAAGGGGGAACGCACCTTAACACTCCTTAAGGCGGGGGGGAAAAAAAAAGGGGCTTGCTACTCATGAAAGGGAACAACGGCCCTCCACGATGAACGCCACGGGCGCGAGAATTCGGAAAGCTTCAAACAGGAGGGGGGGGGAAGGATAACAACGATAACCGGGTTGGAGCTGGCAACGTACAGTGAAAAAGCCCGTCAGAAAAAAATTGCCATGGGGGGGTACACTACAGAAAAATGCGTTTCGACATGCCAGGGGGGGGTTCATGGGAGGAGGGAAAGGCCCGGGGGGGTGTCTGCGATCGCAGAAACAGGCGGATTGGGGGGTTTCAACGACCGGAAGGAATCACGGGGGAAAAGGCCAATGGCAAAAAAAGAGGAAAGGGGGGACGAAAGGGCATCTTGTGGAAAAACTTGAGTCAAACTGAGCGAAAAAAAAAGAAGGCATTTCGTAACGAGGGGAACCACAAGCACGAAAGGGGGGGGAAAATGGTGGGAAATGAACGCCGGGGGAGCCAAAAAGTAGAGAAGGCCTTCGGTGGAAGCGCTGCTTAGTGGGGAACCGCGCCTGGGCTGCGAAACAACTAAACTCGAGGAAGGGATTTGAAAAGGGGGGGGGGAAAGCCGTGCCGCCCGCTTTATGGGTTTGTCCGCAAACTACCGGGCATGCTTTTAATGGTTGGGATGGCCAGTTGTGTGCCGCGGGGGGAAAACCAGAAAAGCACAAGAGAAAAGGGAAAAGGGCAGGGGAGGGCTGGAAAGGATCAAGGGGACGGCAGGTCGCTATACGCCAGGCCAAAGAAAAAAAGAGGGGTTGGAGCTTAAGCAAACGAAAACAAAATCCATTACCTCTGCAAAAAAAGACAAAGGGTGACGAGGTGCCATTGGTTGCTCTGAAACCCGTGGACCTCATTCAAGGGGGTCGTCGAGATAAAAAAAAACAACGGAGGGAAAAGGGGGGGGGGGAAGGAGGATTCAACAGGGTGACGCAACTGGATGAGGTGAAAAATCTCGGGGATGGAAAAGGAAAAAGTCAAAGAGAACCGTGGGGGAGGGGGGCAAACAATACTCTAGGTTGGAACAGGAAGGGGAGCTCCAAAAAGAGGGGAAATTGCGCGTTATAAAGAAATAAAAGCAATACGAGTCTTCAGACCATCAAACAGCCGTTTCAATCGCGGGGGGGAGGGGTCAGCAAGTCAACCCACAAAAAAAAATGAAAGCAAAAGTTCAAAAAGGCCCAAGGGGGAAAAACATCGAAAAAAAAAGAACCAGAGGGGGCTGAAAAGAAAAAAAACCAAAGGGTTTTGAAAATTCCTCACCCAGGGATGGGGTTAAGGGGGGCCCGAAGCAAGCAGAGCGGAAAGCCAACCAAGAAAGAAAAAACAAGCTACTACTTCAGGATAATCAGCAAAAAAGCATGGCATGGGGAACAAGGGTGGAGCGTGTCCAAAACAGGAGATCATAAAGGAACGGGAGTCTGAGGCACAAAGGGGCACTTAATAAGGGGGGGAGACAACACACTTCCACAGCGACGCCGCTTTTGCAAAGGCCTTTGATAAACTTGACGGACCAAGGAAATGAAGGCACCCGTGGTCCAATAAAAAAAAAAAAGTTACGGAAATTGTCCAACCAAGACCGGTACCGCGCAGGGAGAAAGGCCCAGGCGGAAAACTAGTAGTGAAAAATTTGAAAGGAAGGGGGGAGAAAACGTAGTTTTTCCAGCGACAACGGTTCTAGCAGGAAGCGAAACCTCGGATGATCTCAAGCCCATGGGAAGAGCGGGGACGCCGGGGTCAGGAAAGGAAAAGCACCGGTCACAAGATGAGAACAAGCAAGAAGCCAACCGCAGGCAAAAAAAGTGGACTGGGGTTGACGGCAAAAAAAGAGGGACAATTGGCGCCGGGACCCAGTTGTGGTACCGGTGGGGGGAAAAAATTGCGATCCGCCCCAAAAGAATTGTCTGCTCGACCAAAAGAACGGCAATGGGGAAGAGAAACTATCAGGCCTCCAATCACTTAGAAGGGAGGCCAAACCGAAAGGAAACGACGCGTTGGCGCAGAAAAAAATGAGGGCGTTAAGCAAGGGGAAACCCTCCGAAAGGAGGGTCAGGATGCAAAAACCCCCCCGAGGTCGCATTTGTAGGTCACCGACGCGCTAACTAGGGGCCGGAATAATGAAGCTGGATAGGGGAGGGAGGGGTTGAACAAAAAGTGTACAAAAAAAAAAACTAAAAAAGAAAAAATGGGGGGGGGGGGGAGCAGAGGTCAGAAAGCCCACCCAACCCCCAAAAACGACGAAGACGGTAGCTTCACAGTTTGGTGGAGTGGGAGGACGTAGGCCCTAAAAAAAAAAAGGGGTCGGGAAAAAGGGTTGAGAGTAACCCACCTGGCTGGAGGGGCAGCCCAGTGGGCAACTTAACGCTGCCAAAGAACTAAAGGGAAGGAACAACCTCCAGGGAGGGGGGGGGTTGAAAAAAAAAGTGGGAGGGGGAAAGGGCATTGCGCGAATTGGTGGGGTCTGGGGCAAAAAAACCAAAACCTGCTCAAAAAACAGTGCAACTACGAGGCAGTTCTTGGGGGAAACATCTTGGGAAGGGGGTGGGGAAGAATGGAAAGTAAAGGGTACAAGGTCGAATGGGGGGCCGGTGGTTGTTTACCCTCCAAAAAGAACAGAGGGGGGAAACACACCCGGAAAAATAACGCGACCCAGGGGAAGGTCCGGGTGTTAAGAATTTAATCAACGTTGCCGGAAAAAATCAAGACCAGGACCCAAAGTCACACGGAGGCCCAAAAAGGGGAAAAAAAAGAAAAAAAGGCTGGGGGCCTAGGTAGAAGTTGACGTGAGATCATAAACTAATCACCATACAAGGCTGGAAAAAAAAATTGACCGCCTTATACAAGGTGATAAAAAAAAAAAAGATTTTGGGATGAAAAAACGCTATGTTCTTTCAGGTCCAGAAGGGGCACGTAATAAAAAAAGCCTCGGGGGAAAAAATAATGCCGCAAAGAAGGGGTCAGTATATCAATGGGGGGTGTTGGCAAGGGACCAAATTGCCCTCTGGGGGTTACTGGGGGAGAGCGTGCCAAACTAAAGAAGTTGTTCCAAACAGCAACATCTTGGGCCGGGGGGAATGCTCTGGCCTTCAATCGCAAGGATTGTGATAGCAACAATCGACGGAAAAAAGGGGGGGGAAGAAAACAGGGGGGGGAGTCAACACCAGTGACTCTAAAGAATGAAGGGGGGGGAGAGCGAAAAAAGTGGTGCAGAAGTGGGGCGTCCTCAACCCGAAAATAGGGAAACATATGGGGGGTAAACAACAACAACAAAAAAGTATGGGGGGGAGGGAGGGAAAAGGGAGAAGTTTTTGTCCTATGCAAGACGGGAGAAACATGAACAACCAAGGATGGAGAGAGACAAAAGAAAAAGAGGACGCCCAGGAACGAATGATTGCAGGGGGAGAGGGGAGAGGCACACCGGGGATCCGTGGGATGAAGAAAGAGAAAAAAGAAGCAGAAAAAGGAAAACAACTACTGAAACTAGGCGCGATCCATAAACAACAAGGACATGAAAAGAAAAAAGATGAAACGGCGCAATATAAAAAAGGGGGGATTGGGGTGCTTTGGGAGTTAAGACAGGGCCGGGGGGGGAAAGGCCAAAGAATAGCACAAAGACCAGGTTCAAGCCACAAAGACCTATAAAAGGGAAAGCAAAGGGGGTGGGTGCAGCCAGGGGGGGGGGAGAAGTGGGGGTCATTCACGACCTTACGAACAAGAAACTGGACAATTGGGAATGACGAGTGTATTTGGTTATGGGGGCGGATCGGCCCACGTGGGGAGCAAAAGGCAAAACAACTGGATTACCGGGGAAAAAAGGACTGGTCCAAGGGGGGGGTGAAGGGAAAACTAGAATGGCGGAAAAAAATCGAAATGAAAAAAAAAGGCGGAAGGCTCAAACAATCAAGGGCCAAAAAAGAAAAGGGGGGGTTTGGGGGGGGGAAAAGAAGTATCACCAGAACAAACACAAAAGGGGTTGAAGAAAAAGGGACGAAAAAGGGAATGGAAAAAACAGGAGTGCGGAGGGGGGGGGGGGAAGTTAGGCCCTTTTTCAAGCAGATTCGCAAAGACACTGGGAAGGACCCCGCCTAAATAAAAAAAGAAGGTGCTTAAGAAAGGCAAGGAAGACTGCTTTTGGGCCAACTGAGCTACGGCGGACGGAAGAACTGAAAGGGGTCGTTGCGTTTAGGCACTGACTAGACCAAGCAGGGAAATCTGGGCCGGAAACGAATATCAGCGGCAGCGACAAATAGGGGAGAAAAGATCGCCAGAATTAGGAGGAACCCTAACTTATAACTCAAACATTTTTGGGTGAACGGGAGAAGCAGGGAGTTGAATTCAAGGATAAGGTGTATTGAGGGGCCAGGAAATTCAGTGTGGGAAGAGGTTGCAAACATGGGGAAACTCCCTTGGAAACAATTGGGGCTTGGGAAGGGAAAAGCAAAATGGGCGGCAGCCAAAAGGGCCAATAACACGTCGGCGGTGCTGACTGTGGGAGACGCGAAAATTCCTGAAAAATTGGACACTGGGGAAAAAGCGTGACAAAAGGCACCAAGCGGGGAGTTGGCGAAGGACATGCCGAAGGTGTCAAAAGGAGAACCGCAGAATACCTTTGTGGAAAGGAAAACGTACCTGACTCACGGCGG
>Ga0179593_1548714_pt1 | contig 16992 bp, 16 predicted proteins | sample CZODoug2_1_08_16_FD_185931 | JGI IMG/M metagenome (GOLD analysis project Ga0179593, IMG submission 185931) | Vadose zone soil fungal communities from Angelo Coast Range Reserve, California, USA - CZODoug2_1_08_16fungal (PacBio error correction) | ecosystem: Environmental > Terrestrial > Soil >...
GATACCAAAGAGGTGCTTAAAAATATCTGAGGGATGAGCCGAGACCGGGCTTTGATGAAAACTTCCAGAGAAATGAAAGAAGAAAACGTTACTGTATCAGAAAAAGAATATAAATAAGGTGGTTGAATAGATGGCATAAATCCGGGAACCGTACAGGCTGTAAAAGACCAGCCATGATCTCTAGTGCCTCTTTGAAAAGAATAGCTGATCGAAGAGCTCCCCCTCGGTCGCGAAGGAGAGGGGAAAACGTTGAGAAAAGAAGGGAAGAGTGAGAGCGGGAGAAGGGGCAGGGGGGCCAATGGGAGGTTCGGATTGAAAATTACGCTGAACTATGGACAATGCGCCACTGGACGACATGTGAGGGGGGGCTCACCACAAAGTGTTACAAAAGGTAATGACACACCCAACAATGCCTCAATGAAGCATTCTATTGGACGGAAAATCGAATTTTACGAGGCGGAGGGTTCAAGTTTCGGTTTATTGAATCGAGGGGGGAAAAATGGCAGAATAAAAGGAAAAAAAAAACCTGAAAGTTAGTCCTGAATGGTCAAGGTCTTAAATCGAAGTGAGGGGTAGGAGAAACGTTACATCAACAGGGGGGCACTGTTTCCGAAGCGGGAATAACCCCAAGCACATGGGATTCCAATTTTCCTGGGTAACCGAGGGTAAAAAGACTGGGGGGGGCGTCAGAGAAGAGCGCCGAGGTCCAGGAAGAGAAAGACCGGAGCTTCTGGTTGCTGCAAAAGGTTACAATGAGGGATCCAAGGTTCATTGAGAATAGGAAATAGGGGGGGAAAAAGAGAAGAGGTCCTGTTGTCAAAACTATTCCCGTGCAATCTGGAAAGAGACCGTGAGGGCTGGCGGGTTACCACCAAAAGCGACGAACCTATTCAAAGTGGGGCCACTCATTAATTAAGATCTTGAAAGAACCAGGGGACGTAAGAAGAAGGAGGAGGGTTAGGTGCTGCGAAAAAGCGACCACCATTTCTTAGAAACCTAAACAAGATAATCGAAGGGAGTCTCTGCGCCGAAGGGATTTAGGGGCAGGGAGGTGGATTCTGTCGGGAAAATTTAAGGCAAGTCTAGATTGGTAACCGCTCGGGGAGTAAAGAAAAAGGATGGCAAATTCCAAAAACACGAAGGGAAGGGAAAATCCCCACACGGAAAGTCGAGGAAGACTGTTAAGCAGGTACTAAATAAGGCGCCGGGGAAGTAGAAATTAAGGAAATTGAACTATCTGTGAAAGGACATGAACGAGAAAAGGAACAATGAACGAAGCTGAAACAAAGGGTAGATAAAAGGAATACCGCAGTGGCCAGACACAAAAAGGGGGCCTAGGGGAAAGTAGACTCCGAGGAAAGGAAAAACACCGCAGGTCAGAAAAAGGATGTGACCAATAACAAGGGCGAAGATCTAAACCTTACCGTTGAGGAAATGAATAAAAGCGGAAAAAATATCAGAAACCCAACCCGAAAGAGGGGGAAATTCCGAGCAAATCCTGGATAGGAAAGGTTGTCGGAAAGGCAGTCACATGGGCTCGGTGATTCTCGTGCAAAAAAACCGTCAGCAAAAGGTGCAATCATCGTCACGCGATCGATCGAAACCAGATAGTGGCTTTCACCAGTTAGGAACCAGTGGGTGATTAGGGGAAAGAGAAGCTGTCGAGCCGGAACCTTTAGGCCTCGCTGGCTTATATGGTGGAAAAAAAAGCGGAATGGAGGGGGTCGAAGGAGTCAGGAGGGGGTGAGTCGGTTCGGCCATCTTCTATGGATGCAGCGGAGCAAGGGTCATCACGTTTGTCGGAAATGTAGACGCCGCGAGATCCGCCGGAAGAAAGTAAAAGAAAGGAGTCTCCGGCGGAGCTCCAAATGCCGTGAGGAACTTACCGTGATCAAGGAAAGTCGTTAACGAAGAAAGCAGCAGGGTGAAGTTCGATGAACGTGAAGGGGTAAAACAGTCCGACAAACCCGATTCGAAATCCGAGTCCGTAGAAAAGAAACCGAACCAAAATGAAGGGTCGGAAGAAACGCGATAAAAAGGATTCTGCAGAGCATGTAATGACTTTAGCGCTTCCAAAGTGGCAAAACCAGTCGGGGGACTGATGGGTTCGGTGCGCGGTGCAGGGTAGGGGGCCCACCTCGAAGAGTGAAAGGCCCAAATAGCTGGGGGGTGCGCGGCATCTGCACTTACTACCGTTTAAGGTGACGGGGGGAATGGGAAATGATACAGTTCATAGGGTCTCACCGGGGCTCAGATGAGACGCCTCAAAACGGCGAACAAGATAATACGGTCCGCCTGGATTGGTGGCTTTTCTCCTTTTCTCCGGTGGGGTAATAGGCAGGCAAGGAATTGAATAGTCCATGGGTTGGGGGAAGCTCATCTGGAAGTTTCGTTGTTGGTGTAAAGAGGAATCGGCGCGAGGGGGACGTAAATCGAGGAAGGCAAATACCAAAACTGACATCCATAAGTGATTTGTCAAAACCAGAAACGTACACCCTTTTGCAAAAAAAAGAAGAGAATGTGGGGAATAGGACACTTCTATTAATCGATCACCTCAGGTTGTCGAAAAAAAGGACGTACGAAGTGCAAAAAAACAAGAGCGAAGCGTTGCTGGTCCGAGGGGCAACTGTCCAAACAAAGGACGGCGTTCGGGCAGAAGACCGTCAAGAATACTTTAAGTTGATGCTTTGGCCCGACCGCAAACAAGGATATTCCCGAATTAAAAGAGTATTCTTTTGAGGAAAAAGTAAAAAACAGAGCCGAGATGAGAAGATGGGAAGGGATGCTATTGGGAGCGCTTCTCGCAGTATCGCTGGAGTGAAGCACGGACCCCCGCCGGGCTAAACTGAATACGCTTCAGAAAACGGGCGTAGGAGAATGGGGTGACCGGTTCGGACCCGAGCCGATATCTCGCAGCGGTTGAAACAAAACCAGGGGGAACAAGGCGAAAACGAAAGATCTGAGTCAGGAAATTTTTACCTTCGAATCTAATACCCAACAAAGGGGAGGTAGAAAGACCTATCTATTCGGTATGTTTTGTAGCGACGGACCAAATTTTCGGGAAACGAAGGGAGAGATATTCGGGGTCCCGGGCCGGAAAAAGTGGAGGGGCGTGCAAGTCGTAATGTACTCGCGCGGTTACATTGAACGTCCACGCGATCAGCCAGAAACGCGCATCAAGAGAGGGGTGACATGGCTACGTTTTATGTATGGCGGGGAATAAGGTTAAAACCTCGAATTCGTTTTCTGAAGCGGGTGGTTCTTGGCGGGCAAAAAAAAAAGCTCGCAAAGGAAAAAGGGGTTAATGTTGGTGGCAAAAGACCGAAAGAGAGTGTCCATGGACAGTTGCATCGGATTTAATCAACTCTTGTCTGAGGATGGGGGCGTTGATGAGGGACTGACGGACTTGGGGTGATGAACACCATCCGAAAAATACTCATGTGAGGGGGAACAAGGGGGGGCTGGTGGAGTTACGTGATTGGAAACCAGAATTTATGACGGGTCGATTAAGGGGAGAGATCAGAATTGGGGGGGTAACAAGCGGTCAAAAGAAAGCGGAGGATTAGAAACTCACTCTAAAAACAAAACAAAGCCTATGAGCTTCCTAACAAAATGGGACAAAAGAGTCCTTCAATCGAGCTGAAGCGATTCGAGAAATACAACCACGAACGAGGAGAGGAATCTACTGAGCGAATCTTGCGCTCCCGGGAGCTATACCAGGGCATTTTGAAAAGAGGTCCTCGGTGACAGGGGTATTCCGGAATCTGAAAAATCAAAGTGGTTCATGTAATACTTATAACTGTTGCAAACCCAGGGCCCGCCCGGAAAAAATCCAGAATAGCGAATCGGGGCTTTGATTGAAAAGAATGCGATCCAATTACCGATCATAGCAGCATCCTATCGGGGAGGGGTTTAGGCCGATAGGTGAAAAGCGGGGCTTTTAAAAAGGTTTCTCACTACTGTCATTAGCATACGGTGCTAATGAGGAACTGCTAGAAAAGAATTCGGGGGGAGGAGATGGAAAAGAAGTGGGGGGGGGGGTGTTTGGGACCGTTATTTCAGAAGGTTCGACCTCACGATACTATAGAGGGTACGAAAGGGCTCAGGGCCGGATTGGACGGACTGCGTCTACATGAAGCACGATCCGCTCCGCTTCGAAGAGTCAGATTGCATCTTACGAACACGCGAATTTCAAGAGGTACAGCCAGAAGGTCACCCATTTGGGGAGAGGCACGCGGTACTAAGGACGGGAACCAAAGACGGAGGGAACGCGGATCCGGTTGGGGGTCAATCCTTCCCAGAAACTATCTGGTACCTGGTCAGGATCTCGAGCATCAGGAAAACGTGATGGCATTGCTGATATTGGTGGTGGCAAAAGAGGGGGGAGCGATTCAAAAAAGGTTACTATCCATATGTGCTCGGAATGGTACCTCTGTTCTTCAGGGGGGGTGGTTTGCGGAGCTCACGTGAAGAGGAGGGGGTATGTTCTTTCACCCCGTTACGGGATATCTTCTGAGAGGGGGAGTGGCACATTTAGGGGGGGGCGGGAATCTCGGGAGAAGGCGGTCTACTAGTTCCATATCCTTTGGTATGAAGAGCAGTATTGGCAAGAATGCAGCTATCCGGGTTTGGGCCTCTGGAAATCGACGGAGGAAGAGGTTGGCAAATTAGAGTGAGGAAAGGAAGCTAGGGAGTATCAGGCCTTCAAACATTCGAGCGTCCTAGACTTTTGGGTAAGCATTATGGTCAATAGTGTGGGGGCCTGGGGGAAGGTGGCACATCTGGTGGCATGAAAAGGGAGACAGCCGGTTACAAGGGAAATGGAAATAAAACAATCGCCCAAAAGAAAAAATTCGCAAGAAGTTCGTTACGATTGGTAGGGGACAGGGGGAGAGGGGGGGGGGGGGGGGGTTTGAAAAGAAACTCTAACCATCAGTCTATTCGGCATCTCTGGGGGGTTCTTTTGGTCCCTCTATTCGGGGGAGAGGGCATGGAGGAATGTGGGGAGTGGAGGGGGGGCGGGGGAGAAAAAAAAGCAGGTGATAAGTTTTCCAGCTTTCACGAATATAGTTCGACAACAACAGTTGCCGAGAAATCTACAGGTACTGAGAACGTAACCGAGCACTGGGGGGGGAGGGGAAAAACAGATTGGAACGCTGAAGACGTATTTGCGAGGTCTCAGTAGAAGAGGAGCACCAGGTGCAGAGGAAGGCCATCGAGGGTTTTTCGATGGGCTCGTTCACACCTGTTAAGTAAAACGGACGGCTTTGTGTTGGGAAGCGAGGACCAAGGCCAGGGTTGTTTCCACGAGGGGATTGCGGCTCTACCGCCAAGAAGCGAATTGCGGAAAGGGGACATTCAGAGATTATCCGACCATCGCGTTGAGCAGCTCGATGGAAAGGAAGGGCAAAGAAAAAGGGAGGGAAAGACTGCCCGCGCAACTGATCTCCGAGGTTCGCAAATCTAAATATCCGCAGATTGCGGGGTATGTAATTCAATGGGTAAACGCAATTTGTGAGAAAATGACGAGGCGCGAAAGGTCCCAAAGCTTCATCGTACTTGTTTCACGTACCCTCTCACTACAGGGGGGTGCCGCTGCCCGGAAGGCGCCGTTAGTGAGCCGCGAATCTAGAAATTATCGGCGATAGAGGAGGTAGATGGGACTTTCGCTCTTGTTTTCACCGGCCACCCTAAAGAGAGAGGCTGGCAACATGCAGTCAGGAGCTTGAACTGGCCAAGAAAAGAGGACACGGTCAAGAGAACTGGGGAGTCCCGAATTACCGGCCTGATCATTACCGTTTCGGAATCTTATGGGAAGTTTTCATCACCGATGAGGGTTAATCAGGGAGAAAGTCTGGCGATACGGACGCAAAGAAAAGGTTGGAAGAAGAGAACAAAGAAACGGATGAGTGAAAAGATATATGAAGATGCCCAAAATTGCTTTCAAAGTCTTTGACACCGAACGACGAGATTGCTGACCCGATACCAATCATGGGGGAAGAGGACGGAAAGAAATAAGAAAGCGGGGGACAGGACGTTATTCGGATAAATAACTGTGTTATTAGGAATATCTTGGATCAGGAAGGGGACCGCGACAACGCTGGAAATGCTTAACTCGAGGGTAAGAGGGGGGTTTAAACGATCTCAAGTAAAAAAACTCCGCTCGCTCTGCTACTTACAGCGCGTAAAGGTTTGGGGGGGGGGGGGTAACAGGATCTAGCGTTATCAAAAGAGAACGAGAGGTAAACCAGGATGTGGAGGTTCGGAGCAATTACGCTGACGTGGAACTGGCGAAAGGGGTTCGCGACTGTCAGGGGGGGCCTCACTAAAAATTGGGGCCTTTAGAAAACTAACAAGACACGTCAATCTGCTTCTATTTGCGATTCGATCAGGTTGTAAGCGGGGACCGTCTTTTCAGAAATGTTATTGGGGAAGCTTCTAAAGGGTCTCGATGAGCAGGGGGGGCGTCAGGAGGAAGTTCACATGAATGTGAAATGATCTGAATCGAAGTCTTGTGGCTGATCCCTGTAAGAAACTAGTGGCTTGGCCCAGAGACAAAAGGGGGAAAACGCCACGGTGCGATAATATAAAAGCTAGTATTTGCGGCAGAAAGATCGGCCGAAGGGGCCGCTGATCGGGAGAAGAGCAAAAACGGGGGGAGGGGGGTAAAGAAAATAGAGGTGACAGTGATATATCTTCAGTATCTTTATTGATAGCAACTTCTTTTCAGGAAGAAGCTGACAGGGAAAGAAGGAGAACCAAGAGGGGATTGAACCAAGAACCGGAAAGTCGCCATCTCCATGCCAGACATTCAAAAGAGACTGCAAAAGACACAAGATGACAGAGAAAAGGGAGGTGCGGAAAAAAAATACGACCACATGGATAGAAACGACAATTCGCTAAGAGACTTTCCTTGCTACTTGCGGGCTTGGTGTCGGGGAAGTTTCAGGGGACTGGCAGTTAAGTCTCACAACGCGCGGGGGTTAGTAAGAAAAAAATGCAAATCCCACAAACCAAACTAATGGGGGGAACAGAAGTAAGACCACGAATCGCCAGAAGGGGAGGGCCTGGTCGAGCGCCCGGCCAGGTCCTGAATGGGGGGCACTAATCTGCGTGGCGGCTCAGGAAAACCGGGGAGAAACCCCGAGAATCCTAATGACCGCGATCCATCAACAAAATTTGCTTCTTGGGGCACTAGTCTACAGCAAGAGGCGAGACCAACCGGGCAGGAATGTGACCAAGAAACGAAGATCGAACCCCGACGGGGTATTAAAATATCAGACACCATCGTGAAAGAGCATCGGGGACCCCAGTTAGAAAATTAGGGAAAGAAGGGGTCAAAGCCTGATGTAACCAGGGGTCTCCACAGCTTTCCATGGGCCTAGTTCAAAATGCTACTGGAACCACCAAAAAAGAAAAGAAGCATCGTCAAATCAAGGCGGATCGATCCAGGTAAATATTGGGTGTTGCTTTGAAAGGGAAGGGAAGTGAAAAATCCGGAAAAGGTGAAGGAGGATTAGGGAGAAGGCCGTCTCGGCGCGGCTGTAACCAAGTTTTAAAGTCTTGTAAATAGTTAAGGGGGGTACTAAATCTTTTGGTGCTTTTTAACTGAACTAAATGATCAAAGAGGGAAGGGGGGAGAGATGGCGAATTAGACAGCTAGAAATAAGAAATTACCATGATACCTCGGAGCGTCCGGCGACAAATAGAATCGACAGAGGAGGTTCATGAAAAGTGAAAAGGTAACGTGAGTTCCAGGCGAAGCCCATTGGCTATTCCGGGTCCGTTGAAGAAAGTACGACACCGTGCTAAGCCGGGGATACCTCAAAAAGAAACAGTAAAGGGGACAGGATAACGGCGTCTCGGATCTGCTATGAGCCCCGTGTAATGAAAAGGGAGGCTTCCTTGAGAGCAACTCCATAGTCTTAGGGAAGTGCTTGGGGGTGGGTTGGGTGTCCGTTTGAAGTCTAGCTTCCCTGCCCAACGGGGGGGGGTTTCGTCAAGTCGGAAGAATTAAGAACGGGGAGGAGAAGGAGAAGGTTGATCCCGGAGCCGCAGCTCTCCTGCTCCGTAGAAGATAATATAGGGCAGACCGGTGGTAAGTTGGGAATGGACTCGAAGTGGAGCAAGCGGGTAGTGAAGAAATTGACCAGGGGTGGAAAAGAAGAAGCTCATCGGTCGTGCGTTGTGGGGGAAAGGGAATAGGGAATGGAAGTTTTAAGGAGGTAAAAATCCAATAAACGCAAGCCTGTAAGGCCTAGAAAAATGAGGTGGAAAAAAAACCGTAACAAAGTTACAGACCTCATGGGAGTTGACGGCAAGTTCACACGAGATTAATCTGGAAAAACGAAGGAGGGGGGGTCCACAGAATAAAAGGCAGGGCGTTACAACTCACAAGCACCCAATCGGGGCTTAAATCCGGGGCAAACTGGCAAGACAGGATTGCGGAACGAACAAACAATCTCGTAATTTGGTACTTCTTTGCCACCCGCACAACAAGTTGATCCCGAAAGGGTAAGGTTATGGGTGAAAGAAACTCTGCGCCAAAACCGAGGCGCTTGAACGCGTGCGCTTTCTGACGCTGGACAGGAAAACCGGCTACCAAGAATTCCGCGGGTCAGCAAACCGCCAAGCGTGAACTAGTGGGTTTTCCGGCCTTTCGGAACCTCACTCCTAGAAGCTTGAGCTTTAAACCGAAAGGGGAGCGGAAAAGAGGACTCTTCGTCAGTAAAGAAATTAAATTAGCGTTGATGCGAAAGCACCCAAGATGAGATGGAAAGATAGATAGAATTAAAAGACCGGGAGCTAATCTTAGGTTTTAGTCGACGGACGCACTGTACCTTGGGTGGCGAGGGAGGATTGCGGTGAACGGTGAAAATCTACTACTGAAAGATGTTTGGCGGTTTTGCTGAAGACTGTCGAAAGGCGCTGGTAAGGTTACTGGGGAAGGAGGAGCGGCAGCGCGCAAACTCGTGTTACCTGGAGGTTTCTGCTGTATGGGGCTATCGAAAAGTAAACAGCACCTAGATTATGTTAGGAATCTAGATGGGGGCGAAATAAGCTATTAAACCCTAGATTTATGTCTGCTCTCATCAACAATACAGAAGTCTGGTAATTGATTATGGGGGGCAAAGGAGTAAGAACTCTTGGTCGTGGCTTTTAAATTTGAATCACTGGCCACGAATTGGTGGGGGGGAGGAAAAACAAAAGTGTCACGTACTCGCAATGAATTCTGGTCCACGAAAGTTCTTGTGGAAAGGTAGGTGTGGGAAACACTGGAGGCGCAGAGTGAGTATAGGGGATTGGTTTGCAAACTCATCGCACTCGATTCTCCGGAACGAAAGAACCCAAAACGCCGAAAGAGGAAGGCTTCCTAATCCACAAATAGAAGAGGAGTATGAAGATTCAAATGAACGAGCGAGAACACCATCAGGCTTCACTTAATAGGGGCGCGGTAAAAGGACTTAGAGGAGTCAGCTTGGGTCTCCATTAAACCTAGGAAAAGTTTAGTAAACTTATAATTCGCTGTGACCTGCATCTGCCGAAAATCCAGAGTTGAATGGGAGACTGTCTAGGAGACCAATGAAAAGACAAAGGGGGAATACGCAGAATCTGGTAGGAATGCGCAAGGAAGAGCCTATCATTCCCGATAGAGCATCATACTGATCTCTGAGAAAATGCCGATGATGAGTCTTGAAATCGTGTGCTGGGGAGAAAGAGGGGACGACAAAGGTTCCGGAAGAAAAAGATACGTAAGATCATGAAAATCTGCTTAGCAAGGTAAAAACTCATTAAAAAAGAAGGTCAGGGGGAAACTGAAACTGAGATAAGGTCTCAGGACTAGAAACAGATGTCATTGTCAATCGGCTGATTCTGCTAGGCGGCTCCAAATACCACAGCTGCATCTCAGGCCAGAGTGTACGAACCGAACAAAGAATTTCGTCAGAACTAAAGCCGAAGTCCAAAATTTGTGCCAGCAGAAAAGACGGAGGCTGCGAAAATCAATCGATCTGGAAACGGGGAACTGGTTCAGACGGACCGAAAGCAAATAATGGTAGGCAAAGTCAGAGGCACGGGGCTGAATGGGTGTTTCCATATGGTGGAACGATTCACAGGGAATCTTTATGGGAGAAACCGTTTACTATCAGGTTATGCGAAGTTATAAAAAGGGGGGAAATAGGGTGGGGTAGGTGATAGTTGAAGCTGGTTTGCGGGAGGAATCTTTGAGAAAATTTACGGGGTTAGATCTTCGTGGGGGTATTGGGAATCAAGTGGGGGCCTGAAAGGGAGGGTCTCGGGTCCATGGCTGTCTACCTTAGCCAATTTGTGACTGCCCAATTCGGAGAGTCGGAAAAAAGTACGGTTGGATACTGTGGGACGATAATGAAGTGTTGCAATTCCTTACAACTTCCCGGTCGCTCTAGGGGGGGAGGAACATGGTGGCCAGGCCATCATTCCTCGCCGGGGAGGGGGTAAATGAGGTTTGTGTTGGATGTAGTGGAAAAGGTTTTTCTTAAGCCGGTCGCGGGTTACCCATAATAAGTCTTGAAATGGACAGAAAAGATAAAAAGAAAAGAACTGGCAAAAGGTTTGGGGGATCGAGGGGACGTTATAAGCCAAGGAATGGGTTTCTCAGCATAACCCTCCTTTCTATCCTGCGATCTTCGGGTTCTTTGGCCGGAGTTATGCAGTGGAAGCGCTGATGGGGGTGTAGGAAAAAAAAAAACGGGGAGCGTTTAAGAGGTGAAAGAGACAACACAGGACATTTTCCTAAAAAAGGAAACCGATTACCTGTATTAAAGAGCCGAACTGAACGGTTATGTGGGGGAGGTTAACAAAATTAGGAGGTCTTTCGTCTGACCGCGGAACCGCGCGAAAGCTAATTTCTGCAACAATCCTCAGATTGAATGCGGGATCCCGTTCACGCGGAAAGAAGGAAACTGGTGGGAAAAAAGTTGCCAGTTAAAGGATATAAGCCTCAAAAAGGAGGAAGCAATCGAAGGGGGGGCCAAAAACGGAAGGACCTTCAGATTATCGACTACATCAGGATCCTCGAGTGAATAAATAACGAAAAACCCGAAAGTTTCGAGGAAAACCAGAGGGGAAATAGGGTAAAATAGAAAAGAGTGCAGCAGGGTTATGTAATAATGGTAAACCAATTTGTTTGAGCAATCGACAGTCGAGTCTCAAATTTTGCAAAATCGTGGAAAAAAAAAGTAATGGTTCAAGCAGACACTAGAGAGGTTCGCTGAAGGTCCGCTCGAAGTTATGAGAAAAAAGAAAGGGGGAGACGTTAAGAAAAAAAGCTACGGAGACGGCGATCATCTCTTAAAACAGAGGAACCCCTAGATGGGAGTCAAAAGAAAATTCCAAGGGGGTAATTGGCCTCTTCATGCAATAGTCAAAAACTCAGCACCTGAGTTCTATCCTAAGACAGTGTCAGTCAGTACCTTGTCTGGTTGAGAAAAGGGGTCATCAAGGGAAGGGATAAGACTAGTAGGACCCAGAAGCAAGAGCACTTTTGGAGGTCTCTCTCAAAAAAACGTAGTAGTCTTAAAATAGAAGATACATGATGCCAAATGCTTGAGGGGAGGTCACCGCTATAGACTGATGATGGATAACATCATGCTTTGTAATAAGCGGTAAAACGGGTTCGGCCAAGAAAAAGTGATGAGGGATGAAAGAGAGGGAAAGATCCTATTCCCAGTACACTCGCTTAATTCTTTTGAGCCAATATATGGGGTGCATAGGGGAAACACCAAAGCTGGATCGAAAGTCCCCATCTCCAAGAGAACGCGCAAAGAGACGTAAAGGAGACAGGAGAGGGGTGAGCAGACGGAGATGCAGAGGACGGGAAACCATATTTATGGAAGTATTGAACCAATTAAGGACGATTTGGAAACTGCTCCAAATGTCCGACGTCGTAATCACAAAAATTGGTTTAAAGGAGGGAAAGCAAGAAAAAAAATAGGGAGAAGCGGGGCAGTCGGGGCAAAGAAATTTGAGGGGGTTGGGGCTGTAAGTGAAAACGATGAGAACGAGGGGGATCGAAAAAAAGAGCTGAAGTTACTTACGTGAAGGGAAAAAATTCCTTATCGAGTTCAAAGAAAGTTCAAAAAAGGTCAAGGGAAAACGGGAAAGAAAACAAGAGAATGGTTTTCTTCCAAGAGGTTAACGAGAAGAGAAAAAGCGTTGTTGGCGGAAGAACTCGCGCCGCGCGTTGAACATCGAGAAAATCCATATACTTCTCTGTAAAAATTCAAAAAAAAAGGTGGAGAGGTAGCGGTAAAAGAAGTAGTGTTGGTAAATGTCCTGTTGTCGGCAAGGAAAACGTGCCGCTGTAAACTCGCAAGGGCTGAGGGCGTTACGCCCAAAAAGAGCATTCGTCCATCGGAACTTCAGGAAGAAAGAAAGAAAAGCGAAAGAGCATAGAACTTAGGGGAGGTGATGCTAAAAAGATCGACCACCCTTGAGTCTAAATCGATAATATAAAACGGGACTGGGACTCACTTTTCTGAGGGGGGGAGATGGTGAGGGGGGCTGTTGGACAAGGACTTAAGTAAACCAATCTCGGGGTAAGAAAAAACAGGATGGCAATCAACAGCACAATTGAACGAATAAAAGCACTAAAGCCGGCGGAAGGGGGGGTCAGAAAAAGCCAGCAAGTCCCAGTAGGCATATCTTCGGAGGCGCGATATTTCAAAAGACTTAAATAGCTTAAACCCCGTGAACGAATGACCGCTGAGGACCAATTTTCTCTTGGACCATATGAAAGAGAGAACAATCAAAATCGAACAAGGATGTTGGGAACACGAGAAGATCGAAAAGAACGGGTTATGAATAAAAAGACCGCAACCCGCGTGCAAAAGAGCTCGAAACCACCAAAGGGAGAACAGGGGGATCACTTTGGAAGGAAGAGGGGAACCGAAAGCAATAGCTTCAATCGTTCCCAAGAGGGAAAAACCAATGAGGGCCAATCTCGTCATGATTATCGGCCCGTTACCAGAGAGAGGGGGGGGCTTTCCCATGGAGGGAGTGAAACAGCAGCTTGAAGCGATGAAGGTATGTCGCCGAAGAGACGAAAGGGCCGGGTGCCGGCTGGGAGTTCTTTACTAAAAAGATGTGTTCGGTTTTCGCGGCAGGCTATGATCGGGAGAGGGGAGCTGTTCTCGGGGGGCGTAATGTAGAACCAAAGAGAAGCCGGCCATTTCTCAGAAAAAAAGCCGTGCGTGGAAAAGGATACCCTGACATCAAGGGAAGGGTGCCGCAGGAAAGCAGCAGTTCTCTATAGGAGTCCGGGAGGGATGCGGGGAATCAAGAGAACCCGCAGGAACCAAAGAGCAGCTTCAGGGGAAACAGGATTCTTCGAGGTAATGATCTGGATCAGGAATGTCGCAATCAAAGCCCAAAAGGCAGGAGGACTGATTGGGTCGGGGTAGAGGGTAAGGTCCACGGTGAAAAAAGGCCGAATGGGAGGGGAGCATCTTAAGAACGGGATTAATAACGTTTACAGAGGAATCGAGTGCAAAATGATCCGAAGGTGATTCCAGGGAGACGCCGAAAATCTAGGATCCGTACGACAAAGAGGAAAACGGGGGGGAAAATTAGGGAAGCGGAATAGTTGAGACGAGAGGGAAGGAGAGAGGTCGCGGGGGATTAGGAAGAAAAAAACGGTACTTGCGTTGGTTTTTAGAATCATGAGATAGCGAGGCGAAGGGGGGGGCAAAGAAACGCAATCCAGATACGTAAAGGAAAAGGGGGGTACAAAGTAAACAACTTTTGGTGAAAAAAAAAACATGGGGGGGAAAATAAATTCACGTTAAGCGTCCACGACGGAGTTGTGGATCAAAAAAAAATACTGGAAATAAAAGAAAAAAAAGGGTGAGGAGCAGAGGGAAAAACTGTAAAGGAAAATTCAAGAATGTCTAAAAAACGCTACCTCATCATCTGTTGGTTACTATCTTCTTTGCCCAGACCCACACGTATTCCAGAAAGGGGGGGAACCTTCAGGACTCCATAAATTCCTGAGCAAAGGAAGGAGATTGCGTCAAGTGTCTGGTTATCGTCTGGGTAAATGCCTTCTACCCGCGCCTTCCGACGGCGTCATCAACATAAAACATCGGAGGGAAAAAGCAAGGGGGGAGGGAAAGAGTAGAGCCGAGTGGGAAAAAATAAATGTTACGTGGGCCTTCGCTACAAAACTAAAAGTCGCTTAGTCGAGGTTGGAAATTCTTGGAAAAAAAAGAGGAAGAGAGAGGATCGAAGGTAAACAAAAGCGATTAGTGTCCTTGGTGTAGCGACGGACATCACCTTTTCGTTAAACGGCGGGCTCGTAAGTTGACTGGGTCCGACTGGAAAGGGAATCTACTACGTGGGAGGAGGGCCGTCGAAGGCGGAACTGGGACTTCCAGCAGATAACCGAAGGAGACAATCGCATCAGGGACAGAAGTTTTTTCAGGTTTGCGATCTTACGTTTAAACAGAACCGCGATTCTTTGAGGAAAAGAGACTTGCGGGGGGCGGGAAAAGGAAAATTAACCAGAATGATTAGAGAAAGCCTCATGGTACGTAGGGAACAGTTGAAATCGATGGAACGATTGGCGATGTCGGCGTTATTCACTGTCCTGAAGAGGTTTTTGGATGAACCCACAACGGGGGCCGATTCACTCGGAATGCGAAAATCAATGTAGTGTTACGTTATGCAGTTATGAGAGGGAGTATTGCGATCGGGGGGAAAAAGGGGATTTTTTTACCGGGAATCATCGCGCGAGATTTCCGGAAAAAAACGCACGTACCGTGAGCTGCAACTATCCAACAGGAGACTTCATCGCGCGGATCAAAGGAGAAAAAAAACGAAAAAAAAAAATCGACGGAGCGAAGAGTGCGGCTCAAGGATTAACCTAACAACGGCTCATTGGTTGCACTCTATCCGATTTAAACGGTTTAAGAAAAGCGCAAAAAGAAAAAACATCCAAGCGAATTGGGGCAGGAGCGAAGAAGGTGGTAAAAAAAATGACCCAGCAGAAAAAAATAAAAGAGTCAGTCCTCGCCTACGGCGTTATGCGGCACGAAGGAAAAAAAAAAAAAGGGAGGAGAAAAAAGAGATCCAGGGGAGGGGGAGCCTAAGCAATAAAGGGGCCTGCCGATGATTTCTGCTTTTGAAAGGGGGGCTTTGGGCGTTGGCGGTTGACTTGGAGACGAATAGGCTTATCATCAGGTGGAGTAGGGGGGGGGGGAACGGACTAAGGGAAACTGCTTGAAAGAAAGGGACCAGTGATTGGAAGGAGAAAGTGAAAAAAACCGTCACGGCTCTGGATGAAATGGTCCTCCGGAAGCCGAGGGAATGTATTCGCTTAGGGGAACGGCTGCTACATTCCGCCAAGCCACTCCGCTGGCATATCAAGAATATGGCAAGCGAACCCGAAACGGCTTTCATTAGAAAGGAAAAGCCCGGAAAAAAAAATTGGGGAGAAGCGCGGGACGAAAAGAAAAGGTTACGGCGGAAAACCTCATCGATAACGCGTGAACTGGTTTACTGCAACGGAAAAAAGATCTTGTAAAGGAAGAGGATCATGACGGGGAACTTTGCTGACGGATGGGGGGCCTAGAGGTAACAAACCAGGGAAAGAGAGTAGGAAAGGTACTATCCAGGAGGTATGATCGGAAATTGAAAAAAAGATTTTCTACATTGGTTGGAATGCAGGGGTTTCACTCTGGTAGGGGTGCAGGAAGTAGCGAGACAAGTGGGAAATCAGGGGTTAAGGACGGGCTGGTCGAACGGGCGTCCTATCTCTGTACCAATGTGTGGGAAAATTCGCGGTCATGCTGGATCCCTAACAGGGGGGGGCAGCTATCAGGGAGGGGACCGGAGAAGAATGAGAGAGGGAAAAGGCCAAGGATCTTCCCGGAAAAATATTCTACAGGCCTACAGTCTTAATCGTGGGAGTGTGGGAGAGGGGGAGGGTCGTTTGGGAAAATGGTGCGGTTCTTACTAAAGGGGACGGGTTACCGAGGGCTTACATGGACAGAAAAAAATAGCGCAAAAGCAAAGTGCGCAAAGAAGTTAAGGTTATCGATTGGGTAGGGAGTTGTGAGGGGTCGCAGCAACTAGAACAAAAGGGCAAGGAAGCATGAGGGAGGGGGAGTTTGCATCTATGAGGACGTGGCATGGCGATGTAGTGCGTTTTCTTGTTGCTTAAAAAGACACCATGGGCGGCAGTGTCCAAAGCTTGACGAGAAGGTCGACACAGGACTGGGAAGGTTACTTACCGGGGGGGGTTGGGGGATCAGAAGGAAAACTGAGACCTGGAAGATTGGCGTCTGGGGTCGCGACCTCTGAGACGCGGCTCTAGTTCTGCCTGAATAATTTTTCTCAAAATTCTAAGAAAGGGGGAAAGTAAAAAGAAAAAAACGAGGGGAAAAAGTTGCACGAGTTGGGAGGAGCTCCGCCTAAAGAGAACTTCGATAGAACGTGATTTCAAACTTCCACGGAAGGAAATTCAAGATGAGAGACTACAATAGGAGGAAAAAAGAATATTAAAAAAACAAGGGGGAACCTAGGAGAAAGACTGACCCATGAGCGAAGAGGGTAGAAAATCGGAAGCACAGATTGCTCATGGGGGGTATTTATTCACAATTGGTAAACCAAGGTCAACTCACGTAAGAGGGCAAAAAAGTTCTTGTCAGCGAGGGTGGAACGTCGAAAAAGAAAAAAAGCATTTATGAAGAGATGCTGTCGAACGGAGGAGGGACCGTCGCGCGCGAAAGAAAAGGGGTACTTAGAATCTCTTGTTTCACAAGAATGCAAAAAGAGATCATGGAACAAGACCAACGCTTGGCTGAAAGGGAAGAAAAAATATTCGAAAAATTAAGGAAAAAGGGGGGAAAGAAACCGGAGGTAGATTAGGATGTCCGGAAAAAGAAACCGCCAATGATGGTATCGGAAAACTCTCGTCTATAGCGGTTACCAGTCAGCAACTTTTTGGCATCATGA
>Ga0179593_1357238_pt1 | contig 16991 bp, 25 predicted proteins | sample CZODoug2_1_08_16_FD_185931 | JGI IMG/M metagenome (GOLD analysis project Ga0179593, IMG submission 185931) | Vadose zone soil fungal communities from Angelo Coast Range Reserve, California, USA - CZODoug2_1_08_16fungal (PacBio error correction) | ecosystem: Environmental > Terrestrial > Soil >...
CGACTAAAGAAGGGAAACAAGACTAAAAAAGAGGGATACGAAAAAGCGATAATCATGCACGGAGGCATCATGGACTGCGTAAGATCTGGGGGGAACAGTTGATGATGTGCAAGCCCATTTATCACTTAATGTTTATGAGGGAGTCATTTGTAGGGGAAACTTCCTCTCCTGGAGAAGTTGGGTGTGTCTGTCGAAGAGAAAAGGAGGGGCTTCGAGCCAAAAGGTTTGGTGGTTCTCCTAGAGGGGTCGGTAGGAGCATATCTCCTCCAAAAAGGAAACAGGTCACAGGATTTTCGGAAGGATTGGGGGCTCAATTTATGAAGGGAGCTCTATGAACGTCCGGGTCATGCAACTGGGGGGAAAGAAATCCGCAAGGCGGCAGGGGAAAAAAAAAAAAACAACACACCAAAAGCAGCCTTTTAGGAACATTCACTCGGTGGAAAATGCAGTAAAATTTACGCTTGGAAGAATCTGAAGAAGGGGAGAGGCCCGCAGCCATGGCAGAAACATGACTAACCACCCATCACCGGGTAGCCAAAAAACTCACTCTTAGTCGGGCCAGAAATAAATCCCGTGGCGTCCCCCGGAGATAGTCGGCCGATGAAGCTGAAAGCCAAAGGCCAATGGAATCACCGGAAGGAGATTGAGTTGTAATTTCGTGGGATTCAGGTTGGATTTTAACATCGACTTCGAGTATAAGGCCGGGGGGAGGGTTTTGGCCATATCCTAGAAGGGGGGTCAAACATTCCTCTCAAAGAAAGAAAGGGGGATGCCGAGGGCGCGCAACTGACGGAAACTCGGGTATTCCTTTCAAAAAAAACCTGGTGGCATAGGGTCTATTCACTTGGGGTCGAGCGGAGCATCTACTCTGGGGTTCAGGGGAAGGGAAATAGGGGATCGATAATGCAAGAAGAAGCCGTTACAGAGAGGGAAAGGGAAAAAACCGTCTGCTTTGAAGCAACGCAATCGATTCCTTCCAGGGGTTACGGGCCGGAGGGCGGAGACTTGCGAAAAGGGGGGGGAACGGTTCGACAATGTGTCAAAGAAGATCCGCCAAAAGGAAAAGCGCTGAATATCCTCGACAATGGAAAACATCGTAGAAGGGATAATAAGGCTCAAAAAGCACGCCGAAAAAACCAGAGCGAAAGATCAGCTACCAGCCCCTGCTGAAAGGAAAATACTTAACAAAATAGAACTGGACAGCAGAAAACAACACGAGCTCCCTAAAAAGGAAAAAAAAACTCCGGGCCTAAAGCGAAAGAAGTCAACGTCTGGAATACAACTCGCCCAAGGTTCCTGACTTCTTTAAAAGACATGCGCAGAATTGGACACCCATGAAGAAGAATCTTGAAAACTCGATCAAACATGTGCAACTGAGGAGAGCGGGAATTCAAGGAAGGAGTTCAGGCGGGGGGGTTGTATTTGTGGGAACCATTATAATATAGTATGGGGGGGAGGACTTCGCAATGAAGAAACGATTCTACGCGCTGGGCAATTGCCCTATCCTCAAGGAAAAGGAATTCTTCTGATTATTAAAGAAAGGGGGAAACCGGAAAACAGGGGCCCCCAAAAAAGAAAAACAGAACCAATTTTATGGAAAGAAATACGTTGGCGCCGCAACAAACCTCGACAAAGAAGGAACCCCTCCGTGTAATTCAAGGGGAAGCCGGTGCTACGCAAGAAGAGACCTTAATCCCCGTGGCAGAAGTCTGCTGGAGAGGAGGAGCACGAAAAGAAGGGGAGCACGGTTGAATCGGGGGGTTAGGTCCATAGAGGTTCTTCCGCGAACGAAGGAAGGAAGACCACATGGCCGCCCTTAAAGAAAGGGGGGAAAACAACCATGCTGTAACAGCGGAAATTCTTTATCTAGGAAAAAGAGGCTCGCTTGTGGCTTCGTCTCCGGTGAAAGGGAGAGGCGTTTCCCGAAAAGTATGGAAAAAAAAAGAAAGGTCCCAGGTCCCAAAAACGACTTTGAGCGGGGGGGAAATCGCGCCTAGGGTTGTGGGCAGAGCAAAAAGGGTGCGTGTATCGGAAATTTTTTTCCCAGAGGGGAGTTGTCACGACACAACGGTCAGAGAAAGGCCGGCCTTCGGAAAAAAAAGGTACCCTCAAAAGAAAAAAGCCTATTAACCAAAAGACCGCTACACGCGGTTCGCCGCTCCCAAAAGGGAGAACGCCGGCTGACCGGTGGAGGCCGCTCTTAGCGTCTTGATGATGTCGGGGGAAAACGCACCACGGTGGGGGGGCAGCGCGACCAAACTGCAAAACAACAAAGGGAGGATGGATGAAAGATCAGGGGGGATGCTTCGCGCGCCGACAAAACGGGGGGTACGACATCATCAAGACCGCAAGGGGGAAAAAGAAGGAGAAAGCCAATCGGTTACCGAAGGGGGTACTTAAAGTTCTAGAGTGTTTCTCGGGTGGAAGGATTCTTAGGGGGTGAAGCAGGTGAAGCCAGGAAAAAAAAAACAAGCGAATGAATCCTATGGGATCGGAAAAGGGGGAAAATCCTTTCCCAAAGATTGGTCCGACACGATAACGAAAATACCAGACAACGCGCTGCAAAGAAAGAGGCACGGGAATTGAAGCGGAGCTCAAGGGTACCACAGTTTTCGGCGACAGGGGTCAAAACATACGGGCGGAACGAACCCGGTCGGAAGAAAAAAAAAAAAAAGGTTTCGGCTCATATCAACGTAGTGTTCCAGGAGCAGGGGAGAGGGGAAGCGTCCAGGGTGGTCAGCAGGGAGGTTCGCGGAAGACAGAAGGTGAGAAAACGGAGTGTTTCGATGACATTCCCTCTTCCTTTACTACAGAAAAGACGAAACTCCCGTGATCCGGTGATTACCGAAGAAGGGGGGGAGAACAGAGTCCGTAATAGGACTGGGAGGACGGTTTTGCCGCGGAAAAATGTATGAGGGAGAAGGGTCCAACTCCAATTTGGGCAACGGGGGGAAGGCAGTCCCTTTCTGGGGGGGAAAGTCCTCAAAAACATGGGTAAGTTCGCTCGGAAAAGCAAGTGGTGGGGAAGATCGCGAGTTCAGCAAAAGGAGCCACATCTGCTCGGGTATGAATTTGGGGTGAAAAAAAACCCCTCCAAACCGTCGGGGAACTCCTTCCGAGGGGGGGGGACGATTCGCTCAAAGATGCACGCGGGGTGCGAAAGGAAGGAAATCGTCGTCAATGGGAGATAAAAAACAGATGGGGAGGGCTGAAGAACCAGAAGAGAAAATGGAACCAGGGAAATGTGGGGGGGTAGAGGGCCAGAACTGTTGGAAGACTCTTTGAGAGGGGAACTGAGGTTGTCAGGTTTGGGGAGAGAGGCAGGTCCTGACCCTCTTGGTTGGGGGGGGAGTGAGGGGGCTTCATGTCAAAAAAGGGCGGCTTCTTCCAACGTTCTTGGGTGAAGTCCTTAGGAGTCTCCTGCGGCTCGGGCGATAAAAATACGGTTGGAGGAGGGGGCAACAGAGCCAGGCTTATTCATTGGCATGGAGTTCTAGGATAGGACAAAAGGGGCATTGTACTGGCGATCAAAAGGAAAAAAAAAGGAGCTGCCAAAACCACGAGGGGAAAAAGGACTAAGTCGTAAAGGGGGAGGGGAGAACCCCTGGAAAGGTCTTTCGGGGGGAAAATGATCCAAAGCAAAAGGGGGGACTTGGGGGAAAGATTTTCCAGGGGCGTTGGGGGGACAGTGTGGTGTTGATCATGGGAAAGCACTTGCCCTGCTCGGGCCATCGGAAAGAAAAAAAAGACCCCAGAGACACAATGCGCCCTCCGCGAAAACCAGGGACACAGGTTTTGATACAGCTGTGGCGGAAAAAAAAAAGGTGACCCCATCGAAAAATAAAGGGGGGGGAGAATGTTTTCCAATACAAAAGTTAAAGGGATTTTCCACAACCCGAAACGCGGAAGTACTTTAACAGAAATAAAAAAAAGAACATAGGGATTACTCAAATGCCGGGGGAAGAGGGTTAATAACCCTTCACGGGATCATAAAACCGCGCATATCGACGGAAACATCCGGGCAAGAAATTGTCGTCTTCAGGGGGAGGGCCGAAAAAGATAACGATAAAACCGAGGGGGTGTTTGTAGGAATCTGGTAGTAACGGCGACGGAAGGCTAATAATCAAAGAGAAAGGAATCATTGCCGGTGGCCAAGATGGGGGGAAAGGAATGGGCCACCGACCTGAGAACGGGCGCTCTTGAGGTTTTTAAAAAGACCTGCCGGAGGCATTGGTAAACAAGGCCCTGCGGAAAGGGGGAAATCAGATCTGGGCATCAGAAAAAAAGCACACATGTCGAAAATCTAGGCTGGGAAGATCTCGCGACCTGCAACGAAAAGATCGGCGAAAGGTGTGGCATTCTTCTTCTCAGCTCCGGAGCGGACCGCATAAAAAACGAGGGGGGAAAGGGACCTGGAAGGATCCACCCTCTGAATTAGGATAATTGGTCAGGAACTTGGCCAGGAGAATCAACCGTGCGGGAAACAGAGGGACATGATGGAAAAGATGGTGTTATCGGAGTAATTCAGAGGGGGGGGACCGCTTGTCCATTCGCTAGTGAAGTCGAAGAAGAAAAAAAGAAGGGAGAGGAAAGAGAAATAAAGAGTGGACAAGCCCGTAGGTCCAAAAAAGAGAGTCATAATCATTGGTAGAGAAAGGGGGGTCTCCAACACGGAAGGCAAGGGGGATAAAGGGTTGGATGATTAGAGAAAAAGGTCCGAGGGGCTGCACTCAGGAAGGGGGGATGTCCGCAGGTGAGTCGATTCACCGGGGGGAAAACTTTGGGGATCGGGACGCCATAGAACTGCGAAAAGCAGAAGGAGGGGGAAAATTTCTACGAGAGGGTCGGGGGAAGAGAGAAATGAAGATCCCGCAACATGAAACTTTCTAATGGTGGTGGGCGCGAGATTCTCGATGACGGACGCAGGAGAAAAAAGACTCCTCCTGGGGAGGGACATGTTTTCCAACAAAAAGAAATTTCGAAAGGTCGGGCACATTCCGGAAAAAGAGGGGGGACACCGGCAAGGTGTGAGGGGGGAAAAGGGAAGATAAAGACGACTTCTTCTCAAAACGGAAAGAGCGAACAAAAACTGTCCCAAGAGGCCAAGAACTTTCCAGAACCCTCTGGTTGAAAACCCACGAAGGGATATGAGGAGGGAAGTTTGAGGAAAGTGGAGGAAGTGGGGGGGGAGGGAGGAGAGGGGGAGAAAGAGCGGGGAAGGGGTTTGCGGAGGGGGCGCGGGAAAGAAAGTGAGAAACCAGTGGGAAAGGAACGGGGAAAAATGCAGCGACCAAAATGGAGGGTGGGGAAGGGAATAGGGAGGCGCGGGGGTGAAAAGTAGGGGGGGGAGGAGTGGAAAAAGGAAGAGTAGGGAATATGGAAGGCAGGTTAGCGAGAAGGGGGGCTGGGTAAAGAGAGAGGAGGGGGTGGGAAGGATGTAGGGGGAGAAGCGACGGAAGAAGGGGGACAGAAAGAGGGTGTGCAGAGGCGAGATCGAGGACGAGGTAAGAGAAGGGAGAGGGAGGAAGGTTGAAAGATGGCGGAAAGGGGAAAGGAGGGAGGGGCGAGAGGATGCGAAAAAAGGAAGGCGGAAAGAGCAGGAAGGGTGCGTAAAAAGGGGAAGCGGGAGATTGGGAGATGAGGGAATAAGGGGGGAGGGGGAATGGGGGAGAGGGAGCGAAGAGATAAGTAAAAGAATGAAGGATAGGGCGATACGGGAGGTGAGAAGGGAGGAAGATGAGGGCCGGAATGGGGGGAGGTCAATGAAAGGGGGAGGATTGGGGGATTGGATGGATAGGAGCAGGTGAGAAAAGGGACTTGGGGGAGGGGGAAAATAGGGGAATAAGGGAGGATTAGGGAGAAGCGGGAAAAGGAGGGAGTGAAGGGGGTAGGGCGCCAGGGAAGAGAGCGGTAGGAAGGGGGCACTGCGAGGAAATGGGGAGGGGGAGTGGAGGGGATCAAAAGACAGGTAGGAAAAGTCAGGAGGACGGAAGAACAGGTCGGTGGCGTACAGTCTGTGAGACTTCAAAAGTAAATCCCCTTCTGGTATCGGGAGAGGGATCTGCCAGAAACCGGGAGAAAAACGTGGGCCAAGGGGGGGAACGTCCGTTGAGGTCCTTAGTTTTATTATTGGGGAGTCTGTTTACATGAGGGGGGGAGGAGAGGTCAACTGAAGGGGGGAGGGTTTGCCGCAAAACCGTTCGATGGAAAAACAAGCCCAACAATTTAAAAGGGGAAAAAGGGGAGGAGCAGCTAAAGAAAACACGGATCCTTTCACCACCTTTGAAAGGTGGGATTCGGTACTAGGAGGGAAAATATGGGGGTCGGTCGGAAGCGGATAGAACCATCTGTCGTCGGAGGGAAAGAAGATCCATGAAAAACAATAACTGAAATTACGATCTAAAGTGCCTTCCTGTAGTCAAAAACGAGAGCGTCGGGGGTAGTAATCGACTTCATGCTGACGAGGATTCGTCTGTTTACTTAAAGGGGGCCGCCTGAATCCGACAGAATGCTAAGAGGCATATCCTCAGAAGGGAACGCCAAATGAATAAGGAGAAAGGGGGAATAGAACCCCTAAAACCAGCCTATTAACCAGGAATTCCATTTGGGGAAGAAAAAAAAGAACTTTACAGAACAAAAAAAAAAAAGCCTGGTCGGAAGATCAAACTTTAAAACACGGGGGCAATACCTTCTCAAATTGAAGGGACCAGGGAATCCTCGACAAAGGGGGCGCATGGTCCTGCTTCGGGGAAGCACCATTCAAAAGGGGGGGGGGGGTATGCCCATTAATCCCCGGACCTACTCACCCAGCTGAAGAAGAGGTAAAGATTTTCAAAAACAATTCCAAAGGAGGGGAGAACGGGTTGGTGATGGGGGGGAATAAATTCACATTAGATATGGAGGACCGGTTAGAGTCTTGAACCGGGAAGAACGCACGTGTAAGCCTCAACTGAACCAAAATTATGAGTAGTAAAAAGGCGGGGGGAAAAAAAACAGAAAAAGTGTAGTTAAATAGGGGAAGGTATGATTGAAACCAGCGAGGAGCAAACTGAGCCCAGTCATCTAGGGAAGCATCCTTTCGACGCAAGAAAAAAACGACCTGCACAGGATCAAAGGGATTAATCAGTCTTAAAAACAGCTCGGAGAAAGAACGTTGATGAAAAAAGGGGTGCAAGTGCAAATGTATGTCGTAAAAAGGAGGGGGGGGTACCACTGGACGGATTATCCAAAGAGGCAGCCCATGATCTGTGAACATAGGGAGAAAGGCTTTATCTGGGGAAGTTGGTGTAAGGCTCTCAAGGGCGGCGCACGCCGGGGAACGGCAAGGAGGGGACAAGTTGAACGGCGCATTTCAGACAAAACTTTGGGCGTAGGATGCACGAAAGAAGGCTGACGGCGGTTGGGAAGGAGGGGCCAACTTTGGGGTCTCGTGGAAGAAAAAAGGTGCACGACACTTGCCCTTGGGCCACGATCACATAGCCGGACGGAAAAGGGGTAGGACTTCGCTGTTCAAAAGACTGAGAACACAAACGCCTCCTAAAAGCCCGCAAGGGTCGGAAGCTTCCAAACGAATCTGTCTCTTCAAAAAGGGAAGGCTGGAGTCGAGACATTTTCCGGTAGATGTGTGGTGACACCGACAACTGTGATTGGAAGGCGAAGAGGGGACGGGGCTCTACAACAACAACCAGGAGAAAGAGAAGATAGGAAGTTGGAGGAAAAGGCCAAACAAAGGGGGGGGGGGGAGGGAAACAAAACAATCATAAAGAACGCGGAATCGCTCTGCATCAGGGGACGACGAGCGATACAGAAGGGAAGGAAAAAGGGTCGCGGGAGGAAAAAGGGAGGAGGGGAGAATGGACAGCCCGGAACTGAGGTACTTAAGGAGGCGAGGGAGGGGAAAGGCAAGCCTGTAAAAGGGAAAAGGGGCGACAATATAAAGCAAAAAAGGGAAAAAGAGCTACCAAGAAACCTGCGCGCGTGGGGGCGGCTCTCAAATTCGGGTCACGAGGAAATGTCTTACCATGAGACATCGGGAGGGGGGGAAAAAAGAGGACGGTACACGCGAGAATGAGCGCGAATGCAGATAAAGCGCTTTGGGAGTCGGAAAACAAGGGTCTGAAGCAGGAATGGGGAGAAGGCAGAGGGGAGCCGACTCTTGCGGAAAAAAAAATGAAAGCGGGCGAAATGATCGTCAGTTAACCTTTAGAAGGGGTCCGAGGGGATACCAGACGTTAAATCACAAATTTTAACTGTGTGATGCGGAAGCAAAAAAAAAGACGAGTAATAGGGAACTGTAGTCGGAGTTTTTGGGAAAGGAAAGCTGTGCGTAAATCGATAAGAGGGGGGAAGAAGGGACCAAATATTGTGCGCCGTTGCGACCGCCCTCTTTTTTCGACGGGTTTGGGTTTAGAGGAGAAAAGGTGCCAAAGAGGTGGGAGCGGAGGAAGGTCCAATGCTAAAGTAATGAAGACTAAATGTGACTGGAAGGGGTGGGTTTTTGGGGGGAAACACACCCCCGCTTGGAAAAAGAGGAGTGAGAGTTCAGAATCAGAGGGTTGCGTTAAGCGTCAAACAGGCTTAATTGGCTCGAAGGATGAGGGAGGAACAAAAACAAAGAAGTCCCATTTGGGGGCTAGGGACTGGGAAGTCCTCTTGGGGGGAAAAGTGGGAAGGGCCCTTACTTGTGGAGAAAGGACTGGTCGAACAGGGGGGGTTTGGGATGACTTTCCGTTTCAGGGCACCAAACTGTTTTCGGGGCGGTAACTGGGCGGGTTGCGGTGGCGGACCTAAGAAAGAGCCTTATCATCAGTAACATGTGAGCGGGAATGTCAAAGCTCCTTGGGAAGCAAGGGAAGGGGAGGAGTCCAGGAGGAGGCCATGGAAAAGAAAAAAAAAAGGCCCTTTGAGCGAAGAAGAGTACGGAGAACACGGGTTGCTTTACTTTCAGTCAAACAGACAATCAAAGGGGGCCGTGTAGAATCTTGAAGGGTATGGTTCAGTGTAGTTAAGGAAAAAAGTGAACGATGGACGGATCGAAAAGGGAGTACTCTCCAGACAGGGGAACACGCATTAGATACGCAAGAAAAAAAGCAAGGTTTTTAATAATCATCGGGTCGTTAAAGGGTCCGCGGGCCAGCGTTCGCATTTGTTTTGGAGAAGGTTCAAGAGCTCCATTTAATTCGGCCCACAAAAAATAAGGCGGCAGTGCCGTCTGTAAACCAAAGAATACCCAGAAAGGGGAACTCAAACGGGAAGGTATCAGGAAAAAAAAGGAAGGGTTTCTTTAGAAAAAGGCCTATGCTACAGGGCCAACTTACCGGAAATGTCGATAGTCTGAGGGTGGGGAGGCCAAGAGTCGTTTTTTAGAAACTATCCCAGATTGTGAAAAGTGGTATAATCTTGGGGACGAAAATGGCTCAGGGCGAGCGGAGGAATTGCCAAACGATACCGGAAGTGGCACTCGAGGTGGGCCAGAGGGGGGAAGTGCCGCCGAGGGGTTTATGGGTGGGTGGGTCAAATGACCTGACTCACTTCTGGGGAGGATTTCTAGGGGGAAACAGTCATCGAGATCCTCCGGGCGGTCCAACACGTGAAGGGGAATACGGGAGCCGGGAGGAGGCACCGCGAAGGATAAGTTCGGCTAAAGGGGGGGATTCCGAGGCTGCTGACGGCCGGTAAAGGGAGGAAACCGAAAGCCACACGGATCTAGGAAAAAAAGTTACGCCTTAGAAGAAAAGAGCCCACCGCTTGGGGACGGGGAAGACAAAGTGGGCATTACGTGTGGAAGGAATCAAACTCGGATCACACAGATTTGGGAAATTATGAATACTAAAGGTTCCTAGGGGGTGGGAAGAAGAGGGTCAATCATAGGGAGAATCTCTCAAAAAAAACAAAAAGAGATCGAACTAGCTATTGAATGGAAAACCTAGGAATATCCGAAAAAGGTGTAGGCAGCATGGGAAATCAAACGGGAGATTGAGCAACGACGGGTGATGGGCAAACCCCTGCCCGCGGAGAAGCGGTTTGATCGGAAGGAAGTGAGTCGATGAGCACTTGTGGCCTCGTCGGTGATGGCGGGGGGGGGGGAGACTAGAGGCTGCGCAGCAGAAAGTCCCAAGGTTACGGGGGGTAGGGGAGGTCGCGGGGATACTGAAGAAAAGATTTCCGACATGCTGGGGAAAAGGGGGGGTTTGAGAAAGTGCTGATAGGAAAAAACAAAACTATGAAAAGACGCATGATCCTCCTCAGGCGGGGGGGAATTTCCAACCTCCAAGAAAAGGAAGGGGATGATCACTTTCGGGTAAAGAAAGGACGAAACAGCGTTGCCACGTAAAAGGGGTGGGACGCTGGAATTCGGAGCCTGAACGCGCCAGGGAACGAAAAACAACCACTGAATAACGGCAAAACCAAGCGACTCTTCGGCCCAGAATACTCATAAAAGCCCCGCTGACAGGGAGATATGCTCGTAGCCAGAAAAGGAAGGGGTCACCTTCCAAACCCAGTAACCCTTTTCTGGGATGGGTGGTCTTTCTGTTACGCAGCGGTCGTCGTCCACTTAAGACGTTGGAGGTTGTGGAAACCTGGAGCGAGGGCACAGCGCAAAAGAGCCGCATAAAGGGGGAAGCCGGGGGGGGGATCTCAACTCATAAAAAGCTGAAGTAAACAGATCAACCTTTAAAAGGTGGGACAGGCGACATGACGGGTCAGGGCTGGACATCGGAGCTGGATTTCTTAAGGGGAAGAAAAGCTTCCGAGGATCCAAGCCGGCCACAAAAACCGGGGAAAGTTCTTTACAAAAAAAGCCTCACAAAGCGGAGTTTAGATCAAGCAGTACTATGTTAAAAAGGGTGTGCTTGCCTTCGAGGGGGAATTATTCGCCGGGCCAGTACAGGGAGGCTGGGAGAAAAGGTTGAATGAATATGGACTTGATACGAAAAGGTGGATGAAAGGCGCTGCATAGCCAGGCTTTCACATCGTCGCCAAGATGAAAAATAAAGGGAGAGGTCTCGGCCGAAAAATCGCAGAAGGAGACCAGCCGAAAAAACTGCAAAACTCGCAGGGTCCATACAAGGACGAGACGTAAGCAAAAAAAAAAACCTGGGGGGGCCGAGATCTCTCTCCAAAAAAAAGAACGTGAAGAACTCATAAAGGGGCAACAGTTCTGTATACAGTAATTTGAAAGGGAAGTATGGGGCACAAAAAGAAATCATTATCTACCATGAGGGAGAGAAGAACGAGGGTACACAAAAACATCTGTGCTTGCTGAATATTAAGGAGTCTCCAGCGGGTGGGGGGTTTGAACACCGGGAAAAAGGAATGAAGAAGAGCGTATGGATTCCTTACCTGAGGATGAACTCCGCTGATCTAAACACGTGGCAAGTAAAGGAATCACTTTAAACTGGAAATTACAGGAGTAAAAAAAAAAAAGAATGGAGGGCGTAAAACCCGACCGAGGGGATGTTGGAAATAGGACCAAAAGGGAAGGACCCAGGGAACGCTCCAAAGCCTAGAGAAAAGGCTAGTAGCGCCCGCAAACAATTAACTGCAAAAAAAAGAGGGGGGTAACGTCCTGGATCTTTCACGGAAGAGAGTCACGGCAAACTTTTTGTCGGAAAATAGACCGGAGAATGAACTCACGATTTTCGGAGACTCTGAACCTGGAGAAAGGAAAGGGAATCTGAACAACAGCTCTTTAACATTGCACGCAACTGGGCTTCTCAAGGATGGGTGAAAAATGAAAAGGGGTTCAGGTCCGCTTTCCCGAAGGGATCTAATACCTGCGCCGGTCGCCGGAAAAAGAAGGAATCTTTCAGGGCTTACAAAGGGGTGAAGCGGGGTGATGGTGAATAGCACCGGTTACCGTCCGACCAATGGGGGGAAAAAAGAAGTTTTCCATTCGTGTAAGGGGCCACATAACATCTCAGGAGGGGAAAAAAGGGAAGACGGCTCGCTTGGTTCACCGGGGGTCTCCAACTCTTCATGTAAACACGCCAGAAGTCGGAGCTCCTTCCGTATCGCTCTGAAACAGGATGCCGATCGAGCACTCGTAGTGAGAAGGGAGTCGGGGAATTATGGACAAAAAAAGGAGAAGCCTTTGATTGGCATCGGGGGGCCTTTCTCTCAGACACCAAAAAAAGGGGAGGGTAAAGAGGGAAAACAAGGAGCTTTGGAGGAGAGGAGGGCCAAAAAGTCGCTGGCGGGTGACTATGAAGAAAAAAGGGCAAATGGTGACTCGAGAAGGAGGATCAGTCCGCCGGCGAGAAGGGGGGCCTGTAAACCTGCGGGTCGCGGTGGGGGGGAACTCTTTGTGGTGAGAGGGTAAAGCTGGAAAAGCGAGAAGGTCCGGCCTGGGCGAGGGCGGGGAAGGAATCTGTCAGAGGGGGGGGGGGGGGGGGGTAAACCAATTTTCGACAAGAACCACCGGGGGCACGAGGAACACCGGGACTCCTAGGGTAATCGGCATATCAGAGTCGTTTTTCTGAGAAAATGTGGCGCCTTAGAAAACTAATAAATCTCGCCTGTAAAAAGAGGTAATAATCAAATAATGAAGCTTCGGCATGCACTGGGACTCGCAAAAAAACCATCATGTCTTAATCATTAGGCGAAAGGGAAATTCTTTTATACTAACTAGGCGCGGGGGAAGACTTAATTTGGACTGGATGATCTGTTCGGCAGTGTTTCTGTTAAGGGAAAAAAAAAAGAATTTAATAAGATCCAGCAGACTGTCCAGGGGAAGAAGGGGGTCCAGTGTGATTCTAAAAACATGAGTTAATATCACTTACTTGCTGAAAGCTAGAAAGTCTGGGCGTAAACTATAGCAAGGAGGAAACAAAGCTCCAATGTGGGGGAAGGACGGGAAACGCCCAGTGAGTTGGGGTACGATCATAAGAATCAGGGGATTGTCTTCGTCAACTACAAGTGTGAGAGAGTTCCAAGGGTGAGGTCAAGAAAAAAATACTATCTTATAATGGGGAGGGGATTGGGTTCACCCCAAAAAGCTTGAGGAGGGAGGCAAGAAATAGTTCAAAAAGGGGAACGGTGCGTACGGCGAATTGCAGGGATTGCGCAGTGTGAAGAAAAATACCAGGAACATCCGTCACAGTTGGGCGAAAGGGGAAGACCGGTTGTAATTCTCTTGAGGAAGGGGGACGAGGTGGCAGGTGGGGTAGCGGAGACATGAAAGGTGGTTCTGTGTTTGGGGGGGTAATTCTTGACGTTGAAAAGGAAAAAGACTTTGGTGGCAAGAGCATGGATGGAGCCTTAGAGGTTGGGGTTCGGCGGGGAAATCACAGAGCCTTATTCATGAGTTGCTAGGGTTTCAGAGGGATATTGAACTGCGGACAGGAGTGTCTATCAAGGACGGAAACAGGGGAAAACAGACGAACTGATGGGAATCCGATTAGCAAAGCAAGGGGAGACTAGGAGCAGGCCGTTGAGTGGAAGGATGAACCCGGTTGGAGGACTAAAAGGGTAATAGATTTAGTGGTGTCCTTGCGGGGGGGGAGACATCTACGAAGATGCAAGGGAATCACGCCTTAACGAGGCATAAGGGGACGTACTCGAACAGGGGAGAGGGGGGGTAACCTTTCCACAGGTGGGGGGAATAGGTTTTAATTAGAGGGGCTAACTCGTTAAAATAACATTGGAGGGGGTGTGAGGAATGTTTGCCATAAGGGGGTAAAAAGGGAAACTCTTAAAACCGAACCTGTGCGCTACGCCGGGTAACAAAAGAAAAAAACCAAAAAAAGTGATTAACTCATAGAAATTTATGTGTCAACCAGTCTTTGCTGTAAAGGAAAGTCGCTGCCAGCAGGGGGAAAGCGAAGGAAGAGAGCTTTGTCTGGGCACGAAGCGGTTGGTTAATCCCCGGGTGAAGGTTGGGTTAAGAATCGTTGTAGTGCCAAGGGGTCAGGGACAGCGAAGAGCCAAGGGGAAGAAACCTTGGAAACGGGCCGACCGTTTTGAGGCAGGTTTACCCCAAGGAACTGTCCGCATCGGGGAGGTTGGAAAAAGCTAGGAAGTTATTCTTCTTTTTCGAGTGCTAATTACGGATAGTTTCCGCTCCGGGGCCGGTCGCCCAAGAAAGGAAAATTCCGAAAAGAGATGTGCTGGGATATCCACCTTCACTCAACCAAAGCAGCGGCTTCAATTTGCGGGAAGCAAGGAGTGCAAGGGGCATGAATAGGGATGCCCCGCCTAACGCTCTAATAGGAAAGTTGCCAAAAGGGAAAAAACTTCCACGGGAATAAACCGCTCTTAAAGTGAGACTGGCAGGTTGGAAAAGAAAAAGTACGGGACAACAAAAAGGCTTCAAGGTTGGGGAACAATGATGAATCCAACAGGTATGACAGGGGTTTTTAAAGCAGGATAAAGTCTCCGGTTGAATCTATCTCAAAGAGGAAAGATCTACTATGATCACAACCCTTTGCCCCGGAAAAAAGGGAAAAACTAGAAAGAGTAGATCATTGAGAGGGAGGCTTACACTGGCGAAGCTTTTGATCACACTTTTTTAAGGAAAGTAATGCCTGCCCATCATTCTACGGGGGTGGGGCTTTCGGTTCGGGGGGGTCGAAGGATCGGAAGAACCAGAAGTTTTTGGAGGGGAGGGGAAAGCTACATGGAGGAACGAAAGACGGCGGGGGGAAAACCACTGAACGGAGGTTTTCTGAAAAGCAGGGTCAAAGAGATCTCAAAGCAACAAGAGAGTTTCGACAGAAAGTGTTGGGCGAAAGTGCCTTAGCGGCAAGAGGGAGCGTGGACGAGCAGAGTCAAAGACCCGTCGGCATTCCCACCCCGCAAACAAGGACAAGGGGGTTCGACAGGGGACAGGCAGGAAACGAATCCGGCAAGGGTATTGTTTTGAACTGGAGGGCTTCGCCTCCCTTAGCGAAAAAAAAGAGCAAAGTACTACAAAATACCATCAAAAAGGATGGCTTAGACCAAAGATCTGCCCCTACAAAGATATAGGGATGAGGAACACTGGCAAGAGAGTCGGGTTGAGTTCCAAACCTGTTTTTGGAAAATACTCAGGAGGGGGGGATAATAACCAGAGGACGGGTGTTCTGTCTTTAAAGCACCTTCATACGCGCCAGTCAGCCTTAGTGTGGCCGAAAAAATGGCGCACGCTGGCAAACGAAAACAAGACCCAGAAAATGTCTGGCCCGATGGCGCGGAAAGGACCGCGGATTACCTTTCACAAGAGAGGGGAGGAGAATGCGTGTCTCGACGGGAGGGGGGCAGGGGAGTAGCTGGATTCTCAACTGGGAAAAGGGGGAGATGAATCAACAAGTAGAAAAAAATACCTTAAAAGGGATGGAACAGGAGAAAAATGCCTCACCCTACCTGATGGGGTACGAAAAGAAAATAAGAGGCGAGTAATTCCATTGGGAAGGGAAAAATCGATCGGGGGAGTGAGAGAGGGAATTTTTCGTCTTTGAGATGTTGCAATCGCTACGGGAAGCCAAAAATTCGCCAGGCCGAAATCATAGAAAGGCAACGTCCGCCAAGAATAAGGCTCAACAAACCAGCAATATCTCCCGAGAAGGAGAAGAGAGGCTGTAAAATTCCCAGAGGTGGAAGCTGAACGGAAAGAGAAAGGTTACCAACACACCCGGGAATGACCTGCTCCTCTACAACAGGAAAAAAGGAACAGCTCACAGAGTATGGAAAATTTAACTGGTACAACTATCGATGCCGTCCACTTGGCCTGGAACGTACCATGCGCAAGGAATAAAAAAAAAATTAAGAAGATCGCGGAACTAAAAAACAAAAATCAACAAGGCTGAATATTGGAAGATCCACGGTTGGGGGGGGGGTGAACAACAATGCAAAAGTCACAAGAAGTGCTTCCTTACCTTACATTCGGAAATCGAGGGTCTAACACACTGGGCAAGTTGAAAAAAACGCTTACCCAGGAGGAGGATGAAGGAAAAAAATAAAGGTGATCCGAAAAAAAAAAAAATAATGGGGTAGGGTAATAGGAAAAGGGCACGGTTCACCTCGACAACCGGACCAAAAGTACACGCCCTGGGGGGAGGAAGACGAAATGAAACAGGATAAAGCGAGGATGATTTATCTTCGACAAGACGACGGCGCAAAAGTTAGCGAAAAACGTCGCCCGCGAGGGATGTGGAGCACCGCGACGGTTTCGGAGAGTAAACACCTGGAAGCAAGGGAAAAGGCTATCCCATTCCAGGGAAACAAAAAAACGTCCTTTGATATGCAGGAAAAAAAAGGGGATTGTTGGCTAGGTACCGGACGCAAGTAAACTCCCGGGACCGGGAAACAGAAAAACAGGACCATCCGGAAAAACTAAATTGTATTCGAGCTGACATCGCTCTTCGTTTACTCTTTGGTCCACCTTTGGATTTTATCTGTTTAGAAGGGTTTGTCCCTCGTGGACAGGCTATACGTTTATGTAACACTAGATCTCCTGGCCTTCAGGAAAGGCAGAAGACGGGTCCGCACAGCTTACAGGGAGAAAAAAGAAAAGATTCAATTCCTTCTCCACAAAGACCCCGAAGGGGAGACCGCGAACAGCGGATAGGGGCGTGAACCGTATGCAAGGGGGGGGGCAACTTGGGACTGGAGGTAGGTTTTGACAAAGGAAGAAGGGAAGTGGACAGCCGAAGCCCGCCCTATTTCAAATACGGAGGAGGAAAAAGAGACAGTGCTTCGGGCGCTAAAAAGTCGTACAACGACATCAAGCCAGAAAAGAGGCTGATCGGCAAGACGGGGAAAAAGAGAAAAGGAACCGTCGCTGGAAACTGAGGGTAATTAAGAATCCTTTGGGGTGGAGACGACCGGGACCCAGCTAGAGTCCTATGCGATGTGTCTGGCATCAACGGAACCTGCAGGTAAAACCAAGTGGGTCGACAAATGCAGAGCACCCCGTTGGAGCTCAAACATAAGCGGCGCAGCGCGATGGGAAGACGCACTAGAGAAAAGCGTGGCGGACCTGGCGCAGTGTCACTAGGGAGGGACTCGAGGGA
>Ga0179593_1504394_pt1 | contig 16991 bp, 19 predicted proteins | sample CZODoug2_1_08_16_FD_185931 | JGI IMG/M metagenome (GOLD analysis project Ga0179593, IMG submission 185931) | Vadose zone soil fungal communities from Angelo Coast Range Reserve, California, USA - CZODoug2_1_08_16fungal (PacBio error correction) | ecosystem: Environmental > Terrestrial > Soil >...
ATATGTCACGCTAAAGGCATTGCGTGCCGATGGGGAAGTAACGAACACTGGGCCTAAAGGGCGAAAAAAAAATAGCACAAGCAACGGGACGAAATTGCAAAATTCGTAGCCATAAATCCGGGCCGGACGAGGGTGTCCGGGGTAAAGCACCAAGCCGTCATGAGAAGCATCCACAAGAACGTCAGAATTTGAATAAGGATGTTCAGGAAATCCCGGAATGAAGGCTTTCAGAAGGGGGCGAAATGGCTCCTGAATGTAGAACAGGGAGTGGGCGTCCAGGCAAGGTACAAAAATCCAGGGAAATGTAAGTGGAACGCTATCGGCGAAAAACGGGGTTGCCGAATTGGCCAAACGTGAAAGCTTGGAAATGGCAGACACGGGGGAGGGACACCGTGATAGTGCAAGAGTAGTCAGGGCACGACGCGGAGGGTTGGAAAGAAGGAGCGGGAATGGAAGAAAACCACATTACTAAAAGTGCGGGATAAAGAGGGTCCTGCTAAAAGGTGACTGGTTCGAAACATGGGGGTAAGAGTAGCCATGAAGGACAAAAGTCGCTGAGTGTCCTGCACGTGAAAGAAATGGTCATCGACCAAGGCCGGGGGACAGGCGGCGGTCGAGAATGTAGCCCTGAAAATGGGGTTGCCGTAACCCATAGGGGATCAAGGTCACACATACAATGGGTGAGTGGAGATATGGTATATCTTGGTACGCTCAGCTGATTCGAGAAGGTGGGACAGTCCGGACCATTACTTGGGTCGAGGGGGAGGTGGTGGGGGTGCTGAAACAATCGAATATCCGAGAAAAAGAAAGAAAACGAGGACCAAGTAACAAAAGTGGGGGGGGGGGGCACACCGTCTTCTAAAACTGACCCGCTAAAAAACAGGAGAACCCTGCCATTCCGGGAATGGCGGGGCAGGATCTGAGGGGGGGGGTCCACCAAACGTCGTCTTATCGTCCCTTGTGGGGGAGAGGCAATTGGGTCAAGGGCGAGTGAATAAGAGGCACAGAGGTAGACCTGCCGCCGGAGGGGGGCCTTAAACCCGGGGCCGGGAGTATTGAGTTTTGTTTGCCCGCGCCAAGCCAGCTTAGCTGGGGAATGCAAAGAACGGCGCTGCGCGCTGTAGGGCGGGCGGTCAGAGCTAGGAAAGGGAAAAGTCTGGGTCCACATGCCAAACGCCTCCTGTTGCGGAACATAAGGGGATTGATGCACCCAGGTCTGCGTGGGGAAGGTGGGAAAAAAAGCCCACTTTCCAGAGGCAACAGGCCATCACGTGGAATGGATGCCAGGCGGAGGATAAGAGCGAAAATCGAGGTGCACAAAACCTAGCAGGGTACGGCGCACAGAAGCAAAAAAGGCAAGAATAGGAACCCCCCGGTATCCAAAAAGCAGCAAGGAAAACACAAGGGAACGACAGTCGAAATAAAGAAGTGGTCGTAATGAAAAGGAGGGGGCGGTGAAATGGGGCGGGAAACGAGAAGACGGCAGGCGAAAAGGGATTCCTATGATGGATCAAGAACCGCAGGCTTCTCCATCCCCAAACAGGGGCAGAACTCCGGCCGAGACTTGCCGGTTCCTCATACACAGTGTGGGAGCACGCACGTTCGGGGCGCAGGGGAAACGTAATGCTGTTTGAGAGACAAGGGGACGGGTCGGAGAGGTACACATTTGAAAAAGAAAGCATACAGGGAGGGGGGGGCAAGCCAATAAAAAGGAGGAGCATCCGGAAAAAGGAAAAGGCAGGGCCCTACCAGGCATGTAAGACAAAAAAGCTATAAATGGCTGGTAGACAAGAAACCACGTGGAAAAAGGATCTGGCAATCCCTGGTTTGCCACCAGCATGGGGGCCAGCCTTGAGCTTGTTCTGCCGAAGTCGGATATGGGGCCAGGACATATGTTGGGCCGGGATTTGGGCTCGGCAGGTCCCCTATGGCAAAGCAAAAGCATTGCCCATCGACTTCGAATACTGGGCCTTATTGGGGCCGCCGAAAATGGGGGGAGAGGTGGAGAGGGCGTGAGTGGAGATAACAACAGTGGAGGGGTGTCCTTGAGGAGGGGGGGGAAATATGTAGCCGTCATTGTCGAATGGGAGGAAAGGAAGCGAAAAAGGGCATGTCCATACGTGCAGCGAAAAGGGGGAATGTGAAAAAATTTCAGAAAGGGAAAATGACTACAGACAGGGAGAGGGGGGAAAGAGTCAAATTATAGTCACGGCGTCAAAAACAAATAAGGCATGTCGGAGGGATCGAAACCGCGGCCAAAAGAACAGCAAAGCTGCGGACCAGCCTGTTCTGAGAATCGCCATACCGCGGCACATTTGCTTTCCGGAAAAGGGAAAAAAGCGGGCAAGCAAAGGAAGACCAAACAGGGGTGTGCCACGCGCGGACCAAGTGCCGTCGAGGGACAATCTTATTAAAGTGGACTCGCGGAGCGGACTAACCCGGTTCAGGGGTAGGACACTCGAATGCCAAGTTACTGAAGAAGCGAATCCGATGCCACCATAGCGGGATCAGCAACAACTGATCCACGGATCCGTGAGATATCGAAATCTCTGGAAGCGCCCCGAGACCGACAATAAATCGAAAGAGGAGAGCGACCACGATACATCCTTACTAAGTCACACGACAATGTTGCCTGGAAAATTGCACAAAAGAAGAAAGTAACCGGAGTACGAGCGGGGAAAGCCTGAAGCGGCGGGGAGCACTAGAGAGGGAAAACGAGAAAACCAATGCAAAGCGGGAAGCACACTTAAAGGGGGGAGCGCAAGCAGTTTAGTGCAGGCAACGCGAAGGAAAGGGGCGGTTAATGTGGCGGAAACCAGGCGAGAAATCAAGAAGGAGCAGTGCACGCGAACAGGGGGAGGGTGGCTTCTGGAGTCGGGCTGCTGGTGCGCGACAAGTTAAAGAAAAATACGTGAGATCCTTCGGGGAACGGGGATTTAAACCGATGTGTACACGGTCAATTTTTAACGACTGGGACAAAAATTCGACCAGGCAGAAAATGAAGCAGGCCCATCCGCACAAGGGATACCTGGACCTGCATCGTTCAAGAAACCCGTCAAAAATGAAAAACGTAATGCGCGTAACACTGGAAATCGGGTGATCCTTAACTTCCGTCCATGACGCTGTTGGGGGGACTGCGCTGAGAGTCCCAAGAAAAGAGATTGAGGGCGGTCAGGTGACACTGAGACAACCTCCCCGGTTTCATTACGTATATTATGGGCTATTACGAAAGCAACCATACAGGGTCGGCATATCCGGCGTCTAGAGCAGGCGATCGAAAGATTCTTGTGACACAAAAAATGTCGAAATGAACAGAAACACAAAAACGAGGGGGATTAGGGGAGGTTAGAAAAGACATTTGCAGTTCAGACCTAAGGAGTCTGACTTTCTATTTCAAAGGGCGAACTATGAAAATTACAAAGGGTGGAACTCATCCAAAAATAAACCGATGGCTAGAGTCCCACAAGCCTCGAGTGCTGTAGGGGAAAACACCGAAAATAGCCTCTGAAAAAAGAGAAGGGTTTTACCAGACGCCTATCAGGGGTTTGAAAGCAACGGCGGGACTCAAAAAGGGGGTTGAAGACGGGGAAGGGCCTGAGGGGGCGGAGGCCATCTTAAATCGACTAGAACGGCGCCGCAAGCAGACGGTGGAGGGGGGAACCGGTCTCTCTCGAAGGACGAAAGAAAGGAAGCCGCGCGGGCCCGACGCGAGTGTAAAAAGGTAGCCATGCTGACATGGTGGGAGGGGGGATCCACAAGAGGGGCACAGTCGATCGAGGTAGGCAAAGGAAGGAAACGTGCCGGGAACCGGTAAAGTCAGAGGCTTCTCGTGGCAAAAAGGGGCGCGGCAGCTCGGTGCGCCTGGGGTGTGGTGGTGACTGTTGGCGGGTCCGATGGGCTGGCGTGGGGGGGTATGAATGTGCTGGGGGGGGTACACGGTCAAGGGAGAAGAAAATCAGGAGGGCGATCACGAAGCCAGGCGCATCCAAATCTCACAGAGAGAAACAAAATGGTTGCGAAACGGGGAACCTGGTAAACGCAAGGGAGCGCCCGAATCCCGGGAACGGGAGGAATTGCAGACAAAAACCAAGGGAAAGGCGAAGGGGGCAAATCGCAGAATGAAAAGGACGCGGGCATCGGGTTTCCGATAGGAGGCGGCAGGGAGGCCTATAATACCAGCGCACCTACGAGGAAAAACGTGAACAACATTGGGGGTACATTGGCCAAGATTAAGAGACAAGAAAAAAGGATTGGAGGGTCTCCTGCACGATTGGGTTTGGATCGACTACGCTTCGGGCAATATAAAAAAGGTACTAAATACATAGGGAACGGGATCTCAAAGAAAAGGGGAAAAAGGGCAACTTCCAAATAAAGCGTCCACCAAGGGAAAAGGAACGGAGAAAACGGGGGCTTCTGATGAGCCTTGACCAGTTAAGGGTTGAACCCGCGGAAAGAAAGGCAGTGGTGGCGCAAGCCTAAGAGAAAAAACTCAGGGGAAACCTTCATCAAGTGTCAAATGCCGGGGGTTTAAGACGGACGCGCTCCCCAAAAAAAACCAAAATCGAAATGGGGGTCGCCCAAAGAACGAGTCGACCGGGGCACGAAGGATGAAACAAGGAGAAAGTGTTGAGCGGGGGACGAAGCGGATGCGGCAAGGAAACACTCGACACGACCTGGCCAGGAAATGAAAAAAAAAAACCCCGACAATGAAAGAAAATAGGGGGGCAAAGAAGAAGTGAGACTTGAGTGGGTTGACCGTTTGAGGACGTGCGCGCCGGAGGACGGCCTGAAAAATACTCATGGGGTAGCTGGCAAAGGATCGGAAACAGAGGGGACTGAAAAAGCTGCGGCACAAATCCGTCGTGAGGACAGAGTCACACCAACTGAGGACACGGCGATGAAGGCCCGACACCGAAGAGGAAGAGAGGAAGAGTTTTCCGACATCCAAACCGAGAGAGGGGGTTCAGGAGTCCTGCGTTACACAGCCGAAAACGAAGGCCCATGTCGCCGACGCTCTGGAACGGTACATCTGTACCGGCGACTCAGGAACCGACAAAAGGAAAAATCAAAGATACATAATTGGAATCTTCGGATTCCCGAAGATGGAATAGACCAAACGCCTCAAGAAAGATAGGGAAAGGACGGCTCTATGGGAGGGAATGGGAAAAAAAACGGGCAAGACTCGAGGTTTAACTGGGGGGGGGGGGGGGGGAATTCAGTTCTAAAGTATTGGAGAGTTCAGGGATGGAGAAACAATTTTCTTCAGGCAACGAGAGGAAAAACCAGACAAGGGGGTAGATGAGGAAACAAGGGAGAAAAGTTTAGGCAAACCGGTTACAAATCGGGCCTAACCACGATGTTGTACCACTGGCACCTAGAAATGGGAAAAATTTTCCAATTGCAAAAGGCCAAAACGTGATTACCATGGGGGGTGGACGAGAATGGGATGGACTTTAGTTGGAGACGCGACAGGGGGGCCAATCCTAAAGACGGGTCTTGCTAAGTCGGGAAAAAAAAAAAAGAACTGGAAGCGCCGCCGTTTGAGAAAGGATGGAAGAAGGGAAAAAATCAATTCCTAAAGAAGGGGGGTGGGGCGCCACGTCAAAGGCGGAATATTTAGTCTGGCTGGGGGAAGGGGGTAGAAAAAAAAAAAGAACACTCTAACTGTGGGGAGGAAAGGGAAAAAAGCCTTGACCCATAATCCAACGAAGAAAGGGAACTGTTGTTCGAGAGATGCCTAAACTACCCAAAGTCTCGTCTTTGAAGGGGAAACCCCCTCTGTTATAAGTGGGGGAGGGACAAAAAGTTATTCTTACGCTGGGGGGTCCGGAACGGCGGTTGGAAGGGGGGGGGGGGGCAGAGAGGGAGGAAGGGGGAGTACAAAGGAATCTCGGGTTCAGGAGGGTGTAGAAGGGGAGGGAGCAATCCCATCGTGTGTAAAGGGTTAGGTAGATCAAGGGGTCTTGGGAGAAATGAGGAGCCGCTCCAGCGGGCGGTCAAGCCCAGGCTACAAAAAATAAACAGGAAGTTCGTGCCCGTAACGGAAGGGCGGCAATCTCAAGAAAGGATGAGGGAATGTGGTCATATCCTCCGTTTTGTGAATTTGAAATAAAGAATGGAGGACTTTCACGTGAGGAGGGGGACGGCAGCTTCGACGGCGCAAAGAGACGGGGTATTTAATTTCAAATGTATCTGCTACGGGGTGGGCGTTGGTTGAGCCTGGGTGAGGGGTAAAGGCAACAGATGTACGGACAAAAAGTGCCCGAAGAAAACGGGGCGGGTTCGCATATTTGCCTGGGCAGGATGGGGAGGAAGGGAAAAAAAAAAACATAAAAGTGAAACTCAGGGCGCTTGTCAGAAAGAGAAGGGGAAACCAGAAAAATGCAAGGGGTACTTGTTGGAACGCCAACAAAAACAAGAAAGTGGGTCATCATCATCTCTAAAAACCAAAACACACCGAGTGGAGCGTGGAACCAAAATAGGAAAAAGATATGAAACAGGAGAGGCAGAGACGCTGACCAAAAATACGGCCGCAGGTATTTCCCTTCTGTGAAGGGAAAAACGAGGGGGGAAAAAAAGGTGCCCTGTGAAAGCTGAAGGGGGACTAAAAGAAAACTCCGCAGGAACGGACTAAAGAAACGGCACACGGGGCAGCCAATGGGGATGTGAGGAAAGAACAAGCCACTGAGCGAAAGCCATCAAGAACGACAACTGCTTCCATCCCGCGCAATGGGAGAAGGTCAATACTGACAAAAATCGGCACAAAACGTCAGAAGAATGAAGGAACGCAATCTCAAAGGGAGAAACTTTCTTGATCCTGGTCTTCCATGGAAACACGGATCGTACGAACAAAAATTAACATCGCCTGGGTGGGGGAAAAAAGGTGCGCACTTCATGTGGTCTCTAAAAGCACGCTCATCAGGGTACAGTTGCCGGGAGCACGCCACAGTATGGAAGGGGGACGGCGAAAAAACTACGCTCTCAAGGGGGAGAAGGGGAAGTCCCGTCACAACAGATGCTCAGAAAACCGCCTATCGACGGAAGCGTTCAGACTTTACCGCAAACCCAAAAGAAAAAACCCCTATCATGGAAGTCTGAACAACGAAGCATTCAAATGAGACTGAAAAACCTCGAAAAACCAACTCCTCAGCGTGAATGAAAAACAAGCAGGGAAGTATGAAGAACTTTTGGCAGGGAAAATATAAAACCCCTTTTTGGAGGGTGTGGCTTCAAGACCGAGCCAAATTCCGAAGGAAGGGGGGTGGGCCTCTTGTGTGGGAGCGAAATCGAAAACACGAACGGGAGGAGGGGGAAACGGGGGGGTCGCCCGGAACGACAAAGAGGGGATGTGTTCTCGCGGGGGAATCAAATAAACGTCCGCAAAAACCTAAAGCCAAACTCCTTCGAAAGGGGGGTTCCGTCGGTGCCAAAAAAAGATCCTTCTTGAATGCCGTACGTAAGGGGGAAAGTGATACCCTCCGCTGACTAGGCGTTTTTGAACTAAGAGGGGGGCCTTAGTCCTCAAATGTTTCCGAGGAAAGTTGTCCCTGGGGGAGGGATCCAAAGACAGAAAATCCTTCCCAGAACCGTCGGGGGTGTGCACAAAAGGGGGGCCAAAATAAATTCAGGAGCGTTGGCCGGGCAATGGAGTAAGGGGCGGGCGCCGATGACGGAAAGAAGGGCGGGGTGGAACATTCTGAACCGATAAAGAACCGTAGGTCTTGGCAACGGATGGGGGGGGGGAAAATGTTCGAACAATAAATTAAGAGGGAAAAAGCACCAAAGGGGTGAACCAAGGGGTGACCATACTAAAAAAAGACTACAAAAGGGATTCAGGTAAGTCGGTCTTTGGGCTTGGTTGGAGCAATCTGAACACCGAACGCCAAAGGAAAAAACGGGTTTTACTTAAGGGGGCGGTCAGCAAAAATGGGGAGGCCCGGGGGAGGGCCGGAAGAACTCAAGTTCATTAAGTTGGGAGAGGGGAAACGGCCCTTCACCAAAAAAATCCTATGTTTTTTGGAGGTTAGGGAACAGCATCCGAGCAGGGGCGGAAAAAAAACTCCTACCTGGGCCCCATCGAGCAGAAAGGACCCGGGAACGGTGGATTCAAGAGAAAAGGGTAAGGAGCAGTTCCCCGCCGTGGAGAAAAAGACTAGGGCAGCGGCACGCCCGGAAAGACGCAGATCCCAAAGCATAACAGGGGGAAGGGAAAAAGCGCATGGGCACAAGACGCTTCTTAAAGTTGAGGGGGGGGGTTGTTGGGGTCAAAGTGAAAAAGTGCAGGAACCCAGGAGAGGGAGGTAACCGCTTCTAAAAGCAAAAAAAAAAAACGGGGGCCAATCTCCACCATAAGGAAATCCAAGGAGAGTGATTGGGGAAAAAACGGCGTGGCGAAAGCAGGGCGATCGTTGGAAAGACGAATATGTGACTGGGGAAAGAAAAGGTCCCCCCCCCCCCACCCCCATTGCCCCCCCCGCCCCACCAAACCCATAGAGGGGTTAAACCCACCACCAGGCACGCCCCAAAAAAAAACCCCCCCCCCGAGAGGGAGAGGTTGAGCACAGCTGAAGAGCTCACTGGAACCAACTTCCTTGGGGGGCCGGGAAAAAAAGGACTGACGACAAGAAAAACAGAAGGGGGAAGGGGGGGTATTTTCACATTGGGAAAACCTAAGGGGGGAGTCGTGGTAGAGGAGGTTGTGGGAAAGTGGCGGCGAGAAGACAGACGTGCAAAGCGAAAAGAGTGGATGGGATTCTCTTAGAAGGAAAAAAAGCGGTGATGCCGGGGAGCTTACGGGACTTCGGGTAAACGGGACCCCAGGCCAAAGGGCCCCTTAGGGGACGACCGAGCGCAACAGTGAAAGGGGGACGAAGGGAAAGACAAAGCCTAGAAACCTGTAAAAGGCGCGACTCACAAAAAAGGTGGGAGGAACACAGGGAATAGGGGGGACTCTCGAATTTAAAACCGGGAGGAGGAGACCTGAATAGGCGACGCTTTATAAAAAACTTAAAGACGATGAGGTGCCATGAAAGGAAAAAAAAGAGAGAAATCCAAACATTCTAACGGAAAAATATTTGGGGTTCCTCCTTGGTTTCTCCAAGTCAATTTCTCATTTGTGCGCGTCCGTTCAAGGGGGAAGAAAGATGCACGCACGGAAGGCCGTACGTTTTTTGCGAGTGGGGCCGCGTTTCGGGGGAAAAAAAGGGGGGGGGTAAAAAAGGGGACGTTGCGGCTGGAAAATTTTGCAGGGGACCCTGACGGCGTCCAGGCCTGGGTGGACCGCGCAAGTGCGATGAGAGACGAATATTGGGACTAAAAAAGGGGGTGCCGCAATTCCCGGACAGCCTAAAGCCCTCCTGGGGAAAATATAAACCGCAGTTGATGCAGAAATCCAGACGAATATGGTAACACGTGGAATATCGACCGTAGGTAAGCAGAAGGTTGACTTGGCCCCTTCAATTAAAGGGACACGCCGGGAAAAACGGGGAATTCAGTATCCCTCAAAGGTTAATTATTTTGAAGGGGACCGTGAAATGGGAGGCATAGCCCCGGTCGCAAAGGGGGAGACTCATACGGACTGGAACCGCACATGGTATCGGAAAAAGAAAAACAAGGGGGGAGGAGAGAAAACGAGGAATGAGGGGGGAAGCCGAATTCAGACGGTGCAAACGGCGGCTGGGGGAATGGGAGGGGACCGCATCCAAAAGGCAAAAAAGGGGGGGGGGGGCTCGATCCAAAGAAAAGCAAACTAACTGTGCCGGAAAAAAACTCCATCTCGCAGCTGAGTTTTTTTTCGAAATTTGGGCATCCTAAAAGAATAGGTTGCCGGCGCAGGGCCGGGCAGCCAGGGCACGGGGTGCGCGTTAACTTGGAAAAGGGGGGATGCAAAATTTAAAAGGGAAAAAGCTCAATCGGATAGACAGGAGGATGAACCGGCGCCCGAATTTCGGGGGAACCTAACTAAAAAAAAAAAGAAGGGTCAATGAGAAAACGAGCATTGGGATTCGTGGCTGGCCGGCCTATCGTGTTTGGTCTGGAAAAGAAATGTCTGCCCACTGCAAGCTAAATGCGCAAGGGGCTTAGGGGGACTGGGCAATTTCTTAATCGAATGTCTTGGATTCATGGGAGGGGAACAAGGACAAATGTGGCGTGCAAAGGGAGATGTGTAAGGAGAAGTCGATAAATAAAGTGGCATCATTGAAAAAGAGACGCTATACTTGGGGGCCTCGCCCTGGGCAAAGGGGATCTCCAGGGATAGAGGAATCGTAACCTATTCCGGGGACCGAAAAAATCCATTATGGGGGACTGAAAGGGACTAAGAAAAAGGCCGCAATCTCCTAGACGTGCGTACTCAAAGGGTATGAATAAACGCTTCTCAACGGACAGTGCCTGGAAAAATCTAAAAAAAGAAAAAAAAAAGAAAACACTCTGGTAAAAGGACAGATGGAAAAACACTATTATTTTACGCTCTTGGGTGAGGGGGGGGGGGGGGGAAAGGGAGAGGGGGGTGGAGATGGATGGAGAAAAAGAGGAAGGGGAAGAGATGGGGGGGTGAGAAAGGGGGTGGTAAGAAAAAATGGGATGGAGGGGAGAAAGGGGAAGGGAGAATATGGTGTGAAGGAGGCGGGAGAGATGTGGATTGGATGGTAGGAAAATGGGAAGGGGAGGGCAGGGGAGGTAGGGCGGGGGAGGAGTTGGAGGGGGAGAAGGAGGGGGGTGGATGGAGGGGGAGGGGGGAAGAGGGGGGGAATAGGGCGGGAAAAAGAAAAAGCGGGTAGTGGGGCAAGAGAAGACGCGAAGTGGGCGAAGAACTACGGGAGCTACAAGAAGGTACCAGAAAGGGGGAAACCCGGTCTTCCAAAAAAGCCCCTAAACAAAGGCCCTTGCAGCGTGGGATGGTCCTGAGTGGGGAAAGTGAAAAGCACGAATCAGGATTGTGCACAAAGATACAAGCACGACCGATCGAAAATCCGTGGGGGGGTAAAATGGGGAATCGCAAATAAATACTATCATCAGGCAAATAGATTCCCTGAGCAAAAAAAAGGGGGGGGAGGCACTTTTGCGAAAGAAAGCGGAGGGGAAATCCGGACCGCCGTTGGAGTGCCTAAACAAAAAAAGACAGACAGAAGGGATCAAATCCCGCCAGGGGAAGAGGCTTGGGACATTTCGACGGGTTGGGCTCCACCAAAGGAAGAGTACCGGGCAGGGATCTCGTCGAGAAGAACGCGTCAGGAGGATAGAGTGATCAGGAAACGAGGAATGGGGAAAAAAGAGCGAGCAGGACGTCGTGTCCGAAAAAACCATGGGGAGAGGAACGGGGCGCTGGTGGAACTCAAGAGCCCTTTCAAGTGACGCCCGGCCGAAAAGAAGGGGCCCAACTGACAGGGAAACAAAAAAAAAATTGGCCAAGGGGGGACGACAGGAAACGTGGTTCCCAACGTGAGTTAGAAGACGAGTCGATTAACGAAAAAAAAGAAAAATCAGGAAAGGCCGAACAGCTATTGCGAAAAAGGAAAACCAAAAAGCCGCCAGCGGGTAAAAAGCGGCCATGGGGGGATAAAGTCCAGTGGGAAAACCATTGGGGGGGACGGAACATTCGTCAAAATACACCGGTCGAGAAGGATTTCTGGGGGCAAGGGGGGGGCCGACATGGAAAGCGGGGTTTTACACGCACAAACGGCAACGCGCACGAGAAAGGGGGGGAGGGCAAGGTCCCAATCCAAAGGAGAGCCTGTCTGCCCGGGGGGCAAAGATGGGACGCAGAGGACTCAAACACACCCGCCCCCCCCCCAGCGCCCCCCCCCCCCAACCCCACCCCCCCCAACCCACCCCCCCCACCCCCCAACCCCACTCCCCCCGCCCCCCAAACCCCCATGCCCCCCCCCCGCCCCCCACACAACCCCCCCACCCCCCCCGGCCTACGGAACCCCCCCCCCCCCCCAGTAACCCCTCCAATCCCCCACAAAACCCCCCCCCAAGCGACCCGGCGGACAGCCCCAGCGCACCGTTCGCGCCCGCCCCCCGGGGGCCCCCAATACACACAGCCCCACTGCCCGTGACCCCCCCCCGCCCCCATGGTGCGCCCCCACGTACAGAAGCACCGCCAGCCCCGGAGGAAGCAGCGCCCCGCCACCCCCAGCCCCCCGGAAGAGAGGGCGGGGAAAGGGGCCCCCCCACAAACAACCTCGCGCAGCGTTCAACCACCCACCACGAAGGAACCCCGGGGCTCCCGTGCCGAGAGTCAAAAGGCCAAAGACAACACCCACGGCCCCCACAAAACCCCAGAAACTGGACCGGGTCCGCTCCGCGCCCCCGCGCAGCCCATCCTCCCAACGCGCCCCCGGACACGGAAAGAAAAGAGACGCGGCCCCCCACGCGCTCGCCGGGCTGGGCCACCCCCCAGCACCTAGGGCGGGGAACCCAGGCCAGCCCCCCCGCGCGGGGCACCCCCCCCACCGGCCGCGCGAGTTATGGGGGACGCGGCGCGCCCGGGCCCTTGAAGCGCACCCGAGCGGCGTAACCAGGCAGGGGTGTAGCGCGGCCCGAACCCCCAGGAAGGGGGACCCCCCCCCCCCAGCCCCGACCCCGGAATTCCCCGAACTCCTCCTGAGGATGCGCTGCCCGGGGACCCCACCACTACCGGCGTCCGTAGGGTGGGACGGCCTCACGGACCCAGCTCCCCCGTCAGAGGACCCCCCACCCACCCGCAGAGGAAGGAGACCCCCTTGAACCTGCCTCCGCCCCGCGACGAAGCGACGTAGCAAAAAGCTGGGCGCGGTGGGCCCGGGCGTCCCCCCCCGGCCCGCCAGACAGGATAAACAGAGGGGCCCGCCCACGACGGGCCCGGAGGAGGAGCCCCCCCCCCGGGGTGATTATAGGGACCCCCCGCCGACACGGTCGGTGACGGATGCCCGCAATGGAGTTCCTTCGTAAAGGGAATACCGCCACACTCAACCCAAAAGCTGGGGCGGCCCTGCCCCTCGACGCGCGCGGGCGCCACCCACCCAGCGTGGACCCGGTGGCCAGACGCCACCCTCACCGACCAGGGAGTTCCGCCCACCCCCCCCCGCCCACTGTCGGGGGATAATAAAAAAACCCGCACGTCACACCCGGCACCCGCCCCCGCCGCGACCAGCCCCCCGTAATCCTCTGAAAATAAAGGGGGGGGGAAGAAGTTCTACCAGGAATTCAAATAAAGGAAAATCAAAAGGTGGAGTTCTTCTTACCAAAAGAAAGGGAAGTGGGTGGTGGGCGTTGTAATGGAGAGCGGAAAGACCTAGTTGTCTTCCCTGGGAATCAAAAAAATCAGGGAGTCTGTCTAGGTTACATCAACCAAAAGACCTTAACCTTATGCAGGTGGTAGGGGGTTTTGAAAGAACAAAAAGCGTTATAAATCAACGTCAGGGAATGTGCACCAACGAGGGACGGACGGTGGGTGGATCAAGAAGGGGTGGGCGGGGTGGGGAAAGAGAAACGTCGGGGATCAAAAAAGAACGGTTTCCCGAGGGGGGGAGACAAAGATCGAGACTAAAAGAAAAATTGTGAATGAAGAGGAAGGGCCGGCGAACTTGTCGGCGTGCGCCTGTCACCCGGGGACCGGGGGAAGCGGCGCGGGAAGGGGTGGAAACTGCACCCAAGGAAAGAAGGACGATGAAAATGTGGGATCCGAAGGGGGGACCCGTTCCATGGAAAAATACGGGAACTGATCGCCCAGGATTGGAAAAGAAATTGCAGGAACTCCCTCTCGGGCGGCTAACAGGGAGAAAGGGAGGGGGGAGTGGGACATAGCTGCACGGGGATCGTGGGGGTCGCATGATATTGTGGCAACGAAAAGGGGACTTCGCGACTATGGGAGGCAGGTGATTGCTATTGGGAGGGTCAAAAAGGGAGAGGGAAAAAAGGAAAAACTTGTCGATCTCAGGAGACGCAAAAAAAAAACAAGCTGCGTTAGCAGAGGGAACACACGCGATTTTTCATATTCGAGAAACGAAGATTACAAAGAAGGAAGAAATTCAAAGAGGAAACGGCGCGCCCGCGAAAGCCCCGGCCTCAGGAGGGGCCTTTGGACGAGGTGCAAAGAGAAAAAGTTAGTTTCCACCTAAGGGGGGGTAAAAAAGGATACAAATCATCAAAAAGGCGAACAGGAATCGAAAGTCCCGTTATCCAGGCGGACTCACAAAGAGCGCGACAACGAGAAATGGCAACAAGAGAAGCACTCCTCGAGGCCTAATATGCTTTTCCGAAAAGGCCGGAAGAAAGTCCGGGACCATTCAAAGCGGGATCGAGGGGACCAAAAAAAACTCTTGTGCGCCTGGCTTGGCAGGGGGGATGGACAGAATACACATCACCTCCTTCAACCTCGGGGGACTCTCTGAAAACCGCGGGAGGAAGCCGCGAGGGTTTCCCGTCACCAGGGGAAAAAAAAAAAAAAAAACGATATACATCGGCAAAACCACCTATGGCGAGAAGATATCCGGACAAGCAAAGAAAACGAAGGACAGCCTCGAACGGAATCAAGCAACCACAGAAACTCAGAAAAATCCAAAAACTGGCCCCAACAACACCTAACGAATTAACCTTTCCTCAGAAGTGGGGGGGAGATGGACCCTTTTTTGAAGAAAAGGGGTTTCGAAAAAAACAACCAAACAAAGTCCCTAAAAAAGGGGGGGCGAGGGTTAGACCATCTCCAAAAGATAGACGGGAAATTGGGTCAGTGGTGGGTAAAGCAAAAAAAAACATCGAATCGGTATCGGATCCCATCCCTGCAAACCTAAAAAACGTCCCGTCAGAGAATCTCGGTGAAGGGGGGGCTTGAAGACCGAAACCTCCTCGGATGGGCCTTCGGGTCAAAAGGAGAACTTTTTGGGGGGAGAACCACGGAACCGAAAACATGAAGGCCGGACCAGTTTCGGGGAAGAAAGTGACGAGGCCCTGCCCGGGGGCCATCCAAGCCTCAAGAGCGGACAAAAAAAAGCAAGACGGATTTGCAAAAGTATAAAAACCTGAATTCGCAAAGCGGTTGCCACGGAGGCAAAACAGCGTCGGTCAGCCGAGGAGGGGAGGGCAAGGGGACCCCCCCCGAAAAACCCGCCGTTACAAATGCGGAAAAAAGAAGAAGGGGTCTCCGAAAAGAGAACATAAAAAACAATCAAATCACCCGTCCCCTGAGAACCAGGAGGTTCGAGCAAGGGAGACATAGAACGGTCGGCCAGGAAAAATCCGGGGGGGGGGTGGGGGGGGGGGTTGGGGCTGCGTCATCATCTCAGAAGCAAGGCATTGACAGTGGGGAAGGGGTGAGGACGCAATTTCCAAAAGGGCCCGTTGGCAAGTTTCCGCAAAAACACTTGCTGAGTTGAGAGGGGGATTAAAAGAAGTCGAAAAGGAAAAAAGCACGAGGGGGGCGGGATGACCACTTCCGCCCACATTCGGGTTCGAGGAACCTGGGAAACAAAAGGAGAGAAACGAACAGGTCCACAGGGCTGGAAACAACCGGAAAGACGGACGAGAATTACACTCAACGGAAACGTGTTGTCCGGCGGGCAGACTAGAGAAAAACTGAACACGAAAGTGTATAAATCCGCATCCCCCTGACAAAAACAATCGAAAAATGTAAAAAATAAGGTTGGGACCTCAGTCCCAGGAAAGAATCGGGAGTGTTAGTGGAAACAGTGGAAAATTAGAAACCACGGCGCCTATACATTATAGACCAAAGGGGGTTGGTCGTAGGAACTGGTCTATCACGGGGGGGGAAAAAAATTGAAACATCTCTAAGTGGTTGGCGCAAGGGACGGGCGTCCGGAAAGGGGGTTTCAGATCACAGGTGGGGGGCAGGGGAAACGATCAGCAAACGGGAAAAGCGATCCTAAGACAACAAAAGTAAGGGGTTCCCGAAGGGACACAGGGGGAGGAGGGGCGGAAGGGAGGAGAGGGGGGTAGGGGGGGGTGTGTGAGGGGGGCGGTGGGGAGTGGAGGGGGCTCAGGGGATCCTATGCCGCGGGAGGCTGGGACATGTTAAATTAAATGGGTTCCTTCGGGGGGGAGTCGAATGTAAGGGGAAGGCAGGGCGAAGCAAAAAAGCAAAAGAAAGTGCAGCGAAAAGAATGGGGGAATGTGCTGACGCGTCGGGGCAATGACTGTTGGGGAAGCGGAGTATGAAACGGAAGCAAAGGCGGAAGGGAAAGCTTAGGTCCTAACTTGAGTGCGGCTGCAATAGAACAAAAAAAAAAAAAAAAAAAGAAGTGGCCCCCGGTTACAATGAGAAATCGCCGTAAACCGCAAATCCGGCAAAGAGCAAATGGCCTGGGTGCCAAAAAAAGAGGCTAACAAGTGTCCTGGGTACTAAGCGAGAGGGGGGCCAGAAAAGAGAGGGAACCAACTGCTCGTGGATGAATAGTGAAATAAAGAAAAAGCACACCCATGGCGCGGCCGCAACAAAAAAACAGGAAAACACGGATCACGAAGCTGAGGAAATGTTCAGGCAAAGCGAAAGCCGAGTGTGAACTGGCCGGGGGAAAGGATGGTGCCGAGAGGAAGAACAAAACCCCAGAGGCGATTAAAAAAAACAAGCCGCCTTGTTGTGCAAAAAGAAGGTGCCCTACTACCGAAAACCGTGCGGCGCTGGCCGGAGAGGGGAAAGCGAGCAATCCAAGGGGGGGGCCTCATCTAGAGTCTCTGCATGTACAGCGGTGTCAAAACGAGACGGCCCCGGAACAGAGCGTACAGCAGCGACACGCCAGAGGAAAGGGCCACGGGGGCCGGCCAATGAAAGGGAAAAGAGGGAGATGAACGGAAGAAATGGCGGTCAAAGCGCGCTGTATTTGTTGTTGAAAAAGGCGTGACGTTAGGGATAGTTGGACCCTTCAAGGAATCCTTTTTTTTTATCCCTAAAGTGTTCATATTGTATGTAGCTGAGTTATCGTAAAATAAAGAACGTGGAAAAGAGAACGCCAGAAATGAAACGGCTTGACTAGAGAAAAACAAATGTTTGGGGG
>Ga0179593_1267299_pt1 | contig 16989 bp, 13 predicted proteins | sample CZODoug2_1_08_16_FD_185931 | JGI IMG/M metagenome (GOLD analysis project Ga0179593, IMG submission 185931) | Vadose zone soil fungal communities from Angelo Coast Range Reserve, California, USA - CZODoug2_1_08_16fungal (PacBio error correction) | ecosystem: Environmental > Terrestrial > Soil >...
CACTTTCTGGACCCCTTTAGTCGGCTGTACGATGTAAAAGTTTGCGGCCCAATCTAACCCGCGAAGCTCCCTGGCGCTGAGAGGTTCGCCGAGCGGGGAATTCGAGAGGTGTGACAGGAGGATTTGATCGTATGAAGATGAAAGTGGGGGGAGGTGGTGTCTTTTCGCTGGAGCGTGGTCTGGACCGGGGGTCCAAAGACCGGCACGCAGAGAAGGGGAGTGCCTGGGGAAGGCGTCTAGCTCGGGGAAAACGATCGGGAGAACGTCCTCGCGCAAAGAGGAACCAACCGCACACCAAAGAAACAAAAGAGGTCCAACTGCAAAAAGTAGGGGGGGGCGCCAACCCGGAGCAAGCAACGATGGCCAAATTCACTCTGGCAGGTTTCTGCAGAGAGTGTATAAGCCAGCGTCTCTCAAGCGAGCACCACCTTCACTTTTGCGCGAAATCGGAGGCGGCTGTCACTGCTGGAGAGAACGACGCAACTCGCGGAGGGAGGCGTTACGAGCTGGTCCAGGACTGGCAACGATCGTGAGTTCTAGGAGCGAATAAGAACTGACATTTGTGAAGTGGCGGACGCAGAAGGGAGCGTGAAAGGGTGAGAGAAGCGGTCAAGAGGGGAAGGAGGTGGAGAACCAAGATGACTTGAACTGACAGGTTGTCGCCGGTGAATAAAAAGAGGCATAAAACGGCCCTACTTCTTTTAAAGGGGGCGAAGTTTGTTAAATCCAGGAAAGCAAACCAAGAGAGAGAGAATCGAACGTTGGGTTCGCACCAGCCGCGGGGGGGGTAGGGACGGGGTGGGGGTGGATGGGCGCGCGGTGATAAAAGAGAGGTAGATTCAGCTTTGCGTGAGTGGGTTTTCTACTCAGAAGTAAGGCAGGATGAAATCAGGTGGAAGCCGTAAGAGGCGCGGGACCCTCCAAAAGACCGGACGAACGCGACTAAAATTTCAAGGGAAGAGAGAGTTAAGGAGATTCACCGGAACGTTTGCAGAAGCCACGTCCGGTCCGCGACAGGCAGCGTAACCCCATGTTTCGCACTCTGAGGGGGCATGGGAAAAGAATAGATGGGTAAGGGGAAAAAGCGTACGTCTAAATTATTCGGTGTTCTATATACGACAGAATGGAAGAGTCAGAAGGGGGGATTCTAATTCGCGAAACAAGGCAGGGCGAACGAGGATCGAAGTTCTGAGGAAGCGCGTCGTAGAGGATCGTCGCAAGGAGAAAAGAGGTGGAATTGTGAAGCTGGCGGATCTTCGTGTAGGGAAACTGAGGTGCGTCGGAAGAGCGGGTGTGAGTACTAGAGGATGTATAGTCATAGTTCGAAAGAATTCCTTCCCTAAGCTGTTCGGGGTGGCTCGAGGATCTCCCTTTAATGTTGAGGATCTGGGAAGGGGAGGATCTGGAGAAAACCCGACGAGCTGGGAAAGAGGCCAAAGTAAGAGAGACGGAACCCTTTTCTCTTCACATTCACATGAGCAGAGGCGTCGCCAAAAGAGGTCGTCGGCCAAGAACTAGCGGGCAGCTTCACCAAAAGTTGTAGTCTTACGTTGGGGTGAGGTTACTCTTTAAGGTACTCGACGCGGGCCGTCGGAAAAGGGGGGGTGACGGAAGATGGGGAATTAACGCAGGCTAGACTCGAACCCACCGAAAAAAAAATATGACCATGAGACGAGGTGGGTGGGTAGTCAACCTTAAATCGACCCTGGGGAACACAGGTTGAAGAGACAATGCAAAACGGGAGGGAAAGAGACGACGGGGGGGGCAAACACCCCACTCGGCTGGCGGTAGACGTGAACACACTGTCCTGGAAATGGGAAGGTATGCGCGTGAAAAGTTACGAAAGCTGATCCTGCAATGGTCGAAGTCAGAGGAAGGGGCAAAGGATAAAGGTCATAAAAACCTGGGGATCCCCTGGAAATTACGTATTGGGGAGAGGACGCGACCTTCATGGAAGAGAGCAAAAGGACCAAAACAAGCGGAAGGAGCCTAAAAGCAAAGGCCGGAAAAATCCAGATGTGCCTTCGGTAAAGTGGAATTGGTGGAAGCCCGGGCCCCAAACCGACAACGTATTGTAATCACTTAGAAAAGAGCGCAAACGAGGTGTCAGTGAAGAGCGCATATAGAGCGGGAGAACTCCCTATCTGAAAATTCCATCCCCAGGGTGAAACAGAGGGAGGGGAAAAAAAACAAAAAGAACTTAGGCTTCCAATGTTCGGAGCTGCGGAGAGGGAGGAGTTACTTGACCTCTTTACCCTAAGTGATGAATCGTGATGCCGCAGTCCCTATAAGACGATGTAGCATCTTCGCCGAACATCACTTTATTACATCAAAAGGCGGACGGACAAAAGGACCTTCAAACGCTAAAATTAGTGAGAGATGTGACACCTAGAACCACAAATCGGGGGGTTAAGGCTTGAAGCGGAACCTGCGATGAAACTTGGAACCTGGGAAAGCGAGTTGTGGGTGAAGAAGGGAGACAGTAATTGCATAACTCCCGTTGCTGTATGATGGCAAGAAAAAAAGCCTGGCCTGTGAGGGGCTGGACCATCGGGCTGGGCCGGATTTCATGTGGGCGAAGCTAGGGGTAGGTAACCCTTAATTACCACAAGATTCCATGAAAACCTCGAGAGAGGAAACGTTCCAACCTTCTGGCTCTATGTGAGGAATGGACAACGGCAGGAAACGGGGAGAGATGCTCGCGCGAGGTCAAAGTTGAAGCAATTACTGAGGCAGTGACTTTTTCCTCAGCGTAAGTCGACAGATCAAAGACGGAACTAAGACGGAAAAAGGTGGAAAAAAGGGCGCTCTCTAACTACAGTACAAACTGAGAAATCCATGCAGGAGACGCAGCTTGGACCGGAAATTCCCTACCTCTGACTGAGATAAATAGGGCAAAGGCGACACGTAAATCAACGCTACCTCGATCTCATGGCGATTCACGCTCTCCTAAATAAAAACGCAGCCTCTAAGCAAGGGGTCCGAGAGCGTACACCGCGGGACCACACCTCGTGCTCTCGACATGGCAAGACAGGCCAAATCCCCTCCTGCTTCAACAAGAAGAGTCAAGAAGGGAAAGCAAGCGACGCGAACGTACTGGTGAACAACTCTGGTGACATGCGCTGGTACCGTCAAAGACGAACTCTTTTCATCTCTCTCAAAAAAGATGAAAAGGGAGAGGCCGCAGGGAATGAAAATTGGAGGGGGCGAAGCGAACTGCAGTTGTCACCGGACGTCGTCTTCGGTGAGGCGGAGAGAATGAGGTCTTTTCCACGCGTTTCGCCAACAGTAACAACGAGCGTGTTGGGGAGGGAGAAACGCAGAGGGTCGCGATCCTGACGCCTCGAGACGGCCCTTCGTCTTTGCGCGAAGCTAGGTTGAGCAAAGTGGCACAAAGCAAAAAAAAAAACAAAAAAAAAAAAAAAAAAAAAAAAAAAAAAAAAAAAAGGAGAGGAATGGGGGGGAGGCGAAGGATTGGAAAGGACGAGGGGGGGGAAGAGAGGGGGAAATACGGGAAGGGGGGAATAGGAGCAGGTGAGAAGAGGGGGAGGCTTGGATGAACGTGGGGGTATGGGATAAAGGCGGAGGGGGATAAAAGAGAGGAGGGACCAAGGGCTGAATAGAAGGGAGAATGGGGCGGCGTGGAAGGGGGACAAGAAGAAGAGGAAAGGGATAGGGACGGTAGAATACTAATAAGGGAAGAGAGGGTGGGCCCGCGCCGCGCTACGGCGTTCAGCTTACCTGTGAGCTGTTAAGCACGTGGGGATAGGTACTGAAACAGGGCATGCCTATTTAGGGAAAAAAACAGTTGTACAATCGATATCAAAATGCAACCTCCGGGGGGCGGCCTAGCCCGAAAAAAGGCCCCATTGAGCATTACTGGAAATCTGCTGAAGGCATGGGATCTTCTACCACGCTTGCGCTGATCAAAGGGAGGGTTCAAAAATTTACCCGGTCTCATAAGGCGTACACGGGTATCTCAATGGTGTTCGGGAAAAAGGAACGGAGAAAAATAGGACGAAACCAGTGGGACAGAGCTTCTCGATCTAGGGTGCTGGGAATATGGAGGATGTGACAAAGCAAAAGCAGTGACACAAACCTTCGAAAGCGGACCACGGCAAACCGATGTCAAAGGAAACGACTAAAGGACTCTACGAGGGTAAAACCCCGACCATCGCTATATAGAAAAGGGAGTACAGACGAGCGAGCTCCACATGCGGGGCCCGGTACGCGTCCGGTGAGAGCGGCAAGGGGAAAAACACAGGGTGTCGGGGGGCAGACTACCTGAAAGATATGGGGGTCAAAGTCGGGGTACGTGCAGTGCCATCGAGAAACGGTGCTTTGTCGGGGAGGGAAGCAAAAAAGTCGCAGGTAACAACAACGGACGATTCATAATACGTCGCCCGAGGGCAGAAACGTCCAGCCTTCCTCATCGAAAACCCTGGGCGGCCTGGAGCAGACGTGTGGTTACACCGCAAGGGAAATCGGTCCGTTTACTATACGCGGGGGGGGGACCTGCGATAAAGACAGCGGAACAGAAAAAAGCGCTCGCGGGGAAGCCGGCGGGATGAGACGATGAAAACCGAACTCGGGAAAGAAACACAAACGGATTGGAGTGTTCTATGTGGGGGGGGGGGGGTGGTGGGGGGTGGGAGGCGTTGCCTAGCGTGTACGGTCAAATCTCGTGCAGATCATAACTGGGTGAGGTCAAACAAAAAAACCAGATTCAAAGTTAAACGTCAGTAGACCGACGATTACAATAAAGCTTCGAACCAAGGGGCATGATCCATACGGAAACTGGCAACAACGCAGTTATCTGAACTGCACAGTCATTAGGTTCCGAAAAAAACACAAGACAGTCCTTTGAGGACGGCAACTGTGTCGGGAGCGGTGGCACTTCTCTGCAACATGGTCAGTAACCCTGTGAGCGGAAGGGGGGGGTACGGAAACCAACAAGAAAAGAACGAGACTAGAGGGGAGTACCGGGTGAAAATCTAGAAGTGATGGCCAGAGTCAAGGAACGCGCAGGATCTGAGCAGAGTCCGAACAGATCACCGATGCCTGAGGATAAAGAACGAGGACAGCCCTATCTTGGCCGCCGGCGAAAGCATCTTTGGAGTGGAGGGAGAACGCAGCAGACGCTCTACAGTTTACGCCTTCAGGAGTGGGTGGGCGAGGATGAGGAGAAAAGGAGAGCGGACAAATTAAATCTATCTCTGAAAGAAAAAGTAACGGAGAAGGGACCGGCTGAACAATGCAGGAAAAACAAAAAAGAACGAAGCGATCTCCACCCGTGAACGAACTCAAGAAAAACGTCTAAACACCGCCACTCGAGATCAGCGCAACCCCCTCTCAATACCAGAGCAGCACCGTACCGGCGTCGAGAACTACGATCAGGCGGGTGAAATGAAAACGGCGAGTCCCTCGGTGAAACAGAATGCATTTGAAAAAAAAGTCAAGACAGAAAACTGAGGGTCAAAAACACTTCTTAACTCCTCTCGAAAAAAGTAATCGAGGTCGCAATGGGGGACCCTTCCATCCGATAGACCTGACAAAGAAGAGCACTGCTGGTTCGAAACCGGGGCCTATGGCAAGGGCTCGGGAGGAACCGTGAAGTCAACCCGGGAGTTGATCAGTCGACTAAGTCTAGCTTTCAAGCGACTAGTTAGGAAGGGACGACCATAGGCGAAAGGTCCCGAGAAAGGCCCATTCAGGCCTTTCACCATTTACATCCTGAGGGGAGTCCGAAACCGGCAAGTGCTCAAAAAACGAACCGATCCGCAAAGGGAAAACTCTTTGGAGGCGGATTCACAACTGGCAGACGGAGCCACGAACCCCGCTGAGGGGAGGAGGTCGCACAAAAAGAATCATCTAGAGAGGCCAATGAGATCCCAGTTCAAACAAAATTGAGAAGATCGGGTTCTTATTCGGAAGGCGAAACAGTCGACAACCTGTTCGGCATACAGGTGCAGTGCAGGAGATTTCAAACAAACGAAGGCAGGAGACGAAGCTCAGAAAGACTAGGCAAAAAACTACTCCAGGAGGACCCGAACAGAAAAGGTCGTACTGGCGCCGCTCTCCTGAAAGCGTAACGGAACACATTTTACGCTCAAACCTCGGGGACGCAGAAAACGAAAGTGCTGAGGTCAGGGGGACTCACGCGAAAAAAAAGGAGATTGCGATCACCGGGGAGGGCTTCCAATCATTAGAGGCTGGCTCGACTCGCGAAAACCATATCGACCGGGGGGAAGAAGCAAGGTCGGTCAGGCACGCTTCCACACGCCGGGCGGAGGAATATCATGCAAACTGACGGGCGGGGGGGGGGGACGTGGGTGCCTTCTAACAAAAGACGTCTTCAGATCTCGAGATAAAGCAGGCAGCGGATCCGACGCGTAGGGGGAGGAAGGACGGGGAAAACCCCACGTGGTCACGAAACTCAGGGGAACAGCACTAAGACCAACGTGAAAAACTTTGTCCGATCCACCAAGCTGTCACCAGGACCGAAGCCGACTTCTAAAAATCAGACAAAGTGACAATCGGAAAGAGGGGGAAGCGGAATGCACAGAGCACCTCGCTCCAGGGAAAACGAAGATCAAAACAACAACACGGATTAGTAAGAGAGAGATATCAAGAAGGAACCTGTTGACGTTTGGAGGGTTTCAAATCAAGACGGAACTCAATAACCTGGCATATTGGGTTTCTGGAGCGGGGGAGGGGGAGGTCAAGGGAGTGGATTCGCGTGGGAATCGGATGAAAGTCTGAAACAGTATTTAACTGGTTCCCGGCGACTTTTGCTGGAAAAAGTGGGGTGGGGACAGGATTCTCGACGCCTGGGCCGGATCACTTCATGCGTCAGAGCTCTGAAGCTGGAAAGACCCCCCAAAAAAACCCCAACCCCCACCCCCCCCCACCCCCCCCACCCCCCCCAACCCAATTTTTTTTTTTCTGTTTTTTTTGGTGTTTTTGTTGTTTGGTGTGGTGTTCCCCCCCCAAACCCACCACCCCCCAAACACCCCCCACCCCTATTTGGGGGGGTTTCCCCCCCCGACCCCCCCCCCACCCCCCCCCCACCCCCACCCCCCCCCCAAACCACCCCACCCCCCACCCCAACCCAAACCCCCCCCCCCCCACCCCCCCCCCGCACCACCCCCCACCCCTCCCCAACACCCCCCCGACCCACCCCCCCCAACCCCAACCCCACAACCCACCCCACACCCACCCCCACCCCCACCCCAACCCAACCACAACAACCCCACATTTTTTTCTTGTTGGGCCGGTTTGCTGTTTTTTTTTTTTTTTTTTGTTTTTTTTTTTTTGAGTTTTTCCCCACCCCCCCCGCGTCCTCCCCCCCACACAACCCCGACCCCCCCCACCCCGCACCAACCCCACACCCCCCCAACCACTCCCCCCAACCACCCCCCCCACCACCCCCCCCCCCCCACCCAACCCACCCACCCCCAGCCCCCCCCCCCCCCCCCAAACACCCCCTGTAGTCTGTGCCCCCAACCCCCCCCCCCACCCACACCCCCCCCCACCCCCCCAAAACCCCCCCCCCAACCACCCAAAAAGGCCCCACAACCCCCCACCAACTCACAGCCCCACCCACCACCCACCCCCCCCCCACCACCCCCCCCACTCACCCCAACCCCCCACCCCCCACACCCCCCCCCCAACTCCCCCCAAATAAAAACCACCACCCCCCCCCCGCCCCCACCCACAAACCACGAAACAAAAACACCCCCCCTCCCCCCCCCACCCCAACCCCCACATGACCCCCCCCTCCCCCCCACCACCCCCCACCCCCCCCCCCCCACCCCCCACACCAAAACCAAAGCCACCCACCCCCCCCCCCCCCCCCAAATCCCCCACCCCACCCCCCCCATACCCCAAACGTTTTTTTTTTTTTTTTAAAAAGAAACATTTTTGTTCCCCGCCCAAACACCCAAAGACCCACCCCCCCCCCCCAACAAACCCCCCCCCCAAACCCCCCCCCACCCCACCCCCACCAAACACGCCCCCAATTTTTTTTTTGTCTTTTTTTACAACAAACCCTTCCCTCTTCATATATTTCCTCTTCCAGAAAAGGCTTTGGAATCAAGTATAGGTTACGTCCTTTAAAAAAGTGACTCGAGAGGGGGGTCACTTTAGATATCATAAACTGACTAAAGCTATGAAAAAGGGACGAAGTCAATCGGCCTTCTCGGGACACCTGCTCGATGAGTAGCAAGCTCAGAACTAGAGGAGAGGCGTTTCTGAGTAAAGTGACGGTAAGAGATCTATCATTAATTTAGTAAGTCAGGGGGATTAAGTAGACTGAGAAATGTTTCTCCTGAGGTCTCGACGAAGTTAGAAAACCGTGGATCTTATCATTGTCCTCCTCTTAGCAAGCGGACGAAAAAACTATTGCCCTGATGGGGTAAAGGATGGGAGAATCAAAAACGGCGTCATCCCTAAAGTCAGATCTTCTGGGAAACAGGGTTTCGAGAGGGGGATCAGACTTGAAACAATAGATTCGATGTCTCCTGGGGGGAGGATCAAAGCACTGGGAAAGAGGCAGTGTGGGGGAAAAGGGTCGGACAGGAAGAAGGTCTCTCCCCTGAAACTGATGGAGAATGTGTTTCTAGCTTCGAGTGACTTAAAAATAGGGGAGGGATCATCTGGAACAAGGGGAAGAGGTCCCGTTCTCAACCGGGAGCCCGAACGAAAAGATCTCTTGAATCAACGCGTGTGACGTCGAGTCGAGAAAACGTGTTTCCGCGGTCCGGGTCAAGTCCAAAAAGGACGAAGTTCGCATGTAGAGCTCCCGGGGGTAGGTGCCATCACGGAGGGGAGGTTCAAAACCGATGCCTACTCTAAGGGGGATTAGGGTGAGAAACGTGACGTTCCACCCCGCCTAATTGATGCACGGGCTAACATGGAATCTTGCAACGACCCTCGAAGTTGCGGGTGGGGAGAAGAGTAGGGAATCGACTCCCTGCAAATCACGGCTCGAAGGCTCGTGATGTGGGGGCGGAGTTGAAGCATCTCCAGTTGTTGCGGGGTGGGTAGACAGAAACGAGATTGGCGGAAAAGGGTGGAGACGTCGATGAAGCTTGAAAGCGTTCAGCACAAAACTCGTGAACAGAAGACCTGTACCGGGGGGGGGGGAGTGATCGTGCCGCTCCGCCGGTGAAGGGCGTCACTAGCTTGCTCTGAAGAGAATGCAAAAGAGATCGAACGGCGGGCAAAAGGAGATCGTCGCTCAGGGGGGGTTTCGAGAAAGGCCCAGGCGACAAGAGAAAATGCACTTGCCGGCCACGATCTTTGCTCTAAAAAAGTTGTAGTGCTTGGTGCATAACGCGGTGTAAAGCTAGGGGGAGGAGTCGATTCACAGTAGGCAAGGTCGTGAAAATAACGCACCTTCGAGAAGACCGAGAAACAAGCCCGGGGACATCGTCGGAGCGAGGGTCCGACTCGTGTGGGTGACTACACATGAAAGAAAGAAAAGGCAAACCATAGAGCAACAGTGACCCCTGCCGACGAACTGGACTTGAACAAAAAAATGGGGGTAAATCTTACACTACTTGATGAGGGGCAGGGGAGAAAGGACAGGGGGGGGGTCATGCCGCCGAGGCTAATACTAAAAAATTTTCAAAAATTACTTTTAACTGAAAGGTAGCCGGACCGGGTTGTGGATACCAGGGGGTCGTATTTGGGGAACTCCGGAAACTATCCCGGCATTATCGAGAAGGTTGAACGCCCCGGGCGGCCACAGGTCAGTCGCAAAAAGCAAAAGTCCGAGAGGTACGTAAGGGACCGGGGGCCGTTTTAACGCAGGAGCATATTGCGCACGTCGGAACGAATCGCACCGTCGTATTTTCGGTGAAGAGCAGGTGGAAAACGCAGAAAGAAGAGCGAACGAACGCGGCGTAGAAAAACACCCAAAGTAGTGAAGCAGTCCGATCCCAAAGTGGGAGGGGCAGGGCGTTTGGAGTTATGACTCTCTGTTGGCCGGGGGAAAGGCGGAGTAAAGAGGTCAGAAAACTATTTGAAATAGGATCGTAGCCACCGCAAAAGGGTGTCTCTACATACGGGGGACCACCGAGGAGACAGATACAGTCTAGAGAGGGGTCATTGTGAAAGAAACCTCAGTTGGGTCCGCGAACCGGGAAGACCCGACAAAAGAATAGAGCCACTTTACAACCACCTAATTAAGGTATCGACGCACGTCGAAATATCAGGGAAGGTGAGATGGGGTTAAACGGAAACCACGTGCGCAGTCTGAGAAGCCAAGAGGGCTTATGGACGCTTAGGGGGGTGAAGCCAGCGTCATCCACACGTCGTCAACAAGGCAAATTCAAAGCGAAAACTCAAGCGAATCGTCCCCGTACCAGGAGAGGGAGCGTAAAAAAAATTTAGATCAAAAAACCGTAAATCCGGAGCCCCAACCACTGTGTGATCGCAAAGGTGAGTGCGAGGGGTGACCGCAGCAGAGGAACGCCCGAAGGGAAGGCGAGTCGCAAGGAAAAGCCCGTCCAATGGGCGCAATCATTCTCCGACAAATAATCGGGAAACAGTACCAGAGATCGTAGTTACCACTTGGTAGAAACGACAATCTGAATAGAGACTCTTCCAACGGGCGAACAGACGGCCTCGGCTACCTAGACCTCGTGGGGATTGGGAAGGTACTCAGAGCAGAACTTACCAGACGAACCAACTAAGGCGCCGCCGGAAGGACGCAAGGTGACCTCGGGAAACGATCGTGTTTCCTCACGGGCAACAACTGGAAGACAGAAGCAGATCATTCACAAGAGAAGAGCCAAATACCCTCGCCCTCGACTTAAGGGTGAAACAAGGAGGGGGGTCATCTCAGCAAGGACCGCAAGAAAAAAAAGGAACTTCAGATAGAGAAAAAAGGAGAGGAAGATGGGCCGTCCTGCTAGAGTGCAGACATGACCCCACGTTGTGGTACACAAGACGAGAGGGAGAAGGACCGGGGGGAGAAAACAGTAGGGGCGAGTCGGATCTGCCAGCTAAGCGGCACTAGAATGTTTGGTTCTCGACGGGGAAGGCTCAGACATGCGCCTCAGGCGGAGGCTTCCCTTGGGAAGTTTCAGGCAAGGAGGGAGTAAAAACGCACTCCCAGATAGAGGAAGGCAGAGGGGGTCCGCCGGTGAAACGATCGGAAGCACGCTTGGCGTAGAGGCCTTGGTAACAGAGCGGAGTGAATGAACTCACGGGACCGAGGCGGGGGCGAAGAGAGCGCCCATTCGAGGAGTCCTAGGACGTATATCGGAAGTTGGGTCGGCCGGGAATCACTCAGAGGCAAAGAAAAAACGGAGGCGGATGGTGAAAAAAACACGTTGAAAAACGGCGGCTGCAGACGTAAGTAGGTGGGGAAAAATTGTGACGTTGCGACAAAAAAGGCAAAACTGAGAGACGCGAGATGGAGAGTGATGGGCGGTACGGGATGTGTACCAAGAGCGGGGGTTGAAAAAGTAGAGGGCAACCTCTGATCACCCTGACGGCCGAAGGCGGTTAAACCAAACATACGACCAGCTCGAGAGAAGCCCTGATGGTGAAATACTTCTCTCTCCCCCGGAGGGGAGGCCGTAAACAGAGATCCTTTTTAGGTCGCGGCGGAAAACACTCTTGTTGTGGAAAATGCTCCTGAAAAGGGAGGTCGTCGGGGGCGACGACTCATGTCGTACAACGGGACTGGGTAGCGAAGAAGAGCAAGAGGATTCGCGGTCAAAAGTATAAAAAAGACTCAACGACGGAGAAACTCTTGACATAACCGACATCCGGCAAGGTCAAACCAAGGGAATAGGGCAAATCTCGACTTGGTTCGAAAAGGAGAGTCTCGGTCCGTAAGACGAGGAGGGGCGCGGAACACAGCGGACAAGCACGTTAGGATCGCAGGGTGATTCAGAATACGGGTGCTGGGACCGGGAAAACAGGTAAAGGACAAAAAGAAAATCAAGGATTGAGGGGCGGGGGTTCGAAAGGTGTGCAAATCCTCTTGGACTTTCAACACAGGCTCGATAAGGCCGGTGCTGCTGAATCTTACCAAGAGTCCCCCGGTCACAAAAGGAACAAGATCAGCTCAATACGATTACGAACAAGGGGAAGGAATCATCGCGCCGGAACGCAAGGATTCCAAAATAAGGACTGTCACGAACAGCCGCCTGTGGGGGAGAGCCGTTACAGTGTGGGCACGGGGGCAGTCAACATGGGGTCGCGGGAACCCGGGGCAAGCTTACAAAAAAAGGAGGGATAATCTAGGGGGGGGGGACCGGGCGGTTGGGGACGGGTTAGGTGTCCATCGCAACAGGACCAGCTCACGTGGCAAAAACTGTCTCGGGGCGAAAAAAAAAATACGGGAGGACCACCTGAACGCAGAGTGGTAATCCCTTTGGGCCGAAAAGGCCCGAGCGGCCGACGACGCCTTGGCGAAGACGCGAAGGTACGATCGCGCGAAGTAGAGATCCGGAATAAATAGTCAGTGGGCTCGATGATACGATCAAGAAGACGACACATGAACTGGAGTCCGCGACCGAATAAGGAACAGTCAAAGGAGGGGGCCGAATGGCCGGTGCGAAATTCTAAAATAAACCACCTTTCTCAAGAAGAATCTCCGACGAACAGCCACAGACGCACAAAAAGCCACAATCCCGCCCGAGGAGCGTGTCGGGGGCCTCCCGATAGAGAACTCAGGACCGACTAAGCAGAATTAAGGCAACTTTGTCGCCTACTCGACGACTAGGATGGGGGGGGGAAAAATCGGAAAGAAAACATGTACACACGAACGAAAAAAAATCCGGTCGCGGTCGGGGGGTGCACACAAGTCCAGAGAAGCCAATGAAAAACGAAGTCCACGAGGTGAATAAGGGGAGGACTGGCGGGACGGAAAGGGAAGGCGGAAGAAACGGTCTTGGTGATCCGCGCGACGAAACGAGCTAAGGTCTATAAAGCGGTTTACGGGGGACCTCAGGGAGAAATTATAAGAACCGGCTCCAGAAGGCCTAATTTCAGAAGCAAGTGAAGGGGCACCCAACCATCCGGAGGGTTTCTCGCCACCAAAAGCACGCCGATCCAGCAAAGGGGGGGAGCCCTATGTCTGACTACAAAAAGACTGAAACAACTGCTACGATGAATGACACAAATCGTCTTGAGAGTAGAAAAAAAAAGGAGAATGCAGAGGGGGGGATCCCCATGGTTGAAAGACAAATCAACCTGTACCAGAAGTCGGCAAGGAGGGGAAGGGAGTCTACGAAACATGGGCATAAGTTCGTCGGCTGACTCCACTAGGAATGCGACACACTGACCAAGGTGCCAACGCGTTGGCGGCGTCGCGAAAAAAAGCGGAGGGAAGACGAGCAGTTCGTATGTGGGACTGCCGACTCGAACCTGAAGCCGGTAGACACCTACAATCGAGAAGCCTCCGCCGCGAAAGCTCTAAGAGGGACGCATCTGCACTGAGGAGGGCGGCTACCGTACGGGGATTGCTCTCAGCGGCGAAGGGCTCCGGGACTCGCACGGCAACCTCAGAGCGACCGGGTGGGAATAGGCAGGTAACTTAGCTGATGGAAAGGGAAACCGGGAGCGACTTCAGACGGTGCGGGTGACCTCGATCGCGAGGGCTCTTGAGGGTCGAAAGTAGACTCCGTCCATCAACGGCGAAGCGGAGAATTCCTTCCGGAGGGGCACCACCACCGTCACTAACAAAGATGACGAAACCAAAGAACCTCCCACTTTCAGACGTCATCACTAGCAAACGAAGCTGAAATAAGGTGCAGCAAGGAAGAGCGAACCGAATCAGCAAGTGTCTTCAGACGGAACGGGGAAGGACTCACTCTCCACATCGACACCGCCGCTCCAGGAGACCCCAGTCTAGCATCAACAACAACGGAGGGATTAAAGATATGGTCGGCTGGGAAAGGGGCGGACTTTCTATATCGGGGGGGGGGGAAGGGGGGCCAAGAAGTAAAACAGCTCACCTCGAGGATTCTGTTTCACAGGCGGCGTGCGGAGGGGCTTGGCTTCTCGACAGTGATGGGGAGGTAGTGGACTGTCTACTCATTTTAAGTGGAAAAAAAGGGGGGGTGAATCACGCCGTGAGAACGAGAGGGAAGGGGCTGCCGGGGTCAAAACGATCGGAAGGAAGTCATCCCCCCCCAAACCCCCGTAGAGAAGAGAGACGACAACACAAACCGCAATGACGGCGCCTCGGTCCCCTTATCATAAGTAGTGAACGTCTAAAAACCCCGGTCGAGACATGGGGAAGTCGCGCTAGAAGCAGCGACGATAGAAAAATAGCACGAAATGTCACAGTGAAGCAGGGGACTGCAGATGAGCGATGAAACCTCTCAAGAGAGTCGGAGCCTTGTGAGGGAAGGGAGGGGTCAAAGCACTTCAATCTTTCTTCTTCCATCGAAGGAGAGATTTTAAAGGCTCTTGCGCGAACGGAGGAACAGCACCTTGAAGAAGAAGGGGGCCATCTTTGGAGACATCCGAAACCCGCATATTTGAAACTTGAAAGTGGGGAAAGTTCTGAAAAAATAACCAATCCCAAAATAAAGATCTTCTGGTACATGTTGGACAGGAAGTGGGGGATGTTGCTCCTTTTTACCTACCGTGATTATCCGTGTTTCTTAATCCCAGAAAGAGGGGTGGATTAACGGGGCGGACCTCGAGTTTGTGGACCGGTCGAAGGAAACGAGGTCGCTCGCCCTCGAGGCGGGGCGGGGACTAGTGTTTTGGACGCCTCGTTGTGGATATGAAGTTGTGAAATAGGGGACGGCCTGCGAAAAAACGTGAGAGGGGCCAAGGAACACCATAGATAAAAACGACGCGAAGGAATCGGGAGTGCATATCAGTTATCGGTCAGGTCCAACTTTTTGGGAGCTACGGGCGGGCCGCGCCATTGCAGCTGTCACCCATTTCGCAAGGCAGCGGCTTGCGTGGGACTGTAAACTGAACTCGGAGGGGATTACCACCCCGACCGAGAAATTATTGGGGCTGCTTCTGTGTCAAGGGAAGTCAAAGAAGGCTGGAGCGGCAACACGTGCATCCTTGCGCAAGAAGGCCTGAGCCTTGGCATCGAGTTATAATCACATATATATTATCTGGCCCGCGATCAAGAGAACAGGAGAGGGGGGATAAAGAACTAGGGGGGGATGTGCGGTGTCACGATGGCGGGAGGGCACGAAGCGGTTTAGACGTAGAGGAGTTCTAGAGGGCAGCAACGAGGCCTGCTCAGCCTCCTCTTGAAGGGGGTACGTAAGGGAAGCGACAAAGCCGTTAATTTTTCAGTGTCAGCGAGCTGGACTGTAGAAGAGACAAGACCAGAACGATTGAGACGACAGTAAGAGTACCAGGTGCAAATAACCGGGGGCCCATGAACGAGCTTGATACAGGATAGTCGGAAACGCGAAAGGGAGTCAACAGGTTGTGAGAGATTGTGCTTGTTCATGTGGGCCGCGGAAGCTCAAGTCGACCCGTATGTCAGCGGGGCAAAAATTGCCCTCAACGTAGAGCCGACGTCAAAAACGACCTCGAGATGCCTTCCCGAGGGAAGACCCAAGGGGGGACGGTAAACCTTAACAACCCGGTTAGCGAACATTTGGGAAAACCACCAACTCAGACGAAAGGAGAAGCCCAAGGAAAAGAGGTGTTTATAGGACACGGCCATAGCAGGTTTGAACGAGCACGGAGGTTGGGTTGAAGCCGGCCAAATATATCATACCGGCAAATTGTAGAAGGTCAGGAATGGGAAAGCGGAAAAGGATGAAGAGTAACGGACCGGGGGATCAAAGTGGAAAGGGGGGCAGAGCCCAAAAAGTATAAGAGCCGAATATGGGACAAAACACTTAAAAACTTTCTGAGGGGAACCGAAAAACCTCCCCCCAATAGGGATGTGCCGTCATGTCCTTGGGTACGGGTTGAAGCCGGGACGCATAAAAGGAGGTGAAACTAGCTGAAGCGGGTAGGGGAATCGGACAGTATATCGGCAGGAAAAACTAAGAGACGTAAACGACGGAGACCGCAGCGGGGATGTAAAACAACGTCGCGAGGAACGGGAGACCCGGGGCCCAGGAAAAAATGGAAGGTTTCCAGGAGGGGGGAGCCGGACGTGAGATTGCCGAGGTCCCCGAAATAACGAGGGTCGCAAGGCGGATCGGCGCCGAACAGAAAAGTTGTTAAATGGAGAAATGATCAGAACGTCGCCAAAAAGCAGTAGGAGATGGGGTTCACAGAAAAAAAAAACCATCGGGGGGGGGCACTCCAACGAGACACCTTCTGAGGCGGAAGGAAAACGGTCCAGAAGCGCAGAAGTCGGTCAAACTCTAAGTCGGGGTCGAAGGGGGTCAAACAACTACCGGGGAAGTCGGTGCTACAATGAAAGGTCGTACGGGCCGGTTTGAATTTTTTTAAACGCCAAAGTGCGGAAAACTGATCAACTAGCAAGATTCCAGCCACCATAGAGCGAAAAGAAGTAAATCAAGTTCCTGAAGAGTGGAACTCCCAGAAAAGGGGTAAAAAGCCCGTCTGAGCCTCTCCGGGTGGGGGTCGCAACCCTATGTTGCGCGGGAATAAGGAAGCAATCGGTACAGCAGAATAGAGTCCTAGACTTCGGGAGAGCAAAAGATCAGTGCGCCTACATCGTCGCAAAAGGACGGCATTCCATGGCGATGGACACAACGAAAATACCGAAGTCTTCTGAGGAACTATCATAGAGGAATTAGGGACGAAAGGAGGGCCGCATACTAAAACCGCGCTCGTCTCTGGCGGAGGTCTTCACTCAAGTAAGCAACAGAAGAAGTCCGTCGAAGTCACTCGGCCGAGTTACCTCGCTGCTAACCACAAAAAAGCTTTTTAAAGAAAGGGAAAGCCTGGCCCATCCACCGCGTCAAAGCAGTGAAGCGCTCAATCCCGCCTAAGAACTCATGGGAAATCAGGTTTGGGGGGGGATGCAACGGGGGTAAAACTCAAGACGCAGGAAAAGTC
>Ga0179593_1738995_pt1 | contig 16989 bp, 19 predicted proteins | sample CZODoug2_1_08_16_FD_185931 | JGI IMG/M metagenome (GOLD analysis project Ga0179593, IMG submission 185931) | Vadose zone soil fungal communities from Angelo Coast Range Reserve, California, USA - CZODoug2_1_08_16fungal (PacBio error correction) | ecosystem: Environmental > Terrestrial > Soil >...
CAAGTGCTGAGCTGTCCATGCGTCAGAGGGGGGGATCCATTACTTGGGTCCGAAGGCAAGTGGGCGGGGTGACTTTCTTCTCGACAGGTTCTTTGGGCAATCATTAAAACTGTGAAGGGGGCACTTACCTCCGCCAAAGGTCAGAAACCATTACATCGCACTCAAGGGGTAACATTGAAAAGTGTCTGTAATGGAAAAAAAAAGTGTGCTTGGAATTTCACCGCGCAGGGACGATCAAAGCAATAAGAAAGATGCTAAAGTGGAATGCGTATAGAAGGAAGCCATCTTTGGCGATCGAGTGCCATATCTGAAGACCCACAAGGGAAAAGGAACGTAATCACTGCGGCAAAAGGAATAGTGCTAAAAAAAAAGGTAAAAAGGGAACGATGGTCAAAAGCGAAAAAAGGTTGTTCAGCAATAGGGAGAAAAGCCAATCGAACTGTAAAACAACCTTGGAGGCGCCCAGCGACGAGAACGGTGTAACTAAAAGATAACAGATAGCAAAGATGAGAGGGAGCTGGGGACCAACATGGAGTTCTGGCCCCATAAAAGTGGAAGGGGGGGGCAACCCCTGGAAAGCGTAAAGTCATTAAACTAAGCGGGGTCTGGTACACCGCAAAAGACTTCACCCCCTTGTGAGGTATACGAGGATCAGCCCTTCGTTGCGTCTCCAGAGAAAATTCTTTCCAGGGAAGAGGGTGAGCAAAAAAAAAATAAGTGCCCTGGCGAAAGCGGGGCCGACCGTGCACGGCCAGCGCATCTGCTAGGGACTAGAAGAGCATACTGCTCGGAGTTGTGGTATAAGGGGCACCCGCCGCGCTCGGGGGCAAGGCCCGCATCTACATTGGAGAATTAGTAGTTCGCCGGGAGAAAGCAATCCTAGGAATACTTTTGGGGTGCGCAGTCCGCACTGACATGATACATTTTGGGGTCATCACTCCGGAGCAGAAAAAATTTAGGCGACTCGTGGGGGGGCAGAGAATATACTCGCGCGAGATTTGGAGACGGGGAAATGGAAAAATCAAGGAAACTCGGGACCGCCGACTTAACTGGGGATGTTGATTGGTTCGTGGGGGTTGGGGGGGATTTGGGGTTGGGGGGGGTGTGTAGTTGGGAAAAGGACCTTGGGCATTGCGAGGAAGAGACCTGAAATTTGAGCGGGGGTTTCTTCGGTACTTGGGGGGACGCGGGAGGGGGAAGGGGGGCGAGAGAACTTTAGGGAAAAAAGGAGTGGGACGTATCGCTCTAAACAAACCGGGAGAAAGAGATCCCGAGGACCTTTGGATAACAAGCGCAAAATTCCACTCCTCTACCAAGAAAGGCACAACTTGCCGACGGAAGTACAAGCAGCGCCTTTCCACAGGAGAGAACTGCTGCCACCAAAACCACACCAAACATAAAAATTTAAAGACCTAAAAAATATCCCATTTCATCAGGGGTAAGAGGACCGAGTTTTAGAAGGAAATGGGGGATGAAGGGAGATGCCCGGGGAGAGAGGAACAAGGTTAGGGTAAAACCGGAACGGCTCCAGCCCAAGGCGAAAGGGTGAGAGGCGGCGTGAACATGAAAGTATCTCGGAGAAGGCGTGCGGAAGAAAATGCTTACGCGACGCCTGGCTTCGGACCTACTGCGTCAAAAAATTAGAGAACCACCGCTCGTCGGATAGGCAACGGGACTACAAAAATGCTAGAACGAGCGGGATACAGGCGCGAAATTGGGCACCTTTCGCTGGCCGGTGAGACAAGTACGTCCGCAAAGTCAAGATGCGGCTTACCCGCAAAACGAAGGTGAGACTTCGGTGAAGAAAACCGAATGGAGGACGTGACGCCGGCACCTTGGGGAAAGAAACCCACGACCAATTAGAGGAACGCGGTCGTCTATCAGGATTAAACATGGCTCACGAAAGGTAGGGGGGAGGTTGGCGGAAAAAGTATTATCAGAAAGCGCACGAAAGACCTGTCGAAGGGAGGGAGGTTTAACGTCTTTGGCGGATCGCTGGGAGCGACGCACTGCCGAGTTAAATTGGCGCGGAAGTTTTCCGGAACCTCACCGTTCATTGCTCGTTTCTGGAGGGGAAAAAAGGGGTCGAAAAAAAGAGCATTTTACGAGGCGGAAGGATTACGAAAAAGCGATACATCTTGTTTTGAAGAAAGGGCGTCTGCGCGGCACAAACCTATACAGGAAAGCCAAGCGGGAATCAGCTCTTCTGTATATTCCTTTAGGGAAAAAAAGCAAGGGAATGTCCATCCTCGAAGCGAAACGAGTACAGCGCACGCAAACACAGGGGGGGCGGAGAGGAAAATTTTCGGAATTCAGGAAACGCGACTGAAGATTGACTAAAGAAGACGAAGGGGAACTGATTTGGATCTTATCGCCTTCCTGGACCTGAACCTTCAAAGATGCAGTGGAGGGGGACGTTTCGCAGTAGAGGAAGGAGGGGACGTCCAAGAAAAAAAATCATGCGGAGCAGTTGACAGTTTGAAGGTCGCGCAAGGGCCGGGAAAAAGGGAGCAGGAGATCGCCCGGTAAATCGATCTGCAGAGAAAGATTGCCAGGGCCAATTGTCCGAACTGCGGGACGGGCCCTTTTACGCCTGCATAATAACCGTCGATTCCGTTTCAAAAGGAGAGACCCGCGGGCAAACCCGAAAAAGGAGCACTGCCTGAAAAAAATGATGTAGCGTTGACGACCCCTGGCGGAAATCACTGGACGTTGATGATTGAAAATGACGGAGGAAGGGAGGGCGTTATGAAGTCTTTCTACGGGGACAATTGAACTGTCAAAATGTTGGCGTGGCAGCGACTCTAAGTACGACGTCGTGGAAGAGAGGCTTGTGGTGCATGGGGGAGAGGAAATAGATGGACAAGGGTATAAAGTACCCGTCGGAAATTCCGACTAAGCGGTTCACACCTTGGCATTGCTCGAAACGGGCGGGAAAGGGGAGACATGCTGGGAAAGCTTTTTCTGGGTAGCGGCACAGTATACGTGGTTTGTGCTCGGAAAGCGACGCCCTCCAGATTAAAAATGAGTAAGGGGGGGCTGGGAATGCGTCAAAGAGGTGCCGTCTTGGGGAAGAAGGGGGACGGGTTGGAAGGGGACGAAGGCGTCGACCAAAGGGTAGGCGAGGGGGGAAGAACAACGGACGGGTATCGGCGAAGGGACGCCTGTGACTTTTGGGGGAAAAGAGGATACCAAAGGTCTAGAAAACAGGGAAGGCACAGTGTAAATCAAGGGAGAGTCAGAATGTAAAACAAAGGGTTCAGAAAACGAGCAGAAGGGGGTAATAGAGGAGTGAGGGGTTGGCGGGTGCACTGCGGGGCGATGTAGGAAGGTGTCCACGCACACGTATGGAGGAGATTACCGCATCCTGAAAGGGGGGTGAGTGAGAAATAAACGTAGGGTGACTGATTTCAGGGGGCTGCCGACAGGGACTTTCTGGGCAAAGAAGGGGGGCTTGGAAAGGACCTGAACTCTGTTGAACGGTCAGTATCACAAGCTTTCTGGACGGTCAAATGGGGGTTAGAAGGGTGCGGATAGCTTTGGTGGACTGACCAAGGGGGAAAGAAAGGACGACTGGGGGGGGCGGCAAGGGAAAGTTTTCAATCCAGAGATCGGGGGGGTTCGACTGAGAGGGAGGTTTATGAATCAGAAGGGGCAAAAGAAGACTTCGGAGAAAAATTTGGGACCAGGGGAGGGAGAGCCTCCTCGGCCGAAACAGAAGGGAAAACCGGGTACAAGGCAGTGGCTGCCACAGAGGGTGGTTTTCGTGAAGTCTCGAAAGAGACCCACAAAGGAAGGGGGGGGGGAAAGGATCGCCTTTAAAAATAACAACCAGCCAATGCGGCAACTTTAAAACTCAAAACGGGCCTTACCAGGGAAATCGTCAGATCGGCCCAAGGGGAAAACAAGTAGTCTATTGAGGCAAACTAATAGCAAGGATAAAACTCTTGGCCTGGGGAGGGAATGAAGAAGAAAGGAAGGATAATCCTCTTGAAACAGAAGAAAAACAGCGTCGGGAAAAGAAAGAAGTGGGCAGTCAAAAAACGCTGGGGCACACGAGGCCGGTCAAGATTTAAAGCCTAAAATGGGTAAGAAAGAAAGTCATGAGGCCAAGTAACTCGAAACTGGAAGAAATCAGGGAAGAACACGAATTATTTATCCTTGGAATGAACTGTAAATGGAGGCATCTCCAAGAAAAGAGAGTGTTAAGGAAAAGGGCAAGATCAATTTCTCAGCCCGCATGAAAGCAAAAACGATTGGTCAAAAGAGGTTTCATCATCTGAGTCCCTGTTGAGGGGAAACTCAGGGGGGGTTTCAAAAATGTGAGTTGAAATCGGGCACCTGGGAATTGGTGAGGCCTTCACGGAGGAACGGACTGAGAAAGGGGTCACAGTCACATAGCCCTCGTTGACACTTGTTCTGGGGGGACTTAAAGGGAGACCAGGGCGGTGGGGTTCTGCCCAGGTTAGAAAGTCCCACAGCCGGAAAGGAGAGTAGCAACCAGACTCCCGACAAATCGAGACGGGGGACTGAAGAGGCGGAGAGGATATCACCCAAGGAAGAGGCAGGGCCGCGTCTTTGGTTCCGAGAGAACAAAGTATAAGAAAGACTGAAGCGCAAAGAGACCGAACTAACCCGAAAATGAGTGAATTCTCAGAGTCGGCGCAAAAGGACCGCGTCGTCGGCAAGGCCTCGACGGGACACACTTCATAGCTTCCTCGAGGTTGCCTCTACCTGGCATCCCGGGGGGGGGGGCAGGACTTCCCCGCCTGACGAGAAGGGAAAAAGAGAGCAAGCCACAATCTGGGAGTGAAAGAAGGGGAAGGACCTGCCGATAATCGACCTACTTGGAGGGGTCCATAACAAACGATCGTGCAGGGTACGGGGGCCAATGGGGGAGGAACGCGGGACGAGTGAAGGGAAAGAAGACCGCGTGCGGTTTGAAACGGGAGAGCCTGCCCGGCGGGGGGCCGGGTAATCGTGGAAACCAGGGGGAGGAGGATAGGCGAGGTGCAGTAGACAGAGGAAATCTTGACCGGTAATCTGGAAGAGGTACCGGCAGGAACCAGTCGACCGTCCCTGGCGCAAAGGGAAGCCCAGAGACACCCTCAAAAAAGGGGGGACGCAAGTAGGGGGGGCGCTAATGTACGAAAAGAACAAAAGGCCTGGCCGAAGACACGCCGGTAAGCGAAGAGGAAAGCCCGGGACGCGCCGGCAGCGACTCGGAGAGATGTCATCATGAAATGGCAAACCAAGTTCTTGTCGTCTCAGTCGTGGAAGCGGGAAAGTCTCTTTTGAAAGTAGAGAAGAAAGTGAAAACATTCGAGAATAGGGAGTGGGCGATTGCCAGAAAGACAGAAATGTGCGCGTGCGAGGACATGCCCCGGGGAGGGCAAAAGAGGGAAATGGTAGGGGGCGCGTTCCTTCGGAATGTCCGAAGGAACATCAGGCCTCAGAAGAATCGCCTACTTGGCAAGGGAGCCGGAAGAGAGTGGAGTACTGTAAAAAAAAAAGAAGGAGGCAAGTGCGAAAAAACATCAACAGGAGAAACGGAACAACCTGTGGAGGGAAAAGCAGTCCAAATGGAGGGAGACGCCAAAAAATGGAAGCATGGGAGGGCGCCCATCTACGACAAGCGGGTTCACATAAGAAAAAGGAAGCAGGGAGAGGCGAAATATAGGGAGAATTTTTACTAAAAAAAAGTCGCCAAAGATACAAGAGCCTTGTCGCACCTGGGAAAGCAGTCAAGGAGCAAAGTCAAAGGGTACAAAGGGAACGACCCCACGGACAAAGACCCAAGCTATATCGTCTCCGTACAAGACACAAACAAATAAACTGTCGGGAGGAGGGCACCGGCCGAAGAATTTCAGGCGCGATTCTACCAGGAAGAAGGAGACTAGAATCCCTGTACGCAGAAAGCGAGAGGAGAGAGGTCGATTTAGTAGCCGTGCAAAAAAAGATCAAAAATAAAAACCTCCATAATGGCTCTAATGGAAAAGCGGAACTAAGCAAGAGGCAAGCCGGGAGATTATTTATCGGCCAGCTGAGGAGTGCAGTGGGGGGAGAATGTGACGCCGCCGCGCATCACAGAGCGGGGTGGGAAACTTGAGCCCGGAAGAAGAACTTAAGCAGAAGGAGACCGGGGGAAAACGCACAAGAGAAGAAAATAATGAGAGAGGCTCCGCGTTAATGTCCGAGATGAGGGGGTTATGCGTTCAAAGGGGGGGAGGGGGGGTTGTGGTTTTGGGGGGGTGGGGAGGGCGCAGGGAATAGCAAAACTTGTTAGGGGCGCAAGGGGGGAATGCCTTCTTCCCTGATTGCGGTGCTTTTACCTTTAGGGGACGGGTTGGGGAGAGGGGGGAAGTGGGGAAAAAGGTAGAAAAGGCAGGGCAGGAAGAAGACAAAGGAGGAGGAGGAATATAGAATAAAAAAGAATGTGTCGAAAATCGGTGTAACTCTCAGAAAGGAAGTCCGCGAAAAACCCCACCATTAAAAAGCAAGCACCGCTCAGGACCGCAGGAATTAACAGAGAAAGGAAAGGGAAAGGAAAACAACCACCAACAAACCCAAAATCCACACATTGCAAACAATCAAAGGAAAACATTACTTCAGCGGATGGGGCAAGCTAATAGTGGAATAATTGTTTTAGGCACGGATGACATGTGAAAGAGGAAACAGAAGAGCCGATAGAGCTTGCTCAAAAACGAGTCGGGTGAGCCGAAGAGGGGAGTGAACGGAGAAACAAATTACATGGGAATGTCAAAAATCTTCTGCCAGCAAGAAGGAATTCGAGGGACATTGCTTCTACCTAAGAACAATAATTGAGCCTGAGGGGAAATGCAGCGCTCGTAATATCGGACACGCTTAAAAGAAGGAATCAGGAGCAGCGGAAAGGAGCCGGAAGGGATCAAGGGCTCATATCACTTACGGCCGGGTGAGGAGTTTCCTCCAGTAGGGGAAAAATAGATGGAGCAGGTGAAAGACGAATTAAAATTAATCAGGACATACCAACAAGGGTCTGGGGCAGGAAGAGGGAATGTGGTCAGGAGGCCTCCCTCCATTAGTCCCGAGACAAGGCCGGCGTCGAACCATTGAAGCTGGATAATCGAAGAGGGTTAGGTAAAAAAAGTATGTCCGATAAAAGACAGCCTGTAGCACTTTATTTGACGACGAGTCGCTGGCACGTGCCGACAGTTAGGGGCAGGTCAATTGCCTGCGATCACAGTTGAGCGGATAGTGCATGGCAATGCGTGAGGGTGGTTGAAAAGGTTTCTCAGTTGGAAGCTAGAAAGGGGTCGGACACAGAGATCCGTCAGAAAAGGGGGCACTTAGGGCGCTCTTCGGACAAAAAGATGGCCTGATGGACCGGCGAATACTTACGTGATTGTCAAGCATCCGTGGAGGTATAACTTGGAGTGTGAAGAGAAGGCGCGGGAGAATCGCACTTCGGGGGGGTAGGGAATTCATCGCCCCAAAGTCAAGTTGACAGAGAGAAGGTTCCGCAGAGGGAGGCGGAAGTGGACAAAGACTTGGAGATTAAAATACGGGGACGACTCCGGCATTTCGGGATGGGCGGCGTCGGGATATACCTGACGGCGCCGACCGGAGAGGCTATTAGCTGACAATACGGGGGAATGGTCTGGGGGGAAAGTGAGGTCGAGTTTTTGAAGTCAGCACCCCCGGCTAGACATTTGGTGAAGGAGAGCTGTTTGCCGTACGAAAGGTTCCGGCCGAATTTGTCGGCGTCGTAACCTGTAAAGGTCCAGAGCCAATGGGGAAAAAACCATGGAAAATGTGCTACATTACGGGAAAGTGGGAATCGGAGAGCAAGACCGATTCCTGTATTAACGGGCAGATCCGCGTCAACAACCTGTCGAGTAAAGGGCGTTATGACATATCCGGGGAAAACCGCGTTGTTTCAGGAACTAACGATGCGGGTTGATGGAAATTACAAGGATGTCAGGTCGCGTGAATCTTCTTTAGATGTTATCAATTGGAGGAATCAACAAGATTCGTTGGCTGTCTCTTGTATCCGGACAGGTCTGGGAAGGATGACCCAAATTTTTGAGCGGTAGTAAGCCTGTAGGAAAGGGGGGTGTCCCAACAATCTAGAACAGGGCGAAGTCCTCGATTAATTCAAGGAGGATTGAGATTCAAGCTATGGTAAAAGTAGGAGTTCCCAACGAAAAATGACTGTGCGGTAGAAGGTTTTTCGCTCTTAAAAAAGCGCAAAAAAATCGCTCAGATAAAGGGAGAGCGATCTGCTTGGACACGCGTTGTGGAAGAGTTTTAATTAGCGCCGGGTTTAATGGGGGCGCGGAAGGAGAAAACACTTGGGCGAGTTAGCCGGTGGAGGGGAAACTTGAGTGACTCTTTCTCTGGGGTTGCATGGGGGGGGATACAGAGACCCGTAACGAAACGGAAGGGCAAAAGGTTTTTAACAGGGAGGGCCAAAAATACATGTACAGGGTTAAGACAGCAGAGATTAGGAAATAGAGGGGGAAAAAGCGAGGGGGTGGTCGGGGTGCACGACAGGATTGGGCTGAGAATGGAGGGAAAAGGGGTGACAATTGACAAAAAGAAAAGGAGATTAGCATCCGTAACTATTTTGGCAAGGGGGAGATGGGGGAAATTATTTTGCATGCGGATGTTCAGGGAAATTCAAAAAGGCTCTGAAGTCCTGGGACTGTACCGGCCACTCTTGGTCAGGTAGACAGTACGTAAAGAAAAGCTTAGCATAGAGTTTCGTAAATGGGGGCGCTAGCGTGGGTTGCTCAGGTAAGGAGGGGAGGAAACTTTGGGGGGGGGTTGTTCAAAGCTGGTCCCCGGAAAGGGACCTAACAAAAGTGCGGGATCCTGGAGTAAAAAGGGTGGGAGGTGATCTCAAGGGGGTCGGAATACGATCATCGAAGGTTGGCGATAAAAGTAGATAATTCAGGGAAAGTTAAACGGCGCTTGGAGTACCTTGAAGGCATTCTCCTTTTGGCGGGGGCTCTCTCACCAAGGAGGAGTAGTAGAGGAGGAGGCTCCACTCGAAAGGAAAAATGGGAGAAAGGGGGAACAAGGGCGAAAGGGGTTTCCGCTAAGGAGAATCTCTCAGATGCAAGAGGATCTGCCTACATTAGAATAAGAAAGGGACATACTAAACATAAGCTTACCCTATAAAGACAAATCTCTGTGCTGGAGGGGATGAAAAAGGAAAAAACATTGAAAAGATAAAAAAGAAAACCACTCTACTGACAGGAGGAGGAGAAAGAACGCAGAGGGTAAAAAAAAAGCTTTGACGACTAATCAACGGAAAAGAGTGTCCGGAACCCGCAAACCAAGGGACGGGAAAAATTCCTACAAGGCCTGGGGATCCAGGGGACAGGAGCCAGGACGAGGAATCCTTCAAGAAAAGGGAAGTGAATTCTCACTTTAATAGGAGGATGCGGGGGAATGGTTTCTTGGTGACAGGACAATGAAACTCCCTCAACTTTCTAAAAACCGCAGTGCAAAGCAAGGTACAACTAATCATAGGGAATCATGGACGGGTGAGGACCAGTTTTCGGAAGGGGGGGTTTTTCACTGGTATTGAAATCGCCCCCTGTGGATTTTAAAAAAGGCTTCGGTAGTATAACTGGCAAAAGCCTATCCACTTTCGAGATCACAAGCCCGAGGAAATTTGCGTCCTTCAAACGTGCACCAAGAGCCTCAAGTGGGTACGTCGTTGAGCACCAGTACTTCACAGAGATAGCAAAAAACGGAAACTTCTCAGTGGGGGCCAAAGATGATATCAAGAAACATCGGGAAGCACATGAAGGCGCAGGGGCTGAGCACAAAAAAATGCTACAAATGAACATAAAATCCTACAGCTTGTCCCCGACCAACTCTTCATGAGCGTCGAGGAAGAGAGAGGCCCGCGTCGTCGCAGGGAGGGGAATCGGGGGACGGTACACCTTCAATCTACGAACAGGGGAAAAAAAAAAAACACAAGAAAGAGAAAAAAATTGTGGGGCTCGTACTTCCCCAACGCCCGTACGAACGCACCAGCCAAAAAATCAGGGGAAAGAAAGGAACTCTGCGAGACCGCAGATAAAAGGAGAAATGCCTCCGATGTCAAAAAAGAGGCTCGGGCCAATTGCTGTTAGTCAAACTATGAAGCAAGCGTACACAGCCTTCCTGGATCGCGGTTGGACGGAGAGAAGCACCGCGGAAAGGGAAGGCGGGACGGGCCAGGCGATCCTTTCGAAAAGGGGTTCATCCGCAGGTTAGAAGGTGACTTTTCACTAGTGTGGAGACCCCGCTCGATGAAATGTTCTCGAAACTGCCCAGGGAAAAAGAAAATTGGGCGCGACGGCAACTCCAAGACAAGGGGACCGCAGTGCGGAGGGAGAGAAGGCTTAACCAAAGAGCATAAGATAACTCCCATCCCAAACCGCTCTTTTAAACAGCGAAAGCGCCGGACGGCTAAGGAAGTCTAATTAGAGGGGTCATCAAAGGGCCAGTTCGGATCGTCCCTTAGGGAAAGAAAAAGTCGTCTTTTGGGAGGAAGGACAAATCGGAGAAACGACGCGCAATCAACTTTCATTATTTCGGGTGATGACGGACCGAAAGGCCGTTCTAGGGGAATTGTGACCCGCTAACACTCAAAAGGAAATTAAAAAGGGAATGCTGAGTGAGGGGCTTTGCCTGTGCCGGATAGGGTATATCACAAATAATTGTTGCCCAAGAAAATCGCCTACTGGAGAGCTTGAAAAAAAGAAGGTATCGCTGTGGCGGAGGTCCTCCATCGGGGGAAATAAGTGCGAAAACGAACGAACCAGAGAAAACAGCCAAGCAACAGGTGGAGACATCATGCAAATCAGGAGAAATGGCCAATCTTACGGATCATTTCGTAGGGGAGAGAGAGGACCCAGTCTTTTTGAACATAAAATAAGTTCGAATGCGCTATCGGGGATCTGGTTTGTACTCGACCAACAAACGCTTCTCCCAAGCTAGACCCAGGGGGTCAAACGCCTGGAAATCGACGATCCGCGGAAGAGTGTTGAACTGGGGGGGGGCTAACACCTGCAAGGTTGCGCGCATGTCGGTGACGGGTCTCCGCGCAGACATTTTCAAGGGACGTCTCAGGGGGAAAGATATTTTCGCTGGAAAGGTGAGGGAGACCGGCAATGAGAAATCCTGCGCACTCAAAAAAACGGTACGGATACTCTCCTTCTAGCATGACGCGGTTTTAGTAGCCGGAATCTGCGCGCGGGCAGAGACCGGAACATGTGCTCTATTATTATTTCAGAGGACGAATCGCCGGAAAGGGGAGGAAATGATTTAATTAGCGGCAGCATACATGGGGCGAATTTCAGCCGTTCACGCCGAAATCAGGAAGTTTCGCGACGGACGTGGGCTGAGGGAAATCCGAAAGGGAATCGCAAGCTCTCTGGTTCCTAGCGAAAGGATACTCAGTTCACACGCTTTCCTCCGAGTGGAAAAGGCCGATGATGAAAAGTTTATTTAGGGGCGTAAATGTTGTGATTTGGTGGGGGGTGGTGGCAAGTAAATCTGCCGGTGAAATTTGGGAAAAAGGCGCAGGGGATTCCTTCACACTTGCGCGTAAGGAAGGGGAGGGGGTTTGTGGGGGAGAGGGAGGGGGGGGGGAAATTAATAACCGATGTTCCAAAAATCAGGGGAGAGAGCGCTAACACAACAGAGGAAAGAGAAGATGGCCTGCAATGTGTCGAACAGGGAGGGAAAGCCCATTCCACTCCGCGCCACCAAGAATGGGAGAAGGGGCCACGGGGGGAGAGGAAGAAGGATAGAAGAGCACAGGTACCCCTTCATATTCCAGCGACCACCGCACCCAAAAACCCACCCAAAATGCCAACAAGGGCCCATTTCATTCACGGAATGCAAGGGGGAGGGGAAAAAGTGGTAAGAAGGGAAAGGGATTTGCCGGATGCCCAGGAATAGAAAAAGAGACATTTAACGAGAAGAAGGGCGGGTCAGCCCACGCGTCACGAAATGGCGGAGGATAAACAAAATGGTACATCGGGAGAATGAAGAAGGGAGGGGACGTCCTAATAAAGAGGGGGGGAGTCTCTTGTCTTCGTACGGGAGGAGAAATAATAATCAATATTTATCATGAATGGTTCCGGCAGGCGATCGTCACGGCTACAAAAACGAAGAGACTTTATAGCCAACGAAATGAGGCAGAGCCCTTGCGCTGCATTGCCGGGGGGAAAAAGCTTCCGCCACGGGAGAAAAGAAGGGCTTCCTTTGAACAGCTGACAGTAAATGACTAGGGACTGCGGAGAAAACCGAAAGGGGGACGACCTTCAAAAATGTTGGGTGAGGGGTAAAAAAAAAGAAGGAGCAGGTGGAGGGAAGCGCTATTTCCCGGAGGAAATACAGGGGGAGCAGTTTAGATGTGGAGAGAAAAAGGAGACGGTGTTTTTGAAAAAAGTATAAGGAAAGGGCTCCTGTACAAAGGGGGGATACCCCAACTTGATCGTAGCCTGGCTAAGAAAGGCGAAGGAATTACAGGGTCTCCTTAAGAATTTTTTGGCCGAGAACGCCACCTTTCCGTGGGGAGCGTTTCTGGAGACCCTCGGGGGGGCGTAAAGTTTTTTAAATCTTGCTCATTTTACGTGCAAACGCATAAGGACAAAGTCGATAAATCTTGTTTCCGGCAAGAGGGGAAGGTAGCGATCTGCTCGGGCCACACCGATGGCCTGAGAAATAGGCACGGGCCCGAGATCAGCAAAGTCTTTCTGGGATAGGGCTTTTGAGCGCAGGCCGCCGAGGACTCGGCCAGCGACCGCGATAGGTGGGGGGGATAGCTGGACAAAAAAAGGACTTCACTTGACAATGCCATGTTTGCGCCGGGATGTCTCTCAAAGCAGTGACAGAGAGTTCCGAGCAGAAGGGGGAGACTCCTAACTGTGCATTTAAAAAGAGAGGGGGGATTCGCGCCGGAAGGAGCCGTCAAGGGAGGGGCGTTCCTGAACGCCGAGGGTTCTTGGCGGCGTCCGCTTCTGGTCCGTACACGAGAAGGCACCGAATCAGGCGTCGCTCGTGGTAGAGAGGGAAAAAGTTTCAAAGGTCGGGGGCAAGAGGGGCCTTGTCTAAGGGGGGAGAAATGAAGGGGAGGGGTCCCCGGAAGTCGAGGGCCTCCTACAGATTTGAAAAGTAGATTTCCTAACTGCGGAGGGCCAGTATCTTGCATATGCAAGCCAGGAGGGAACGAAGGGGGGGAACGCCGGATAAAGAACCAGAGGGGGGGGAAAACAACCAACACCGTAGCTGCTTGCTTCCACATAGAGGGTGGTGACTACCCATGGGGGGAATAACGCAAAGATCCGGGGCGGTGGAAATCATAGGTCAGGGGCGGTCTCGCGAGGTTGAAAGGAAAATCCTTTTGGCGCGGGCGGCGTCTAAGGAAAAGCAGTTCGGGGGGAAGACGATAAATTGGGGTCACCGGTCGGGAAAAAGAGGGCCAAGGTGTCCCCGGAAAGGTCTATATGGGAGAAGGCGGGAAACGCTTTCCTTGCGCCTAGGGAATACGAAGTGGATTCATGCGAAGGGTAAGCCTTGTAGAGGATTCCACTTTACTGCTTGATTAAAAAACGGTGGTGGGCGAAGGAAAGAGCGCCTGAAACATGGAACTAATGGAGTGATAGCGATCGAGGGGGGGCAGGGAAAAAACAGGGCGACGGGTGCAAGGAGGGGGATAGCTTTTCCGCTTTTTTAGGTGGACTTGTCCGAATCCCAACAGGAGAGGACGGGAAGTAAGCAACGGAATGTGGAGGGCTCTGTGACTTGGGAATAAAGGATAAGGGACTCCGTGAATCCGCGACCCGGGAAGGGCAACATTAAATAACAGGGAATGGATGAACAAATAAGGACACCGGAGTTCAACACAGGGGATATATATAGAGTGAGAAAAGGGGTGGGGTGACACTGCGGGAAAGGGGGGGGGTAAACGGTGACAAGCAAAGACCTTATTCGGCTATTGTAAGGAGCACTTAACATTTGTCAGTGAAAAAGGCGTCGTGGATTGAAGGATTTGCAGGCTTTGGAGCTGCACTGAATGGACCTTGCTAAATGACCTCCTGCGACCGAGGGGGTGAACCATCACTCTGTGGAAGGGGGTTAACAGTACGGAAAAGAGAGGGAGGAGGGAACCATCTTGAGTTCTGTTTTGATCTCCTATCAGGGGTTTGAGGATTCAAGAGCTGCCGTGGGTTGTTGAATAAAGGGAGTGGGGGTCATCAGACGAGACAGGGCGCTTTATCGCTAGGGACGTACTCAAGGAGAGAAAAGTCAGTCAACCTTTTTGAAGATAAGAGTGCAAGGCCGGAACGGAGATGAGAAGGGACGCATGGAGAAGGGGGATTTATTGTGGCGATCCGAGAGAACCAACACTGAGGAACTATTAGCCCGGACTAAGACCGAGATTCGTCAGGTCTCAAGGTGGCCGAGGGCACTCTCTCAGACGGCAAAAACGCGGAAAAAGAAGGGGACTAAGAATTGAGCCGACTCAAAACAAAAAAAGGAAAAAAAGAGAAAAATCTGTCTGATGAAGGAGGAAAGCGTGAAACCAGAGGCATCCAGAAAGAACCAAATCTATCGACATCAACAAACACACCGAATACAAACAAATGGGCAGTCATTTGACGTCCTTGTAGCCCGGTGTCTAAGAGGCACTTACGGGGAGTCGGGCGGAAAAGGCCATTTACGCGCCCAGACGCGAACAAATCCTTCAAATCCAGTGGATTTCTCTTACAAAAGAGGGAAAGGAGGTAGAAAAAATAAGGTTCGTTGGGGGAAAATGGAAGGGGAAGACTTCTTCATCCACCGCAGTGCACGACCATCGATTTTCACCTCTATGTCCTCAAGCTAACCTGTTGGGGGAATTTGTGGGGGGGGTCAAATTGGGGGGATGCCCCCTGTTGGGGGTCAACTGTGCCCTTCACAGGCTATCACGGACCACAGGGACCCTTGAGAACAAGGCCAAAAAGAGCCCGAGGATAGTCCTTCCCCGGTAACAAGACGCGAAGTTTGGGGAAAAGGGCAGTGTTTGCCCCCTTCCAAAAAAGGCCACATACAAAACCAAACGGCACAAGGCGCAGGTAAGAAGTAACAAGCATCCGCTAGAAGGTGGGGTCTCTGTCTTTTCGAAAAACCGTTCTACCTCCGCTCGCGGGATCATCTCCGCCCTACCGCTGCCCCGAGCGGAAACGAACGTAAGCGCAGCGGAGAAGAATCCGGGCCCAAGCGTCGGGAGACGAAAACCTTCATATACGGCATCGTTCAAAAAGCGAAAAAAAATTTTGTGGCCAAAGAAAAAACCTTCCGAGACGGAAACGCGCGCAAGCAAACGAAGAGTGCAAGCAAGTTGCACCCGAGAAAAACCGTACCCCGGCTCCTATAGACGAGAAGAGAAGTTAGGCATCACGACAGCAGATGTCGGGGTTACTTCCAATGCGGGGTCAACGATGGAAGAAGAAACGAAAGGATGCAGGAGCGGGAGAGGGCTCTCCGTGCAGGATGACCTGGGCCAAACCCCCCCCCAAAAACCCGGAAAAGGAACGAAGAAAAAGCTATGAAAAAGGGCCCCTCAGTTTAGGATCATGGAAATTAAGAGAGGACCCTATGTACCGGAGAGACCGCCAGTCGCAAACAACTGGGACGACAAATATCTTCACCCTGCGAGAGAAGAATGCATTCGGCGCTAAAAGTGACCAGAGTACCTCACGTGGCGCCGGAAGACTCAATTACCCCTGCGTTTGACAGAATCGCAGCGACGCGCAAGGCAGGCGAATAGAATATGGAGCAAAAGAGAGTCCTTCCCGTTCTTGCAGGAGGGAAAAAATGGTGCCTGAAGGAGTCAAGGAAGAAAAGCCGTGTCACTTGAAGGCGTGCTGGGGTTCAGCTCGACCAACGGAATTGGAGAAAGAGGACATGTCCTCGGAAGAACTGCAAAAAAAAAGGAATAGAGCAGAAGACTCCTTGTCACGGGAAGTATTCAGGAAGGGGATAGGCCATCTTTCCTCGCAGGAAAAGAGGGGAAGCTGAGGAACAAAGATGTCTCATCGTTAACCTGAGCATCCAGGAAAAAGCAGTTAAAAAAACGAAACTCCCAAAAGGGACCGCAAAGTTGATTGGGAAAAAACTCAGGCCAAGGAAAAAAAAGACGCCAAGAAAAAAGAACAGGGTCGATCGCGCCAGCGACGAAAGAAGAGGGAGACATAAATTTCTACTGAGAGTTCGCTTGGAATTTTTTTACCGAGAAAGAAAACTTCCATCTAAAAGAAGCATGGGTGACGCCTGGAAATAGAATCGCGGCTGGTCTGGAGTGTGGCTCACACCCGAAAACCTTTTGGGACGGATAAAAAGGGTCGGGGTCTTCTCCGGGGGAGGACCGAAGGACATGGTAAGGAGGAGTTCACCGGCCGCATCTATTCCGGAAACGAGCTACCGCAAACGCAAGGTGGGCTCCTGCGAAAAGAGGACGCAAGTATCGGGAGGACACGCGGAGAAGAAAAAAACGTTACGCGTTTTGTGGAAAAAGATCGCCGCGAGCGCAGAAACGCAGCTCCATGAGGCAGAGAGAGGAGAGCCGTGGTCGCAAAAAACGAAAAATTCTTTTGATTTGAAATCAAGAAACGGTCTTGACACTCCGAGGGGGGGTTACTTTAAAGCAAAGGGGGCCATTTCGCGACTGTGGTGGAGCCACTATAAGCTACGAAGCGGAACGAGAGAGGGGGTCCTGAACATGGGCAAAAAAGAACGGAGTAAGTACACTCTCTCCGCTGGAAGGAAGCTGAATGAAAGGATCTTTTGGGGGGGGAGCAATTTGTGGCTTTTGGGGGGTGTGGGGGGGAGACATGGAAAAATAGGCGGTGGAAAGTGAGGCGTGTTAATGGCATGAGCGGGGAAGCGGAGTTTCCTTTCGGTACTTGTGGGGGGAAGAGGAAGTGGAATTTTTGCGTTCGCAGGGGAAAGTTGCGG
>Ga0179593_1503186_pt1 | contig 16988 bp, 25 predicted proteins | sample CZODoug2_1_08_16_FD_185931 | JGI IMG/M metagenome (GOLD analysis project Ga0179593, IMG submission 185931) | Vadose zone soil fungal communities from Angelo Coast Range Reserve, California, USA - CZODoug2_1_08_16fungal (PacBio error correction) | ecosystem: Environmental > Terrestrial > Soil >...
ACGGGCCCGGCATTGATGACAGGATGTGTATGGGGGGGGGGCAGTATCCATTGTTTGACGGCTTTCAAGGAAGAGGAAAAAAATTGTAAAAAAGGCAAGGGGGAGATGGTCTCAGCAAAAAACAGACGCGTGGTAGAGGAGAGAACGAAAACCGAAAGATGTCTAGAATCACGCAAAAAGAAAGCACAGGGGGAGGAGAAAGTGAATGCAGGGTAAGGGAAAGCCGGCCTGCACTACCTGGCAGAGAAGTCATAGGAGAAGAAATCGTCACGAAGACGATTCAAGTCCAAAGAAGAAAGAAGTCGAAGTGCCTAAGAGGGAACGTCCAGGCGGAGAATTAGCACAAGGATCAGTTCAAGAGAGGGATGCCGTACACCCAAGAATAGGCCTACAGAAGGAAGAAAAAAAACGTGAAAGCCAATTACTAAAGCCAGTGTAAAGGGAACGACAAAAAGGCGGGAAAATCCAAGTTGAAAGGAATGGGGCCGCCGTCCTCGAGTAAGACACTTAAGGCATGCGATGAGGGAAAAGAAAGAAATCAGGCCAAGGAAAGACATTTCCAGGAAAACGCATAGGGGGGGGGGGAAAGAAAAGAATAAATTACGGAGAAGGAAGTCTGGGGTGCCGAGAAAACTAGAAACCGGCGGGAAAAGAGCTCGCCACTTAAAAGCTCCAAAATGGATAAGGGCATTCACATGTTAGGACAGGGGGGGAAAAGAAAAGACTGCAATCCACAATTTGCACTCGAGCGAAATAAACTTTAGAGGAGTGGCATCACCAAAAGATAATAGGAAAAAAGGGTGAAAGATGTTCGAAAAAACGGGAGTAGATCCGCGTACATCTTTTGTGGTCAAACCATGCTAAATTTATACAAGGGAGAGACCGCAATTCTCACCAGGGAAAAGACTACGAAAAAGGGGGGCTCGAGTCAGAACGATGAACACCGGGACCCAGCCATGAAAGGCTTAAGAGGAGTGAATAACCCGGCCGAAGTACGGGTTATCAAGAAACCAGGGAGAAAGAAGAAAACATAGGAAAACGAGAGCCAGACATACTGGAAGGACCTCGCTTGCAAACGGGAACCCTTAAAGGTTGGCTAGGGCCGAAAAGGGGAAGGAAGCCTCCGAAGGCTAAAAAAATGGAGAAAGGGGAGCAGGGTAAAGGGACACGAGGAAAAGGTTCAGGTGGGCTAGGAGTCAGTTCAGGCAGGAAGGCCGAAGGACGGTGGTTGTCACCCAGGGAAAAGGGGGAGTAAAAGGTGACAAGAAAGGAGGGGGGGAAAGGGACTTAGAACGGAAAGGGGGAGCACAACAGGGTAAGGCCAAGACAGACTAGTGTTTATGAGGGGCTACAGGAGAATTCTCAGAAACAAGGAGGAAACGCGGGGAAAGACTCCTCATAAAATTGGGGTCAAACAAGGATTTGGGCCGGCGCGTAGTCGAAACGAAACGAAATGATGAAAAAGAGATGGAGAGAGGATCGGGAAAGCCGAGTAGGCGGGCGAGAGGGTTCCAACTTCTAAAGCGACCCAATCAGAAAGCTGGACGAGGTGTTACAAGCTACCGGGCCTCAGGGGGGATGTAAAGATGGGTTACTAAGATGAAGTACTATGGGACGACGAAGACTTTGGGGGACGACCAGGGGACTGTATAAAGGGGAGGCAATCTTGGGGGAGGAAACAGAAATGAAAGGGGGACGCGCCGAGCGAAGCTGGCAACTTGCTCTTCTCTTGCGGGGAAGAAAGGACAAGCTTGCTCGTTCAAAGGAGGTGGAAACATTGAGGAGGGGGGCGAGGAGAAGAAGTGGAAGAGAGGAACCTGTGGATGTCCAATGACTCAGAAAAAAAAAGATTCGACTTTGAGGAGGGATCGCGGTCGAAAAAGTGGTCTGAGAAGGGACAGAGAGAAAAAAAGGGAGAGGGTAGTCAAAAGCTCCGCTGTTAGAAGGGGAAGGAACTGAACGGGGGAAACCCTATTTCCGAGGAGGGAAGGAGGAGGGAATCAGAAGAGGAGACGACTAAGAATAGGATGCGAAACGGCCCTCCCTGACGAATCTGGAACTTGGAGAGGTACATTCAAGGGGGGAAGGGTTGGACTTCCGGGGATAAGGGGGGGGGGGACGAAGAGGATGGCCTGGGGTTGCAGGATGAGAAGGACTTGCGACTCTGAACAAGGATCAGATCCTTGATCGGGACTTTATCAAGCGAGGAACGAATTGAAACTGAGAGGAGGGAATAATTGTAAGGAAGGAGATCGCGCAGGGAAAAACAAGAGCGATACGTGAAGGGAGGTAGTCGAGGGGCTTAATGGTAAGGTACTAAAATAAAAAGTCGAGAAAAAGAGGAAAAGACTAGGCGGGCAGGGACAGAAACGTCCCGACTCTGATGGTTTGGATTCATAAAGAGGGTATTGAGCGTCTTTTTTCCGTGAGAGGGGCAGCCATTGAAGGGGACAAATTAAAGAAGGAATTGGACCGACTGGAGTTTCGTAGAATCCTGAGGTCTGGATTCAGGAGGACCGCCTACAATATGGGTCTAAAGAAAGAAGGGAAAAAAGGGGAAGAGAGGAAGAGATCAACAAAACGGGGAGGATTCTTCACGGGGGAGCTGCCCGTTCATAAGGTCGACGAAGGGGGGTTATATGTAGGGGAAAGAAGAAAAAGAGACTTGGGAGGGTGCAACCCTTTTCTTTAAGGATCTTCGAGAGGGTCAGCAGGAAAGGATCCTCACTACGGCATCAAAAAAGTAAAGGGGGAGGAGATTAGGAAAGATAAAAGAGGGGGTCCAGAAACGCGCCGCCGAAACGCTCTCCGCTTGTCGGGCTAGTGGTAAGAAAAAAGAAGGCATCCGAGGAGAGAAAGTGAAACTAGCAGGGGAGAAATCAGGGAGAAGAAAGAGGGGGGGGGATCAAACGCAAGCGGGTAAGTGCGCGCCGTCGCAAGTGCATCGATGCCTCAAAGAAAGTTCACTAACTAGAGGAAAGGGTCATAAAAAAGTCTGGAAAAGAAGGAACAAATAACACAGAGAAACACCACAAAGGAGGAGAAAAAAAGTCAGAAAATAAGAGGGGGGGAAAAAACTTCCGAAAAAAAATCGTTTGCATTTAATCCAGGGCAAGGCATGTACTGAAACTTAAGTAGTAAGGGACGTATGCGTATAGGGATGGAGAGGGAAAAAAGGAAAAACTTGAAGAAGGGCAAATCCAAAGGGACAGGACAGGGTACATTCCGGATGGGGTTCAGGGAGAGACCGGAAGAAAAAATAGGTGCCAACCCTTTGCGGCGGGAAGGAAAAAGAAGAGCCTAACAAAAACAAAGGGCTCGAAGAGTACATTCAACACGGTTTGGATTTGGAGGAACGCGACCAAGAAGGAAAAAGGTTGGAAAGAAGGGGAAAAAGAAGAAAAAGAGGAAAGGAACACGCCAGCTATCAAAGGAAGATAAGAGAAACGCTAGCACGTAATCGTGGAGAACCATATGAATTTCTACAAAAAACAGCAATCTGCTTCCCCAATCAAGAAGACAGAAAAGAAGTTAGGCGGAGAAATGAGAAAAAATAAACCGTTAGATGATGCTGCTGAGGCGCGTGATCAAAAATGATCACGTCCTGGGGGGAGGTTCTCTTTGAGAAAGTCTCAAACAAAGGACGAAAGGAAAAAGAGCCTAAAGAAAGGAGTAAAACAGAGCTTATAAGCGCAACCGTGCCGCTGAGACCAGTCAAAATCAGGAAAAGGGCCCGGCCTCATAGGGAGAAAAGAGATTTCGATCAGGAAGAATGAAGGACAACTCTAAAAAAGGGTGAAGGGGGTGAGAACGTGGTGGGGAGGAAGGGTAGAACTGGCAGCCATTAGGCACTGATTCCATTGGACTCACACCAACAACAAAACGGAGTAGGATATTTCCACTTTAAGTCCTATGGTCGAAGGGGACGCGGGAAAAAAGGAGGAAAAGGGAGAGAAAGGGGCTTTTAATGCATGGGGAACGATAAAACTAACAGCTTCTGGAAAACAAGAAGTATGCCGGATTCGCGTAAAGAGTATTGAAGAAAAGGGAAAAGAAGGGAGGGGATCCAGAAAAGGGGAAGGAAGAAGCGACCGATCAGTGGGCGGCTCAAGGTAGACTTGGAGATGCCAGGGCGCGGAAAGGATAAGGGGATTTAAAGAAGAAAAAGTCGGGGGGAAAGAGAGCAGCCATTAGGGGGGGGAGGTGGATGGTGAAAGTGACCAAGGTCCTAGCCTGCCGAAGGGGGGCCCGGAGGAGAGGAGGGCGAGAGGAAAAAGGGGAAGATCCTAGAAAAAAAAAAATTACGACGCGATATCCCAAACAAAAGAAGCGATAGAAGGGGTTGGGTCTCTTCTCGTGGAAAAGGCAGAATGGGGGGCTAGGGAGAGGGCCAAAGGGCTGCGGCGTCTGAAGTAACCATAAAAACCAAGGGGATGGAACTTAGACCTCCGGTAGTTGGAGCAGGACCATTTCAGGGGAGGAAAAAACGGGCGTGAACGGGGGATGAGAAAAAAGTTGAAGAGGAAGGGAGTATGGGTCTAGCCCCCAATAGGGGAATGGCCAGGAAGGAAAAGGCTGAGGACAGGAAGAAAAAGGGGGGGCCTCAGAAGAAGGTGACTATTGTGTAAAAGAGAAGAAAAAGAAAGAGAGAATATTCGTAAAACCCCTGGAAATTGGATCAAGTTTTTCGGGAAAAAAGGCTGGGAGGGAAAGTGGGGGACGGAGGGGGAGTTTTATATAGTCATTTGCCGGGGTGGGACCGGATTAAGGAGCGCGGGAACCGCATTCGGGACTTGGAGAGAGAAGGAAAACTCGGCGGCAAAAGGTGGGGCGCGATGAGCAACTATAAATTCGGCCGCTCAGGAAGAGGATGGGAAGTGAAAGGGAAGGGGGAGAAAGGGGGGAAGGAACCTTTCTAGGCTGATAAAGAACTGAATTACTGGAGGGACAACTCAGGGAGGAAACTAGCACGTCGTTCCTTGAATTCTGTTAGGGGGGGAAAGAGGAAGAGCGAACGAAAAAGGGGGTATTCAGATTGTAAGTGAGGACTCACCAAAATGGACCATTCAAAGGGGGTTACAACGACGGGGATACCTAAACAAGAAAGTTCTTCACAAAAAAAAAAGAAAAAGAGGAAACAAAGGAAGGTAGGAAAGCAACAAAGGATCAGGACTCAAAGAACAACACGGAAAAAAGATATATATAAAGAACATTTTCAGGGAAGAATGTGGTAAGAGGGAAAGGAGAAGGGGAGGGGGTAAAAAAAGAGGGAAGGGAAAAAACCACGTCCAATGCGACCAGCCATGCTAATGTCTCAAGCACTACAAGAAATACTCAAAGAAGGGTTCAGGGAAAAGCTATCAACAATGGGGGAGAGAGGAGCAGAAGGGAAGCAGTCTAAGCGGGAGCGAATTGCTTCTGGAGCCTTGAACGTACCCTCTAGGACTCTAAAAGAAAAGCGAGAACTACTGGAAGGAAGAGAGGAAAAGAGAAGGTCAGCGAAGGGGGGGAAAGGTCAGCGATGTGAAAGAGGCCCGATCAAGGGATATGCTCTTGAGGTCTCGGAAAAACCCAAAAAAATGTCGAAAAAATCAAGCGGTACAGGGGGAAGAGTTCCGGGGAACAAAGTTAAAGGGGAAGGGGATAGAAAACGGGAAAGAGAGATACGTCGCATCGTATCACTTTCGGTATGTGGAAAGATTATGGAAAAGAGGAGCGCCCACTTCAGATAAGACAGGGAAGAAAAAGGAAAGAGGTGGCCAAGGAGAAAAAGACACCCGGGAAGGAAAAGGGTGCCCCCTACCCCTAATAGGGCACACTGTCAAAACGCACTACACTGGAAAGAAAAAGGGAATGGCATCACAAGGAGTAGGTATCAGTCCATGCCAGTTGGCTTACCAAGAACGCAAAACGGCAACCTTTGCTCCTTCAAACTTTAAGGGGAATGACGAGAAAAAGGAAAAGAGAAAGGAGTACTGAGAAAGAAACTCTATTCGTCACTTTTGGAGAAGAAAAGGAGCGGGAGGGGGCGGGGAGCCGGCGCAAGGCGTCCCAAAAGCGAGTTCTAAAAAAGCTACTTGTAAAAAGTCAGGGGAGAACAAAAACACAACACTCCAATAATAAGAGTGCTTGAAAGAGGAAAAAGGAGATCAATTTTCTTCTGAAAAGGGAGGAGTCAGGAACTTTCACAATTTCACTGGCGTTCAATCCTACTAACTACATAATGGGAGAAGAGACGTGGAGGAATTAGTCTACGTTTAAGTTTCAAAAGAAAAGAGACGAAGGAGACAGGGGTGAAAGAAGAGGCGAGTGCGAGGACGCAAAGCAAAACATGTAGTGAGAGGGCGGTTTTTTGGTCAGGGTCTGAACTGGGAAAACTAATTCCAGTTGGGAGAGAGAAAAAGAAGCAAAGAGGAAGAAGTCAAAGGGATCAGTCATTTTAAAAAATCTTAAAACTCTGACGGCTCTGAGGGAAGAAGGCAAGGGGATCAATTCGAGAAAGCAGCCGGACAGTCCCGGCTCAATTGGGGGGGTCCGACAGAAGGAGAGTCTTGGGGAATCGGATGAGAGACTGGTGTGAAGAAGAGGATAAAGTCCTTCATCGGGTAAAGTGAGAACATGAAGGGGAGATCAACGCCTATACTTGACGGGGGGGGCAGAGCTGAGAAACGCATAAGGAACTGATGGTTGGAAAGGTTCGTCGTCTAGAAGGCCGAAAGGGGATGGTTTCGTTGGAAGCTGGGGGAGGAAGAGAGCGAAAAATCACAATGGTGGTGGGCGAAAAAGAAGGGGAAAAGCGTAGTCGCCAAAAAAAATATTGTCCGAGTGGAACAGGGGAGGGTAGAAGATGAAGAAAAGATCGTTGTAGCTCCAGGAAGGCACCGGTGCAAGTAGTGCTGGACTTCAAAAGACAAAGACCCCAGGGGGGGGGGGAAAAAGAACCTGAGAGGAGGAAGAACTAACGTTTAGGGGCGGACGAGAACATTCCCGGCCTCACGAGCAAGGCTTTATAGACATTGGGAATGAGAGGAGAGGAGGGATGACAAAAATTTGCAAAAGGTAACGCTTGGGAAATGCACTAAGGAGAAGAATCTGGAAAAAGGGGGGGCCAGAGGCAGAGGCGCCTCAGAATCGAAGCGAAACTACACATTGAGTGATGGCTACAGAGTAAGAACCCGTAGGCAGATGAGAAATAAGAATTGGTGGAGAGAAGGAAGAAAAAGCATTAGGGGGCCCGTCTCGGGACGTGGTTTTTGCAATCCGTAGTCGTTACTGGGGGGGGGTTTGCCGGAGTCAAAAGAAAAAAAAAAGAATCTTGAGGCAGGCCGGGAGAGGGGGAAAAGGAAGAGCGGACGGGAAACGGGAGGCAAAAGGTGCAGATACGCTATGTAGAAAACTCGCGGGAACCTAGACGGAGGTGAAAAGGAAAGAGGGGGGGGAAAAAGAACGAAGTTAGAGAAGGGGAGAGGTTAAAAACAATGCTTCGCAAAAAAGCGAAGAGTCTGCTGAAAAAGGGCGACAACTTCAGAGACAACAAAGAGCGGGTGCATCATGGGCATTGAGGAGGAAGGGACATGCAAGGCAATAGAAGGGGGGGACATGAGGAAAACTAAAAAAAAGGGGAGTGAGGATGGAGAATGTCGCATCGACGGCCCCCGAGAAGGACCAGCATAAAGAAGAAAAATGACCAAGGAGGAAAAAAAAGCAGATAAAGAAAACACAAAACGGGAGGGGGGGGGGAGAAAGAGAAGAACTGTCCTAATGTAATTGTGATGGAGAAAAGGGGGATGGATGTCGGTACCACTTTTCTGAGGGGGTTCCACGAAAGACCGTAGTTCAACGGGGAGGGAAATAGGGGGAAAAAGGTCACTGGAGAGGGGGGTACTATCACGCAAAACCTCGATCAAAGGTTTAGAAGAATCTGAAGAAAAAGAATCCGAGGCGCCGCCGACGAAGAGGAAAAGGGGAGGCGAAGAGGACTTGCTGTTAGGGGGAATGCATTAAAGAACGGCCTGACACTAAATTTAAAAAAACTATGCCTCTAGGGGAACAACTCGAAGAGGAAGGGAGCTCACCGTCAAGGGCCCGGAGAGAGAAAAGGAAGGGGGCACGGCATGAGAAAGGGGAAAGAGACAAGGGAACACCAAACAAATGACCGGAGGAGGCAAACGAGTATCCGAACGACTGAGTTTAACGGTGACGGAATGCCAAGCTGGGGAAGGGGGAATGAAGGGAAGACGAAGAGGGTTACAGACTCTATCTGAAGCGCCGAGGGAATCCAAAGAGATGCATCGCCGTACGACCCAGGCTGGTGGGAAGAGGGACGCCCGTTGAAGGGGAAAGAGCAAAGTCTGGGAGATGACTCTTCCGTATGGAATTATCAAAAAGACAAGCACTTAAAGAACAACGGAGGAAGAAGGATAAAGTACTGAGGGGTGAAAGGGGAAAAACCAAAGACAGAAACTTATACAACAACGAGGCAATGGGAGCTCCCACTAAGAAAAGCCAAGAGATCTATAGAGACAACGGTCGAGAGAAAGAAGGCTAGGGTTTGGAAAGAAGTTCAGAGGCATCTTAGGTTACACTGGCCGGAAAGAGGATCGAGGGGAAATTCATAAACGAGAGAGAAAAAAAAGGGTTAGAAAAAAGTGAAGGTGGGGCGGGGCGGGGACTTAATCACAGAAATACCGCTTGGGGAAAAGACTCGAAAGTAAACATTCGAAGTAAAAAAGAAAAAGGAAGGAGGTGGAGAAAGGGGCGGGAAATAAATTGAACGGGGGGGGGGGGGGGGAGGACGGTGAATAACAACGTAAACGGAGGAAGAAGAAACGGCTCGAGCATAACAATCCACGGAAAAAAAAGGCGTTACCGGATGGGGAGCGTTCGAGCAAGGAAGGAGGGGGGAAAGGAAAACAACAAAGAGAAAAAAGAGAGAGAATCAGTGAATATGCTGCCAAATTCCTAGAACTGCTTAACTTATAGCCGATTGGCAAGGGCAAAACTCGCAATAAGACCCTTCGGCAAAGGGAGCATACATCCAGGGAGGGGGAAAAAAATAGGGAGGTGGAGACGGAAAGTTGTCAAGGGCCATTTATACTATCCTTTCGGGGATAAGAGGCTTAAAATCGCAACTACCTAAAAGACAAGGCAACTGATGGAGCCTGAGGTTCACATCCATGGTGCAGGGTTCCATTTAAGACATTGAGGAGAAAACCAGTCGCGGGTGTACAAGGAAGAGGTGGGGGGGGGAAAGACGAGCGCGGAGCGCGACGAAAAACGGCGAAACAAAGATAGATCTCAAACGCGATCTGAAAACGTTCACTATTGTGGAAGCCTCGTGTGGATTACAAAGCAAGAAGGAGTTGTGATCGGGGTCGAAGAGTGAAAGGCATGGAGGCGGGAAAAAAAGAAACCCCGGCTGAAAAAGGATCATGCGAGAAGACGGATGAAGGGGGGGAAAATAAGGCAAGGGACCGGTACTAAGAAGGAAAAAAAAGTTAGGTGAAAAAAGTCGCAGGCGAGAAGAGGCGACAGCAACAGTACTCTTAGGATGCGGAGTCACTGACAAGGGGGGGGGGAAACGAGGGCGGTAGAAGGGAGAGGGAGGGACATCAGCACGGGTGGGAGTAAAAAGATTGGACTGAAACTTTCAAAGATGATCAAAAAGTCAGGTCGCACGTGGAAGCGCGTTAAAAAGAGTGGAGGAAGAGTGGTGTTTCAAGGCGATTGGGGCTAGGAAGAAAGACTTCGAGGAGCTTGATATCTAGTGCTTTCTCAGGGCACCGAGGGAGGGAAGGGGGGAGGAAAGGATGAAGGAAAAAAAGGGTACGGGGGCGGCTAAGAAGGTTGAAAGATGATAAGGGCCTTGTATTTAAGCGCAGCGTTTCAATGACATCGGAGGGAAAGAAGGGGGAGGAGGGGAGAAAGCCATTGAAAAAGGGTCGAATAAGGGAAACTCCCATTGGTGGAAGTGAATTGAGTGTAAAAGGGGGAATGGAAAAAAGGAAAAAAGCAGGACAAGGGGGGGAGGGAACAGAAAAATTCATTATTTGAAAGATACCTGCCCCAGGAAAATTCAGGAGATCACAGGCAGGATAACTCACAAAAATAAAAAGAAGGGGAAAAGAGAGTAGAAACTGAGAAGAAAGGGGGGTGAAGGGTGAGTCATATGGGAGGGGAAGGAGGAAAAGGCAGCCTAAAACTTGTTTAGGTCTACACAAAAGATGAGCGCTATGCGAATGAAGAAAAAAAAAAAAACACAAAACCGAGAAGAAATGGGGATCTGGACGAGGGGGATAGAAACCGATGGAGAGGCCGTGGGACGCCGCGGAAAACTCAAGTCTGCGAAGTCCTGACTGAGATCAGTAGAATGTAAAAGAGAGGAAGGGCCCGGCAGGTAGGGGAAGAAGAAAGAGGATAACGAAGAGAAGACGGAGCAGCCGGAACACCGAGGTGAATTCTTAAATCAGGACAAACTATCCCGACGAAGGGGTTCTTCCGAAAGAAAAGAATGGAGGGGAAAAACGACCAGCCGAAGGGGAAAAGTTTGGAACGGGAAGAAGGGAGTTGACATTTAGATCAAGGAACAGTCCAGAGTCCGAAACCCTGTCGGCGCCGGAAAAAAATTCATAGTTCCGCCATGGGGAATGAGAACAAAAAGATAGGGGGCCCGGCAGAGGAAAGGAAACTGCACACATTGCCCGAGAAACAGACAGCCCTGCGATATGACGTGTCCTCGGCAAAAAGCCGTTTCGGGCTTCCAAAGAAAAAGAAGGGAGTGTTGGTCAAGACGGAGACCAAGAGAAGGGTGCGAATACGAGGATGAGGGAATCAGCACGCCACGGCACCTAGGAAACTGGTCGAGATCCTCGGCGTGGGGGGAAAAAAGAGAAAAGGACTAAGGAAGGGAACGACGCGCAAGGCAAAGCGTCAAGCATAACCTGCTCAAACCGGTAGGAAGAAAGATCCACTTACCTGAGGCTGAAAGGGGGCGACGAGCTGGAAGAAACGGCGAACGTACTAGGGCGCGGGGAGAATTCGAAGGTCTCACGAACCACATATTCAAAAGCCCCCTATCCTGGCTACGGCACGTTCCGAAGGGGTAGGACACACGTCCAGAGGCGAAATCAGGAAGGAAGGGAAAAAGACAGGATTCAGGACAAAGAAATGAGGTGACTGGCGGGAGTCTCGTACGAGAGTGGACGTTTCTGGAGGTCTCTCCTGAACGGCAGAGGAAGGCATGGAAGATAGAAAAAAAGAAAAAAGGTGAAGGAAAAAAAGGAAAAAAGAAAGTACCATGGCCTAAGCTGCCATGCTCGACGGCGCTGCGCGCCACCGACTGATGCTAATGAGAGAGATCCGAACGACAGGATGGCCAGAAAGAAGGGGGGCAAAGGGCATTACGTAGGGCAAAGAAAAGGTATCAACGTTGGTCAACCGAGGGTACGCGAAGTTTGGATCGCCTGCGAGTGAAAAAAAGAGGCGTGATTACGAAGCGCAAGCATAACTCCGAAAAGGAGGTGGGGAAGTGAGTAAGCCAAATTAGGGCTGGTAAACCGTTCCCCAAACGAAGGCGAGCCGGGAGTGGAACTGGAAGAGGGGGGAACAATAGGAGCTCGTCTACGACGGAACAAAAAGAAAATGTTCAGTCCTTCGAAGAAAGAGCACGGGGGGACGAGTCAAGTGAGATGAAAAAGAGAAGCAGGGGGGAGCTAGAAGGAGGGCAAAGACTTGAAAGAGAGGAGGCTCGTCTTGAAAGAAGACAAAAATGGCTTCCAAAGGAAGAAAGGTAAAGGAAAAACAGTTCTTAGGGAGCTATTAGCATGAAAAAGTCAACGGTAAAAGAGGTCTGGGGGTAGCGGTACGCAGGGGAGGGTATTACTTGACAAAGGAAAGGATCCGCTGAGGGAACCATGGAAAGGGGGAAGGACCAGGGGATAGGGAAGTGGCCTCGAAGCACGTTATCGCGCATGAGAAAAACGTCAGAAGCCCAGGTCCCGGCAAGGAAAAGAGGAGAAGGCAAAGCGAAACGAATTGGGGTCTGAAGGACTGATCCGTCCGGATGATAGTTTGTCTCAGAAATTTTGTGCTTGGTTAAAGGTGCTCTCGGAAAGCACCGAGAGTGAAGGGTCCAAATCGTTAATCTACTCCGGGGAAAGTTCGAACTCTCAGAGAGGGGTATCTACTTAGGGAGAGGTAATTTCGATGGTAGGGAAAATGTAATACTCAAGGACGGAATAACGGGAAATTCTCGGGAGAAGCGTCAGTAGACATGCATTGATCACGACACGACACACCAGGACACAACGTAAAGGATTTGAGAGAAAACGGGTTTGGAGGGAAGGGGAGGGGGAATACCAAGAAGAGGCATTAGCTTTAACGCGTAACCAAAAAGCTGACCTGCAAAAAATAAATTGAGAAAGGGAGGAAAAGACATCAAAAAAAAGGGGAAGGAAGAGCTCCGAAACGGAGGAGAGGAAAAGGCTGCCCTTGTGTTATGGAGGTTTGCGGGAGGGCGAAATTTGCTTGTGGGGGGAAGACAAACGTCGTTCAAACAAGCGGAATGGGAAGCACAGGACTATCAAAGGAACGCTAAGCAATCACTTTTGAAAAAATGAAAGGCCTACCCGCCGCACGAAGGAAGAAAAAGGGGTAGGGGAGAAGGGCATCCGGAGAGAGGAATATACGCGGACGCATTTACGAGACAAAAAGTGCCTCAAGGCGAATGCAGGACGAGAAAACAGAAGTCAAAGTGGGGAAGAAAAGGTCAGAAAATAAGGCAAAAAGAAAGAAAAACAATGGGGAGGGAAAAGGAGGTAAGAAAAAAAAGACTAACGGGCACTATTACGGGCCTGGACGAACATTGCAAGGCGACTGGCCGTCCTGAAAGGAGGGGCGGAAAAATGGAATTCTGCAGGGGAAGAGAGTCGCAGCGAGGCCCATTGGGCAGATGCTACCGTGGACTTTTCATCTCAGTTGTAAAGCCGGGCGCGCCGCAAAGTGCAAGCGAAAAAAAGAAGCGACTACAGAAGGAAGAGAACGCCCCAATAACGGGCTTCTCCGAATCAAAGAGAATTCTCCACAAATCTGGCAAGAAAGAGCACCCAGCAGAGAAAGGAAAATGTTGAACTCCTGAAACTTGATGTTTCGATCACACTAACACTGGAGTTAGGTCGCGCCGGAAGAAAGGTCCGCCATCTTTGGTCGCACCATAGCTGGGAAAAAGACACTCGGCATTAGATAGGAACTGGAATCGTTCGAAACGGGCCCCATCACCGTAAAGAAAAATGCTTCTTGAAAGCTTGAAAGAAGAAACGTAAAGAGGGGAGGGAGGAGTTAAGGGAAAAAACCACCACATGAATTACGATCCAGAATAGAAATAGATTCAACTTTCGGGGAAACCACCCGCGGAACCCGTTAGGGGAAACTGGATGAGGCTGAAGGCGGCGTTCGAGAATGGAAAAAGGAAAGGAAACGTAAAGCAACTCGCAGGGGGGGAAGGGTGAGGACGGTGTGCCTTGAAAAGGAAGGGAATAGCAATGATGTCTCTACAAAACAACGGATTATGATAAAATTTCCTAAGCAAGTTCGTAGAACGGACGCGGCCATCCGGAAAAAATAAGGGAGGTACAGCCTAAAGGGAAACAGAGGAAAGGCGAAGTAGTCATGTCGGTGACCCAGACATAGGTGGGGCGGTTTCAATGTCGAATTTTTCAGAAGGAATCCGCGAGGGAAGGAATGCATGTGGGAGGAAGGTGGGCCGTAAAACAAAGCCTAGAACGGTGAATCCGTTCAATCTAGTAAAGCATATGCCTGTGGTTGGCAAAAAAGGAAAAGGGAATGGAAGAAAAAAAAAGAGTGCAAAGTTTCCTCGGGGGACGCACGCCACGCGATTTTCAGGGTAAACAATGAAGACAAGATCTCCACGAGTGCTAAAGAGTGTGGGCTCTAGCCGTACCACAGATAGTAGCTCAAAAAATTGATGGAGAGAATCTTACTAGGGAGAACGAACCGTAGATACCCGAGAAGGAGAGAGTAAAAAAGTTGAAAAACGGGAGGTAGGGGGGCGAAGACCCGGGAAACTATCAAGGGGGGTCAGTGTAACAACTAATGTGAAGGGAGAGAGTGGTCTTGGAAAAAAGGGACCACCGAAATGGGAAAATGACACGGGAAAATGACAATCTGGACCTGGCCGCGATACCTACAAGTATATAACGGCACCGGAAAGAAAAACGTGAGCTTGAAGGAAAACGTCATTTTTGTCGTAACGTTTACGCACCGTCAGTGGAGGGTTTGCAGAAGGGGAGTCCCTTCTCGGGTGTGCAAGAGGAGGAGAACTGGCGGACTGAAGGAGAAGGAAAGGTCAGGCTTGATTGAATCTCTGAGGCACCTCGAACGACAACTCGACGACTTGTTACGAAGTAAGGCTATTGGAAATAGTGAGAAAGAGGAAATGGTCGAAGGGGAAACCGGGAATTCTACTGACACGAAGAAAAAACAACGTACTGAGCGAAGCTTTAGGATTGGGAGGGCATCTTCACAAGAAAGACAACCAAGGGAGGGGGGGGGGGGAGTCTCTTTGGCAAAGACAGGGGAGAAAGTACAGTGGGACATAAAAACCTTTTACACAACACAAAATGGATGATTTTCCGAAAGACATACAACTAAATGTAGACATAAAAGCATCGGAGCTCGAAAAAAAAAACAGGAGTGAAAAGAGGAGGGATCAACTGCCCTGGGAGGATGAATTTAAGGCGGTGGCAGAGAAATCCTTTGTTCTTTGAGAAACTTGCCAAACCGAGAAGCCTGGAACCTCCTAATGGACTAGGAAATATGAACCTTGGAAGGCGAAGAGGGGAGGAAATGAAGAAAGCCTTGCTCATGGAAGGGAAAACTGAAGTTTCTCGCAAGGGAAAAAGAAATCTAAACGTCTGCCCGGCCTGAGAACGCGAATCTCAAGTAGCAGGATAATAAAATCAACAAACGAGAGAGGGAAGTACGAAATCAAGAAGTGATGCCATTCCGCATAACGTCAGAGATCATTCAATCGCAGAAAAATCGGCTAACGGAAAAACAAAGCAAAGACGCATCGGTTGGGGAAAGGGAAAAAAAAAGTTTGAAATGGGGGGGAAACAATTGGCGACGGCCGTCCATAAAGACTCGTAGTCTTCTTTTCTGGTCAAAGCCACGTCAGAAGACATCAAAGGAATGGCATTCCAAGAGGTATGGCCAGGGGAGATACTCAAATCGCGCCGTCGGGTGAAGGAAGACACACAGAGTGAAACACTATGATTCCCTCCTCCACGTTAAGAGTCTCCGGGGGGGAAGGGTATCCATAGAAAGTAGGTTTTCAAGAAACCCAGAAAGGGGAAAAAAAAAAAATGTTATACAGAGATGAGGAAATGCGTCCCCAAACAATCTTGGGAGCTCGCGCGGGAGAAAGTCAACGTCCAGCTTGTGGGGTCAACTTCTTAACGTCCGCGCAGCAAGACGAAAAAAGAAGCTAATATCAGGAGGGAAGCGACATTGGTAGAACGGGAGGACCCTAGCCGCTGGCGGGAGAAAAGCTGGGAAATCAGAAAAAAAGAAAGGTCGGCGGAGCGAGCAAAACCGGAAAGCCGCATATGAGAAGACAGGAGTCTCGACGATTGGGCCGCGGCAGTGGAAGTGTCACAACCGCCTTCCAGAATGGCAATCAGAACCGGGATCGCCTCAGCGAGAGGAATGGCGGCGCAATTCGAAAAGCATTGCAAAGGAACCTAGTTGTTTCAGAGGAGGAAATTTAAGCAAAGAATTCCAATTTGTAATCCTCAAAAAAAGGAGAGGGAGAAAAAGGAACTAATTCACTTGACTGAGAATAAAACCACAGATCTTCCGTTACTTCGGTGAAAAGTCGGAATAAAGGGCGGAACCAGGCTGAAAAAAGAAAAAGGCCGTAACGGATTGAACGACGGAGCTAAGGTCAAAAGGTCGAACGTTGGCCAAGGCTACCTGTCGGCAGGGTTACGCGGATGGACAATCGAATAAAAAGACGAAACGCCCAACAAGTAACGGGGCGAAGGGTTGTTGAGCCGCCGCCAAAATGCATGGGGGAGTTGTCCTCCATTCAGAAGGCGGGAAAAAAAAAATCAAAGGGGCCAGATTTCGAAAGTACCTGCCGAGCGGGGAGCTTGGCTGACCAAGGCAAAAGCGGACACCGAAATGTTCAAGAACGTTTCAACCAGTACGGGATCCGAAAGAAGAGGGGTTGAAGAAGGGGGTGACGGGTCGGGAAGAAAAATTATCATCAGGGTCCTTCGTCTTAACAAATACTAAGGGGGGGGAAAGAAATATACTTCGGAGTTCAGGTAAAGTGAAGTCATGGAAAACGGTCTAACGGGTGTCGGGCGGCACAATAATGGAGGCGCTCTAATGGATTTCTGACAAAACACAAGTACGGATATGGAAGGGAGGGAACCGATGGCACGAGTAGCCGGGCTGCTACCCGACGAAGAAAGATTCTAAGGAAGGATAGCAGGGGAAGGGGAATGAAAGTAATTTTTGTCGGAAAGTTGGCAAGAATAGGGGGAAGAGTCATGGAAGTGGGTTTGAAACCTCCGGGGTTTTGCTGGGAAGGGGAGGAAAATGACGAAGAAGAAACCATCAGCAGGTCTTACTCTGCGGGGAAAAGACTGGGAGACTTCAAAGGGGGAAGAAAAGTGTTACGAAGTACGCAGCGTTGATCGGGATAGAACGGCTACGGGAAGAATTGCTAGTGTCAATAGAACTGTCGTTAAAATCAACGTGCAAAAGGGGGGGAAAAAGGAGGGAGGGGCCAAAAGCTGCAGGGAAAAGGGAGCTTGGTCGGGATCTTCAAAACAGATCCAACAAGGATTTTGGAACTGGACTCGTCTCATAAAATAGCACAAAAGGGGGCCAAGGAGTTTCGAAGGGAAAAAGGGGCTGTTCTTCATCCGGAACATCCACATTAAGTCGACAATAGAAAGGTG
>Ga0179593_1722859_pt1 | contig 16988 bp, 19 predicted proteins | sample CZODoug2_1_08_16_FD_185931 | JGI IMG/M metagenome (GOLD analysis project Ga0179593, IMG submission 185931) | Vadose zone soil fungal communities from Angelo Coast Range Reserve, California, USA - CZODoug2_1_08_16fungal (PacBio error correction) | ecosystem: Environmental > Terrestrial > Soil >...
CCCGGGTTGGCGCCAACGCTACTTCACCGAAGGGGCGAAACTTCAAAAAAGAGCTGACTATCCCGCAACAGTCAGCATGTCATCAGTGCTGTCAGCGCAAAGGGGGTATTTTATGAACCTTTCGGAACGCGAGAAGATAACGTCACGTGGGGGCACACGTCACGCTGCATTCATGGGTCATGCCGGAAAAAGAGTTGCCCGGATGAATTCTCGACCAGAAAACGGCAGTCACAGAAACGAAGAGCATGAAAACCCCCGGCTGCCTCGCGAGGTTTCGGGCAGTAGTGACGTGCCGCGGCACAAAAAATCGAGATAAAACCCGGTAGGGCCCGGCTCTTCCAAAGGGGTCCTTCGAAGTAAAGTCCATATAAAACCCGGAACGGTACAAGAGGAAGTTCTAACCGAAGAGCGAACAAGCAGCCTGCTCCAAAGGGGGACCCTAAGGGGGTCATTCGAGCTGCGGCTAAAACCAAAAGCGTAACAAGTCCAAGCACGCGATTGTATTCAATTTGCTCTAGGCTGCGAACCGTGAGGAAGTCCAGTCCATCGAGCTAGGTGCCCAGAAAAGAGTGTCCCGAGGGTGGAAAAACCTACGAACCCGCACGCTCAAGACTCAGGAGTTCTTCAATAGAAAAGTAGGAGGACAAGTCCAACGCCGAAAACCACGGAGGAAGGCGGCGTTGGCCGAGGCGGATCAGGATTCGCCGGCGCTCGGCAGTCGACGGTTCCCATGGCAAAACAATACAAAAAAAAGCGCAGAAAAGACGAGCCAGAAATCAGCCCGGAAGGAAAACACACATTTCGCACGTACCGCGCAGCCCGGACAACTGCGCCCAGTTACCCAGAGAACGCGGCAAGCCGGATCCCGACAACTGAGGTACCCGCTGGGTGCATACCAGAGCGCTTTGCCCGACTTAAAAAAAGGACGCGCAGTTTGATAGAAAACCGGGAAAAATTGCGGCCAAAGCGCCAAAAGCTCAAGCTCGAATGCAGAACCCTGCCGCAAGAACGATAAAAGGGAAACCGAACCGCCGGAGGGGGAGAGTCAAGAAAAAGCCCGCCAGGGCGGCCCTTCACCCTTCTGAGCTAAGCGACAAAAAAGGAAGCCGACAGAAGGAGGCAGGCAGCCGGCGAGCTAATCGCCGAAACCTAAAAGCGCCGGCAATCTCGGAAAAAATGAAGCGCTGCCTCAATCATACAAAAAAAGGGCCGGAAGGACAACCCGAGCGGCAAAGCCGCTTCAACGCCATTGCATGTCAAAGATTCAAAATACACCGGGGCCGGAAGGTTGGCGACGATGGAAGCCCAATACCCAGGGTCTCTCAGCGAACGTTCGCCTGAGGTTCACTCTTGGGAGTATGATAAGAAGCCGCAAACAAAGAAAATAGAGGAGGACGAAAAGAAACCAAGGCTGAGAGAAAAGCGAAAAACTCAGAAAGGCTTGGGCGGCGACGGGCATTAGCCACCTTCAACAGGGGGGAAGCCCCGTCAGAAAACGGCGCGAAGACGGGCTTCAGTTGGGAACGCCGCCGGCCTGTGTGGGGGCACAGGAGCGTATATCGAAGGAGATTCCGGAGGCTGTAGTCAATGTCTATCTGCGACCTGCGCTAAAAGGACGGCTTCAAGGGGAGGGAGGGGGACTGAGCTCGAGAGGGCGAAAACGCGTAGTCTTGCCAATTCATGAAGGTGGCCCTCGCGGCGTGGACCGTGATCTCAGGCAAAAAACCAAAAAGCGAAAGGATTCGAGCATTGAGATGGGGCGCTCGTGGCAGGGAGGGGGGGAATGGGGGAAAACCGTCAGGAAAGGGCGCTCTTGCCATAACCGTCTGGTCAAGGCGGGTCTAGGCTTCTTGCCGCGGCACTTGAGGGGGGAGGGAAACCGTAATCGCGGCACCGAAGGCGTGTCGATCAGGGGGCTTGTAATTAGTAGCACCGGTGCAAGCATGCTCAGCATGGTGGTAAGCTGGCAAACGTCTCGCACTCTGAAAAGGCTAAATCAAAGATCCACTACAAGAGGCCGGAGTCGGCGGGACGGGTCGCGTCTTGGTTTTGGGAAACGGGCCTATGCTATGGAAAAAAAAAGAAAACCGCATGTACTTGCCGTCTAGGAGGTCGTTGGGCAAAAACTGCGGTGTAAAAGCCTTGATTGAAGTTCCTTCTCGTTCCGCCTATTGTTTGGGTCCTCTTGGTGCGCTGACAGCAGAGTTCTAGGAAAAATCAAGCATCAGGGAAGGGGAGGGATGGCTGTGGAGAAGCATCTGGGGGGGCGCTGTCCTCCTCGATAAAAGGGCCAAGGCGCTGGGGCAATGCTCTCCTCAGGGGACGTCCTAAAGCTTACCGACTCAATGTTACCGCTCAAAAAGATGGGTCTTGGAACGGAACATAGGGGGGGACGTGTACGCCATGCCGAGACGCCGCAAAGAAAGGTTTGGGGTCTCCGGTTATCATAACGACTGCTCTCAAGCATTCGTTGAAGGAAACCTAAGGCCCCGCGGGGGGCCTTTCGCAAAAAATCGGTATTGGTGAACAAAAATCCGAGGATGCATAACGAAAGGGGAGAAAGACACCTCAGTTGGGCCAGCGGGGCAAATGAGTCAAACTTATCGCATTCAATCCCCGGTTGAAGCAAGTCGCACACAATCAGAATAAAAAAGACCGCAAAAGGACGAAGCGAGTTGGTGGGGAAGGGAAACGAGGGAAGCGCGGCGGCGCCCGTAGGGGAAGCGATCAAAACACAAAGAGAGGAGAAGCGAGAGAAAAGCCCCGTGTGTGCTTAAATTCCGGCCGACTTCCCTATAGGGACGACAAAAAAAAAAAGGGACGATCCGGCAAAAAAGAGGAGGATTGGACTGCTCGCAAGTATTGGGTATTTTGGGAGATAAAATGGGGAACGTTTGACTGACGAGCTTCCAGGGGCCCCGCGCAAAAAAAAAACACCGAGTTCGAGGGGAAAGCGAGGACGTTGATTCGGGGAAAAAAAAAAGATAGAAGTCAAAAAAGGCGGGAGCAGTGCAACAAACCACGGGAACGCGCGGTTCAACGAATGGATTGATGAGCATTACCGGCACGAACAGAAAAAGAGGGATACGAGAAAGAAGTCGCTAAGCATGGACACACACAGGGAGGCAGGGAATAGGAAAGCACCAGGACGCGAAATGGTCTCGGAAGGAGGGGAAGGAAATGAGGCAAAAGCCTGGCCCAAGCCGCCGGGGGCGAACACTATTCGAACCGGATGGAAGACGCGAGAAAAGCTAACAGTTCCCAAGAGAATCCACGGCGAATGTATCGGGAGGGACAAACTCTCGATCGCACCAGGAGTAAAACATGAGTTGGGGGTTGCGCGAGAGGCATGCCCGAAGGGACAACACCGAAAGAAAAAAGAAATCGCCTGCAACTCGGAAGCGAATCTGAATCAAGCACAACTAAGAAAACACGTTGCCGAACGTCCAACGCAGCGAACCTCAGGATGCCGCGAAAACGCAAAGATTGGGGACAAAGATCTTTGATTTGGCTAAGTACGCGACGTGTTGCCAGAATTACGCAAAACAATGAAAAAGGCAAAAAAAGAAAAAGACAAATCACGGAAATGCACTGCAGCCACGAAAATTCGCACGTCCGCCTAGGGACTTCCTTCTGTATCCCATTCGCGTCAAAACAGCACCGATCCCAGGTAGGGGGACCAGCCCTTGGAGATTTAATACAAAGCTAAAGGTTCCCAACGACTGGCAGTGGATCAAGCCACCGGACCCATGATGAGTCCACGAGCGGCAAGGGGCACAGAAGGAAAGATGCAGGGGAGAGATGCCAAAGGTCCAGGTAAAAAGGGACGAGGGCGAAGATGGGCAGACAATACAATTGCTTGCCGACCAGCTCGAAGAAAACGCCTCCAGCCATAAAGGAAGCCGACCAAAAAAGGAGGCGCCGCGCAAATAAAGGGAACCGTTCCCAAGCCTAATCTCAGGGTCAAGCCGGTGCACTCCTCTAACAAAGGCCGCTGCCTAGAAAAGAAGCCCCGTCTTCTGGGAACACATTGCATGTCATAAACGATAAAAAAAAAATACACCGGAATGTTGGACGTTGACTGCCTTCTCCTAAGGGCCACGCCGAACGTGGTGCAGCGAAGGGAAGAAAGGAGAAGTTCATTGGGGGTATAACAGATCCCAAAGAAAAAAAAAAAAGAGGAGGAAAGGAGGAGATGATCTAAGAAACCGCAATTGGAACCTCAGCTAACGGCTTAAAGGGACTCAACGCGAGGGGGGACCCTAGGCGACTGCGGAAGGAACGCAACATGATCGGCACCGGGACGAAAGGAAAAACATAATGCCGGAAGACGGGTTCTCTTTGGCGACGGCATTCCGGGCGCGGGCACATCGGTTGGATATTATGGCCGGAGAGAGACGAGTCTAGCGGAAAAGGAGAATCGCAATTGGATGGGTCAGGGCGCTCGACAGTCCGCGGTGTCTTAAAAATAGAGGGAAACGAAAAAAAGGAAAGGTTGGAATAGGCAAAAAGCTCGTTCCGAGCTATCTGGTCCTCACGTGGCCTCAAAAGACACCCCACAATTTTTTTGACGGGTCGTATCAGAAGGGCGGTCTTGAAAAAGGGAAATGGCGCAGAAAAAGGCCCAAGGGTGGACTGGTACTCATTTTAGGGGCGGGGCCTGAGGGAAGGAGAAGCCACTTTACGACTCGGCGGCCAAAGTGCTAAGGCGATCTGACCGGAGTGCGGAGAGGGGGTCGGACCATCGGGGTCTGTGGGGCTATGACGGCCCACAATAAAAAGAGCAGGAGAATCAAAGCGCAGTGCCCGGCGTGCCCCTTCTTCTTCAGTACTGGGCGCGCAGGGGGGGGGTATTGAAAGTGCAAGAGACCAGTAGAAGAGCCTTGGGAAAAAGGGCCGGCGAGTTCGGGCGTTAGGGAAGGTGGGAGCGCTTAGGCCGTCCTCTTACTCACCGCCCTCATGGGTCCGATTAAAAATGCAGGCGAGGCGTAGCAAAAACCAGACGAGGATGGCAAACGATGGACTGTTGAGTCAAAGGGGGGAGGGGAGTTCGAAGCGCTCGGGGATTCTGTGGGCGAAGGGAGCAAAGTGGGAGAGGCTGCGCTTTCAGTCCTACGTGACGACGAAGGAAGGGGAGCGTCCTGGGGAATGGACTCGTCACCGAAAAGAGGGGTGGGAGGGGTGTCCGAAGGACATGAAAAAGGAATTTGGGTATAGGAGTTCCTTTCGGACGCTTCACGAAAACGCCTTCGTTGCCAAAAGGCGAAAGTGGAAAAAGGGTCACGCAGTCAGGTTAGGGGAAAGGGGTCTAGGAAGGGAAAGGCTTGGGGAAAAGTCGAGACCCATGAAATTGCGGGGAAGGAAAGGACCCCGGAACGGCTCGGCGGCGTTTCGCATCAATTTTGCGCATCTGGACGCAGAAGACTGAAACGCCCGGCAGCACGGGGGTGAAGGGCGAACTCCTGAAGCGGAACGGCGCCGTGCTCAACACACCATTAGAGGAGAAACCACAACATATGAGGAGGAAAACCAAGGGGGTGTGCTTGTAGCAAACTGCTCCCGAAGCTTACGCTACTCCAAAGCTGACGAGGGAAGAAGCGCATAAGGGAGGGAAGTGCTGAGCGGAGCCATATTGGTATTGGAAATGCAAAAGGAATGCGAATACGGGGGGAAAGAATGATGATACGGCGTGGATTGAAATCTAGCTCCTGCCTTGTGAATCCGGGGGAGTGATGCAAGGGCAGCGGAAAGGAAGGAAAAAGAGTCAAGTCCGGCGGCGAAGAAAGGAAACCACCCGCGCTGCAGAGGGAGGAAGAAGTGAGGACAAATGAAGCAGGAAATAAGGGGGGGGGGGAACTAACGATACCCAAAAGCACAGGGGGGAAGGCGCGCGAAGGCGGTGAAGAGGACAAAAAAAACGATGGCGTACGATTAGAAGAAAGCAGGACGCAAAATAAGAGAGAGGAACGGAACATAGGCCAAGCCAGCCGTCGCCCCTATTGCGAACCGGACATTGACTCGGGAAAGAAAAAAGCTGCGAAAAAGGGAGAGCGCGAACGAGAATGGTATGAAGTGGGAAAAGCTCGCAGCAGCCAAAGAATAAGGGGGAAAGGCGCAGTCACGAGAACTGGGGGCCCATTGGCCAAAGAAAGCAGTCACCACTCAGTTGGCCAACGACGAAGCCAAAAAAACCAGCGGGAGATGACCGGAAAACGCAATAGTCAGAAAGGACCCAAGGCGCCCCCGATACCACAAGCGTCTAAGGAAGACAAGATTGGCGGGAAGGGATTTACTGGCGAGCGTCGCTAGTGGGGAAAAGAAAAGTCAATAGGCCCAATAAGAAGAACGGACAAACGAAAAGAAATTCCGCGAGGTGCACGGGCTCCAAGACTAACGCCGCCGAGTGCCGAACTTTGAAAAGAGACCATGCGCCACGAGAAAAATACCGACACTATTGAGCCCCACCAGTGGAAGATCCAAAACGCAGCAAAAGCCAAGGAAAAACTACAAAAGGGGGGGATCAGAGCCACCGTCAAAAAAAAGAAAAACGAAAGTCAAACCGCGATGAGGACCTATCTCAATGAGAGGGAACACACTGTGAAAGGACCGGGAGGGCAACATTCATTAATTGGGATACGACCGCCATTGCGGCCTGCACCAAAAGGAGAGGAATTAAATCCAACAACATAAAATGTGGTAAGAGAACATTCTTCCCGATAGTGCCCTCAAGGAAGAGAGATCTCCATAAGGAATACGCGTGTTTAAAGAAAAACCCGCGATCAAAACGATCAACTCTTCTCCGCTTCAGAAAGGCATGAAAAAGGGAAAAAATAAAAAAGGTCATGTTTGTACGGGAGGGAGAAGCAGGGACACTCAGGAGTGGATTTTCGTCATCGCCGGCGTTTCCGGGCTGACATAAAGTGGGGGAATCAATCGACAACACAAAATAGGTATGAGGTAAAATAGAGTTGGGAAAACGACACCAATGATCCGTTTAACGAAAAATTGAAGCTGCTCAGAACTCACCCGGAGGGAATGGAGTTCTACTTCCTTCAAGTATGAGGACCAGGGGATTTGACCCTCAAAAATGAAAAAAATGTCGAATCTTCGAAGAAAGGTTCGAGTATGGATCGCCTGCCTGGAAAGGAGTGGTTAAAAAAAAAGATGACATGGAGTTGGTCTGCGAGAAGATGCGGAGTCTCTGAGCCCGCAGGCCTGGGCTCTCAAGTCTGGAGGAAATTAACGGTCGCTGCCTTAAAACGGGTGCAGTATTCCTGGGTACATTGGCAAACTCTTGGGGCTTACCTTGTCTCTCAAGGGACGTCCGCATGACGGGGGGGCGGGGGGGGAACGCTCTTGCCTGGGAAAGTGGAAGGGGCTTAAGTCAAAACGTCGGTTGGGGTGCCTTCTGGAAAAAGGGCTGCTCTGGATGGCATCTCCATTGGTAAATGTCAGAGGGATTACGGGCTTTTCCTCACTTAAAAGTGGGCTCACTTGTCTCAGAAGAAGGAGCACTTCGAAGGCGGAGGAGAATTTCACTCTTCTGGGTGCGGGCTTGGGTCGGAAGAGTTCGTAAGAGTACTTCTGACAAACGTCGCTCAGATACTCCGGCGAAAAAATGAAAGGAAGAAGGAATCCGCTTGTTAACTCTTTTTGGATCGGCGTTTACGGTTACAGGCCTATGGACGTGGAAAGGCAGAGAGCTATCGAAAATGCGAGTTCGTCTTTAGAGGTGTGGAAGCAATTCGGGGCGCCGTCTCAGGAAGGCCGCGCCCTACCATGTTTTGAGTTGCTCTGCATCGAGCGTGCAGCCAGAACCATTCAAAAGCGAGGGGGGATTGTTCTTCGCCGAGTGACTGTCGACGCGAGGGGGGAAAAGGGTCGGGCAAAGAGGGAGCAGGCGGCTTGGGGGGGGACATCAGTGTCGACGTCCGGTCAACTAACGGGAAGATTTCGCGTCCAGAGGGAGCGTCACAGAGAGGTGTTCGGGAACCTACGACCAATGCCGACGCACGCCAAAAGGGTGCGATCTAAAGGGGGCTTGACGGCTCAAATCTCACACGTTGCCGAACGGGGAGAGTGCACGCGGGGGGGGAAGGGAGCTCGGACTGATAAAGGGGGGGGGACGAGAAAGGCCTCCGGACTTCATTTCATAAAGAAAAAGGAAGGAGACCACCAGAATTGCTCATGGAAATACACGTACGTAGCAATTCTCGGAGCGGGGCTCATAAAGGTTGGAGGACCCAATGGCGCTAGACAGAGGAAAAGCCGCGGAGGGAAAAGTTGGGAAGGGGTGCGAACGCAAGAGGGGGCGCAGGAGGGGGGGGGGGGGGGGGGGGGGGGGGGGGGGGGGGGGGGGGGGGGGGGGGGGGGGGGGGGGGGGGGGGGGGGGGGGGAAGCCGTGCTCAACACCAAAAGGTGAGAAAAAAAAACGAAGAGGGAAGGATTAAGAGGGGTGTGCTGTGGAAAGGGGAGAACGCCGCTACTTAAAAACGAGCGTTTCCATGAACCAAAGCGCCCGCAGAAACAGCGGAGAGATTTCGGCTCTCGTAATGGGGTTTGACCGGGCAGTTAGGCAAGCCGCGAGAACCGCTACGTTGTGGATGAAATGAGAGAGAAGTGGCCAACCCGCTGGCATTAGGGGGTCTCCGCCAATAGCCGGGAAGGGGGGAGGGAAGTACCAATAGGGAAAACGAATTCCGTCGCGCGATTCAAAAGACTGATAGAGCGGGACGTTCCGGAGGATCCAGCCGTCAATAAAGATCACCTATCCCCCAAATCACGGTATTACGGGCGGCCTAAGGCAACAACTTAGACTTCGGTGAGAAAGAAGAAAAGCAAGACGCTAAAATGACGGTCAGGAAAAGTGTAGAACCGGAAAGACGATCAAAAAAAAAAGACCTCTCAAAATCGGGGAAATTCGAGCTTTAAAGAAATCCAACGGGAAGAAAGGAACTCGCCAGCTCTAATTAAATAGAGTGGAGGCACGATCATTCAAGGGGGGTAAAAAATTGATTAAGGTCATCGGAGAGGGACATGGGGAAAAGAAAAAATCTCAAACCTTTCGTGGAACCCGGAAAGAAATCCAGCCGCTCGCGATAGAGGTAAAAAAGTAAATGAAAAGTTTTAAAAGGTACAACGCCGCCCACAAGTAACCCCCGACGAAGAGAGCAGATGGGGCTCTTCGAGAGGGGTAGTCGCCGGACAAAAAAGGGGGATCCGTCATAGGACAATAAAAAACAGGGGAGCATGGAATCAAAAAGCGCCAAAAAAACACAGCTGAAAACTTCTCGAACGCGAAGTCGCACGTGCGAAGAGAAGGACTTGAGCCACTTTAGCCAGGCCGGCAAGACTAAGGCAAGAGAAAGGGCAGAGGAAAAAGGGGGGCGGGTCATCACAGATCGCCAGCCCAACGGCAAGCAACCGAGCAAGGGGGAATCCCCGTAAATTTGCCAGAATACCGGAAAATCCTAAGTAGGTAACTGCTGCAGCGGAGGAATCCAAATTGACACCGTCTCCTGAGCAACATTAAGGGGAATTGGACATAAAGAAAAAAAATGAAACGGCTGAGAACGTCCCACTCCATAGGGAAGGACCTGAGGAAAGAGAGGTCATGAATATACAGAGTAACCGCAAAATCCGCAAAAATCTCCAAAAGAGGAGAAGAAATCCCGAAGATAAACATCCTTTATGCGAAAATACACGAGTCACGGGGATTAGGGCGTGACCATTGAGGGGAGGGAAACGCGGTCTAACAAAATAAACGTTTCCGATGTTGTGATACGGGGAAACCGTCGCCTGCGGGGACCAAAGCGGTATTTAACGACAACGGGTGGAGGGGAGGGAACCGTTTCTCATGTGAAGAGCATCTCACTCAAAAAAAAGGGGGAGGAAAGATCTCATAACCTTAGAACCTCAGGCGACGCGGGCTGCGGAGCGAGGAAGGGGGAAAGGGGGCGACAGGCAGTCAACTTCGCCAAGCGCCAAGTTGGATTTTTGAAAAAGAAGGTCCGTCGCGGAAGACGGTGGCTAAAAGGGGGGAGGGAAAATCTCCTCCGGCCTTTGTCTGTGGAGCACCTTCGGAGTAGGAAGAAGGAGGGCGAGGAAAGGGGAGGAGGAGGAAGGGAGACTGAACACTCTGACTAGGGAAAGAAGTCGGCGGACTTAGGGCGGGATGCTTGGAGAAGAAGGGCAGGCCGTGGCGGTCCGGGAAGAAGCTTTCAAGGAATTGTGTCCGCCCCTGGAGCATGGGCTCCGGACGCTCGGAGGAAAGTCGAGAGGGGGGGGTAAAGCTTGTGGAAATCAAATTGGCATCCGTTTGGAAAAAAAAGAAATGCGAGGGGAGTGGGGCCGGGCAGGGCAATGTCGCTGACCATAGACAATGGGGGGTAGTGGCAGGGAACCGAACTTTGTCACAGAAGGAGAGTGGCCAAAAATTGGCAGCAGTCCAAAAAGAAAAAAGAAGTTCGTAGAGCAGGGCAATTCGGGGAGGCTTCGGTGCGGCCATGGGACGTTGACTATTACTAGGAAAAAGGCGCAGGGGGAATGACTCTCAGGAGAATCAAAGGGAAGGAAAGCAGAGGCAAATCTGTCCTCACTTCCTGGAAAAAGGAATGGTGTCGGGCGTGTGCGAGGGGGGGGTCGTCCAACGGGCCTATAATAGAGGAGAGATGGGCGGCTGGTGGACACGGGTGAAGTCTTGACAAAAGGCAATGCCGCCTATGACAAAAAAAAAAAAAGAAGGTTTCTCATCGGGAAGGGAGGAAAAGGAGGAGCGTTCTCTTCTCGAAAAACATTCGAGCGGCTAAGAGGGTGATCCGCAGAGGGGTGGCAGGCTGGGTCTCACGAGGAAAAAAGTCATGCGGCTTGGGGCGTTCAAATCTGGCCGGTTTCGAAAAAAAAAGATCTCTTTTGACTACACTGGGCGGGACTAGGTGGGTTGAACGTGGGGGAAATAACCAATGGAAAGGACAGAGCCGCTCAAAAAAGGGGGGGAAAGTGGGATCCAAAGTTCCTTTGGGAGAAGAGTGACTTCTCCTAAATTCGGGGACCGCACTGGCCAGGGGCACTCTAAAATCTAGGGGGGGGGATGTGGACGATAAGCCTCCAGAGGGGCATAAAGAAAGTCGGAGACGGAATTGCCAAAAGCGAAAAAGAAAAATATCGAAAGTAGCGCGGCTGCGGCACCCTTTGGGGTCAGTCGAGCAGCAATCTCTAGCCGGGCTAGCAGAAGGGGGGTTGGCATGGAGAAAGCATAGGGAATGGGAAGAGGAGACGTGATCAACACCCCACGGTGGAAAGAAAAAAACAAGATTAGGGAATATGAGGAAGGGGGGGTGCCTGTTAGCGAGCCGCGACTGAACCGTGCTGTCGCCCAAACAAAGCGCTGAACGATAAGGGCCAGAGCATGGAAGGTGCTTCATCGAAAGGGGTTGGCAAAAAGGGAGGGCAAGCGCCAAAAAAGGGGAAAGACAGGGGATTTCACTGGAAAACGAGGGGAAAAATGCATGGGGGTGCCCGAACTTTGAGGGGACGCAAGGGGCGCGGAATTGAAAAAAGCAATAGACATTCAAGAAGAGAGGGGCCAACCCCCGCGCTGAAAAAAAAAAGAAAAAAAAGGGGGGAGTGAGCAGCCGGAACTAAAAAACAGGACACTCATGGGGCTCACACTGATACCAAAGGAGTGCCGCGGCCGTCAGGCAGGACCGGGAACAAGGAAAAAAAAAGTGACGAACCCTAAAAGCCAGGACTCGAAAATGACATGGGGGAAGGTCAATTCCTTAGAACCAAAAAGCGAGAACTCCTGTCCAATCAGAATTCGCCCAAGAAAGGACACGACCAAGAAGGGCGAAAAAAGCCGCACCAATCTGCTGAAAAAAGGAAAAAATCCGCGCGCCATCGAAAGAAAAGTGGGCACGCCCAAAACCCTTTAGAACACGCACCGAAAAGACCATGAGGGAAAGTCATAGGAAGGAAACAAAAAGCAGGAGGACACCAAACAAAGGTTGACAAGACCGATCGCAGTTCAAAAAGCCGGCGTAAAGGCATATTAATAACGTGAATACAAAGTAAAAATCAACAGAAAACACCATCGTGATAAAGCCGAATTAAAAAAGGGGGCGCTGAGGATCTTTTGATTGCCAAAAGAGGCGCGAAACGGTTTTTCCAGCATAGCCCACAATTCACCTGGCAGCCCGCCGCAAGCAAGCATGGGGGCGCGAAATGGAAGTTCAACGTGCCTCCAGAGTCAAGACGCTGAAGCCCAAGTTAGCCCAGAGCCGGCGAAATAAGACAAAAAAACGACCCTTATTCCAGCCCCAGTTGGCTATGTTCAGGAGCGCAGGGTTAAACCGCCGCAAACCAGAGCAGGGGGGAAAAGCCACAAGGCACAATTAGGAAAAACCAAGGAAGGGATCAAGACAAGGAGGGGACCGGGGATATCCGACTCGCCAAAATGGCGAACGGGGCCGAGGGGCATAAAAAAAAAAGTCATACTATGGAAAAAAGAAGCCCGGGGCCTGAACGACACTGAAGAAAGAGACACTTGCCCACTCAAATACAAAGATTCCAAGGCAAGGAACAGAGAGACTCTCTCCTCCCGCCCGAAGCGAATACATGAAACGGGAAGCGAGGAAGCCGGAGGGTGGGCCCTTGAACGGGTCCAAGGCAAAGAATTCTCTCTTCCCCGACGGTGCATGGCATGCGCTGGAAGGAAAAGAAGTGCCATGGGGGCGACGTTGACGGGCCGTCGCCGGGAAGGAAACCACGCGGGTGGGAGAGGGGAAGAACGTTTCAGGCCTGATTTAAACGCATTGGGGTTAATGAGAAAAAAACGGAGAAAAGAAGATGATAAGACACACCATGAGCACGGAACTCAAGAGGGAAAAGAGATGGCTGAACCGTCGGATTGTGGAAACAAAAGGACGGAAACGATGATCACGGTGTCTTTTGACCGTCATGACATGAATGTGGACAAGAATGCTGGGCTGGATGCCTCCGGCCGGGGGTGTAACGAGGGACTTTCAAAAAAGGGGGAAAAAAGGGCTTTGCGGTAGCAGGGGGGGAAGGGAAAAAAAATATGTCTATTGCGGAAAGATGGACGCAGGGCGTTCTGGGGCTGAGGGTTCGCTCGAGCCGGGCGAAAAGGAAGGGAGGGAGGGGGGGGGGGGACAAGATGAATGTGGCCCGGGCGCTGCCCTACCGTGAAGAGCGAGGCTGCAAAGCTCACGGTCGAGTTGAGAGGTGGAAAAGCGACGGAATTGGACCAAGGAGGTGGCTTTGAAAAAAGGAAAACGGGGGGGCGGAGCAGAGGGCGGACTCATCTCCACAGTGTTGAGACCCAGTGGATCGGGGTCGTGGCCGAAGGCAGGAATGGCTCACTTGGGAGCAGTACCAAAGAAAAAGGGAAGTAATGGGCTCGAATGCACTCTTCGGGGTGCCTGAGTCAATGGAGTGGCTCGGTGGTGGGAAGATTACTTAATTGGCCAAAAGCCGCACTAAAAAAAAAGATAAGATCCAAAGAGACGCTTTGCTTCTTCTGTAAGCGGTGGTGAGCGGCGCTGTTTCAGGAAAGTAAAATAGTGACTCATTAAGGAAGCGAGGGGTCCTTCGGGGAAGGGGTGGGACACTGATGAGGGGGAGGGGGGCTCATGGGCCGTAATATTACGGGCGCCGCCCTCATGGTTGAAAGATTCAGCCGAGCGTGGGGAAGCCGAGACCATTCGCTAGGGCGCGATGGAGTGAGCCGAGCTTGGGGGCTTCAGGGAAAAAAAAGGGTAATCGGGCAATTGGCTCATGAAGGAGGGGGGTTCCACGGGCTCTTTGTCTCACGAAGCCGTCCGCATTTCGGGGAGGGGAGGGTTTACTCGGACAAAGGAGTTGTAGTAGAAGGACCAGGAAGGACGACAGAAAAAAAGGTACTGGGAACCCTTCCTGGAAGGGGCAGGCGGGAAGAGAGTCAAAATTCGTGCCGCACCGCGCGAGCCAAAGCGGGGGTGCGCCGAAGGAAGGATATTGGGTAGGGTTGGCGATAAAGTCCTCGCGGAAATCAGACGAAGTAGGAGACCAATTAGTAAGCAAGGAGGACGAATGAATCCGGAGGCTCGGCTGCTGCCTCCCTTTGGAAAAGAAATAATAGTGCACTCGAACAGATGCTGCCAGAATTTGGCCGGCTACCAGATAAGGAGAGGGAAAGTGAGACAGCAAAAAGGGAAAAAAAAGAAAATCGAGCAACACACAAGGAGGAGGAAAAGAGAAGAAAGCCTGTGTGCTTGAGCACTTCGAACGAAGTCACCGATGTCGCCCGAAACCCCATGGATCCCGAAAGGCGGTAACATTTGAAAGATGCTTAGCAGGGGTTGGACGTAAAGCGACTCCTCACGAATGCTGTTGCCGGTATGTAAATTCATCCCCCTGGGAAAGGAAGGGGGGCTCCAGGGCGTTTATGCAGTGCATCGGGACTGTCCTAAAAAAAACAAGGGAAAAGGAGCTTTTAAGGGGGGGGACGAGCATTTGCAACCCAGGGAATCGCGCGGTGTGGTCGGCAAAAGGATGTTAGCTGCCAGCCGAACAAATCATGATAAAAGGGAAAACCAAGCCTGGTTTCCGCGGAAAGTACCCAGGGAATGGTCCCTGAAAGAAGAAGAGCGACCGAACCAGGACTCTAAATGACTTCGTCTGTGCGGGAAGCGGACGCCTTGAGCGATAAGAAACAGTTCCATGCGAGGAGAAAGCCGCACCAAAAAAAGAAGAAAAATCTCGATGCAAGGGGGGAAGATCACGCTCCATGGAAAAAGAATGAGGAACCAGTCGGGGATTCAGTACATTGGGGCACACAAATAAACACCTGAAAAAAACGAACTCTGGAAAGGGGAAAGGGGAGGAGAGGCTGGGCAACGATAGTTCCAGGGACGTACAACAAGGAGAAAAAACAACTTACTAAAAAAGAACGAGATTGGAAGGGGGGGAACGGAGATTTTATTTCGGCAGGAGGGTGGAAACCGAGACACTGCAACAGGAGGAAATGGGGACGCAAAAACGTACCCGCAATCGCCGAGAACCGGCTATCCACGCCGAAGGAAACCCCGCCGGACTGCCGCATTGCAAAAAGAGGCAAAGGAGAATCAGACGAGTATCAATGGGGGAGAGTCATATCCGAGCTAAATGTGGCAAAAAGGAAGAAAAACGCGCGAAATGGTTGAAAAAAGCCCTAAGAAAAAGATAGTCCGGGAGTCAGAAGGCCGTGAGCATGGCCAGGGAATCGGAACCGAAAAAAAAGGCCCGCCGAGGGAATTTCCCCCAAAAGGGAAAGAACAGAGCCCAAAAAAAGAAAGAAAAACAGTCTCAATCAAAAAAAGACAGAAATAAAAGTAATCGAAAGAACAAGCAGGAGATCTCAAGAAAGCAATCTCCTCAATCTCGAATGCAAAGGGGGAAAGATCTAAAAAGAGAAAGAGAAAGAGCATCAAGTCCGACAGTCATTTCTCCGGTACAAGAACATACCGGTGCGAGAAATGTGGAGAAGGACGGGGCAAAGTCTCCGCCAAACCCCAAGAACGCCGGGGAAAAAAAAAAGAGAAGTAGCCTGAGGGGGGGAAAATTAATTATCATCTCTCGCAAACGGAGGATGGGAAGAGAGGAAATACGAAACTACCAAAGAGCAGAAAACTCAGGCAAACGGAAGCTCAAACGAAGAAGAACGCAGAGAGGGTGTGTCACAAAAGAAAAGCAAACGTCGAAACATATCGCGATGTTGGGGAAGACCCGCGCCTGCATCAGAGGAAGAGAGAGAAAAGGCTCTTGATCGCACGAAAAGGGGTCGAGGGCGGGCAACCTTCGTTACAGGCGGAGGAGGAAAATAGTCTTAGAGCAGGTCCCCCTGTCCCGAACACCAGGTCAGGCCTTCCTTTATTTCAGCTAGTGAGTTTAACTCGACGGGTCAGCAGAGCAGAGGAGACGAACTTCATTACTTTGTCCATCGGAAATGGACAGTTGGCATAGCGGGTTAAAGAAAAAAGAGGAGAAAATCAGAAGTGGAATTGGCATCCATCCGGGGAGCCCGGCAATTGGGTCTCGGCAGGTCGCTCTGGCAAAAGAGGGGGACGGGTACTAATGTGCAAGGACAGGGGTCGCAGGTGCCCACCGAAAAAGGGTCTTCCCTTTCGAAGCGGCAAGGAAAAGGGGGGTGCCGGATAAGGTCTTCTGTTCTCATGCGAAAAGCAGGGGGGCATGACTAAGAAGAGAGACCGCTCGCCAAAGGGTCCGCATGCTCAATCTCCGGGGGAGGATTCGAAGGCTACTGTCCGCGTTGGTAATGCACAGGAAAGATTACTGCGTGGACGCACGAGATAGGAGCAGTTCGTAGAGAAACCATAGGGTCAGGGAAAAGGTCCTTCCTCTATTCTGCCAAAGCCCCAATGTTTTCCTAATGAGTGCGCTGAGACAAAAAAAGCATACCATTCCGAGAGCGCGATGGGTGGAGAAAAAAACTGGGGAGGCTGTCCCGCGTGACCGTTTCGGGCCAGATTGGCGCAGGCCGGCGGGACTACGAGTTGACCCGAAGCCAACGTTCGAGTAAGTTGATGGAATCTTCACCGGCATGGGGGGGGGAAAAAAAAGGGGGGTACGAGAAAATGCCACGCCGAAAAAGGTTGGGAGCAGTGACCCCATGACCAAGGTGACGGAGGCCTCGACCGAAACATTGGTGCCAGAAGGGAGGGTCAAAACAAGGGATATCAGCCGTAAAAGCAGGGGGATGGGGGGGTCAAATGAAAAGAAAAAGGGAAAAAAAAAAAGGTAGAACCAACAGAGGAAAATTAGCGTCGAATATGCAGGAGCGAGTGCAATCCATTTTGCAAAGAAATCACAATAGTAAAAAAAAAAGGCTAAAAGCCGTGCTGGTCCGGATCGTGAGAGGGAGGGGGGGGGGTTTGCACAGAAGAAGGAAGGAGTGGACGAACCGGGGCTCAAGCACACCCGGGATGAAGAGG
>Ga0179593_1448689_pt1 | contig 16987 bp, 26 predicted proteins | sample CZODoug2_1_08_16_FD_185931 | JGI IMG/M metagenome (GOLD analysis project Ga0179593, IMG submission 185931) | Vadose zone soil fungal communities from Angelo Coast Range Reserve, California, USA - CZODoug2_1_08_16fungal (PacBio error correction) | ecosystem: Environmental > Terrestrial > Soil >...
GACCTCGCGGGATGCCGAAGAGATTAGACCCTATCGTCCACAGATGTGGGAAACATCGTCGACTTCCTGGAAGAAAAAGAAAATAGAAGAAGTACAAAACGGGGGAAAACACGCCAAACTGGAAGAAAGGGTGAAAAGCTTTGGAGAGGCCTAAGAAAAACAGGAGGGGAAAAAGGTGGGCAGAGGGCAGACTTACCGCTACAGGACATTCTTCCTCCTCACAGGCGTGGACGGTAATAAGGAAAAAGATGGGCTACCCAAGGAAAGGAAAGGAGGATAGGGCCTAGAAGGAGAGAAAAGACATGAAGAGGGGCCGGTGGGCGATATCACAGGGGGGAAAGAAGGCAAAAAAGTATAGTAAAAGGAGAGGGAGGATTGATTATCTCCTAAGAACAAAAGGGAACTACAGAGACAGCTTGGCGCTCAAGGGTAGGACTGCATCTCAATCAGGGGCCTGCTTAGGAAGGTAGAGGACGGAAGTATTGTAAACAAAAGATGGCGTCTGGGGGAGGGAGGGATAGCTCCCACCATGACGGAATAGGAACCATCATGAACCGAAATCTCAGGGGGGGAGAGGGTTTCTTAAGGTTACTGCCAGATTTGGGAACACGTAGGTGGGAGAGGAAAAAAAAGAGTTGTTTTAGTAAGGGGGAGATAGTCGGGGATAAACTGTCCAAAGGGCGGGAAATTAAAAATGGGCGGCATCAAACGCTAGGAAGAAGGAACGGCAGTTGCTCCGAAGGGGGGAACGAAAACCTACCCCCTTTTCAGAAGAAAGAAGACCGCAAGTGTACTGGGGAGGGGGGATTGAAATAACTGAAAAGTAGTGATAACTGAGGAAGGATGTAACGCAGACTTCAAACAGAAGGAAGGCCCGTTGTGGAAGGACAGGGCATAAATCGTCGACAGGGAGGTTGAGACGCAAAAAGCCCCAGACCTGGGAGACTTCAAATCAGATCCACCAAAAAAAAAAACTGCTAAGAAGGTGGCTTTGCCGAAAACGGGATCATCATACCATGGGAGCGGGGGGAGTATGAGAAGGGACAATCGTGATTATGCAAAAAAGGGGGGCGAGAGGGTATGACTAAGGGGTAAAAAAAGACCGAGACGACAAAAGGATGGCAGAACAAAGACCTCCCACCGCATCAACCTGGGGGAGAAGGGAAACACAGGTGAAAATTGAATAAGTGGCCTGTCCCAGGACTAGATCCCAAGGAGGAATGAAGTTAAAAAAGAGAAACCGTCTTGTTCCTCGAGAAACACCACTGTCCCAATATGATTGACTTGCAAATTCCGAGAGCAATTCTGGAAAAAAAAAAGGGTAGTTGGGAGGCGGAAGCAGTTCTACGGAATAAGAAAAATTCAAAAAGCGAGGTTGGCCCATATTAGGAGGTTACATTTTCAGGCAAGACAAAAGAGAAATAGAAAAGGGGGAGTATGAAAACTCTGCTTCCGAGGGAAAGACCCGGGGAGAGAGAAACTCAGAAGATGGAAGGAAGGGAGAGAAAGGGAAAGGGAGCTCATAGCAAGAGCTCATCATTTGAGAGGCCGGACAAAGAAATTCCTGATGCACAGGGAATGAGAGAGAAGTGGGGTCATGTCAGAAAGGAAGAGGGAAGAGCGCTGAAGGGGGGGCATTCGTAGGCGGCCGATCAGGGAAAATCCAATGAGGAAACTCGTTAGGTTCAAAGGGGTTTTAAAAAGAGTCAAAAGAATGTTCTCATCGGAAAAAGAAAGCGGGCAAAGGGGGAAAAGGCCGTTCGAGCTAAGTACTGGGGGGGGGCAAAAAGAGGCAGGACAACAGATGACCTGGGGAGAACCTTGCCTAGAAGTCGACACATCGGAATGGGGAAATGTAAGGGAAAAGGGTTGTGAGCAAAAGGTTATGGACCAGTTAAGAACGAAGCAGGGGACACAGTCTTGGGGGGGAGCAAATTCAATATATGCTCTAAATAAAGGACAACCGGGTCCTTCTTACAAAAAAAAATAACGGAGCGGGTTTTCCCGGAAAAAAGGGATTATCAAACTAACGGAATGGTAACAGCAAAAAGGAAGGGGGTAGCACCGAAATGAAGTCCAGCGAGATTGCTTCCCAGTACTAGGCGTGGACGAGAAAAGGAACAGTAAATTCTTTGGGGCTGATCATACGGAACATTGAAAGGAACTAATTAAATTGGGGGGGGAAAAGGGAAAAAAATCCCGGAGGAAACCATAGTCTGTCTCGTCTCATAGCCAACATTCAGTCTGGGACATGGATGAAGGAAAGGAAGGGAAAGAACTAAGACGACAGAAGGAAAAGGAAGTTGTCACGCTAAGCAATGACGCAAAAGAGGAAAGGAAAAAAACCAGAGGGGGAAAAAACGGGGGGAAAAAGGGGGACGCGCAAAACAACAAGTACTTCTCTCACAAAACGAAGTGAAAATAAGATGAAGGGGGGAGGGAAGACTGTTAACCGTGAGGATACTAGGCAACTTTTCGTTAAAGATGAGGGGAATTGTCTCAGGAAGTAGAGGGGAACCATTTGAAGCTTAGTCGGGGGAAAGGGCGGGGACAGGGAAAAGAAGAGACAGAATCTTAGAAAAGGAGAAGTCCAGCCAGGGTCTCTTCTCAGAGACCATGTGTAATAGCGAGAGTCAAGGTGCTTGGTACTTGAACGAGTAAAAAAAGGGTTGGACGGGTGAAGGGTCTATCCTCCCTAGAAGAACTGGAAAGAGAGGAAGAACCGGTTTCCTCTTGGGAAACAAATGAACACGCCGACAAGGAAACAGTGGCTATCAATAGTGCTGGGGTGGAAATCGGGATCACCTGGTTAGGAGGTCCGGTCATCGACTCTTCGGGGGGGGTTTCTCCGAAAGAACGGGCACTAGGAAATGGGGAATTGCGGCCAATGCGCCTGGGGTAAATTTGCAGGAAGCAGGGAGAAAGTGCAAGTAGAAACACCCACCCGCCGGGGGAAAGATCCTGAGATTGGTGAATAGGAAGAGGGGAGCCTTTTCGGAAGGGGGGGGGGGATGTATACCATTCAGACCAAGGATGGAGGAACTCCGGGTGCCCCGAAGCCTCATACAGTTCACCGGAAGAACGTACGAAGAGGGAACATACTCCGGCCTGGGTCGACCTCATACAAATCTCTGGGAATGGAACTGATCTCCAGAAGGGAAAAGAAAAAGGAGAGGATGTCCCAGAAAAAGTAGTTCAGAGAAAGGAACCAGAAGAGGGAAAACTAAACTCATAAAAAATTTCTTGTACGAGAGTCAGGGGAGACGCTACTCACTCCGAAAAAATGGACTTTCCTTAGAGGGAAAAAAGAAGCGAGAACTAAGGGGATTGAAGGATAAGCAGGTGAGGAGGTCGGGAGGGGGGAGGGACTTTCTTCATTCTTCAGCAAAAAAAAAGGGGAAAGGGCGACAGATCAGGCACAAAAGGGGAAATGGCATTGAGCTCTCGGGGAAGTTGTAACCGAGGGGGGGAGGAGACCACAAAGGAAAAAAAAAAAAGTGTCCATCAAGTAAAGGAGAGTAAATCCAGGATTTGCGGGGAAAGGAGAGGAGAAGGGGGGTGTTTCGGGGGACTTTTGGGAGGGAAAAACGGTAACTTGAAGTGGGGTAACGGCAGAAGGAAGATCCACAGAAAGGCGCCCGGGAGGAGGGAGGGTTTGACTTGAGGACCAAGGCCTGGAGTTTGGGAGGGGGGAAGGGGATGAAGGGGAGGGGGAGGGAACCACTCTTCGTGAAAGGAGAAGAAATAAAAAAAAAGAAAACCCTGGGAAGAAAGAAAGATTTGAAAAAATAAGGGGAGGGAGGGGGGAAAATAAGGGTGATGGGGAAAAACTTTTGATAATCCACCGGGGCATGGGGTTGTTGGGGGTGGGAAAGACCTCCCAAAAAAGCACTGGGTGAAGAAACGTTTTTGCGTGACTACTTACGAAATTGAGGAAAGGAAAAACAGGCATGAGAGTGTGGAAGTGAAGGTGAAAGGGAAATAAGAGGTCGTGTATTCTGGGGGGGACAATCAAAGTCCTCAAGGAAAATGAACTATGGTTTATATTGTCATCGCCGGACACAACTTCCTGAACGAGAAGGGGAAGAGAGGGAGGAACGCAAACACAGAGAGGGTTCCGGAAAAAAAGGAGAGGGGAAAGAGGTCATCTTCTGCTTCGAAATAGCATAAAAAAAGGAGTGTTCAAACAAAACTTTTGGGGGGGGCTCACTAAAGTAAGGGAGTGTGGCATCTGGTTTTTTTAGCTCTGAAAAGACCAGAGGAACGGAGATACGGAGGAGATGGGGGAACTTCCTTTTGCATAATCAGTAAGCGCTGAGTGAAGAGGGGGGAAGCGTCAGCTTTAGAAAAATCGAGCAGGAGGGGAATGGGCCTTACAAGGAAAAAAGGAGGAGAAAAAAGGATGGATAGTGGCCGGTGGGAACTGGGGAAGTACCTCTGAGATAGTCAAAGGGTCAGAGCTCACAAACGACCAGGAGAAGGGAGGAAAAAGATATATAGTGGCGATATGTGAAAGAAAAAAGAACGCTCGACCAGACAACCATCAAAAAGCAGGGAAGCTTGGCGAGCCGAGGAGGTCTAAAATCGACCAGGAGTCAACCGGTTCAGAGAAGGGAGGCACAAGGGGAACACGAGCACTCGCGTCAAAAAAGGGGGCAGAGTCATGAAATAATTAATACCTCTTTCGACGAAAGGTATGCGGGGAAGACGACAAAACCCCAGCCTATTGGGCTTGCGACAACCGTGTTGGGGGGGTCCAAGTATGGGGGAGGAGGCGTAAGAAGGACACACTAAGAGGTCAAAATAGGGTACTAGAGGGTGAGGGAAAAAAGAGCTGTGGAAGAGGAAACAAGAGGAAAGGAGAGAAGCAGGGAAGGGCATTGGACTCTACTTATAAAACTCGGATTGAAAAAGCCGACGGGAAAACGTGGTAGATGATTTGGGTAAGAAAGAGTCCAACCTACGTGAGATGGACGGGAGACTTACAAGATAGAAGAAAGGTGGGGCACGTGAAGCAAGAAAGGAAGTATTTTGCGCATGGGACCCCCATGGCCCGAAGGGAGTTAAAAACAGGAAAAAAAGGAAGGAAGGGGGAACACCCAAAAAAAAGGCGACGGGGGGAGGACTCAACGGAGAAAAAGAAACACACACCTGATTGGGGGAAGGCTACTTTCGCGTACATCTTTTGCCCCAGGGGGCGAAAGGAACGGCACACGGAGGAAAAGCTAAAAGTGTACACAAGGCCGACTCAAGGAAGGAAAAAACAAGCCACGCGCAACTGAAGGTCCTTAACCACACTCGACGGCCGTAGCGGTGAGGAAGGAATAAACCAACAAAAAAACAAAAAAAAAAAAAAAAAAAAAAACAACAAAATCAATGAAAAGGAAGTTTGTTCCAAAACAAGAAAAAAAAGGGCTCAAAGAAGAGAACAATAGAGAAAACGTTTTCTTTTCAGCCTGCCCTATGGGGAACTGGGGGAGAGAAAAAAAAAACAGAAGAAGAAAAGAAACGACGAGAATACGAAGAAGCATCGGTGCACTAGAGTAGGTGGGGGAGAAAGAAGAAGCCGGGCCGCGCATCCAAGCGAGGGGGATCAAAAGCCTGATCGTCATAAGAAAAAAGGCACAGTCCGGAAAAAAAGGAGGAGGAAAAAGAAAGACCCTATTATTGGGAAGAGGAGAAAAAAGAAGGAAAGGATAGAAAATATTGGGGTACGAAAGTCCCTCAACTGAACCTGAAAAATCGGTATGAAAGAAAAAAAAGCCGGCAGGGTATCAGGGAACTGGAAGCGATAAGGGGGAGTCGGCTTCACATCAAGAAAGGAAAACAAGACGGGATAGGGAGGAGGAAAAAGCCGGGCATTTAAAAAAGACGAACTACTGTTCAAAGAGGAGCTACCAAAGTAGGGGGGGATACGGAGGGGGAATTCACAGGAGGACGAGAAACTACACCAGAAGCGGATCATTATCAATAGAAAAGCAAGAAAAGATTGGGAAAGAAGTACACATCTTTTTTTCAATTATCAGAAAAGTTAATTTATAGAAAGCCGCGTAAAAATGGAAGGAAAATGGGGACTCAAAATTCATGGATCGTCTTAAATCGAAAAAAAAAAAAAAACAAAAACCGAAGCCGTACTGGGGAGTATCCGCCTAAATGATCCAAAAAATACTGAAAGGCGACAAAAGGTGGGTCGCGAAGAGGGGAAGTTAGTGGGTGTACCAATCAGAAAAGGTTGTCAACGAGAGGAGCGAAAACAGGAGGGGGAATCATAACTCTCACAACATTGAATTAAATCTAGTAGAATCAATGGGGGAAGGGGGGGGGAAAAGAGGGGATCACTACGCGAAAGGAAATTGGGAGCTGGATCATATCACGTCTACCAAGGGGAAAATTCTAACTGGAAGCAGGGGGGGGAGAACACGATCATTAAAAAAGATCTAATGGAAAGAAAAATAGGCAACGATAAAAAAGAGCCCCGGATTCACAAAAAAAAGGAAGAAACGGTAGAACAGGTCCTAAAACTTCTTTAGGAAAAAAGAGGTATGTTGGATGCGCGACATGGAGGGAAAAAGGGTCTTCGGGCTGAAAAAAGCTCTTTGACGGTCGCTGGAGAAGGGGGAAAATTTTTGAGGGGAGGGACCCATTTTGGACGAAAGCCGAGAGAAAAAAACATGAGACCAGGTTAGAATAGCAACTTTTTTTCGCTTGCTCGGTCTAAAAGGGGCAAATGGCTTCGAGAAAGGGGTAAGGGGGGGGAAAGACTTTTCAATACGAACGATGGAGGAAGTGGGCGGGTGCGAAGGTTAGGAAACCCCCTGAACTTTCCGGAGCGCGCGGAAGGAAAGTTCAAAGATCGTTCTTTACAAACTCCAAAGGTCTTCAAGCAAACAAGGGGCCGGTTGGCAAGAAAAACGACCATCAATTTCTCTTTTCCTCTCAACCGGGGGGGGGGAAAACGACTGTGCTAACAGAAGGTTATTCGGTGGGGTTGTGTGGCTATCACTTGGCAGGTATTAGACAAGATTTAGGGGGGAAGAAAAAAAACCAGGCCCCTGCGCCAACGCGAACTCTTGAAAAGTATCAGAAAAAAAAGTGCCAAGTCGACCATACACCTGGGCCTAAGAGAAAGAGGAGACTGCGCCTAGAATGAAGCTGAATCAGCCATTCCGAAAGAAGGGGGGAGGTTGCGAGGAAAGAAAGAAACAATGAAGATATAGGAAAAAACCGGCTCCCCAAGACTGCGAGAGGGGAACGTCACAGAGTACAACGTAGGACTCAACTGGGAGCGTAGCGAATACCTACGGAGGGGGGGTAATGAGAGTAGGGAGTGGGGAAACTTATCTTCAAACCTTCAGAAAACCCCTTAACTTCCGAGAAGTCTGCCCCAACCCGGGAGAAAAGATTGATACTGAGACTAGTAATGCCGTGGGAGGAGGACTTTGGAGATAACAAGAGGAAGAACCGTAATGCTCGCAGACAGGACCCTGTGGACTGGGAGGTAGAAGAGGGGGTTGTGCGCTACGGGGCCGACTTGGGAAGGGAGGAAGAGACGCGAATGAGGAAGGGGCGGGTCTGGGGGAAGGGAAATTTGCAATGTGAAAGGAGCGCCAGTCAGACATAAACGCAGACACAGAATAAAGGTTGAAATTTTCTATTCGTATTACGAGGTATGGCGGGGGGGGGGGAGAACCTGCAGGGTATCGCGCTACCGCCTGGGAAAGCAGGAGTGAGCGTAGAAACTGGCATCCTCCTGCTGGGGGGGGGGGACAATTGGTTCTGGTCAAACAAATCTATTGAGAAAGGAAGGGAAGAATGTGGGATCCAAGGAAAACGGGGAAAAAAAAAAAAGCATGCAAAAGTCGCAGCTGTTTTGTTAGGAGACCTAAGCTCTTTTAAAAACTGGGGTGGCAAAAATGGGCGTGGTCAGGAAAAAAGGGGGCAGGAAAGTATGGGGGGGGCAAGCCGCATGGTCAATCCTCAGTAGAAGGAAAAAAAAATTGGGCAAAGAATCAAGAGGGGAACGTCCCGGAAGCTCATGGAAAATCAGTTAGGGTAGAATTGAAGGAAAACAGAAGGAGGAAGCGTGTTTGTGGGGCAATTAATCTACGGGGGGGGGAGGAAACCGTCGGGTACGGGGCAGGGAACCATGAGAACCTACTGACCTTTACGTTCCAAAAGAAATGTGGAGTAAAATGTTAGGAATACCCTGAATGAGAGGCTCACGACGTTTTGGAAAGTATGACTGTTGACAATCCGCCATGGAAAGAGTGGGAGGTCGGGAGAGAAATAACGATTGTGGGGGGCCTATCAGGACTAAGGGGGGGAAGCTCAGCAATGGGCGGGAGGGGGAAGGAATGAAGAGTAGGGTTCAGAAACCGATCATAACCAAGATTTGCATAGGTAAAAAGGGCTGCAGAAAAACGGACATCAACAGTAATTAAGGAGTTTAAAGGCACTTAAGGGCCCATGTTGCAAAGGGGGGGGTGAAAAGACTAGGAGAAAAAAAAGTCGAGGGAAGATGGCTTAACCTCAAACTTACCCGCAGAAGAACGGCGAAAAAACTATTGAGAACAACGTTCATTTTAAAAAAAGAACCGGAAAGGTCGACCGAGGGTATTGGGATGTAAAACCAGGGAGCGCCGCTGAGGGGGGTCTGGGGAGGTATCGGGAAAACAAAAACGATCTGGAGAAAACCAACAATGAGGAAAGGGATATGGGAGTAACGGAGGGTCTCCGCGTAAACGCACGGGCCCAACAACTCTTTGAGAACGGGAGGTGTACGAGGACGAGAAAAAAGGGTCACAACGGGGAGTCGGCAAAAGTTAAATCTGAAATCGTGACCAGGAGAAAAAACATAGAATGAGCACATGGACCCCTCGTAAGCTGCCCATCCCTCCCGTTGTACTGAAACATGACAAAACGGATGAAAATGGACCCTGGGAGGGCTACAACCGAGGGGGGGGACATACGGTTTGGTAATTCTGGAGCGACATGTCAACGCATGGGACAAAAGGGGGATCTGTTTGAAGGATCGCATGAGGCATCCCGCGGCCGAGGAGTTGAAGGGGAACTTGGGAAGCCACTGAAAAATCCACCTTGGGGCTGAGAAAGAAGGGCCCTGACGTCCAAGGTGATGAATGCCCAGAATAAACGACAAGAAAAAAGTCTTGAGAACCTGTGATTCAGTATCGAAGAGGGCCTACCTTGCGGCATGCAAAAGGTTGATAAGGAAGAACAGAGTCGTAGGGTTGGACTCAGAATACCATGGAGGGGGGAACACAAAGGCAGCCGGAGGAAGAAGAGGGGAACAAAAAAAAAAACACCCAAAGAAAAAAAATCCTGTGGGTCTGAAAAAGCTCGACAATGAGGGAGAAGGAGGGCGATCGGGAAAGGAAAGATTAGGAGGAGGGGATTTGAAAACTAAAAGCTTGCAAATGCTTGACGAGTAAAAAAAAAATACCTCTCACCTGATTGAAAAAATCCAATCCAGCAACGAAAGAACTGGGGGGGACTACAGGAAAAAAAACAAAGAGCGGAACTGGAGATGGGCAGGGGTATCGTAAAGGGAATCCCAATGACTTCACCATAGACCTCGGTGTGGAACCTCAGCAAGAACCACGTGAAAAGAGAGACCATATATCGTGACTTCATCACTACTAAGACGGGGGAACTCAGGGCTTTGGGGAAGAGAAAGGAGAAACCAGAAAAGGGCGACAAAAGGAAAAAAAAATAAGAAAAAATCATAAAGGAAACTTTTAAACCTGGCTTACGGGAAAGGGGACCATTTGCAGGCATCTCATCCAAGGAAGACGCCCAGAAATCTGCGCTAGACAGTCGTCAGAGGAGACCGAAAAGGGAAAAGCCCAATCTAGTATGGGAAAGAAAGAACTGAGTAGAGGGAAAATGATGCAAAGATCAAAAATTGTAGAGCAAAAAAGTCATGAGAGAAATGGGGACCACACTGGGGTAAGGAGAAAAAAGGGGGGAGAGGGGCTTCTTGCGAGGGAGACAGTCAAAGAAGCAAATAAGGAATATGGGAGGAAAGCAAGGCCGGCATTAAAAAGAAGAAAGACGTGCAATGTGAAAAAAAAAGGTGCGCAACGAAAAAAAACGGTCGGGCTGGATACGCTTAATGAAAGGGTAGGGAGGGAAAAAAGGAAACGACAACCGAGCGCTGACGGGATTCTCAAATCAGCGATGCCCATGCAACGATAGGGGGACGTGTAGAACGGGAGGGTGTTCGCAGGAGAAATGCCTGGGACAGCCATAAAAAAGTCATTCGTTTTCAAGTAGTGAGAAAAAACAAAGGGCGTCGGATCGAAAAAAAACCCAAAAAGGATTGTTGAGGCATCCTCTGACCTTGAACCACAAAAAGAGGGCGGTTGGAATAGAAAAGTACGGGAGAAAAGTCCAAATGCGAGACATTTGGAGAAAAGAAGGACGTACGCTGGAAAGGAAGAGATAGGGACTGGCCGGAAAGAGGAAAAAACCAGCATTCTGAAACTCTAAGAAGAGGAAAAAAAGTTGGGGCAAAAAGGTGAAAAATTCGACCAGAGGCAGGGTAGCGGAGGAAAAAAAGGACTCCCCCATGGTCGAATTCTACCTGTTGAAGGTGAGGAAGGCCGAAGGGAAACGAAAACTACAGAAAAGCAGACAAATTTCACGAGAAAAAAATCAAGTCAACGATGAGTCCGGAAGAGGGAGGTCACAAAAAAGAACTGTAAAAAGGAGAGGACGGCTCTCGCGGGGTCATTAGAGAGTGGGAGAACAAAATTGAAGAAATAATTTGCCATTGGACTGGAGAGAAATGGGTCGACCGAGAGCGTTTGGTGCCGTGTCATAATGAGTCCTGAGAAAAAAATAACCTGAAGGCGGAACCGGGAGAATGCGGACCCTCATTCAAAAAAACTTTCCAGAATGGGGAATTTTGGAGACTGAGCTGAGCAGGACTAAAAGACTATGCTTCGGCGTAGGGAGAGTCATAACCAGCCACGTTTCACGGACCAGTCAAGCAATGGGGAGTGTGCGAGGAATTAAATCCTCCCTTCAACGACGCGGTTTCCTGGACGACTCAACGACCATGAGAGGCGTAACACTTAAACAAACAGAAGCAAAGGTGGGACTCTTAGCGCACATGTTGGTCCGTTGCTACGACTATTCTGCGGGTGAAAAAAGAAACTGTGTTCGAAGGCCGGAAAAAACGCGACCGGCTTTAGGGTTGGGTTTGTGGAAACAACCTTGGCATATTATAGGAAAGTTGAAGTACCCAAGAATGCCAAAAAGAGGGGCTTTCGTATTCAAGTCGAGATGCGACCAAAGACCGTTGCCGTAAAGCGGGGGAAAGGGATCCTGCTCAGGGCCCATTGATCGGAAGAGGGGTTAGGACCGTCCATCGCCAGGGAAAAATGACCACAGGAAAAAAAGGACGTACAAACACCGAATGAAAAGGTGCCTAAACAGGGAGTGATCCGGCACAGAGTTGAAAGGGGGAATTTGGAAACTTTCCACTTGGGGAAAATATAACAGTATAAGGCGACTAGTATGGGGAAAAGAGGGTCCGATCGGATCCACCGAGAGCCTCGGAGGGGCGGGAGGCCCTGACCCAGAAGTCCAGAACCTATTTGGAATAAACACTGTGCTTGTGCGAATAAACATTTAAAGCAATGCAGCAGGTCATTGCCTGAAGGCCAAGAAGGGGGGTTAACGGGGGATCGAAGGGGGGCGAGACTGTGTCGAAGGGGTAACAAGGCTCAAATGGGGGTGAGAAGTCGCGGGAGGGGGAGAGAAAACCCTTCCTACGAAGGAGGCACTTCGCCACACGCCGAATCAAAGGGCAAAAGAAGGTTGGGGGGAAAGATGCCTTTCAGAGTTGAACCTATCAATATAGAAAAAAAAAAAACCTGCCCCGCAGAGTGAAAAGTGGTCAAAGGGCATTCGGTCAATGCAGCAAAAGGAAGAACATCTTACTGGAGAGATTTGTTTGCAGGGAGGAGGAACAAGAACTGACTTATGAAGTATGAAGGAGGGACCGCTCAGAGACGATCAAACCGCCATCGAACGGTTCGAGGCTGGGGAGGGGGGGGAAAAAGTCCTTACGCGGGCGGTTAGGAAAGAAAGGTTTTTCCAAATGTGTCCTCGAGGGTTGGGTAAAAAAAAGGGCAAGGGGCAAGAAGGAGGAGGGAACAAAGGGGCCTCATCAACAATATCAAAGAAGAGACGCACAGCCAGTTGATTATAAAGGAGGGCCACCGTCGTTTTGGGTTGTAGAGGAATTGCAAGAAAAGGGGCGGGGGGGTTTACACAAAGGAATGTCCAATGTCCATCGCAAACTAAAAAAGTCTGGGAAAGGGGTCATGAAGAAAAGCACTGGGGTGCATAAAGGAGTAGTACAGGGTTTGAAGACCCGAGGGGCAAACTGGGAAAAGGAGGCTTGGACGAACAATCCTAAGGGGCCGCCGGACGATTAGGGGTAGAGAAGAAACCCGGTGGGGAGAGAAGGCTAGGCTGCACTTGAAGGTCAACTATCGGGGAATGCCGAGAAATCGATGGGGGGGGGGTCCAGAAACCGGAAAAAGGATTTTTGGGCAAAAAAACATCGCGTCTTGAATGGAAAGCAAAAAAGACTTCACTTGTAAAATTGTCTGCAGGACACACAGGATTAAGGGGGGGAAAAAGAGGTTGGAAATAGAAATTAAAAAAAGAATACCCACTTAGATACGGGGGAATGAAATGGGACAGATTAAAATCATGGTTCCTGAAATCCAAGGCTGAGACCTATTTTAGGAATGAAAAAGTGAAGAGTTATAGAACGCCAGAAAACAAAATTAAATGAAACGAAAATTCTTGAATGGCCGAGTACAAGACGAAACTCCCAATGAGGGGGAGATGGCAAGGGTGGAATGATATCTGGTCTACCTCCTCTAAGGATATAATCCGCGAAAAAAAAAAAACGGAGATTAGGAAGATCTTGAGATGTAACGGAGGGAGAAGCTCCGTACACAAGAATAGCCAATGGAAAAGGGCGACCGGTCTTCAGGTAAGAAGGCAACATCAAATAATCGTGGCGACCGACAGAAGGGGAAAAAGAGATCTAGGAATTATAATAGAGTCAGACGGAGAGTCAAAGTATGCCGCCTAGCGAAAGCAAGCCAAAAAAGAAGGGTCTTCCTAGGGAGAGGACCGAAGACCAAAAAGATTTTCAAAATGGGAACCTTGGGAGTGTGTCAAAAAGAACCTTTTAAATTCCTTGTTGTGAGAGGGCTTCTGCCGCAAAAATTCAGACAAGGGGCAAAAGGGGTCCGAGGAGAGGGGTAAAAACAAATTTTCTGCAAACGCTAGTCGCAGCTTACTTGAAGAAAAAGTATCAAAAGTAGGGGGGGGCAGAAAAAGAGACTGCCTCTGACGAATCTTTAAAACTCCCAACTGCAAAAAAGGGAAAAATGTGAAGGGAGGGACGGAAGGGGACTTGAACCTAAAGGTTTTGCAATTCATACACGTATTACGAGGGGCGCTGGGTCCAAACTAGTACCCCTGTTGAATAAGGAACCCAGCAATAGGAGGGCCAACCCCAAAAAAAAGATCCACGTTCCAACAAAAACTATTGGAAACTATCTGGGGGAGGGTAATACGGGACATCTAGTGCTTCCCATTTGATAGACTAGTCGGGCCCATGCGTCAAATACAAGAAACAGGAGAGGGAGACGAAGACAAACAGCGCCGAAGGGAAGTTAAAAGTGAACGTCGAAAACGCGGGGCGAGGTTGTCGCTGGGGTCTGTGTGCAAAAAAAAAAAGGTGCGAACGTGTGCGGGAAAGAATCTTCTGCTTGTTCTCTCTGTAAGGTCAGAGAGCCGAAAGGCAAAAAAAAGGAGTCACAATGAAAGACACGGGAGAAACTAAAAAACCAAAAAAAAAAAAATATAGGCTACGGTTGACGAGAGTGCATTCGCAAAAAAAAGAGGAAGGAAAATCAAAAAAAAAGAATCCACGGAGCCGGGCAAACAGCGCGCAAACTAAGTACGCGCAGAGAGGGCGGAAAAGGGGGAATTGAGAAAAAAAAAACGAGAAGACCTGAAAAAAGGCGCAGATCAAAGAGAAAAAAAAATGTACAGAGCCAGACGAAAGCAAGGGAGGGGAAACCGAAAGAAACATCGACACCGGTATGGTAAAAAAAAAGAAAGGAAGACGAAGTTTGCAAACAAGCGAGGGAGAAGGAAAACGGGGCGGCATGGATAAAAAGTAGGATTAAGCAGAAAAACAAGGCGCGGGACGGTAGGAAAAAACTGACGGATCAAAACAGCAGGCGAATCATTAGCCCAGGGGGAATGGGGTCGGCAATCCGACTGGATTAACGACGCTTTAAAGGCGCAATGAAACGAAGTAATCAGGAAAAAACTGCGGGAAAAGACGCCCAAAACCCCTAAAGGAATTTGGTCTCAAACTGGGGGGGGGGGGGGGGGGGGCCCAAGACAGGGAGGGGGGGGGGGGGGTGGGGGGTTTGGGACGCAAAAGCCAAGGCACCTTCGGGGGAGAGGGGCTCCCAACGGGTCGCGAAGACAATGATTCTGGAGGGGAACGCCCCCCTCGGGATGCAAAGGAAGAACAGACTCTTCTGTTTTCTTCGAGGCCCAATCAAGGAGAAAAAAGAGGCAGAAGTATGAAAAGGCAAAGGCGTTAAAAGGATCGTAAGAAATACTTGAAAAAAAAAAACCGGCCAAAGGACTACTGGAATCGGTAGTGTTCACAAAAAAAGCCACTACTGGAAAGCAATCAATGTTCATCTCAGCGATCAGGGAACGCCTATGAAACGCAAAGGCCTCCGAAAAAAAAATCAGGAAGAAGTCCGCGAAGCCAAGCGCTCTCCAAAAAAGGGGGAGGAATAAAAAGATTGAAAGGGGGCAGTGAGAAAGAAAGTTTAGGCCTCAGAGGGGCTTGTGGTATTCAAAAAGTTCGGTGCATCGGAGGTTCCTTGATTCGCGAGAAGACGGGAAATGAAGCGACCCATTAAGCTAACCAAGATTGACCATACATGCTCCGAGGAAGTTGGGGCCGCAGTCTCTGCAGGAAAAATAACCATACTATGGCTCTTCGCCGGCGCCCTTTTCAATGACGTTAGGGAGAGGTCAAAATGCGGGGGGACGAAGTTCTGAGGAAAAGTAAACAGAAGGGCGTTTGGAGAAAAAAGTCGACGAAAGCCGCATTTAGGGCAAAAAAGCAGAGGAAGTCAAACACACCTGTAAGAGCACCAAGCCTATTTCAGAAAAAAGCACAGGGGTTCGTAGGTGAAGTAAACGAAGCTGATGGGGGTGGCTTAACTGACCGGGAATAAAAAGATGGATGGTGCGCCCCCCCCAGGAAAGTCGTATTCGGTCAGTCAAAAGGAAGACATGCGGATAAGGGCAACCCATAAGCTGGGCCCAGATTACTCATTCGCAAGGACGCCTTGGGTCGGGACTGCCGAGGGGGAAATAAGTTCATCTCCAAAGGTCGAAACAAGGAAATTGGGGAGTATAAAAAAAAGCCAAAAAAAATCAGAGGGGGGAAAGGGACACGGCGTAAAAATCTAGGAAGGACTGCAAAGGGCATAAAACATACCTATGGGGTGTGCCGGAGGGGGGGACAGATCGAGTTAAGCCAAGGAAGATTCATTACTCGCTGGGAGCAAAAAAGACAGGAGAGTGGAATAACGGGGGTTCAGTCTGATGGTCCTTTTCTCGGAGGGGCGAGAAAAAATTTGAAAGAGAGAAAAGTTCGAGCCGGTCCCTTGCAGGTACTGTCCCCCCCAAGAAGGGGTTTGACTCAGAGAAGGCCTGTCAACTGCGGCATTTGAGTCAAAAAAAATTGTATGAAGAGAAAAAGCTTTAGGGCAACGAGAATTCAAATGGACGGAAAGGGACATTGGAAATCAGGAAAAGGAGCAGGGGAAGGGACCAAGGATTAGGTCTCGATGGGGTGCAGGGGGAGAAATTCTGGATAGGGGAGTGTCCAGAAAAGCGGGAATGGCCCGCAGTGAGTGGAGCGCTCATTAACTTAAAAAGCAGGAATCTTCCATATTGGACGATCTTGACGTGTGTGTTTATTAGGGGAACAAACTGAAGGGAACTTATGAAGGGTGTAATTGAATTTCAAAAATCCACAGGCCCAAACCCGTTTCGAGGCAGGGTAGGGTTGTTAAGTTGGAAAATCGCCGAGGGGGGCTGTATTGCAGACGCTTGGTGAGGGGGGGGAGCAAAACATGGATCGTGGGGGGGCGTTGGTACCGGAAGCAGGGCAAGGATAAGGGAACCTTGGTAAAAGAAAGCACCATTGGGGGGGTCCCGTATAATCAAAGGGAGGAAATAAGGTATGGGGGGGGGGAACGTGGAAATCATTCGGAGGTTGGGGGGGGGAAGCGCTGGACAAAAAGGTTACTGTGAAATCGAACTCGGTTAATCGACAAACTCAAACAAACGTATGATGCAAGGGAGAAAAAAAGGGGGCCTGCCGAAGTGGTTCCATGGAGTCCCTTACAGGAAAAAGGGTAAGGGGCTGGACATCACAAATAAGACAGAAAAGACACGCCGTATAGGGGAGGGTGCCGATCCGGGAGATCGAATTATAAAGAAGAAAGAGAAGGCAGAGGCGGGATGAAACAGAAAATCGAGAAAAAGAAACCCCGGGCCATACGGGCTGGAACTTCGAGCAGAGAGTCCTCAACTTCTTTGACCCCCTCGGTTTGCGCACTGCACCAATTATTCCTTGGTTAAAAAATAGTTTGGGTCCGAGAGGAAAGGATAACCTCGACTGAACATTGAAAGTCCGAGAACAGGTTTCAGAGGCAAAATAAGCCAAAGCCCTTGAGGGGAAAAAAAGGTTGGCAAGACTGGGAAGGTGGATCCAACGGCAAATCGAGGGGCGTACAAATTCACTTGAATGGGGAAGAGGAAATAATACCTCTGCGACAAGTCATGGGGCAGTGGGGTCAGGGGAGAAAGGATCGAGAACGAACAT
>Ga0179593_1552152_pt1 | contig 16987 bp, 21 predicted proteins | sample CZODoug2_1_08_16_FD_185931 | JGI IMG/M metagenome (GOLD analysis project Ga0179593, IMG submission 185931) | Vadose zone soil fungal communities from Angelo Coast Range Reserve, California, USA - CZODoug2_1_08_16fungal (PacBio error correction) | ecosystem: Environmental > Terrestrial > Soil >...
GAAAAGTCATTAAACCAACAAAGGAAAAACGAGAACAAGTATTTTGGGCGTTTAGATGTCTCAGCAAGGGCACCACTCCCCTACAAATACAAGAGGTCCTCAGAAAAAGGGGAGGATGGCTCGAGGGAGTTCTCCGAGGGGTGATTCATGGTCTATATATGGTGTCATAATCGGCGCGGGAAGGAGGGTATGAAAAACGTTTTGACAGGCACGAAAAAAAAAAGTGCACGCCAGACGTCTCTTATGATAGAAGAGGAACAGAGTGATGTCCGGGGGAAACTTTGTAAGGCAAAGAAGTGCTCGACACAAAGCTCGGTTACGTTCGACGACGGGGGCCATGGGGGCCGGACTGAAAGAAAGAAACCGGTCGCTGAGACATTGAGGAGGCGCCAATCCAACTGGAAAAGTGATGCGTCTGTTCAAAGCGCCGCGTGAGGATCCTGGTTCTGAGCAAGAAAAAAGAGGGAGTCAAAAATCAAAAAACGGAACAACAAATGACAGTCCAAACAAAAAAGAACTTTCTTGAATAGCCCTAGTGGGGGGGGAAAACGCTGGTGGTTGGGAGAAAGGGCAAATCTTTGTTGAAAGCGGCACTATTGCGAAGGGGTGAACGCCGCACTAGTCAGTTGAGGTGGCATCGCCGTAAAAATGCATCTGGAAAAGCGAACAATACCGCCCAAAAGCAACCTGTTCGACAGTGAATTCGGAGAGGGGGTGAATGGCCCGGTGGCGTGAGAGGGAAGAAGGAAAGAGTGTCGCGAACATTGTCTACGGAAGAAAAAGGCCACATCTCTCTCAACAAAGAGAGATTTTGCCAATTTTTTTCACATTGGAAGGCAACTGTCTCTACAGAAAAAGATACATCTGGAAGGGCATTCAAGCAAAAAAAAAGTTCACTTTCTCCCGGGGGGGAGTGCCAATCTTTTGGGGAAAAGGAGCGACAAAAGGGAAGGCGACGCGATGCCCCATGGGGGGAACCTTAGACTATTGGGGATTCACAAAACAGGTATTGTAAGAGGGGGGGAGGAAGACAATAGTGTCCGGTGCCAAGAAGAGAAAAAAACGAGCCTCCCCAACCAACAAATAGAGTATATTCCATAAAGCGTATTGGGGGGGTTGGGCTGAAGGGGGGAAGGCATTGGGGTGGGGTGGGTTGTGACTGCAATCCCATTCTGAGAGCCATCCTCACGATGGATTTTAAAAAGGAAATTGTGGGGATGGACTCGGGGGGACGGAGGGGGGGAAGAGAGTAAATCACTGTCTCAGAGAGAAAACAGGTTTCAGTCCGGCCAAATAGGGAGTCGATTAAGAACCGGGAGAATTCAGAATGGGGGGGAACCTTCCTCAATAAATCAAGGGGGGGAGAGGATCCGCCAATCACCTTGTTCCTAGGGGGGGGAAAAAAGTAAGGGACTGGCAAAAGCGTCGGGGGGGGGGCAGGGCCCGCAAACGGGGGGCATCCCCCCCACTGTGAAAGAGAACAAAAGATTTTTAAGATCATAAAGGGAGTTCCATGGAAAACGGTCGAATAGACTAGGGGAAGAGGGATTAAGGGGGGGGGAGAAGGGTGGGGTTATCCATTCGCTCAGAAGACTAAAAACAGTTTCTTATGTTTGGGCATTGGGGAAAGGGGAAAGTGTTGCGCTTGGGGGGGTAGCCAAAATTAGCAAATCGACACCGTCGCGGGGCCTAAGAAAGAGAAAGCCTCTTTGAAACCTCCCCGAAAGGGAAAAAACCGCTTCGATCCGGAGAGTCTGAGACTCCCGCAGTAAGGAGGAGGGGAGCACGACGGCGTTGGACCGAAAGGGAGCTTTCCAAAGATTCGCGGTTTCGATATTGACGAAAAAAGATATGTGCGAAGAACAAGGGAGCATGGTCCGCAGGGAAAAAGCTCGGACTCCACTTCCCCATACGCTTTCAAGAAGGGGGAAAAGGAGGTGCCGCAAAGAGAAGGGGCGACATAGCGGAGGGCGTCAATAGGGGTGTATCTCAACTAGTCCTTCTAACGTCGGAAAAAGGGAAGAAGAAATGTGGGTAAAGGATGCTTTAATCGGGGGGGAAGAGACCACCGAATGAATCTCTAAATCTCGCGGGGGGTATATAATCGGGCTCCGGGGGAAAGGGGAACACTTTGGCTGGGTAAAAAAGAAACCCCCAATAGCATAAGATACTCAGACGATGCGAGGAAAGAGGGACTGAACTTAAAAGACGCTACAAATGCCAAGATGAGAACCAAAAGGAAAAAGACAAAGGCGGGTAAAGAGGAAGAAGAAAATCCGCTACTGACTCTATCCAGGGAAGAGAGAGGATACGTAAAAAATTCGTATTACATGAACTATTAAGATTTCTATGGTGAAAAAAAAAGAGGGTTCTTTCCCTTGGTGGGTCCTTGTGAAGGAATACGCTGGTCCAAAGACGGAAAAACACCGGACGAGCGATTCACGAAAAAAGGGGGAAGGACAATGCGCTACCAGGAAGAAGATTTCCCTGATGCAGGGCCTACGGAAAGTTACCGTATTTTGTGGGAAAAAATTGGGGAGGATCTTGGGAACAGAAGCCAACCAGCCGGAACAAGTAGAGGTACGGATAAAAAAAAAAAGGTCCTGACGAAAACAAAACCATTAAAACGGGGCGGGGGGGGGGGGGGGGGGATTTAACTGAGGGGGGAAGCTCATTTGCCTAAAAGAATGAGAACTCCTCTCAAGAAAACGCTGCAGAAAGGAAAAAACTGCAAAAGAGCGCTATGGCGTTGCCCGCGGGAGAGCGGACCTCTTATACAAGGAGGCTCGTCCTCGTCCTAGAGGCAGAAGAAAGCTGTTCCTAGGGGAAAAAAACTACTCAAACTAAAAAAAGAAAAAATTTCCTCAAGGGGGAGACTCTCTATTTTTCTTGAATAGGGAAAGGCCAGCCCACGCTGTTCGGGGAAGGGCACCGGCACTTGGTCGAGGGAAGGGATGGAATTCTAATATTCTAACGGGTGCTATTTAACTGAAACAATAAAAAAGGGGGACAATTGCGGTTTTGGGAAGGAAAAGAGAGGGGGAAAGGAACCGCCAACCTGAAAATCCCGGAAACGCTAGGATAACTTTTTTAGGTTACGTAAGAAAGGGAGAAGGGACATGGGGAAAGAAAAGAAAGGGGGGAGGAAAGACTTGACTACACTGAAAAAAGGGGGGTCACTTGCTCTCTGGCCGAGTGAACAACAGAAAAGAGGGCCTAGGCCGAGGAGAGGAGAAAGCCATGTATGACCACTAGAACGCCGTGTTCTTGGGGAGGGGATGGGGGGAAGAAAAAGATGCGCGAGTGGGAAAAGAAAATTTTAATTGGGAAAAGAAGCAACAACATATCTCTCAAAAAAAGGGGAAAGAGTATATATCTTTGGGGGGGGAAAGTGCCACACCAGAAAAAAGGGAAAATTATCGGGAAAAAAAAAAAAAGATGGTGTCGGTGCCCATCTCGAGATGCAGAGAAACAGGGGAGTGGTCATAAAGGGGGGAGGGACGTGCCGTAAAGGAAAAAAAAAGAATATGCCCAGCTTTAAAAAGGGGGTTTGACGGACGCCAAGGGAGGAGGGGAAACATGGGCAGGGGGGGGTGTAGTCAGTCGGGGCTCCAGGCACAGATTTGATCTCCAGTTACACAACCGGAGGGAAAGAGCGTTTCCGATAGAAGGGGGGGGGGATGGGACAGTTCCGCCGTAGAGGAAGTGTCCCTGACACCCAGGGGGTTGTTTTCCTTTAAATTCTAACAGAAAAAGTAAATTACAGAAAAAGAAAGGGGGGAAAAGCGACCAAGCAGGGGAGAACATCCGCAGAAAAAGGGGCGTGCCTGAGCGCCGAAGGAGAGAAAATTCCCAGAAAAATAAGAGAATAGGACATAAACTGGCAAAGGTTAAGTCTGTGTTCTAGGGGGAGTATTTCTCTGCAAGGGGGAATTATTACTGATCATCGTTTCGATTCATGCGAGAGGGGGATCCGCGTGAAAAAATGAAAAAAAGCTTCTTCCCACGGGGATAGCTCGACTGGCGACAGGAAGGGGGGGTATCGAAAGGGGATATTGAATTCAAGAGGAAAAAGGTTCAACGCTATGCATCCGCGAAGCAAAACTATTGGCAAACGCCGGATAAAAGGAATGGTTTGAAACGCAGATCGTAGTAGGTCGTTGGGAGGAGCGCTCTACGGAGGTGGTACGAAAGGGTGTGTCTGAACGCACTACCAACACGGGTTTCAAAAAGGGGAAATAAGGAAACCCTAGGCAGGTTGAGGCAAAAATAGGGAAATCTAAAGGGGGGAGCAGTGATGGAACTCGGCCCGTGAAAGAGACGCCCGGACTTACCCGGTGCTGGGGGCCCGAAGGGGAGGTTGGAAAAGGACCCTTTCCACGGACCCGAAAAGGGACTTTTCCCCCATATCGTAAAAAAAAAAGAACTAGACTCGCTCGGGCATCCTAACCATTGCCGGTGGGGGGAAGTCTCAGCAAAAGTCACTGTCTGAACGAGCGAGGATTGGGGACATTAAAAGATGGAGAAGGATTTGGAAAGGGGTCAAAGTGTACTAAAGGGGCAGTTTGTGACAAGGCACGGTGGGTCTTCGTGGGGGAGGGAGAAAAAGGCCGTGGTTGCAACAGCGTTCTTCTTCTTCTGACGAGGCATGTTTTCTCAAAACCTCCCAGGACACAGAGTCCTACCCAGGAAACGGAACGACGAATACTGGAAAGAGCTTCAGAAACAAGGAATTAGAAAAAAGCGACAAGGAGAAAACGAACTTCTACTCCTCAGGGGTGGGGAAAGGAGACTCAGAGCGGGGGGGAAGAAAGGAAACAGGCCTCTCGATGTGAACCGAAAAAGGGGGAAGAGGTTCCGATTGGAAAGCGGACACCCTTAAAAAACGCGAGAAGGAAGAGATAAGTGACGTGGAGGAAAAGCGAGGGCCGCAATGACATGAGGGAAACTCCGGGTCTTCGTTTCTCGAAGAAATTGAAAAGAACACGAAATCGGGAAGAGGAAAGAGGAAGAAGGACGTGACCTCAGCACGGAAGAAAAAGAAGGCTCGACGAATGGGAAAAAGGTCGAAGCGGGCAACATGATGGGGGGGAGAAAAAGAGGCGTGAAGAGAAGTAGCTATTAGGAAAAAAGAGGGGGTTTGCAAGGGGAGGAAGCCTAACCACACCTCTGGAAAAGAAGAATGGCCAGTAACCGAAAAAAAACAATCTCCCCAGGCTGGGGTTACTCATGTTATCAGAACGAAGTGGATACCACCAACAAAGAAAATCTAACGAGGGAAGATCCGTTAGGCGCACCTTTTTCCAGTCCGACTTGGTGGGAGGAATCGGGAAAAAAAAGGAAGGGTGTCCAGGGGGGGAAAAGAAACAGGTTGGGGGGAAAAAACCCGTTTTCGGCCGCAAGAAGGGGGGAAAGAAAAAGGGCGCGTATGAGTGCCCCGAAAAGGGTAAAGAGGGGTCCGTGGGCGATACAAGAAACGAGGGATGCAGAAGGTTCTCAAAGAAAAATGGGAATCCGGTGAAGGAAGTTTCAACGCATCGGGGAAAGCCGTGGGGCTGCACCGGGGGAACTCGATCTCCATCCAAATGGAGAAGAAAAAAGAAAAAGGGAAGGCCGCGGGAAAGGAGGAGGGGGTCCTGGTTCTGAGGAAAAGGAAAAAAATCAACACCGGAAAGCCAACAATAATGAAGCAATGCAAAGAAGGAAGAAGGGCGTTTGAAGAGGGGGGGTTGGGGAGGCTGCGGGGGGGGAGAGGGAGATACTAACAGTTGGAAAGGGAAATACCGGTGTGAAGGTATGTAGAAAGAAAGGGGGAAGTTAACAAAAGGGATAGCCGTCTCGGAGGAGGGGGTGTCGCGAACAAAAAGAACTTTTGCAAGATACAAGTGCCATAAGGAAAGAGGAGAGGGTCTAGGGGGGGGAGGGGGGGGAAGGGATGGCGTCGCTGAAAGGAGAGGGGTCGAGAACATTGCTACGGTCATAAGAAGAAATACAATGCCACATCTCACCAAAGGGAAGAAAGAGATGGGGGCATTTTGAGGAAGGGGGGGGACCTCTTTAAGGGATAAAAAGAGACCAGAATATTCTCTCTCAGCAATGAAATCACATCCGTTCCATTACCATAAAAAAGATTCAAGGGAACCCGGAAAATTGTATTTGTCAGGGAGGGGTATTGTTTCGTAAAGACCAGAGACGGCTATGCACATGGGGGCGAAAAAGGAAAAAGAATAGGGGGAGTCTTTAAAAGGAAAAAGGTATTGGCTCTTATTCGAAAGAAAAAGGGTCCACTTTTTATAACAAGGGAAAAAAGAGCCTCCCAACCAACAAAGTGGGAGACGACTAGGAGCTATTCCAGAAGGAAAAACGGGGTAGGGACAGTCTTGGTTTGGCGGGGGAAAGGCATTGGGGGGTTTTTTTGACGCAAAAGCAAAGAGGGAAAGAAAGTTAGCCATCCGAGTGAAACGGCTCACTTGCTGGACGACGGGGCAAGCAGTGGAGGAAAGGGGAAGAAGAGAAGTGCGCCAAAAAAGGGGAGAGTCCGGCCACAATGGGACAAGTGACAAGAAAGAGTACGACTTCGCAGAGGGTTAGGGAAGAAAGAAAGAAATGTAGGGAGGACTTGACAAAAGAGGTATCACACGGACCTCAAATGGGTCGGGTGGCACTCATACAGGAGAGAGGGGAGGAATGCGGCCAGGAAAAGGAAGAACCCCAAAAAAAAATGTCGCTCCGAGACAAGCAAGGCTGTGAGGAAGAAGAGTTCCAGAGAAGGAAAGGGGGGGAAGCGAGCCATACCAGCTAACCGAGAAGAGGAAGTTTGATCCGTGAGGGGGAAAACCGCTGCCTTCGACATCTAAAAAAGCCTGGGGAAAATTCAGGGGGGGTACCGGCGGAGAAAGGGGGGGGCAGATGGTTGGGGGAGGGTGACAATCAACTCTCACCAGCTGCCTAATATCGAGAAGCTTTTAAAAACGAACCAACCGGGGGGGGAGGACGGCCCCCATCAATCAGTGAAGGCGGACTTCCCGCAAATAAAACTGAGGAAAAGGAAGTTCTGAGGAGAAATGGGTGAACTCGCGTGCTGCTTAAAACGGGGTTTCGCTTTTTCCGAAAAAGAGGAAACTAAATAATATGAGAAGGGAAGAAGTGGGAAGTGGCTGCAAGCGGAGGAAGAGAAAAAAGTCCCGTACGAGAAGGAAAATACAGCTCTTTTTTAATGCGGAAAAAGGCAATCTAACATAGGATCAGAGGGGAGAAGAAAGCCCGGGGGAACGGTGGGGCGAGGGGACAATGACGGAGAAGGAAGAACCCTTGTAGAATTAGGAAGGATTTAAATTAAGGAGGGGGGGGGGAACGGCATCGCCACCGAAGTCTCGAAACCCCGACACGGCGTTTTAATCTCCCGGCAAGAGGGAGAAACAGTGGTCTGGGGGGAAAAGCGAGACCGAATCAGAGAAGAAGGTTCATAAAACTTCTCGTAACGAGCAACTCTTAAACAGGGAGGAATATTTATTACTGAGAAGAACGGACCAACCTGACAAGAAGAGAAAGGAAGGAAAGTCAAAGAAAGAAAAATTCTCTTCCTACCAGTGGCGTCTCCAAATTCTGAGGGGAAGGGGAGAGAGCAGGGATCTTGTCGCCAAGGGTGGGGGGGAATTCCTCCCCAGCTTACTTGTTAGACGGGAACACAGCGGAATACCGTTGCCAAAAGGGGGAAAGGGGCTCACCACGAAGGGAAGGAAATGTCACGGAATAAAGAGTGACTGAAAAAATAAAGTAAAACCACTAAAGGCATGAGGAAAATTTCTCGCAGAAGGAAGGGGGGGGGGGAAGTAGTTTTGGGGGAAAAAAGGGGTTGGTAGCAAGGCATCGCAGAAGCCCAGACGAAAGAGAAGAGGGAAAAGACCTTGGGAAAAAAAGATGGAATTTCAGGCAAAAAGAAAAGAGGGTGCGGTGTTGGGCAAATATGGGAACGACGGGAGTGTCTATGGCGCAAAAAAGAGAGAGGGAAATGCCTGGCGAGGGGAAGGGGGGAAAAACTCAGCAGAAACTCCCCACGTCAAAGGCGAACTGGGAACTGCGCATCGCTGGAAGGCGTTGCCGCAGCGGAGGAGAAAAAAATCGGATACTCCTCGCCTGAACAAAAGGGAAAGCCTAGATCGTCAAAAGGCTGGCCTAGGAAAGGACAAGAAGTGCCCTAAAACTTGACGAGGGGGGGAGGGGTCATCTCTAGTTGGAGAAGGGGGAGGGCTAATAAAACCGACCCACTATCTGTCTAAAGAAAGTATCAGTTGCTTGGTCAGGGGGGAAAAGCGGCGTCAAGCTAACGGGGGGCGAAAAGGGGAGGATATTAAAACGGAAAAAGAGAACCAATGGTGTCATTTTCCAATGAGAGTTGAGGAGGAAACTTGTAAACCTCCAACATTCTCAAAAGAAGGGTCATTGGCAATCGCTCGGTTTGGGGGAGAGAAAATCGTTGCGGGGAAGGAAAAAGGGAGCATACTGCAAGTGCAAAAAACTACGGTGAAACGAAGAAGCAAAAGGTGGCCGACGTTCAAAAAAAAAAGGACGAAAGCTGGCCTAGAAAAAGAACCAGATACAAGGTGTGACAGGGTTCTTGAGCAGAGCGGAGGAAAGGGAACCGGGGCACCGCACCAGAGGAGATTGACCACCCCGGGGGAAATGGGGGCATACAGGCAAACAAAAGAGAGAGCAACAACCCAACGGAAGGAGGGAAAAAGAGATCTTTTGGAGAGGGAGGGAAAACCATTAAAAGGGGCACTCTCGCATCGTGTTCCCAGAAGGAGGGAGCCGACCAAAGGAGGGGGAGGGGTCAACGTGTATCTGTTCGGGGGGGAAAAAATATACGTTTCCTATCCATCTGGAGAAGACGGTTTTTAACTCGGGGAGGGAGGGGCAGTGGAAAAGGCGTGTTTTAATGGGGGGGGCGGGCCACTCGGCTCCCTGTCACTAAGGGGGAATATCCGTGGGGAAAAACGAGATTTCCAGGGGCGCGTTTCCGAAGCCGGTAGGGGAAGCCGGAGGCGCAAAACGGCGAACCCTTCACCAGGGGGTTGCCGTTAATATCTACAGAAAAGAGGAGGGAAGAAAAGTGCCCCCGCTCGAAACCAAAAAGGGGGAGGGGGCCCATCCCAAACATCGGGGCGTGCTCCAGCTCACTATTACCAAAAACAAAAGAGGGGGGGAAGGGGGGAAGTTTTCGGGGGCAGGCGGGAGGGGGGGTGTTAGGGGGAAAAAGAATCTGCCCATCGTCAGGGGAACGATCTCGGAGATGGAATGCAAGGGAGACAGGGGAAGATATGAAGAAGAGGGGGGGAGCCGCAGGCAAATAGCGGGGAGAATGTTCCACGTTAGATACGAATTTTGTAGATCTTATGGAGAGTGAAAGCGAGGGAACATTCCCGCATAGAACTGTCGTCAAGAAGAAAAAGATTTTCCCAACACTACCCCTCTGAAGAAGGGGGGGAAAGAAGACAATCGTCAGTAAAATGGAGGGGACTAGTTTTCTCCTGGTGGCATTCGAAAGGGAACCGACCCAACAGGGGGGGTCAACCAACAAAGAGTGAGAGTTTGTTTGGTGGGGCCGATGGGGGGAACTTTCGCACTTGCAAGGATGCCTTTTTGAAAATACAGGAACTCAGGGAGGGGACTTTACGTAGAGAAGTCTTAATTTTTCGCAATGAAAGGGTCTGCCCAGAGGGGGAAAAGGGGTGGCCCCCTCCCAGGGGGGAGGGAAAGGATGGCTTAATTTCAAGGGGTGAGAAAAAAATATAACTCGCCTCGTAGTCCAGGAAAGGACGAGGGGACAGGGGGAGCTCTACGAAAGCTCTTCACTGTAGGGAAAGGGAAAAAAGGGAGGGATTTTCTGGGGGGGGGACGCACCTTCGGTTTCAGAAAGGAAAGAAAAGCTTGGAAGTGGGGGGGTTCAGCGGTGCTGGGAGGGAAGTTAAGTCTCCGTTGAAAATATCTTCTTTCTTCCTCATATTCTGAGGGGGAAAAAAACAAGCAAAAAGTTCGAAGAAGAAACAGGAGACGATGATATAAACGAAGAAGGGAGATTATTCGAGCAGGTGGCTTGCCGTACCAAGAAAAGGCCTCTACTATTGACTAATAGTATCCTAGAGGAGGGGGGAAAAAGCAAGACTTCAGATCGTTAAAGGGAGAGCTATTGGCGAAACAGCTCAGTAAGCGATGTTCATTGAAGGGGAAAAGCCTTAAAAACGCTAAACGAAGCTGCAGCGATACTCTGGAGGGCAAAGGAAAAAAAAGGGCTGACCATGAAAAAAGATCCTTTCTCAGAAAAAGAGGGGCGGCAATTATCTAAACTGAAAAGACACAGAAAAAATAACGAGAAAAAGCGGATCCTAAAACTGCTAACTCAGGAGTCTCGACATGTGAGGATGTGGCACGGGAAGAAGGGGAAACCCTTCGTGGGGGGGGGAAAAGGTTTAAAGGCTTGAAAGTGGAGGCGCTCCGGTGTGCGGAGTGCTACTGGGGGAAAGGGACCCCCCATCTGAGCAGTAAACCACTGAAAGAGACGAAAAAAGGAGTTTTTAATGGAGAAAGCGGCTAATGGATAGAGCAATACTAAAGCTGACTAAAAAAAGGGAGACTGGGAGGGCAGGGTTTTAAAGTTCCGGGGTCAAAGAGATTAATTCAGTTAGGTTTAAAAATCCTGTTGGAAGAGAGAAAAAAGGTTGGGGGAGAAGGGGACCCCGGGGAAAAAAACCGGCATGCACTACAAGGGGTCACTCCAGAATTCCGGAAAAAAAAAGAAATAGGACCTATGTGAGGGAAGGTGGGCAAAAATCCTTTTGTTATTCCGAAAAGGGGGGGGGGGGAAGGTTCTCGACAAACTAGAAAAAAGAAGCTCTGTTACTTTCCTCAGTGGGGGGGGGCCTTACGAAAGTCTCGGGGGGAGACTTCGCTGAGACATTGAGGGAAAAAGGGAAAAGAAGAACATATCCAACTGTCGCCCCGAATACGCCGGTTCAAATCTCCGCTTGAAGGATCCAGAGAAGGGGAGGCAAAAAAATAAAAAAAGAAATGCTTAACAACCCCTGAAGAAAAAGATAAGGGCTTACATATAATAACTGGGCCGCCGATCTTCTTCTGTTACGGTGGGGGGGGGGGAAGAGGGGGTACTAACAGGTTGCACGGGCAATATTGGAGGGAAAAGACCGGGAACTGTGAAGGGAGAAAAAGAAAAGTTTTGAATTACCCGGGAGCTGTATTTAAATCGATGGTCTCGTAAAAATGAAGGAGGCCCTACAAGGCAGAAAAAAGTGGAGGGGGGAACGCTTCGCTGGTCTCTGGGGGGGGTTGAAAAAAAGGGGGGGCGCTGTCTCTGATCGAAATCTGGAAAATAGGGGAGCAAGAGGTTCACCCAAACAATTGGGGAAAAGAGAGAAAAAACAACAACTTAGGAATGAGAAAAGCGGGGGGGGGCAATTGTTCTTCGGAAAGGGGTTGCTTTCCGTAAAAAAAGAAAAGTCGCTCCATAGACAGAACGGCCATCAACAAAGGAGACCATCGGAAGCGTTACGGGAAAAAAAATGAACTTTGGGGGGGGGGGGAAAAGGTGGGGGGAAAAATATTTGGGCGGGGAAAAAAGATTCACTCCAAGCGGTGGTAAAAAGGGGTCTTCAAACCGGAGGACTAGAAGTCAACCGTTCCCGAAAAAAAAGGGGGTATCCGTATTGCCATGTAAACGGTCGTAACAAATATTTTTGAACGGGGGGGAAGACCCAACCAAAGCGTGGGGAAAAGAAATTACTAAGAGGAAGACTTATTTTACTTGAAGTGGGGGGGGGGGGGTCATTTGTGTGGCCACTGGGGGGGTGAGGGGGGGGGACCTGCAATCCATTTCAGGCGAAGAAAGAGCAAGAACGAGGCGCTTTTAACAAAAAAAAGTGTCCTGTACTCGTGACTTCCAAAGGAGAAAGGTAAAGGGGGCTCCCTCTAAGGTGACACAACAAGGAAGGGGCAGTCCGTCCAAAATGCCAGGGGGAATCGATTACGTAACCGAAGAGGACGAGGGTTTTTCTACACCTCGTAAAGGGGTGCAAGGAAAGGGGGGGGAAAAAGCTCAACCCTGGGTGGAAAATCATAACCTCTACCGAAAAGGGAGGTATTTCCTTCCGAAAGGAGGGGGCTACCCTCAAAAGGAACCACCTGTCGAAAAAACATGCTTTTTAAAATAAGCCACTGATGGGAGGACGGGGACACTTGGAACAAGGGTAGAAAAATACCACTACGGAGGAGAGAACGCTTTAGTATTTTAGAAAGTTATCCATTAAGGAAAAAAGAGAAAAACCCATTCCTTGTGCGGAGTGGGGGAGGTTGGTTTCCTGGGAGGGATGCGCGTGGCCGCTGGGGGTTAGCAAGAGGAGTCAAATCGCACCCCTGGTCAGGAGAAAAAGGAAAGCTCGGGGGAAAAGGAAAAGCCCAACGAAAGGTGTCCAGAAGGAAAGGAGAACCCAGCAGCCGTTCCCATCTCAAAAAAGACTGGAAAGTTCTCAGGCGGTGAAGAGAGCGTTGACCCGAGAGGAAAAAGGTTTTTCGGGGGGAGGGGAGATAATGGCCGCCTAAACCTAAGGAAAGATACGGAAAGAGAGTTCGGCAAGCTGGAAGGACCCACGTCCCAGGAATCTTCAGCAAGAAGCGCTTTTTAGCGTGACTGAGGGGGGGGGAAAAAAAATCGAAAAGAAAAGAGAGATCTTCCAAAAGAAGGGGTTCGGTGTGAGCTCACGGGGGAAGAAAAGTTCTCAAATTAGGAAGGGGAAAGAGTAGAGAATTGGGGGGGAGCTCTGGGGGGTTTGTGTTTACGTTCATTGAAAAAACACAAGCCCTCGAGAGGAAGGAGGCGGTTCTCTCAACCGGGGTTCGGCGGAGGCCCAACCGGGGGGGGAAAAAACAGCTAGCCGAAGCAGGAAAAAAGGAAAGCATTGTTTCAGAAAACAACAGGCAACGCCGCACCGCTGAAAAAAAAGAGGGGACTCTTTACGCGCAATAACCGCTGACACTACAAGGAGAAAAAGATGCATTGCACATACCGAAAAGGAAACGGTTCTAGGTTCAGAGAGGGGGGGAGCCTGCGCAAGCAAGGGGCATTCGTATGGGACATGGGCCCCAAAGAGGGACCAGCTTTCTACGAAGTTGGGACTAGGAAAAGGGGGAAAAAGGGTCGGGGGCCACAAAAGGGATACGCTTGTCAGAAAGAAAAACGGGTTAATTTTGCGGGGCAAACACGGAGGGGGGGGAGTCACGGCATCGACGGAGAAAGCAGAAACCAAAAAGGGAAGAGATGTCCTTCCCCCTGAAGGGCCGCCTCGGGTGCCGGGGAGGAGGTTTTGGGAAGGGTTGGTAGTGCGGGGGGGAGGAACAAAGCCACCAGAAAGGAGCTTCGGATAAGCAACGAATAAGAAAGAGAGGATTTAAAGGAAAAACAAAAAGGATTCAGCGTTTCGGGGGGCAAAGGAAAAAAAAGTGATGATTGAGAGTGGCTTGGAATAGCTGACATCCGGGAAGGGGGGGAAGGAATCAGCTCTCAAAAAAGGGAAAACAAGACCGCTGCGAAAGAACGCCGAAAGGTTGGGCGTTGAAGGGAAGAGAAATGCAGCTCGTCCCAGGAGGAGCGCGGGGACTTGAAAGAGACTCCGGGGGCAATCATCCATGACCTCTTGGGAAGGAGGATGTGGAGACCTAAAAAAAAGGAAAGTTCCATAAACAACTAGGAAAAAGGGAACGAGAGTTTTCTGGACGATTAGTGGGAAGGCGCAAGAGAAAGGGAGAAACCACGGACGACCTAAATTTAGCCCAGAGCGGGGGGGGGGGAGATTTGGGCAACGGAGGATGGCCGGAGAAGAGGGGAACTCTACCTTGAAAAAAGGAAAAAACATACCCAATGGGTGCTTGGGGGGGGGGAGACTGATCGGAGGATAGACCTCCAACAGGAGAGAACGCTATTGGAGACTGTTTTAGGTTCGTGATAGGAGGGTGAGTTGAAAGGGAAAATACTGCACTTGCAAAGAAAGGGGAAAGAATTACAACCTTAAAACAACTTCCAGATCATTGCTCGGGCCCGCTGTTCAAAAAACAAAGGCAGGAAAGGGCCTAGGCGCCTTAAAGGGAGAAAAGGAAAAGGTTAAATGAGAGAAACGCGCGGTTTCGTGGGAATCTCGATTGAGCCGAAAGGGAACCAGATTTCTCTATTAACCTAAAGAAAGGGGGGGAAAACGGAAAAAGGAAACCAACATATCTCTCGAAAGTACAAGAATATATCTTTGTGTTGCTTTGCAGCAAAAAGGGAATATCGGTCATCGCTCAGGGGGAAAGGTGCCCATGGGAGCATCACGCTAGAAGAAAAGGAGGGAATCGTGGTGAAAAAAAAGGGGGGGTATCGGTTTCGGGGGAACAAAGGAAAGAGGGCCTATTCCATCGAATTCTTAAGGGGGTGAAAAAAGGCACTCAGGAGGAAGTGACAAACAGGGGGGAGTTGTAGGGAGAAGGTGCATTAACCAAAGGGAAAACGCAACTATTTGAATAGGATAACCCTACAAAAAGGGGGGGGGGGAATTGAAATCGCGGGAAGGTTTTTCTTTGTCAGGGAAGAGGAAGCACAAACCCGAAAAGGAAATGACACCCCGGGGGGGGGGTTGTTGGCCTGTAGAGAAAAGTTAGCGTTACCCAAGAGGAGAAGGGGTGAACCACCTCGACCAAAAAGGGGGGGAGAAAAGAGTAGTAAAGAAAAGACGTGGGCGGGCCGGAAAAACTCATCCCAGAAAAATGATGGACAAAAAGGGAGGGGGACTGTTCAACTGTAAGGTGATTGTTTAGGGAAAAAGGTTCATAGGAAAGAGGTACGAGCTCGGAGAAAAAAGGAAGGCTCTCGGTAGCCGAGGAAGAGGAAGAGCTGCTGCAAAACCGGAGAGGGAGAGCTACTGGGGGAGGGGTCCACTTTCTGGAACGTTAAAAGGGAAGATATTGAAGTGAAAAAAAAGGAGTTCACGCGACTCAATGAAAGGAAAAGGTCGTCAATCATAAAATCAAAAGGAAAAACACGAGGCCCCAAAAAGAAAAAAAAACCCAAAAAACAACGCCCAAAAATAAGGAAAAACCGCCCGCGAGGGTCCTGAAAAATCCATAACGTCACAAGGGAAAAGATCCTAATACGAGAGGGGGGGGGATTCTGAAGGGAAAACCACACACGGTTGAGAGCGTGAATACTTAAGCAACATAGGGGGGGGAAGAGGGGGAAATCTCTTAAGGAAAGGGGAATTGTCATTCCACTCTATTAAGAGGAAGCTTACAAGGGTTTGAAAAGGTAGGTTCTTCCAAGCGTAGGAAAGTTCCACAGTCCGAGAAGAGGGAAGTTCAAATTCCGTAGAAGAAGGGGAGAAAAAAGCGAGCTGAGTAGCCCAAGGGAAAATCCTTCGCCTTGTCGAGAAGGCACTGGAAGGAACGAGTTAGAGTTAGGGGGAGTTCCGGGCGCCCCGTCTGAAAATTCTCTTAATAATGGGATTGTTTGAAAGCTTTTCGGGGGTGAAATTTCATTGAAGGGGGAAGAATGACAGAGTTCAAAGGAAGTCGGCTCTCGGGTGCTCACCCATCATAAATCCTCAGCAGGGGAAAACTCCGAAGAAGAGGAATTTCTGAGGGAAGGTTTCGGAAAAAAACGCCTTCACTCAGCCGAAGGCGGGACCTCCTTCTTAAAATACAAGGTGCGCGAAGGAGAAGCGCATGATCGGTTTAGCTCAAAAGGGGGGGGACTCTCGAGACGCGATGTTACATGGAAGGCGGACGTCACTAACTTTAAAGGCTACGCAGCTAGGGGAAGGTCCTAGATGGCATCAAGGAAAGGGGAAAAATGATCCTCTCGAGGATTTCTCAGGCTGAGAGGAAAAGAAAGAAAGAATCGGAGAGACGCGAGGTAAAAAGGGAGACCTAAGAAGGGGGGGGGGGGGGGGGGGGGGGGGAAGCTAACTCACTTGGCTCGGAGTCAGAATGGAAAGGAGGGGGGGACTTAAAAAAACGGGAAAAATTCGTTGGGGGGAGGGGGGGAAAAGAGTCTTTAAGAAAAAAAAAGGCCGCGCGACGTGGGGAATAATTGAACATGGCTCCCCCCCAGAGGAAAAAAGGAAAATGAAACCAACTTCACTGAAACTAAAAGGTGGGGGGGAAGAAATCCAAGAAATTGATAAAAAAGAAAAACGGGAGCAACTCCTCCATCTTAGGGAATCCTTTCTGTTTAGAGAAGAGGAACTTTTTCAAAATGGGAAGTCTCTGGAATAAAAGAGATTTAAAGCCTGGGGGTAGAAGGCGCGAAAGGGGGGGAAGAGGGGAGGAAACCAGGGGGGAGGACCGGCAACCGCCGAGTGCACACATAACGGAAAAGGGCATCTTTTATGTACGGTGGGCGTAAAAAAAGTGGGTAGGCATACAGGAAAGGGAGGGGGGGGGAAAAAAGAGACAAACTCTCTCGGAAAGGAGGAATGGACTCTACGTTGCCGAGGGGAAAGGAAGGGATTCGTTGGGCGGCCCTAAACAGGGGATTAAGAGAGATCCATCCCCCAACAAGGGGAGAACCGGAAGGAAGAGGGTCAAATCTTCCTGTGAGGATGAGGGATGAGAAAATGGATTTCCTTCAAAAAAAAAAATAAAAACCATTCTGAACAACAAAAGAGAAAAGCGACAATAATAAACTTATTTAAATACCTCCAGATTGGGGAGGGGGGGTTATTCTCCTGAGGTGGGGACAAAGGAACTCTTGGGGAAGAAGGGAACGTTTAACTCCTCATCGGAAGAAACATTTTCATCTCTTCTGAGAAAAGAAAAAAAAGGGGGTCAAATCCAATTCCCAAAAGGGAGAAAAAGAGGAGATGGGTATAGGGTTTTACTTTCGCGGAGAGGAAAGAGGGAGAGGGAAAGTCTTTTCAGGAACAGTTTCTACGGAAGAGGAAGACAC
>Ga0179593_1611102_pt1 | contig 16987 bp, 26 predicted proteins | sample CZODoug2_1_08_16_FD_185931 | JGI IMG/M metagenome (GOLD analysis project Ga0179593, IMG submission 185931) | Vadose zone soil fungal communities from Angelo Coast Range Reserve, California, USA - CZODoug2_1_08_16fungal (PacBio error correction) | ecosystem: Environmental > Terrestrial > Soil >...
GTGGGGCGGCTCTCAAGGGCCCAAGAAACGCTAAAAAAAAAACCCCTTATGGCGAGTAAAAAAAACCGGATCGAACGCTAAAAAAAGGGCAGTTACGACGGAGGGGACTTCGGTTCAAAAAAGTCTACAAGCTGAAAGAGGTTCGCGCGAGAAAAGAGGAACGCGGAGGTACTGGGGAGATTGGCAACATTGTCACCAACAATTCTTAGAATACAGGAGAAGACGCGGCGCATTTGGGGGCAAGGTTTGGACAATGTGGGGGGAGGGGGGTGGGGCCTTTAACTATTGAATACCAACAAAAAACTAAACAGCCGGAATCTGGAGAAAGGGGAGAAACAATCTAAAACAATCGGAAAAAGAGGAGGAGACAGCTTGGCAAAAAATGGTCATCTACAGCGCGCCGGCAAGAAAAGCGGGTTGCAGGAGGTTAGCAAGGTTGCGGTTTGACGGGAAAAGAAAAACGAGGGGTGACAGGAACGCGTTCGAGTGAGGGGTTCTGCTACGATCAGAAACAAGAAGGGTTTTTGGAGAAGAAAAAAAAAAAAAAGGGGGGCCAAAAAAAAAAAAAAAGTGAGAAAAAAAAGAATAAAAAACAAAAAACCCCAGCAGACAAGCACAAAAAACCGAGGCCGAGCAAACATCGCAGGCATCGGCCCGAACTCTTTTTGTCTCCCCGCTGGTATTGTCGAAAGGAGACCACCGAAAGGAAAGAAAAAAAAAAATTGGACCAGGGGGCAAGGGTGTCGGGATTCCCGCTGCGAACGGACAGCATCGTGGGCAAAAGGCTTGTCTGTTGAAAAGACAAGTGAGACATCAAAAAGAAGCGCCACGGAGATACAAGGGTCTTCGAGTGTTTGTAGGCAGACCTATCAGGGGACGGAGGCGATTTAGACAAGAGAGGGGATGTTCGGAGGGGGTTGCCTTCTAAGGGGTCGGGCTTCTTCAACATCACGAAAAATTTGTTGCCAAATCTCAGCGGGGGAGGAGCTGTTATTCTTCACTGGCTGAGTGGGGGGAAACTAAAGGTGAAAACAGCCCGGAAATAATTCAAATTGGTGGCGAGAGTGAAGAAAAAATCAAAAAATTCAGCGCCATCCTCACTCAACAAGGGGGGGATTAGGGGGGGGGGGAGAAGAGAAAAAAGTGAAAAGTTCGCGGGAAAACGTCACCCTCTCCCACAACCTCGGGCAAAAGAAGTGGATTCCAGTAAATGGAGGGGGGATCAGGTAAGGACCATAACCCGCGCCAGATATTAAACACTGTGCTGAAAGGCCCGAAACATGCAAAAGAAAAGCATCAGACCCGCCCGCCTCAGGAACGAACTTAAGGAGTCTGAGAAAAAGTCGTAAAAGGTGTATATTTCCAGTTTGGAGGGGTTAAGTGGGGTGAAAAAGGGGGGATGGTTCAGAACTATGCTTGCCAGGACGTAATTCTCGAAAAAGGCAGCGCGTTCAAGACGCAAGTGAGCATCTCAGGTGTCCAAACGTGTAAAAGCCAAATTTTCGAGGACAGGGGGGGCCTAGTGAGCATTCTAGGGGCGGGAAGTCTTGGAAATCGAGTGGGGGGGCGGCCAGGGGGCTAAAAATTTGGGGGGGGGGGGCGGCGAGGTGGGATAGAGGGGCCGGAAAGAAACAAATCAAACAAATCCTTCTCAAGGGACACACACCTAGTTTTCGGGTTGTTCCCGCAACCGAAAGGGGGTAGTACGAATCCGTAACGAGTCAGGATGATTTGCCCGCACGAGACTGAAAACACTTCGATGGTGCCACCCAGGAGGAAAAGTGAAGCATTTGATGTTGGCAGAGGTGCGGGGTCGCCGATTGGCCGCAGATAGATTCCGCAGGAACAAACCAGCGGCGGGGGAGACAGAAGAAGGAAATTCAAAATCAGAAAATTGTCAGGGGGAAAACGGAAAATTCACACTTTGGACACGTAAGTCTAAGATTGAACTCAAATAATGCAAAATAAGAGTCAAAGACGAGCAGTGTCCTGGGTAGGTCTGAGAACCAAAAAAGTGGGTGCAGCATGGTCGCGGTGCGGTGAAGAGGACTCCGCACGTAAATGGACCGTTCTGATGCCGGGGAGACAGAACATAAGGGGGGAGGGAGTGGGGGGTGCTGCTGGTAGATCAGCGCGCCAGCGCGGAGCTTAGCAGGGTCCATCAATGAAGTCGAGCATTCAGCACGGCGCAGGACTAAAAAAAGTACAACGGATAGGCACCGGAAGGCGTAATGTGCACGGAATATGCCCACCAGCGAGGGGGGTGAAGCGGAAAAAGCCGCGACGTCCTCGTGAGGTGAAGCATGTTAAACCAAAACTCAGTGACGCATCGAGAGAGAGGGAATACAAAAGGGAAAAAGACGGAAGTTTAAAGAAACAGCGTACCGCGCGGGACAGGGGGTCAGGCAGGAAAAGCAACACTGCTTCTTTAAGGTTCAGAAAGAGAGTAAAGGTTGGTCAGAAAGAGTCACAACGCAGATGAAGGAGATCAGGCGCTAGGTTCGGGAGGGTCGAAGACCGGTGAAAAGGTCAAAGTTAAAAAAAAATTCAAAACAGGAAACCATCTATCGATGCGTTTCGGTCGTCCGTGGTGGGCGGTGTTCGCCAGGAAGGAGGTTTTGAGAAACAGAGTGACAAAGCGAGGAAGAGAGCAAGGCTGGACATGCGGGGCGCAGGAGGCAGACACCGCTGAATGCTGAGAACCAAAGAACCGGGGGAAGGAAAAGAAACTGGTACACAGGACAGACGCTCGTGAAAACGGAGTGAGCTGGCAGAAACTAAAAAAATTTCCAATAATAGGAGACGGCAACTGAGGGTAGAGAAAGAAGTCTTCAAAAAACACGTTGCCCGAAGTGAGGGTCGGGTCCAATCGACGAGTCAACAAAAGATGGAAGAAAAAATAGTCAACCTCGCGCGGCCGAACAGGCAAACAAAAGGGGATTTCGGAATCAAAGGGTTTGGGGAAAGGAAGTAAGGAGGCAAGGAAAGAGGTGACTGCTGCAAAATGCATTCACTGGGCCGGGACGGCAGATTGCGCGGGAAGGGGGGTTGGGTTCAAAAAACACCGTCAGGTGGGAAAAAAAAGCGGGGGCCTGGCCGAGGTTGCCACCAGCCGGGACCTCATGGCGCAAAAACGCGAAGTTTCAGGGGTCACGTTCTCGACGTTCGAAAGGTCAGGGCGCAGCGCCTCCAAAGAGGGAGGAGAGGAATCGGACGCCAGCAAAATTGTTAGTTTTCTGCAGGGGGTAGATGACCCTGCCGAAACGACGGACAGCAAAACAAAAAACGAGGAGGAAAAAAAGGGGGGAAGAGAAGATGGGGGGTCGGATGGGGCAGGGGAACAGAAACAAAGTAAAACTAAAACCGGTCGGTTATGCCGGGCGCGAAGTGGAGAGCCAACGCAGAAACGTAGGGCGCTACCTAAGAAACCTAAACTCGTAAGGAGGGATCAATGGAAACTCTTCCCCACCAAAGAACTGGGAAACGACAGGGTTGAAAAAGAAAAAATCTCTGGGTGGGGAAATCAATCTCCAAGCTGTGCCCGGTAAGTACGAGCTTGGATGGGCAGGAAACAGGTGGCATTAAAAAAATCACAAATGATATTGGGCGAATCACATCTGGAAAAGCTAACGCAGGTGGGCCCCGATCCGTAAAAACGGGGCAAAAACCCTTCGAAAGAATCTTAGCGGTGACTTCACCAAGATGGAAGGCAACAGAAAGGGCGCTTTCCTATCAGGGGAAGGGCCGCCAGCTCAAGTAGAGCTAAGGTCTCGTACGTCGAAAAAGGTTCTGGGCCGGGAAGGACGGGATTGGGATCGGACCGTGAGCGCGGTGCAGAAATCAAAAACATGTAAAAAAGCGTGCAACTTCCGTTAGAAGTGGGGGCGGCAGGAAAGGGCCCTGGCTCGCAGAAACATGAACCTACAAAATCGGGAATCGCTGGCTCAAGGAAAAGGGGGTACATCCTCGGCCGAAGCTAGAGTAGCGCCACTCTACTATTTCACAATTTAGTCGCGCATCAACCGTCAGGGGAGCTAAGGAGGAAGGAAGCCGCCGAGGGGAGGAGAGGAGAAGGGACCGCGGAAAAGAATCGAACGAAGAGCCGGTGTCCTAGGGATAAAGTGGTCTTGTTGGAAAACCGCCTGGTAAAAAGTCGCTGCCAACAATCCGCGGTAAGAGGCCGCTAGGAACTACTGGCGCCTGAAAGAAACGGGGGGGGTGACTACTGGATCAGACCGCAGGGGTAAAAGGAGAGGGTTAAAAATCCTTTTGATGGCAGGCTCGAATCCGCACGCGGTTGGTGGGGGTCCCGACCGAGAGCGTTTGGAAGCTAAAAAAAGAACTCCAATACCCTCCACAAAACCTGTGGCGTCTCACGGGGGTGTTAAAACCGCAGGGGAATAAGGTCAGGTTAGTGAGGGAGGGGGGAAAGCGGGCTAAGAACCGCGAACAAGGAAAGGAAACAGGTGTCGCAATCGAAATGGAAGGCAAGCGGGGAGTGGACTCGCTGCATTGGAGGAATTAACCCAATTGGAAATGAAGGTGAAAAAGAAGGGTTTCATACGGTGTTTGAAACAAACGTTGTTTTCCTTGACCAAGCGCTGGTGGAAAAAAAAAGAGGTGTTCCGACGCAGAGCTGAAAAACGGGACAAAAAAAAGGCATTCAGAACTTGAAAAAAAACAAGAAGTGATTCAAAAGAGCGCGCGAAAGCACAGATTGGAAAGAAAGAGAAAAGGGGTAGTCCCCGGTTGTTGAGCGGCAAAAGAAAAAACTAAGGTAAGACTTCAAGGCACTGGGTTGAGTGGGAGAGAAAAGCCATGTGCAAAAACCGTAGGGGGGGAAGCACATGCGCACCCTCCAAACCGAATACCAAATACTATTTGCGACAAGGGGGGGGTAGGGCGAAAGGCCGAAAAAAAGGTCTCCATGACGTTCAAGAGGGGTGGGGGGGCTCAGATTGCTTGGGAAGAGGCAATCGGACGAATAGAAGGAAATCGTGCAAAAAAAAAAAAAGGAGAATTACGTCCAAGACATCTGACCACCATGAAAAAGCCAGAAAAGAAGGCATCTAAAAAAGGGGAGGGACCTGGAGAGAACCTAGCAGGAAATGGGATGCTAATTCGCACGACGGCTTTAAAGGCAAAATGTTTTGCCGGGGGGGAAAGGAACACCTTTTTTGCAAAGGAATTGGTTTCCAATAGCAAAGGCTCTCGGATGGAACAGGGGGGCTGAAAGGGGGGAAAGGAGGGGAAAAAATCTGGGTACCTATTTTTAGGGGGGGGCGGAGATGGGGGGAAAACGCCATGAAAAGAGGCGATAGAAACTGGGGGAAGAGGTGAAAAGAGAAGATGGAGGAAAAACACAGACAAAAAAAAAAAAAAAAAAAAAAAAACCAAAAAAAAAGTCGCTTGTGAAAAAGCTGCACCCATCTCCCCACCACTATGGTATGACCCATCCTTTAATTAAAAGAGCCAGAAAAAGGGACAGTGAAAAAAAAAAAAAGACCCCCACGCCAGGAAACGATGAGTGGCAAACAAAGTCAACTAGTGCGAGCCCCCACACAAGCCCATGAGAAGGGGAAAAAAGGCATAGGACCAGTGGGAGGATAGGACCTGTTCCGTTCATGAAGGGGAGGACGACCGTGAACCGAAAAAAAAAGAAAAGAGACGCGTCTGGGCGGGTCTTTTGGGGGGATGGGAAACACACGGTGGGAAGACGTATTCCAACGCCGTGGGGATGGACCTATGCGACGCAAGGAGGGTGCATACAAGGCACGTCGCAAACGAAAAAAACCTTCCGCTAAAAATTTCTCAGGCGTAGGAGGCAGAGATAACAAAGGGGAGGGAGGGGAAGCGGGGTGAAGCCGGGGGGGTTGGGTGCGAATTGGGGGGCCGGGATCGGGGGGGGTATCTGGGGAGGTATAAGGGATCGTAGAAGAAACAGTAAAAAGGAACGGGCTCTGGTCATTTAAGAAAAAGCACGGAGGGGGGGGTTTTGGAGGGGGAAAAGAACCGTGAGACATGGGGAAGCCCGCAACGCGAAGGGAGAACAGACGGCGCGGCGAATGTAGTGAAAGTTAAAGAACAAATCAAAGGTTTATGAATAGTGTCAACCGGTTGGAAAAAGGGACAAAAAAATGACGGCACAGGGTCATCAAAAGAAGAAGGAAAAGGGTCCCCCCCAGGAGGGGGAAAAGAAACAGAGGGAAGGCACAAAGCTCACACAAAGGGAGAGAAAAATGGGGCAACCGGCGTATTCACAGGAATATGGTGGAAGAACGAGAGAATAAATTTGCAGCGGAAAAGAAAGCGAAATGGGAAGTGCTTAGAGAGGAAAAAAGAGGTGGACAAATTTTGTCAAGGGGAAAACTACGTGTGGAGTACCCGCCGTCAAAAGGGGGGAACCATGGAGGCAGGGGGCACGGTTACGAAGAATCAAAAAGGGGGTCGCAATTGGGAGAGCTGCCGATTCAAAAGGAAGTCAAAGGTCGGGCCAAGGAAAAATAAAAACGACGATTCGAACGGCAGGACGTTCAAAAGGGAATCACAAAGGTACGTCGTGATGGGGGGGGGAGGCCCGTAACCCAAGTCTGAAGGGGTCGCAGGGAGAAGCGTACGCCCGCGGCCGAAGAACATGGGGCGGAGAGCAAGCGAGGGTTTCATAAGACAGAAAAATTATGAAAGGGGGATCAGTAAGTTCTGAGAAAATGTTCAGCAGGTGCGCGCCCGAGGGGGCCGCGGGACTTGGAACTGTACATGGCGTATTCCACCGCGTTGAGAAGAAAAAAAAAGATCAAAAAAAAAACAAGTGTACAAATTTGGAATCGAAGGGGGGAGCAAACGATGCTCAAGAACCCTGGAGGGGGAGTAAAAAAGGGCAAATAAAAAAGAAGCAAGAGAGAAGGGGACAAAAAGGTTTCGTCGTTCAGAATGTTTTCGTGGGAGAGGCACCCTGGAAGCCGATAAAGGACGCCCCATATGGATCGTAAGTCGCAAGCGGGAACGCCAATGAAAGCAACTAAAGTCGACGCAACGCGAGCAGTACATTCCCCGGCAGGGCAACGTTATCCAAAAAAAACCTTCCAGAGCGGCACGAACTGGGACTGAAATTCGTGCCAAAGTATAGGAGAAAAAGGGACCTGGGGAGAGGGGGCTTCATTCAAACAGCCGGGAAGGGGAGAGAAAAACCGAAGAGCTTGTCCACAACGAAGGAAGAAAATAAAAAACGTAAACGCGACAAGAGAGTCCCAAAAGAGGTGGGGGTAGGGTGGAAAGTATGCAGTGCAAAAAAAAAAAAAAGGCCATCCGAGGGGGGGGCCTGCCAGGGCGCAGGGGTCCAATGGCGTGAAGACTGACCGGGCCCACACGGACGAATTGAGGGACAAAAACAAAAAAGGGGAGGAGTTTGGGGCGGTGTCGGACGGCCCTAGTCTGTTGCCGAACAACAAGCGACATGCGAAAGCGGGTCGAGGGGTAACGGTAAGGGAAGATGGTCAGTTCTTAGTGGAGCGGGGTCGCGCAAGAAAAAACAGTACGCACATGCAATCTTAAGAGTCAACAGGGGTGTTACTTTTCAAAGCATGGGGGCGCTCTGACCCGGAGGGGGAAAAAAAAACGCAAATTCGTCAACAAAACGGGAGGAGGAAAGAGGGTTCAGGGTTTAGGATAGAGGGGTCAAAAGTAGCAACTGCGGAAGAAAAGCCAGGGCTGGGTTAACAATTGGGATCGACAATGGGCTCTTGTGGAGAGAGAAACGTCGACGCTGACAAATGAAAAAAAAAAAGCGGGGCCAGGCGCTGGAACGGGCGGACAAAAACGCCGCGCCGCCTGAAATGAAAAAGTGGGGGGGGGAAAACGCTCGCAGGAAGGGGGGGGCAATCAGTCACGCGCCTTTGATGGACAAAAAACTCGGAAATGGGGAAAAAACTTACAAGAGGTCTTGGGGGAGACCATCTTGGCGGAAGATCGATGGAAAACGACCAAAGCCGTCGAGTGGGGGAAATTCGGACAAGAAACGAGGGGGTCAATTCAGCAAATGAGGGGCCGCTTGGAAGGAGAGAGTCTGGGGATTTAAGGCAGCTTCCAGAACAAGTAAGAGATCAACTATCGAACGTGAGGAGGATGAAAACCGTGAAGAAGGAGCCATGCTGGCGGTCCAAAGGTGAGAGCGCAAAAACACTGTATCAGTGCGTAAATTTCCGGTAAATACAGAACGTCATTAAAAACGGGGCGCCCAAGGTCAACAACCAAGAAAATAAAAGCATCGATAGATGGAGGGGGGGAAAAAAAAGGGGGAATAACACCCGGTCAGAAGGGGGAAGAGAAAAAAATATCAAGCCTCCGAGTCAAAATGCATTCTGGAGAGCGGGTGGCAAAACCTGAGTGGAAAGGACTAGATGAAAGCAAATGAAAAGAAAAACAAAAGAAGAGCGTGGGATCTCTAAACACGTCTCAAACTGCGGGGCAGTATAGACGTAAGAGGGGGCCCGGGATTGTTAGCAGACGTTTAAACACTCTCGCGGATCTCCTCCAGGGGCATACACAATAGAACGGACCGCTCGGAAAATTTCGCAAGTACTGTGTGTAGGACAAAGCAAAAAATTACGGCGGTGGCAGATCCGTGGAAAGGAAGGGCCAAAGCCCGCTCGGAATCGCGCAGAAGGGGAAGGTGGTAGGACGAAGAATCTCCTCAGGATCAGGGACGATAAAAAGGAAACAATTCAGACCAGGGCTGAATCTTCGTAAACGGAGCAAGGGAACTGAAGTTACACGCTTCCCAACGAGGAAAATGCTTTGAAAGAAAGGGAACAGGCGCGAGAGAGGGGGGGGGAAAAAAAAACTCGATGCAATTGCAGTTCGGGGGAAAAAGTCAAATTGATGGAAGGGCAGTGCGATTGTTATCTTGAAAAAGGGGGGGAAAAGCGTTTGGGTTGGCTGAGAGGATACAAAACGCTGGGCAAAAACGAATCTTGAAGTCAACTGGAAGCGCGGAACCGCAAAGAAAAAAAGAAAAGAACATGCTTTACGGCGCAAAGAAAAAAAAACTCGAAGTTGAGAAGGGACCGGGCCACAGCAGCGGGTTGCTGGGGAACGGGATGTCCCCTCCACAAGGTTTGTCGGTTGGAGGGAAAAAAAAAGAGTGGGGACCGGAAGAAGAGGGGGGCACGCGATGGTTGAACTACAGATCCAACTCCAGGAAGTTGCGAGACAGGGACGCAACACGCCTGGCCGATGGAAAATTGGGGAAAAAGCCCATTGGTTATTGGCGAAATCAAAGCCCACCCCGCACCGGAGAGACGACTGGTGGGCAAGTTGCAGGTGGCAGACAGATTATACAAGATGAAGAAAGAAACGGGGAAAATATAATAACTCGAAGAAACCAATGAACATCTGCCAAAGCCGACGGGACCATAAGAAAAAAAAAACAAAAGAAACCACTTGTCTGCAGGGGGGGTTCACAGACCGATCAGAAAGGAAAAAGGGGAAATTAAAACGGGGGGGGATGATGCGGGGAAATTTTGCCGCTATACCAATTTTAAAGCAAAGGGAAAAAAAAGTTGTCCAATCGCAGCGACGGCAGGGAGGAAACTTCACTGGGGATGGCCCCTCTGAACTGAGAGGGTATCGGGGGTGTGGCGGGGAAAAAAATGGGGGAAAACAACGAAATTCTCGACATCTCAGCCAAAAAAAGGAGAAGAAAAAGGTACGAGAAATGAAGGGCTACACCCAAAAAAAAACACAGGGGTCAAAGACGGGAGACAGGAAGATAAGAACACGTTGACAGCAAGTGGAAGACCATAACGCACGCGCAGGTGACCCAATGAATGTTACTGCCCAGAAAAAAAAAAACGAAAAAAAAAGGCACCCAAAGGAGAAAACCAGCCCGAAGTCGGGACGAAAGCGGACCGGTCCAGTTAGAAGAAGAAAACAACAAACGTAACGGAAGCATGGGAAAGTTCGCGCATGTGAGTTGGGGGATGTTGGGGGGGGACGGTGAAAGTGACCGAAGGAAGGCTATCGGTCAGACAGAAGTAGCATCTGCAGGGAAAAAAAAACGTAAAAGGGGGGACAAAATGTCAAAATGAAGGGGCGGGCGTCGTTGGAAAAACCATAAAAAAATTTTTTTTTGGCGTGGAGAAAAGAAGCAAAAGGGGAAGGGGTACATAAGGGTGGTTGAAATCAAGTTGCAATACTGATTGGTACGGTCAGGGGGGGGGGGAGGGGGAGTTCAGAAACCAGGACGCAAGTCAGTCTGGAAACTGGTGGTCGGGGGGCAAAAACAACCAAAGGGAAAAAACGGGGAAAAAAGGGGAAAGAAAGACAAAAAGGGGATGATTGCACACGGGGGCGCTAGCGGAATAAAAGTCGAGTTTGGAAACGTAAGTGGGGGGGCTGTCAACAGCGGGAACGGGGGGGGTGACCGGAGGAGGGGGCCGAGAAGAAGCAGTGAAAGATGCCGTGCTTGTCCAAACTCAAAACACACACAAAAAAAAAAAAAACCCAAAAAAAAAACACCCCACGGCCAAACAAAAAACGGGTTGGGTGGGTATGATACCGGGGAAAAAAGACACAAAACGTAACACTGGGGGGAAACTGACAAGAGGAGAAAAATATGGTTTGGTGGGGGGTGGGGGAACCACCCCGCACCAGCGGGGAACGATTAAGGGGGGGAACTGAAAAATGCACATTTCAGAAGGGAACATCTCGGAAGGGGGAAAAAGAAACTGTTTAGGGGGGTCCGAGGGAAGAAAACAAGAAGCGAGTTCAGGTGAAAGATCCAAAAAAAGGAACAAGACATACTAAATGAGGGGGGGGGAGGCGGGGACGAAGATCTAAAGAATGAAAGAAAAAATTTGGAGGGCGGCTTTGGGGGAGAAACACGCAGGGAGGGGAGTCTGGGTAAAAAGAAATTAAAACGCGGAGCTACAGGGACTGAATGCAGAACCGGCCATACACGGATAGAAAACAAACTGGAAGGCAAGGGTTGGGACCCTTAGCGTAGGGGTATTCCCAGGGGAATATCCCCGGATAGGAACGTATCAATGGAGGGCAAAGCATCTCAGAACTCTAACGAAATTCGCAAGTAAAAGGAAAGAGCGTAGAGTTAGATCACAGGGGTACCTCCCCGCACAGGCATGACTACTTCAACAAAGGCGTCAGGCTTCCGATGCCGACAAAAACAAAAGGTCAAGTTTATGGAAGTGTGAAAAATCTTCAAAAAAAAAGGAAGGGTGGGTTTTGGTGGAAAGTCAGGGGAAGGAGACGAATGGGTCTTAGACCTGGAAGTTGGGATGGCCAAACATTTCACCGACCAAAAGATCGGAGGACTGGTGGTCGGTTAAAGGGTTGTTTTTGTGTTGTCTGTGGGCAGAGCACCGGAAACGAAAAGTCTGCACCCCTATTGGCTTCCAACGGAGTGGGGGAAAGAAGTTACAAAGGCCGCGCAGCAGCGCTTACTACCGCGGAGCAAAAACTCAAAGGACAAAAAAGGGGTCTACTTTAATACAAAAAGCCCACACTTAATTTACCGCGCGTTCGAAGGTGAAATTTCGGAAATGGAAAAAATTCGTTGAAAAAAAGAGAAGGATGAAAAGCGCAAGGTAAGGGGTTATGGCGTGACATCCAACTCCTGATTGAGACACGATACTAGACACAATCGAAGGGAAAGGGATGTATACATCGCGTGGAGATGCAAAAACAAGAATTGATTTCAGAACAAGACCCTGGAGTAAAGGGATTCGGTGCCATCCAGGGGGGTGTCTTTCGACCCGCTAAATCCAATGCGCGTAGGGCGGGGGCCCAGTCGTGCGCAGGGCTGTTCAAACAAACGCTAAGTTGCACGGGGGGGGCATCATACTCTTTGGAATCCGCGGAAAAATGAAACCAAACCCAAGGGGGGGGACACTAGCCGGGAAAATCTTTGGACGAAGGAGGGGCCTTCGAGTCGGGGGGTAGACGTGGGGGATCTAGAGTTCAGGCAAAGAAAAAGAAAAACAATACAAAGTCAAGGGCAAAGGGGGAAAAAAGACCACGGTAAAGTCCTGCAGTGGGGTTCAGCTGGATCCAAAAAAAAAACCGCATCAAAAAAAATACATCTCTCTACACATGGGGGAGGGAGATGTTTCGGGGAAACGACGGGCCGGGTCAAAAACAGGGACAAAAAGCAAAAAATAACAATCCTGCTGGGGCGGAAAAAAACCAAAGACAATGTGGGGGCGCGGCAGAAGAAGAGGGGGAAAAGTTCGCAACGAAGAGACGGCTAAGGCCCCGAAAGAACAAAAGTCACTCTTCAGTAACGCCAGGAAGAAACTGGGGACTCTGCGTCAAGGAAAGAAGAAACGCAGGGGAAAAAAGAGGGGTGTGAACTGGGGGGGGCGCACGGACTGGAAAAGGATCTTAGCAAGCGGGAGAGTTGCGCAGCGAAGGACGTAATACTTAAGTTCGCAGCGGCCATGAGTGACAGAAGATGCGAGAGTGTGAACGATCGAAAAGATGCCACAGTCTGGGGGTGGGCACGACCAAAACCAAAAAAAAAAAAAAAAAAAAAAAAAAAACAAACAAAAAGAACCCCCACACCCCAAAAAACCCAGGAGTCTCCAACCCCCCCCCCACACACCCAAACCCCTTGTTGGGGGGGTTTTCCAAAAAACCAAACGGAGGAAAGGGGTGGCCGGTAGCTGCAGTGTGCCTATTTTGGGAATGGAAACCCAAGCTTCAGTCAGGGGAAGCGGTGTCTCGACGGGGCCGTAGACAATGGTTAGACGATTGGACGGACAGTTGGCGAGGGGGCAAACGGACCGGCGCGGGGGAGAAGGAGTGCCAGCCTGGGCGAACTACGCGATTACCGGGATGGAAGAAAAGTCAGAGGAAAGTGGAAGCACAGAATACCGAACGAACAATATGGGATTCAAGTTTAAATGTGATCCATCACTTTCTCTACGATGCTCATCGGAATAAAACAAGGCGGTGATAAAGCTACCAGCGGCCGGGGGGACCTGCGCCTTAATAGAAAAGCGGGGGGGACCCGCCGGGAGGCCTGGGACCTCGAATTAAAGAGTCAGAACAAGAAGATCCACTTATACCCATAAGTGCGTCCTTCGAGGGCAAAAAAAAAGCAGCCTGAGAAACACGAAAACCAAAGGGGAATCCGCAAAGGACTTACGGGATCAATATTGGGTTGGGCCTAGGGATAAAAACACATTCCCGCGTCGGAGGGGGGGGTGCGACCGGGGGATGGAAGGCCAGACGATCAAAGAAACCGCGTGAATGTGACAAAAATACGAAGAGAATGGAGCGCTGAGACCAATCCTGCACCCCTCACCCCCGGGGCAGAAGGGGGGGCGACGAAAAAGAAAACAAAAAGAAAAAAAAAAAAAAAGGAAAAAAAAAAAAAAAAAAAAGAAAAAAAAAAAAAAAAGGGAAGGGGGGGGGGGAGCTGGGAGAGAAAAGGAACCTTGGAAGTGCGGCGTGGACAAAAACAAAAACTCGAAGCTGAGCGAGTTAGTAGCTAGACCAAAAGCGCGGAGGGGCGTCTGTTGCCCTTCGCAAAAGTGGGAAGTGGGGCGTTTTAAAAAACTGTGTGATACGCATGGAAAGAGGGATCAAAGGTGATTTACATTGCCGGGCACGGAATACCAACGAAAAGGGCAAAAAAGCAAATGAATCTTGGGGGAGGAATGACAGCGCGACGCAAGTGAAGAGGGGACATCAACGTTGAACTGCGTGGAAAAAAAGAAAAGTGTTATTCCAAGTAGACAAAACAAGGCCAAAACGCAGGCAGGGGTTGCGACGGGAGGGTTTGGGAGGTTGAGAAAGAAAAAGAAAAAAACGGTGAACAAAAAGCGGCCGAGGTGCAGTGTCGGACACGAATCAGCCAGGTTACCGGTGTGGAAAAAAAAAAAAAGGGCAAATGGCCCGACCCAAGCAAACGAGGTGGACCAGAAAAAAAACTATGGAGCCACCGCATTGGGGGGGGGGGGGGGGAAAGCCGGGGAAGCAACTAACGAAGGGGGGGGCAAAAGAAATTGGGTCAAGCAGTTAAAAGGGTGGGGGTGCCGCAAGGGGAAGGTCTTGTAATCCAGGGGACGATGGGCGACATCGGGCAGTTACGAAGTCTGGGACGGAAGGGACCATCGTGAATACAAAAAGAAAAGAAGTGAGCCCACGCACTGGCGCTAATGGATTAAAAAAAGTGATGAGCAAATCCGGGAGTGCAAAACAACGAAAAACAGGCGGAGTCCCATGTGTGTAAGGGGGGGGGTACGTGCCGGGGGGAAAGCGGAAGGGGGGGGGGTTCAACAAGGGCAGGGGGGGTATGGGGGGGAGCAGGTCGCAGGTTGACTTGAAAAGGGCAATTGGTACTGGTAAGACCGTGAGGCAAGAAGTTGTTGGCGAGGAAGGGGGGCGCCAAACGAAAAAAATTCTCGACAGCTGTCAACAAAAAAAACGGAGTAAAGAAGAGAGTGTAAAATTGGGAAAAAAACAGCGGGCGCTTAAAAAACAAGAAGTGGGAACTCCACAAAAAAAGAAAGGATAAGAAAGGGGGGGGTCCAGTGGGCCAAGAAAAGGCAACCAAGAAACTTTCAAAAAAAATCTTAAAGACCAACTCTCGGGCGGGAAACAAAATTCAACCTGTACTAGAAAGGCAAAGCCCCATACAAAAAACATGGGCCTCGAGAGACCCTCCTTCTGCGAAGACATAAAAGGAGTGACCTTATAGGGACTGAAACATAAGAACAAGTGGGAGAAGTGTGCAGTGGGAGTTGGGATGGGACGGAGTCTTTTAGATAATGGGTCGGCACACATGTCGAATTCTAAAGTAGAGAAAACGGAGACGCAGGACGGAAGGAGAAAAAGGCGGCAGGAATTGCACCATGGGATTGCGATTCTCAAAATCAGGCACTTATGCGGGGGAACAGAACTGGGGTGAAAAAGACTGTTACATCAAGGTTGGGGGGTGGTCGCCCTGGGGGCTCCAAACTGGTTCTTGGAACGGGGGGGGGGGAAAAAATCCGACCACAAGTGACCGATCGCGCGTCCTGACAAAAAAAGAAGAAACGTTGGGGTAGGGCTGGGTCCCTCAAAGACCGGGGAAAACGGGTTGGGGGCGAAAGAAAAAAAACCGTCTGCGATAGGTGTAAAGAGGGGAGAGAGATGGGGAATTCGAGTGCAGGTAAATTCAATGCAAAGGGTTTCCGGATTTAGGGGGGTCACAGTGGGGAAAGAAAGAGGGATCAAAGATTACCGGGTCGGAAAACCCAGCGGGGGGGGATCATCGAAATGCAACGGAGGGGGTAAGCAACCGGAGAAAAATGGCACAAAAAAAAAAGTATTGCACGTAATCTAAGAATGGGGCAGGGGGCAAGCGAAGTACAAAGACGCAAGCCGGGCGCCTGTTCATGACTGAGCGCGAACAAAAAAAAAAGTGGACTTGTCGAGTGAGAGAAAAGTAAAACGGGGGGGGAAAAGAAAAGCAAAAGTTAAGGTACGGGTTTAGAGAAAAGATCGCCAAAAAGGTTTGGGGGTGCTTAAGAATCGAGATCAGCGCATCGTCTGCCAATACTACTGGGAGAGCGTATGGCTATCGGGCAGTGAAACAAATCAACGGATACACAAGACGTAAGGCGGGAAAGGTGCCGGTGATCAAAATTAGTCCGGAATGGGGACCGACAGGGAAAAAGGGAGAAGGTCTTCCTCCAAGAGGGCTGTAGCATGGAGAAGAGGGACGACCTTTCAATGAAAGAACCATCTCATAGTGAGAAAAGGACTGAAGGGTAGAAGAAGGGCGAGGCAAAGCGCGGAGAGTAGGGGGGACCCTGAAGAGGCGGCTTCTTGAAAGTCGCAACAAAAAAAGGCCACGCGGGTTGGAGACCGAGATTCGAAACAAAGGGGGGCAGGCTGCAAGGGAATAGGAACGGATCGTAAGAACTGGAAAAGACAAAGATGTAGTGAAGAACCTGTATCAGGGCTATCGAGCCAGGTCCCTTTTTTATTTTTCGGGTGATAGGGGAAAGCGAAAAAGCTTAAAAAACAATTATCTCAGTGGAGAGGGATGAAATTGAGATTAAGGGGGCAAGGGACCTCTCTAAAAAACTAAAGGGAGGGAAATTGAGCGGAGACAAAAAAACATTTCTGACTGTGGTCATATGAAAGAACAGAAAGGCATTGACAGCACGGGGGAAAAAAAACGAGGAAGGCAGGGCGGAAAGTAGGAAAGGAAAGCGGCCGTGAGGGAAGACCCATGAAAAAAGGGGATATCCGAGCAGGACATTGATTTCGACCCGTGAATCTGCAAATCGAGGGCCGAGAATGGGGGGGGGATTCGCCAAGATAGGGGGGAAAGGTGGGGTATTCCTTCAATCCGATGGGGATGCAAAGACGAAACAACCAGAACAGGACTGACGATTAAACAAAAAAGAAAAGCACGTAGGGCTTTGCCACGTTCAAAAAACAAAGTAGAAGGGGGGGGTAAAAAAAACGGGCGCTGAGGGGGGCCCGAAGTACAAGCGAGGGAAGGGGGAAGAGGCTGGGTCCTGGAGTTCGGGGGGGGGGAATTAGCGGGGATTCAGAGATCAAGGTTTCGGGGGCACGACACAAATGAGCATCTGGAAAAAGGGGAAGGAAGTCCAGCCAGGTAGTAGGTTAGGGGGGGGCAGTTACCCGGGTGGCCCGACAACGAGAAACAACACACGAGGGTGAAAAAAGATAAGATATATTGAGGTAATGAGGGGGCACAGAGTCAACTGAAGGGGAAGACATGTCGATGGGGATGAAAACTTAAGTGGCCTTCTCGAAACGAGATAAAAGAAGGTCGAATGCTAAGGGGAAAAGGAACTCAGAAAAAGGAGAAAAGCGCTTCGGCGCCAGGGGGAACGGACGAGTGACAACTAAACAAGCTCCCAAGGACACACTCTACAGGGGGGGTGGTTGGGGGCGCAATCGCGCACGTAAGTAAAAAAGAAAACGGCGCAATTGGATGGGCAAGCGC
>Ga0179593_1574823_pt1 | contig 16986 bp, 17 predicted proteins | sample CZODoug2_1_08_16_FD_185931 | JGI IMG/M metagenome (GOLD analysis project Ga0179593, IMG submission 185931) | Vadose zone soil fungal communities from Angelo Coast Range Reserve, California, USA - CZODoug2_1_08_16fungal (PacBio error correction) | ecosystem: Environmental > Terrestrial > Soil >...
CTGGGAAGGATGGGCCTCAGACAAGCCTAAAAAAAAGGGCGTGTTTATTGGGAAAAAGGGGGAGGGGGTGTGATTCTAGAGACCTCAAAAAAAGCAGCCCAGAAACCCCCCAAGGAGGAAGTTCCTCTCACTACACCGAGAGTGCATACGAGAAGAGGGGCACAGACTATCCTCGATTAAAGGGGAAACGAGGAGGATCCCCCCAACGGCGCTGGAGACCAGGAAGAGTTAGCTATGCCAGATAGGTTCTTGCAGTGAAAAGTTTCGTTGGGTTAATGATCGGGAGGGAAAAGCATGGCTGGAGGCCCCTTAGGGGGACGACCTACCCATACTAAGGAAAGGCGATTTTGTGAACTATTGGGACATCACCAAAAATCAGTCGATGAATGGCCATTTACAAGCAAGGGGGTCTCTTTAAAAAGACGGAAGCATCACGGAGTTCTTAAAAATGGAGGGGGGGGGATCCACAGAACAAGAAAAAATCCGGTATCAAGGTCCAAAAGCAGGACAATCGATAATCCAGATAAAAAGCGTGGGGAGGGGCTTCGCCGAAGGATAAAGGACCGGAAAAGTTCCAAGCCTTAGTGGAAGATCTGCCGGAAGTTGTTCGCAGTTTAAACGCGTTGTTTAAAAGACTGGGGAGAAGAGGGAAGGTTCGTCGCCAGAAGAGAGAAAAGGGAAACAACAGGTGCAACGAAGCGACGAGGCGAAACAGATCGTCGGATCTGCGGAAAAGAGCCCAGGCAATCAGTCGACGGGAGTCGAAGGAAAAAAGAGGGAAAAGGGGCTCAGCCAAGGGAAAGAGAAAAAAAACTCGTCCGAGGAATGCCTTTTTCTGGGTCTGCTTGAGATCAGTCAACTCGCGGCTGAAGGTCAAGGCGGGCGCAGAGAAGATTGCGCGGTTTGTCCTCGGGGAGGGGGGGGTCGAGCATGAGGGATTGAGAGGGGAAGGGGAGAGAGGTCTTGTATCGCATTGCATGTGTGGAAGATCGACTTCTGAGAAAAAACGAGGGAAGGGTCTTACGCGGGGCGGGGTTTAAAAAGCCACCCGTAGAAGGGGACCCCGCTTCGCAGTATCCGCGCAGGGTAAATGGGAACCGAATGGAGACCCTTTCAGATGTTGAAAAGGGGGGAGTCAACGAATAAGAGGGGGTTCAAGAAAGTCGGGACCACAGGCGCTAAGTCAAAAAAAAGTCGGATCGATCGACGATTCTGATTAAATCTTATCGGTTCATGTACAAGTAGAGGAGACGGGAAGGAAAAAAAGGGGGAGAAGCCGCGGGAAAGAAGGGGGGACGGTAAGGAAAAGAGAGGATGAAAGTGTTCCAAGCGAATGGCAGGATAAGCTCGCGCACAAGGACGCGCGGTGTTCCACTGACCGTATTTAGTAGAGGGGTGTCCGGGACTCTATATAAAGAAGGGAAGGCCCGGGCAAGACAGGGGGGGGCAGGGAGGGGGGGAAGGAACACCACACACTTCTACTATTCTCTAGGGGGATGGGAAGGAAGTGCCGCGGCCTCAATCAACTGAGAGACTCTGGAAAGGGTAAAGACTAGTCTGGTTGACCTGGTACGTGAAGGAAGGGCAAGCCCAGAGGGGCAGGGGAAGTCTCGAATCAAAACAAAAGAGGATAGGAAAATAAAAGGGGAACCGAGGAGGCCTGAAATCCAGAAGGAAAGTAATTCAGAAAAACAAAAAAGAAAAAAGAAGACCAAAACCATGGCCATTGGTCGAGAAAGGGGGGGTCCGAGGGAATCTATATTCAAAGGGGGAAGGGTGGTGGCAGCGCACCCGGTTCGGAAACAAGCGGCGATTCAGCGCTTCTCACGCATCTAAAAAAAGAAGAACCAGGATAGTGGGCTAATAAGAAAAAGGGGGAAGCGCGCATCGTCAGTCTGGACCAAAGTCATGCGCATCCGCGACTGAAAGCGCGCCCTGGGCCGTTCCCACGCGGCCCATCAAAAATGAGAGGCCTGGTCTTCGCAATTGTCATGAACATAGGAGGAAGGGCCAGCGGCATACACATTTCTTCCGATAGGAGAGGACTCGGACAACCGTTGCTGAAGGGGGAAAGATGTTCCCCTTCATTGTCAGATGAAGGGGATCCCGGGTCCACTTGGGTAATGGTCCTCGCGATAGTTCCGCAAACCAAAGTGAGGGCCCCTTCTGCGATGGTAAGAAGTACTACGGAGGAGGGGGGGGGGAAGGGAAAGGAACCTCCCATTAATTAAGGTCGGAAGCCTTCGCTTCGATCAAAAGGGAGGCAGAATGACAGCTAACACGAGAAGAAGGACGCCGAAGCCAGAACTCAATGAGAAGAAGCCAAACCCTAAACACTAGGAAGAAAAAGCATTCAGAAGGCGCTTTTCTACCGAGAGTCAGCAAGTTGAGACCTCTCCACCACATATCCTCAACATCGGGAAAAGGGTATATGGGGTTGAATGTAAGATAGAGGGGACATAACTCTCTCAAGGTAATGGCCTAATAGAAAAGGGGAAGACTGTATTTGCCTCAGGGAGAGGGCTCCCCGATCCTGACATGTTTCGTATAAACTTGAAAAATAGCATCTATGTTTCAGGGTAGAGAGAGGCGAAACCTGACGACTTAGACGAATGTGCAGTCAGAGGGGATGTGCACCCGGCAAAATGTTAAGGAAGGCAGTCAAAAGAGTGAGATGGAAAAGGGTAAAAAAGGACTGGTGGGCCTAACTCTGAAGGGGGACGTACGCGCCTCCGTCAGCGTATTCTACATAAAAGGTGGCGGTTAGGACATTGGGGAAGATTGGGGGGAGGAATGATTAGAGACGAACGGGAAGAAAGGGGGGAAAGTCCCACCTTCACTAACGGGAGATTTTTTGGAACTCCCATGGAAGCGGGTAAAGATGGGAGAGAGAGCCTCGCCGTAAGGGTAGGAAGGAAGGTACAAACTCTCAAGTGGCTATGAGGGTTCTACAGAGTCTAGACCTGACCAATCATCGGAAGGGGGGGAAGAAAGCGCGGTCCACATGCAACAGACGAAGAAGAGGGTCACGGCAACGCGCGGAGAAATGGCTAGGATAAACTAGCATGGCTACGCGGGGGGGGAAAGGGAAGGGCCTACGGAGCCAAGAGGGGAAAGAATTCGCACAAAGGAGAGGCGTGTCCAAGGGGCAAGGAGAGTCTCTCTTTCCATTCTGAGAAACTGAACACGTTAGGCATAAAAAAGACGGGAAGGGGGGTGGGAAGAAAAAAAAGTACAGTCAAGGGAAGAAAAGGGGGCAAGCTATCTCAAACTAGTATTAGACCTATAGAAGATGACGGGATGATTTTACTGCGCGCCTCGGGTGAAGTCCGTGTAGTGTAATTGGGGCGGAGGAAGACCATCGGTGAGTAGAAAGGAAAGGAGAAGGCGACACGCTGGTAAAAGAACATATCCTCTGTGCGGGTGTCTTATTGCCAGGGGAAGTTATAAAAAAAAAATCACCCGGTAGGGCCAAAGTGCAGTCGGGGAGGAGAAAAGAGCAAGTGCGACAAGGGAGTACTTGAAAGAGGGGGGGTCTTGCCGTTAGTCTCTAACTGAGCGGGAGAAATAGAGAAACGGAGTTTTCTCCGTGGATCGGAAAGAAAAAAAAGGCCACTTTGGGAGAGGGTGGGGGGGGGGGGGAAAAAGAAAGGGGGGACCAGAGAAAAAAAGAAGGAACAGGCTGATTAGCCTAGAGAAAAGTGCAACCTCCTTCAGGACGTCAAAAAACGAGGGACCGAAACCGAAGTCGGACCGAGAAAAGGGCTCCCGCCGGCAATGCAAGATAAAAAGGGAGTTGGTCTGACTCCCTCATTCCCAACAGTGAAGGAATCCGAGAAAATCTACTGGGGGGGGATGCTAGTTCAGGTCTGAAGAGAGAAGGAATTTCCATATCCTCCGATTGGGGAGATACTGAACGGAAGTTTCTTTACGGACCGCCAGAAAAGGTTGGTCCTACCTTGAACATCTTCGAAAGGAGGAGAGCGACATGAATAGGGCGATTAGAGGGGAGAAAAGAGGCTAAACTGTCTTATAGAGTCAAATAAGGTGCAACCTCGAGGTGAACTCAAATTCAATTTAATGAGGGGACCAGATTCGAAGGGGGGGGCAAGGTTAAGAAAGGGGGGAGTCCCCAAAAGCCTCAACAGCAAAGAGGAGAATGACGGCCGACTCCCTCTTGGGGGGAGAAGAGAGGCACCGAGAAATAGAGTTCTCGCTGGCGAACAGTCAAACTTGGAAAAGGGTTGAGATCAGAGTTTTTGGAGAATATACGAAAGAGGGGGATTCGGTGTCAGTGCCTAGATGATTGAAAGTGGGAATACACCTCGCCCGCGTCCGAGAAACTCGGATTGAAAAGAGGACGGGGTGTTTGGTCACGAAAAAAAAGGGGAGGGGGGGGCTACCGGGAATCGAGTGACAAGGAAAAGACTGAAGACCCGGCACCGTGACATTCCGTCGAAAAAGAAGGAACGGTAGAAGAAAGTTTGGGCACGCATTCAAATCCACCGCAAAAACCGGGTAGAAGAATAGGAAGAGACGGGATCTGAAGTGTGATGCAGCGGGGAAAGAGAGGTTCTTACAATGGGCGAAGAAGAGGAAGGGCTCAAGGTCGAGCGGGGAAGAAAAGTCAAGGACCCTTAAACACAAGGGCGCTGGCCGCCGGGTGAGAAGGGAGTGTCCAATCGAATGACTAAGAAGAACAACCCCAACCAACCCCCCCCACCCCAACACAAACACAAAACACCACCCCCCCCGCGGGGCGGGTGTATATCACCCTGGGAGTAAGCATAAGAAAAGCTGATCTAACAAAAGGGGAGAGTAGTCGCGGCGTCTGGCACGAGACCACAGGAAGGAAAAGGAGCGAAACCACAAGTAGCTAATGAAAACTCAGTGGGGGGGGGGGGGGGGGGGGGGGGGGGGGGGGGGGGGGGGGGGGGGGGGGGGAGAGGGTTTGGTTTGTTGTTGGGTTGGTTTATGAACACATAGGACTCTTTCCTCATGCCTCAATACCTCTCCCGAGCGGGAACTCCGGGACAAGGGCCCCTTGCAAAAAAAATTCAGGTCTTGGTTTGCCTTGCCGAAGGGAGGGCCTTGGTCGTCTTTCCTTCCTTTATCGGGGAGGGGGTGGGGAAAGCTCTCACAAAACACGGCTTGCGGACCAGAGCGAGCAAAAAACCGCTCAAAAACGAATCCCGAACCTCCAGGACTGAGGAAAAGGCAACCCAAGAAAAACAAACGGCACGGGGAAAGGGGGTCCGGTTTCCTTTATGATTATGCCGAGTAAGACTATCGGAATATTCGTTCCGGGGGTGGGAACTCCCGGTCTTGTCGGTTCATAGGGGGGAAAGGCGCCTGAATAGCTCGAGAAGAATCTGCCAAATCCAAGAAAATACCAGCAAGTGAGAGGGGAAAAACTACCCTCCGATCATTTGGAGCTAAAACTTTGAAAGGGAGGAAGGGGGGGGTTAAGACCATCGCTTGGACCAAGACAGAGGAAAAAGCAGGACCAGGCCACTTCCAGGGAGCCCCACAAGCGACGCTCAATCACAAGAGAAGGAGTAGTCAGGCTAAAATTGCATACACAGAAGTACATCTTCTCATAAAGAAAAAACAGGATCTAGGAGAGAAGATGAGTGCAACCTGGGGGTCGGCCGGGGGAGAGAGGATGCCCCACTCCCGATGATGGGATAGTAGTGAGCGCTTAAAAACGAGCACGGGGGGGGAGGAAAAATCTTCGGTAACACCTGTCCAACGACCGGCGAGGGAAAGGATGTGTAAGATGAAAAAAGGGAAGTTCAAAAAAGAAAAGCGTTCCGAATGGCCGAGGAGAGGAAGAAGTCGCGGAGACCGCTAAAAATTACGGGAGGAAACGAGACTAGTCCAAACGATCCCCAGAAAAGAGCATTCGAGCAGAAAAAAATACACCAGATCAACGGCGCAGATTACAAGGCGCCAAGAAAAGGAGGAATGACCTTAGGGAAGGGTTTGAACCGGAGGAAAAAAGCAATCCTGAAATTCAACAAAGGGAAGTGATACGGGGGGTGGGGGGGAAAGGGAATCTATTGAGGAAGAATCAATTCTACATGGAACGGGAAAAGGAAGCAGCGGAGGAAAAAAGTAAAACCTGAAGTTTATCCAGGAGCTGTCATATGGAAAGCCGACCGAAAGAAGGGGGAGCCCATCTAAAAGCACATCTAGGTGGAGGAGGGGTATCTCATCCTGCGCCGACACTCGAGAGGTGAGGGGATCGTGACGCAGATTCGTCGGACCCACAAGGAAGTGTCGTTCCGAGCATATGAGGGAAAAGTGTAGGGTCTGTAAGGGAGTCACGAAAGAATGAGTAGTAACTCGTCTCTCTGAGGAGCGATCATGGTCAACGGCAAAAGGGAAGGGGATATAGAAACTTGATATGGGGGAAAGAAAATGCCGGCGGCAAAGACTCAACAGGAAGACGGCACTGTTAAACGGTGAAGAGGAGGAAAAACGGTTGGAACCGCAGTGAACTGGGGGTAGGGGAAGATTGCGGGTATCTATGGAGAACGTCATTCGCGGGGGGGGAAGGAAATGTTAAAAAAAATCATTTCGATGAGGGGCTCAATAGAGAAAGTAGGAAAATGACTGGTACGCACGTCAAGAGGTAGATTGTCCCCTCGGGGCGAAACAGAAGTCAGAAGTGAACATAAGAGTTGTCTTCCAAGGTGAAGTATATCACCATGATCCCTCGACCTCAAAAGGGGAAACCGTATCTCAGGGAGAAGGGACTTAGATAGAACTCGGAAAGGGGAAGCGGGAGAAAGAAAACTGACGTGAAGAAAAACACACTTTCTCAAAAGAGGTCAGGAGGGGAACCAATCATCGAGTGGAAGGGAAGGATAATTCAACTTAAACCTAATTCTGTTCACCCATCGAAGCCAAGACTCACCAAGAAAAAACCCCAAGAAGTAACATGTTAATTAATTGGAGCCGTCAGATAGCGAAAAACAACAGTTAAAAAGATGGGATAAATTGGCATCCAAAATCCGCAACGGGTTCGGGGAAGGTAGGGGGAGTCTTTTCAAGGACCGATTCGTCAGGGAAGAGGCACGTACCCTCGACCTCGATGCATTAACGCTACAGATTTTCAAGCCGAAAAGCTGTGCGAAGTTTTAAATTGGGTCAGAGGACGGGATTCCTACTTCACCCTTGACGGCGCCAGGAAGCGTTCGATAAAAAATTCGACGAGGAAAGGGGGGGGAGGTTCACTTGAAAACCAAAGCAGAGGGGAGTGTGTCCTTGGAAGCTCTAGATGGGGGGGAGGAAACTGCGATGAAGAAGTACCAGGATGGTTCAGGAAGGCGACGGGGAGACCCTCATCTTCCAATGATTCCGAGGGGAAGAAATGTTTAGGAAGAAAAACCAGAATCCCGAGACTAGAAGAAACAAAAGGTAAACCTGGGGGCAAGAGAGACTTTCAAAGACGAGGGAAGACACATGTGAAAAGTGACGTGTCCTTTGCTAGGGGTCTCGACAGAGGGAAAAAATCTCAGGTGGGTAGGGAAATCCAAAGGAAGAACGGGAACATATCTAAATCAACGGCTTGACAGACTAGAGCGTCCTGACAGACTGGACTAATTTCGGGAGTAAGGAAATGCCTACGGTCATATCATAAGGAATGGGGAGGGGAGGAAGGAAAGAGACAGTGTTCTGGTAGGGTTAACTGGAAAAGGTTGGTCAGCACCCTGACACAGAGAGAAGGTCGTCTAAAAGAGTAAAAACTGGAGAGGACCTCGAGAAAAATCTGCTCGCCGAAGGATGAGAAGGGAAGGAAAAAAAAAAGAAAAAGGACTGCGCACGATTACGACTCAGAAAGAAGGGGGTGAAGTGTCTCACTCGCTTCGGAAATCGCCTGGAGAGCGGGTGCTTTCAGGAAAAGCGGTACATACAAAGAACCAGAGTAGACACTTCCGTCCAAGGGAACGAGGGAATAGGAGGTGGTAGATCGAGGCCCGGCGACTCAGGGCCTCCAGGAGCTGTAGAGGGAAGACTGCGCCGGATACATCCAGGGTGTATTTGAAGAGAAGGAAATAGCCTTAGTAGGGAGTCTTCGTCGGCATCGGGGCTCGGTGGTAGGGAGGGGCATTTTCAGAGGGGGAGGACAAAGGGGCGCCTGCGGCGGTAAGAAAGAGGAAGTTACTTACGTCACTGGGCGGTTGGTGAAAAAATCAACAGAGAGCGTTCCATCTACCAAGAGGGAGTCGCCGTAGGAAAAATTGAAAGTGTGGAAAAACGAGCGGTTGAGAGAAGTACACCGACAAGGGGATGGTTTCAAATAAAAGAGATGAAAGATCTTCAGGGCAAGGAAAGACAATAAAAAAAAAAAAGCGCATTTAAACACAGGGGGGGTACTGAGAAAAAAATAGAGGAGAAGAAGATCGATCGAAAATGAAGTGATGAAGAGAGAAGGCCAGCCTAGAGAGGGAATGACAATTTAATCGAAGGAAAGACCGATTGGCGTTCTGACCATGGGTCGAGAGAAGAGGGGAGTGACCGGCAGGGGGGTGGGGGTGGGGGAATTGCCCGTGAAGGGGGAAGTAGAGGGAGTCGTCGAAGAAAGAACGGAAATTTTGGCAAAAACTAGTTAGGAGAAGAGCTTCATGCTAGCTAAAAGGGATCGGGAATGCTGTTCACACAGAAAGGAGGAGATGCTTGAAAAGGACTACGAGAAGGGATTAAAAGTGGGCGGCGTTCCTTCACTAAGAAAAGACACACCGACAAAAAGGCGCGGCCACAAACTAAAAAGGAAGACAGGAGTATTTTCACTCGGGTCAAGAAACTTCAGAACTCCGGGGAAAACGGGGAAAATTAACTGAAGAAAGGAGGGAAAAGTCTTCCTGGGTTGAAAGTTACCTGGTGAAGGTCTGGACGTCGTTCCGGAACAGAGGGGAGGAGGGGGGTGTTCCAAATAAAGAAAAACGGAGGAGTCAAATATTGGCCCAGATTCATCAAAGGGCCAAAGAAAAAAAAGAAACGTCCATAACGGAGAAAAAAACCACAGACAGAAGGAACGCCCGCCTCCTGAACCCGACAAAGTTGTTGAAAGAAGGTAGGGACGGTCTGGGATTGAGGCCGGAGGACATCCGACTCGAGCGAATAGTCGTCCGGGGGGGGGGGGGCAACAAAAAAAGGTCTCGTGGCGAGGAAAGAAAATCTATCCTCAACGCTAAAAACTCAAAAGCCTTAAAAAGAAGAAGGGAAGAACACGCCCGCAGGGTCCTTTGGAGAGGAGGTTGAGAAGAGAATTCCAAGTCTCAGGGGGGAAGAACCCTGCGCAGAGCGAACGAAGGAGAAAGGCTGCTAAAAAACGGGAATCCCACGAAACGGAGAAAAAATGTCAGACGTAATCCGGATTCAACGCTACCGGGGAGAAAGAGGAGGAGGCCCATCGAGAAATCCTTCGATCAGAGCAGGGAAGCAAAAGAACGGGGGGTTTAATGAAAGGGAGGAAGGGTATCTAACGGGAACGGGCCCACTGAAACTATCCCTTCAATTATTCTGTGAGGGACTTAAAAGCCTTTGAAAGGGGGGAAGGGAGTCACCCGGAGAGGCACCCCGGGAAAAAGGAGTTATTCAAAGGAGCGAAGCGTGGTAAGATCGAAGAAGAGTTCAATGAAAAAGAAAAAAAAAGCATCGCGTCCAGAAAGAAAGGTTCGACTACAAAAGGCGCGAGTCAACCACAGAGGGGAGAATTAAGGAGAAACAAAGAGACTGTCCAAAACGGAAAGAGGGAAAAAAGCATGCTCGAAGACAGAAACCCAATTAGACCCGTTCTCAATATTAGCAAGCGCCAGACTGTTGAAGGAACTGAAAGGGAAGGGTGTTGCCGGATATCAACCAGCAGAGCATCACCAAGAAGGGCGGCCTGGGAGACGGAGGGGGGGGTTTTGAGGGAATCTGAAGCAGCACCTCGAAATTTCCGCGAAAGGTTCCAAAAGATTAGAAAGTAAAAAGGGGGTGAGGCCGTCGAGGGAAGAATTTCCAATATAACAAAAGAGGGGTTAGCCTCGTAAGGAGCAGAGCAGGGACGTAAGGATCTCCTCGACTCGAGGGTACGAGAAATCTCTGTGCAGGGAAGAGGAACACGATTCTTGCGGTCTATAACGAACAGTGCGGGGGGGAAAAAAACGAAAGGTCTTAAAGTTTCCGGCTAGGGAAATGTAGAAGGGGGGGCGCCAGTAAAGGTCCAGGGCGTATAGAAGGTACGGTGGGTGGGGGGGGGGGGGGGGGGGGTTCTCTAAGTCTGGCAACGTATGAGCGGAAATTGCTGCATTCCGGCGGAAGGCAAGGAAATGATTTGGGGGAAAGGTGGGATTCCAGTGCAGAAGCCCATCAGACAAAATGCCGAAGAAGTTCCCAAGGGGGTCTTCGTGCCGAATTTTGGTGGGGAACGGACCTTGAAGGGATTTATTTGAATTTCTATAGCTCCTCGCCGGAGGAGTCTAGGGGGTTAGGGTACGGACAAGAGGGTGCCAAACTTCGAATCCAAAAGGGTGGAGGAAAAAGGGATTGTGCAGAAAGATAGCCACGGAGGGGAAAAGAACTGTAAGACACACGATCGAGGGCTTTGCCGCGGGAGGTCGCTCTAAGGAGAAAAGTTAAACGAAAGACTCAACGAAGACGTGGAAGACCGAACAAAAGACATCTGCCGCAATGGGGGAGGAGGGAGCACAGAGAGCTGTCGGAAAAGCCATTGTTAAAGGGGGTTGGCATAAGGGAGGAGGGCCAATGAGAAAAAAACAGAGCACAGACGGATCTGGGAGTGCCAAGGGGCGGAGTCATTCACTCTGTGAAGTTAACTGGAGAACTTAAGAAGTGAGGTCTATCGAAAACAACTCCTCACAAGATAAAAAGGGGGGGGCAGAAAAAACTAGTTTGGTGGAGTAAGGTTGACACCGAGATCTCTCAAACAAAGGAAGGAAGTCGTAAAAGAGAAGGGAAGGATTAAATTCTACCAGAATGACGCTTGTGCGGACGGTAGTGGGGGGGGAGTACGTGGGAGGAGAGCTAAAGGCCTTGAGGATGTTCAGCGTCGTCCCGTCGAAGATATCACTGACGCGGCACGGGGGCAGGGGGAATAGAAAGGGCGGTGAGAAGGGGTGTTCCGAGTTTGGAAGAGACGGTGCCCCACACTTAACCTTATAGTGATCAAAGGGGGAATAGGGGGTCAGCTAAGGGGAAATGGCAAAAAGGAAGAGTTCTTTTACGTGACAAGAGAATGAGGAGGATGGGGAGGACCGGGGGAGCGAGAGATAGAGCTGCAAGACGAAAGGAGGGGCGGGGGACCAGATGTTTCATCATTTTCATAAGAAGGAAAACGCGCCACGGGAAGGGATATTGTGGAACTATTACCGCAGAAAAGAAAGCGGAAGAAGGGGGGACGGCGAGGAGCGAGGAGCCCGTGCAATCATCAAAGTCAGGTGGGCTCTTCCAAACGGGCCGCGAAACGTTGGGGGGAAAAGGGGCCGGCGGACTGGTGCCTGGGCAGACTCCATCCAGACCCAATCATGATCAGGAGGGGAAAGCTCAAAGTAAAGTCAAAAATAGAAAAGACTCTGCAGACGAGCAAGAAACTCTAGAAGGACGAAGAAAGTGGAGGGGAGAAGAGTCCGACCTTTGGCCAGAGAAGGGCAAGGAGTGACAGGATCTGCCGGAACGAAAAAAGTGTTCGGGGGGGGAGGGGAACGCCAGCCATCGTGGTCACTAAAAAATGCACAGCAGTGGGTCGGAACTTGTCTGGCAGACTAGGGGAAAGAATTTTAATGCAGCAGAGGGGGGGGGGTGCGAGCTCGACGAGGCAACCGGAGCAGGGGCTCGCGCAAATGCCCTCAGACAACTCCAAGAAAGGGGGAACGTGAGAACTCCTGAGAAAGGACGGAAGAAGGTATATAGGAGGGGACGCCGCACTCGGGAAAGAAGCACAAATCGGTAAAAAGGAGGCCTGACGTATGCAGGGATCTGCTGGTGTATATCTACAACCGGCGACTATAGGGACCTGAAAAGGGGAGAAATGACTAAAGCAGGGACGCACGTTTGAGCCTCTTTGAGTGGGATTATGGCGCATAGCAAGATGGATTCGGCGGTCGGCAATCGGCGAGGTTTTCCGGGATTGGAAGCTGGCTGGGGAACGCTCGGCGTCAGGAACTCAGGGAAGGGGCGAACGCTGGAGGGTTGTGGGGGGAAAGCAAAACGATTCGGGTCGGGGGGATCTCCCACGGACGGGTTGCGAGGGGCCGGAAGACCCATTGAAAGTTGCAGAAAGAGAAAACGGGGGTGAAGACACCGGAAAGGGGAGATTTGTGGGACAAGAACAAAAACGAATACTAACAGGCTCAGGGTTTGGAAAGAAGATATCCAAGGGGAGAAGTCCAAAAGTTAACTGAATAACGTAGTATAAGAGATCAGATTGCGGGAAATGCGATTAACTCCGTCAGCATACGGGGGAGGACAATTTCTCGCTAGAAGAAGAGGAGATTACATTTTTCGAGCCGTCGAAAGGGTATTCCCCGACGGACAAAAAAGGGAAAAGGGCGCTTTTCGGGAGAGATTCTCAGTGATTTGTGGGAACAAAGAGGTGAATCATCTTTCAGAGGGAGAAAGGTGACTCTCTGGCGTGTTCAAATGATACCTTGATGGGAAAGGGGAAAGGGGTCGTGCAGCTGCTCAAAAGAAAGACAAGTGAAGCGCGCGCCGTGTCAAGAAAAAACCAAGAAAAACGCCAGCAAAACAAACAATAGAAGATTCAAGAGAGGTCGTTGAACTCTCCGACAAAAAAGAGACTACTCGAAAGACCTGTCCAAATGGAGAAGGACTGGATAAGAAGGAAGACTTGGTTGCCTTTCAAAGGGAGGTAGGGTCGGATTTCCGCACTCGTGAGTCGAGGGAAAAAAAGAGATCGAAAACAAAATGAGGAGGAAAATATATCAGTTCAAAAGGAGTAACTGCCGAGAAGGGAAAATAACTACCCTTCCAGTGCCAGGGAAGAACCCAGAAGAAAACTGGGTCTCCCCCAAGGGAACTGGAAAGGTTGGCACATCGGAATCTTATATTTGAGTGAGTCGAGGACATAAGATAGACGATGTCCGTCACGGTGTGGTAAAGTAATGTCTGTTGCTTTCCTGACCGCGCGATTCCTAGAGGAGAACTGTAAAGAAGCTTCAACACATCCGGACGTCAACCATCACGGGATAGTGGACAACGCCGCAGGAGAAGTTTGGAAGAACTTCGCTTCCGTCGTCCATCAGAGGGGGGACAAGAAGACAAGCTGAGAGAAAGCTCCCTTCGTAACGTGGAACGGGAAGGGCGACAAGTCAAAAAGAGCTTCAGAAAAAAGGGAAAAGAACTGGAAGGGAGAGAGAAATTGTAAGGCACATATTACGGGGGACATCGGACAGAAAAAGAAGCAGTCGATCGATAGGAAGGTATAGGGGAGAAAGGAAGGGGGGTACAATGAACGGAAGGGGAAAATCAGGGGACGTGCCTTGCAAAAATGTCCGTATGGCAGTATTCGGGGAGCTTAACTCAGACTTGGTTCCACGTTTTACAGTGTACTAAAAAAGAGTTACCGGGCTCACAGTTGAAAAAGGGCGGTTGACCGGCGCGAACGAGTGGGTAAGAATAAAACTACGGAGATGGGCTTCCAAAACAAGTCCAAAGGACCTTCCGTCAATGCGAGTCTCGAAAAGTAGGGGGGGGCCATCCAACCGCTGGGGGAAGAGAGTAAGACTAAGAGACGCAACCGGTTCAGAAACGCCGAGCCAGAATCCAAGTCGAGAAAAAGAAAAGAAATCAACCGGTAGAAAACGAGATTAGCTGCAAGCAAGGGGGGAAGACCTAGAATTTCAAGGAAGCGAGTCTCAAAGAAAGATAAGAATTCGCTGGAGGCCAATGTAGGATGGGGGGGAAGGGAGAAGAGGAAGGACGTCCGGGGGGAAAGACCAGCGAAGGGAACTAATGGTATAAGCCTCGCACTAAAACTGTGGAGTGAGGACGTCGAGTTCGGGCGGCGAAGAATCCTAAAGAAGGGGTCCTCTCTGATAAAAAAGGAATCGAGGGAGAAAACAAGGTCTCTCGACTATCTCACTGAACGTCAGGAAAAGGTGAAGGTTTCTCGTGAAACCGATTCAGGAGGGAAACCCTACAAGGGAAAACAAGTCATGTGAAGGAGAGAACTTGTCAGAAGTAGGCAGGCTCTGGAAAAGGTCGGGACTTGAAGGAGGACCTGAACTGGCGATAGGGCAGAGAAGCTGGGAAAGAGAAACTCGATCAGGGTAGGCTGAATTCTGTACAGAAATAATGGAGATGTGGGCGGTAAGAGGGCGAGGCCAGAAGAGAAAGCCGCATCACTTTTAAAACAAAGGGTTAGGGGAGGCAAGATTTTGGGGGGGGAAGGGGGAGCGAGCATTTAGGTGGCGTATTGATGGAAGGACGCCCGCGCCGGAGGAGATCGGGGGGGGAGGTGTCGGCAGCCAATAGGGTGGAAAAACGAAAAATCAATTTGTCAAATGAAGCGGTCTTCCTAGACACGGAGCAGAGAACTTGGGAACGCGTTCACGTCCGGGCGCAGCAAAGGGACCTAAGAATGAACCAGTCAAAGGAAAGACCTCCTGATGGTCAATTAAAAAAGGAAAAAAGGCAGAGGGGTCGAATGGCTAGGACGACGCGCCATGGACTCATGCAGGGGACAGGGGTAAGGTAGGACAACCGCTTCCAAAACGAAACCCTTCTTCTCACAGGGAGCGTTCTTGGGAAAAGAGGTCGTCAGCTGAGGAGGGGGGGTTGTGACGGGCAGTTCTCTGGCCGAAATGGGGGGGAAAGGGACTAAAACCAAGACTCAAACATACAAAGGTAGAAAACCTACTATGACTGGGGAGGGGGGAATGCAATTTCAGTCAAAACGTCATAGAATAGCCAAAACAACAACGTGAAGGGAAAAAGAGCACTGAGAAGAGAAGAGGAAGTCAGGGAGAAAAAACGACTCAGGGGGCCCCCCCCAAAGGGGGTGTACGGTAGTGAGGGCTGGGGTTGGGCATTCTAGAAAAGCTGGAGGGCATGGGGGGAAAGAGAAAGTAACTCAAGAAGAAATGAGAAGAGACCTCTTTTTCACCCGTAAAAAGATCCGCTGGGAGAAAGGGTACAGGTTAAGGAGGAAGAGTGCCCTAAAGGAAAAACCCGTCATCTCTCAAGAAACGTTCGCTCTATAAATGCGAGGAAGAAGAAAATGACTTAAGGGTGAAAAAAGAGTATGAGTAGGGGACGGGTCGGAGCTAATATATCGCTTGCGCGAAATCAGGGGAAAAAGGCGTACCATTGGTGGGAGAACGGGACCCTCCGATGATAACATCATCGGCAAATGATTCAGAGTTGTGGGAAAAAAACAGTTGCAATTACAGCAAAAACCGATAGCAAGACTGGGAAGAGGGGGACTCGAGAGGAAAAGGTTCAATAAGGGCCCTTCGTTGCCGTACAAAACGCCGGTCCAAAAAAAACTTGGGGGATTGAACGGAAGTGTGCGATGGCTAAGACCAGGAAGAAACAAAAAGCTCCATGGAAGGGAATTGCCTACCTGCAGTCCTAAAAAAGGGAAAGGCGATCCGCGGCAGAACGACAGAGGGTAGAGGCGAGAGCCAAGTTCGCGAAGGACTTCCTAACGGTTAAAAAAAAGAACTGAAATGTACTAAAGACGGACCTAAGGAAAGGGGAGGGAGGTTTACCGAAGGAGGAGGGGGGAAAGACCCTGCACAAGGGGAAGAAGTGATTCCACAAAAGAAAAGAAAGCCTTTACTAAATGAAGGTGACAGACCCTGACCGGAAGAAAGGCGAAACCGATCGTCGTATAGTAAAATAGGACACATCGACTTCAAGAAAGGGAACGTGAGAAGATTCTAAAAGAGGGAAAAGGGTAACTGCGTTTCCGCCGTCACCGATCTGAGCCAAAAAGAAAGAGGGATACCTTCCGTAAACGGACGTATTCAGGGAGTATCCGGGAGGGTTGGGATACACCGTAAAAAGGAACAGGGAAGACGAGGGGACGGAAAGGGAGAAAAGGGCCGATCTTGCAAAGTGAGACTGCGGTTTTAGTGTAGGAGGGACTCCGAGGACTGAGGCAGGTCTGGAGCTGGAGGAGGTTGGTTCTCGAAGGCAGCGGGAGTTCTCACTGAAAGAGTCCTAGACTCGACAGGGGAAGAGAAGAGGTGACTGGGTGGAAAGACAATCGCATTAGTAGAGATGACAAGCGTGTCGAATGGCTCAAGAAAGTGGTATTTTCGCCGAACGAGAATGGGGTAATCCAAGGGAAAAGGGTAACAAGATGGGGGGGAAATAAACTGCTCTGCCATAGCGTGCAAGGTGAAGGAAAGGAGGATAAACAGAGCATTTACAACGGGTTTACTCAAAGTAGGAGAACAGAGAGGATCTGCATGGTACATTCTTAATGCCGCGCCGTCATCAAGGGTGGGTGGGTTGCACAAAAAAGAGACCCCTCGGGGAGGAAAGATCAGAAATCAAAGAATGAAGGCTGAACATTTGGCTAAGACGTCCGCCGCGTGAAGCCGAGAGGGGGGGGGAAAGTTTCCGAGAATGGTGAGGCCGCGAGGACGCCATGTATTGGAAAGGGGACCAGGAGGGAAGAGAAGAGGAGAACAAGGAATAGGGGAATGTAAAGATAACGTGGAGTAGAGATTGGTCCTTGGAGGAGGAGATAAGAGAGCGAGAAGAGGGAGGGAGGAACTGTCAAATAGACACCGACCACTGACCCGGGCAGGCCACAAAAAAAGATACAGGGGAGGATACGATTCTGTATGTGACTCGGAACTCAAAGAATAGTAAACTCAATGACAAAAAAAGGAAAAGTGCAAAGAGTGCGGGGCGGAAGGGGGGATTGGGGGGGGCCTTGTCAAGAGGAAAAGTGAACTGTCGTGGTACCGTCCCCGATGATCGCTTGGGGGACCCAGA
>Ga0179593_1441323_pt1 | contig 16985 bp, 17 predicted proteins | sample CZODoug2_1_08_16_FD_185931 | JGI IMG/M metagenome (GOLD analysis project Ga0179593, IMG submission 185931) | Vadose zone soil fungal communities from Angelo Coast Range Reserve, California, USA - CZODoug2_1_08_16fungal (PacBio error correction) | ecosystem: Environmental > Terrestrial > Soil >...
CCCATCGCAGTCCGGGAGAGAATTCCTCTGCCTAAATGTAAGAGGTGTCAGACGGAGGGTGGGCTTGCAAAACAATTCTGGCTGGAAGGAACGAAAGAAAAGAAGTTTGTAAAGACAACGAACAGGAAACAAAAGGGCTGTTTTTTGTGCAAGATACCCTGTTAGTTCAAAACTTGGGGGGGGAAGGGTCAAAACGTTAGCACAGGGAATGGAAGCCGACTAGCAGGGCATGTCAATTGGTGCCCGATCTGTTATAGTTTGGGTTGATGGGGTACCACGTTGTTAGCCAATGAAGTTGAAAGGAGGGACAAAAGCGGCAGGGGCTCAGATCTGCAAAAACGCGAAGCACTCAGGCAGCCCTGGGACGCTTGTCAATGTGTTGGTAAGGAGGGAAGACGCAGGGGAGTGCCGGGGCAAACAAAGGAGGTATCCACCTTAAGGCCGTAGAAAAGTTCAAAAAAATTCACTGAGTAGGAAGGAACTAGGCCACCGAGGAGTTGGTCGATGGGGAAAGGTCTTAAAAAAAAAAAAAACATACCACATTACGGGAAAAGGGTAAAGTGAAAAAACCCGCTCGGAAGCCAGAAGAAAAAGAGTAACGACTTCGAAGAGGAAAGCAATTGTACAGAGGCTGGAAGAAGGGACAATATCACGAAAGTCGCGCATGTGCAAAGAAAGGCAGGTAGTGGAAAAGACGGTGGAGTGATAAATTACGATGGGGGGTAAGATCTTAGGGAAAACGAAAAGGTCCAGCAAATTTTCAGCTTCTGTGACAGGGTGCCTGGGGCAGAGGGGCCAGAAAATCTGAGGGCCTAGGGATGAGGGACCGCTCTACAAACGCTGAGGGAGCGAAGAAGGGGAAATCTCCTCGCACTAGGAGCCAGCCTTCATCCATCCAGCGGGGGAAAACGTCACAAGCGGAGGGGATATACCATAACGCAGGAATGGAGTTGGCAGCGATGTGCAAAGTGACGACAAGGCCTTTAGCAGGGGAAAGTCGGCTGGAAAAAAATCGATGGGGGGGAAGGGAGAATTGGTTCGTTAACTTCACGTAAAAAATGTAAAAAAGGATTGCGAACTGATTGCAACGCTAACCTCTGGGGGAAAAAGAAAGAAAGTCACAGAGGACAACTCACATCAAATGGAAACAGAAAGGAAAAGAGTCTTCCTTTCAAAAACACGAAATTTAAACTACTAGCGCCAGGCCGAAGGAAAACTTGGCCCGCGGGGATCGATTAAACATCACGTTGATAGACTTTGTATTAATCGAGCCAATTGTTGGGGAGCTCGGTTCGAGGGGGCAAACCGGGGTCAGTGTCGGAAATTGTAAATGGTTGCCAGCTAGATAGTTGTCCAAATCCCCCGGGAAGGAGTCGTAATATATTTGATGGCGACCGAGGTCTTTGCTGCTAAGAAAGAAAGACTAGAATCCTATCAAAATTGCGACAACAGACAGCGATCAGAAAATTACGGCGAAACAATGATAAACACGGAAGGCAGTCAAAAGTGAGGAAAAAATGACACTTAGGGAGCCGGCACGCACCAAAGAGAGCCTAAAAGGAAAGGAAAAAGCATACAAAGCACGTTTGGGTTTCCTGGGGAACAAATGTAGAGGAAAAATCATTATGGCACAGAACCTGATTTGAGAAGCCAGGGGAGGGGTCAAGCGTGAAGATCCAGCACCGTGATACAGTCGGGAGAAAAATCAACAAAAAGCCTTGAACCACATCTCAGGGGATCAAAAGGGGGGGAATTGAAAGAGGAGGAGGCCGCTGTGAATATTGGTGGACAATCGAAGGGAAAAACGGAGGAGGAAAGAAATATTGGACACCAGTATTCATCGCGCAGACTTCATCAGGAAATGAATCGCTCGGGAAAATCAGGGAGGCTTTTGATTGGGTGGAAACGGTGTATGTTGAACGGTGCTGGGGGGGCTGACAAAGGGAGGAAAAGGGGCTTGAAAGGAATCATTTGGGGGGCCACAATTCCGTGCTTGCATCACAATTTTACCAGACTGGGGGATCTGGGGAGAACTGGCAAGGGGACTGAGAAGGTTGGTAAAGGGCGGGGGTGAAAAAGTTGTTCCGACAATTTGCGGATGTTGGGATCACAATGCGGTTTTAATCCTGGAGACTCGGTCCTATCATAGGGGTGGCGGAGGGGGGAATAGGAGCAGTGAAGCCTCTGGGCAAAGGGGAGGGAAGGGGCAACTAACAATTGTCAAAAAAAAAAAGTGACTAAGAAATCCGGGGAAGCAAAGGGTCAATACTTTACAATAGGAAGTCCAAAACTGATCAAAGTAAAAAAAAAAGGGAGAAGACAAAAAGTCGGGAGAGGCCTAAACGAGGGCAAAGTGGGTCAAAAAAAGGGGGAAGGAGTAGTCCGAGGTTTTGAACCAGAAGATTGGTGAGGGTTCCGGAGGAGTGCTTCCAAGTCCGGTGGAAACGGGAAAGTTTCTTTTGGGGGGGGCAAAAAGCGTCTAGGGAAAGGAATGGGGGGCAACGACCTTTGTGCCATGAGGCGCGGAACTAACCAAGCTCAGAAGTCAACAAAATCGAGGGGGGTGGAAAGGATGCAAAAAAAGTCACTTCCTTCTGTGGAGGCAAAAGGGCAAAATCTCGATGGAAAGAGAAGCGTGCTATCCCCCCCGAAAATGGGGTTTGGAATTTGGTAAAAAAACATGAGGGATTGGATGGGGCATCGGGATCACTCCAATTTCGGCGGATCAAAGCAAGGGTGGGACGAATCTCTGATCAAGAGAAACATAAGATTCTTAAACTGGAAGAACACCCACAAACAAGGGGGAGAAGGAACACGGGGGGGAAATTTTGGGTTCTTTAAAGAGGTTGGAGGCTGAGATAATAGTTGATGGGGAGAAACACTAGGCATTATCAAGCAACAAACCAGAGGCAGGGTGAAAATACGTTGTGAACAAGTCTCGACGGCGGATCGTGGGAAGGCAGCAATGGAGCCATGAGATCGGCCGATGCACCGGGAGGTTTTCGGTACATCGCGCTCTTCAGTAAAAACCGGGGAGGAGTGGGATTTAATTGCAAGTTAAGGGTGGGTGGTGGGGGAATCCAAAGAAAAGATGGGGGTGCAAAGGAAACCTCAGGGGGGAAGGCGTTATTCGACTAGTAGAAAAATTGCAGGAGAAACGGGGGAGAAAGGGTTTATAGTGCCCGCGTGGGGGAAAAAAAAAACCGAAAAAAAAGACGTCACTACAACCCTCGGTCAAAGAGAAAGCCAGGGAGGCAGGAGGGTCGAATAGGACAGAGTGGGGAAAGAAAATATATCCAAAAGAACGCCAGCGGCACTCATTCCGACTGAAAGCAAACCGAAAGGTGAACATTGCGCCATGAAGTCGGCGGCCAGCCCATTGCTACTATTGGGGGAAAAAAAGGTACAACTGGGTTGAAAAAAGAAGAAAGGGAAAAAAAAAGCACTGTTGGGGGGGGTCTGTTCGTTTGATGTTTGAAGAGGGGAGGGAAGACAGAAGGACTGCAATCTCACCTGGAAGTTACTCAGGGACAATGATGGAAAGGTCGGCCTAGGGACGGCACGTAGTACGCTGAACGAAGATCAACAACAGGAAGGAGTATTAAAAGGGAGGGAGGTCAAGAGCCGCGTGCGAGGTCAAAGTCGGCCCGCGGGCAACAAAATGGTCGAACGTAAACATTTATCTTGCCCGGAAGAGATGGGGGGCCGCCCCGCCAAACAAAACGGGGAATTCCATCCAACCACGAAGGGAAAAGGGAAAAAGGGGGGGGAGGTGTTTGGGTCTGAAAGATCGTCAAAACTTGTTACCGGTTAAAGACAGTTCAAATGGGGGGGAGCCAGCTTCATTGAGGAGTTGGTGCAGGGTAAAGGAGGTATTAGGGATTTCCCACTCGAAAAAGAGAAACAAGGCTGGGCGAGCTCATTCGAAGAGTGGACAATAGCTAGCGACCTGGGGCCGGGAAGCCCCTGCCGTCGGATGAATGAAACATTGTGGAAGGGGAAGAACCGCGTGTGCGTTCCGGGGGGCAACACGCGGAGACAAAACTACCTTCTCACACGTGGGAGAAAGTCACTTCATACTGAGGAAGGAAACGGGGGAAGAAAATCTGCTTTCGGGAACCAGCCTTTTTGGGAGTAAAACTAAATCTACTTAAAAACTAAAGGCTAAGGGGCCACGGACGCGCTCGTACGGACCAGAAACTTCGGGATTCGTCCGAGGGAACTCTCGGAGGAACTGGAAACAGTAAAAAAACATCACTAAACAAGAGCAAGAAGAAGAATGTGCACAAAGGTCTCAATACTGGTTGTCACGGTGGTTGCGTGAGCAAAGAAGAAGTTTTTTGTCCCAGGTCTTGAGGAAAAAACAAAAAAGCATTTCAAATTGACAGAATTAAGTGGTGGGCCATGCCGGTTGGCTCGTCGTGCTAATCTCAGGGCTCTTGTGAGGGACAGCGCAAGGGACAAAAACTAGAGGCATCTACTCATCGATCCGATGTCCTATGAGACCTAGCCTGCAAGACCAAGAACCAGAAGGGGGGGGAAAAAGAAAAAAAACAAGGTGGGCGGATCGAATCAAGAGAAAGTGGAATTTGGGTTTGGGATGGCTATTGTGAAAGTGGACTATCAACTCGGCAGGTTATCAGGAGAACAAATCCAGGGGGTGTGCCGGAAAACTTGTTCGTTCGAGGCGCTATGAAAAAAGTGTCGTGGAAGCAAAAAGCATCCGAGGATGACGCATTTTGGGGAAAAAAAATCCAATCACGGAAACAAGGATACTTCCACGCCACCAGAAGGCCCCATAAAATGCAAACCGGGGAGACGGCAAACAAGAAAATTTAACCGAGGGGACGCGCCGGGTGCGGAACGTCAACTTTGCCCGCGTTGAACGATTTCCAGCCTGCGAAGGGGGTAGAGTCTCCAAGTGAAAGATCAAAAAATACAAAAACGTTGAACCGGTGGAAGGTCAAAAGTCGGGGGGAGTTTTCAGAAGGTCTAAGGGCGTTGAACCCCGGGGGAAGGGTGCATGCGATTGCTTAGACCGCGGCTTCTGGATATACATGACATAAGGAAGAGGGCGAATCTCACGCGGCGCCCAACAGAGCTGAGAAAAGGGGACAAAGAGGGAAAACAGTCCAACCCTCTTGGTCAAATCGCAAGTGTCGAAATCATGGGCCGGAACTGCCCACATGAGAATTGCCTGGAAAGGGAAGAAAAAGAAGCACAATCACTGGGTGGTCCGCCAAAGGTCGCGACATGATTGGAAAAAGGCAACATGATGAAAAAAAAACCTCTTCTGTCGGCCATCCATGACCAGGAGACATAAGGAAAGAAAGAAAAAGACAAGACCTAGGGAACCGCCAGAAAAAAAACGAGATTGAATGGAACTTCTGCAGAGCTGGGATTGGTGGAATCTCTTCAACAAAAAAAACGTATTATATAGGAGCGGGAACACAATTTAAAAGCGGAGGGGGGGAACGCTTTCGAATTCATAAGTCTGCTGCGTTAAAGCGGTATGGTGGCTGTGAGTTGTGTCCTTTAGGTAACGATTTGAAAAAAGGCACGCTACAGTGGGGCGTGAAGAAAAAATCATTGGGGTACCGCAATTCAGGGGCCAGAGGAAAGGTTTGAAAGGAAACACGATGCTTGTCCTGCTATTGATTCATGCGGAGTTGTTGTGGGGTTCTATGTGGGGGGCGGACAGGAGGAAGGATGGTTTGGCGACACTTGCATTTGGGAAAAAAGCAGGGGGGGATCCGGCGAGAGCCGAGAGAGATTGTGGTGCTCGGGAAGAGGGGAGAGGGAGTTATCCGTCGTGTCAGCTAGCAAAAAGACAGAGGAACGCGGAAGAGGAAAGGAAAACGGGGTGAAAAGAAACGTGATCAAGGAAGACGGGACACCGGAAACGCGGATCAAAAACGGAAAACCATTTGTTATCTCAAATTAAGAGGAAAGGAGGGAATATTTACACTCTTTCAAATTAAAGGAAGAAGTGGAAGGATGAAGGAGGGAGGTCCGGAGAAGAGGGATATGAAAGGGAGAGTGAGTGAAGACTCCTTGTTTACTTGATTGGGGGGCGTAGTTTAATCAGTCGGCTATTGAAATGTCAATACCTGGGAACACACAGAGGACTCCTAAAACCAAAGTTCGCAAAAAGGGTTTTGGGGGTTAAACTGTTAAAACTTCTTGCGATTTCTGCAACATATAGCATAAGTGGATGGATTCTAACTCACCTTTTGGTTGGTAAAAAAATTCGGGATGTGGGAAAAATACTGGGGCAATCGGAGAGGGCGGCTGAGCGCACCGGGGAAAGGGATGGAAAGAAATCAAAAGGATAAGATGGCTTCTGCAGGGGAAGACGAACACCGGCATCTCCACCAATAATGATGAAATTGTAAAACAAAGGCCTGTGTGAAAGAGGAGGAAAAACATCAGCAGATCAGTAAAACCCTGAGGCTACAAAAAGTATTACCCTGGGTCACATGCGCGGACATCAAATGGGGGAAAGGGCCCAGAGAGGACAGGCAAACGACTGGAATGTTTACAGAAGTTTTTGGGGGGTAAGGGGAAATACAGCCGGCTCTGGCATAAGACTTGGCTTTAGTATTCTGGGGGGGGGGGGGTTGTAAAAGCCAGAAAGGCGGGGTTTCACCACACGCAAGGGGAAACGGCCGGGATGTAAGAGACTTGAGAAAACGGGTACTTGACGTGGTTTGTATTTCCCGCGTGTTGTGGAAAAAACCGACACAAAAACAAAGCTTCGAACTACAACAATGTGAGGAACCAGAACAGGGCTGAAGGACGGTACTCGTGTCAGATTGGCAAGATCGAGCCCCATTCCGCATCTTCAACGTCATTGACGAGAACGCAAAAACATATAGGGAAATGGGAAAAAAAGCGCATGGGATCGTAAGCAATGTGTAGACAGAGGAGTAAAAGGGGAATAATTAAGTCAGTTAAAAACGACCGTTATGCAACTAAGAAGGGTGGGGAAGCCGGGTTACGGGGGACGAAAAGAATAAAGGCAAGCTCAAACACGGGGGGGACGGCCATGGGTAAGGTAACGGGAAGTAGTAGCCGTAAAATTAAGGATGGGTACATCTCTAGAGAAAAAACACAACAACTGGGAGGAGATTCAAGCGCAGCCTACGAGGAAGTACAGCCGACTGTAGGCATAGTCCAAATGCCCTGTTATTTTCCGATGGGCTGCCGCCGAAAGAAAAGGAAAGTGAAAAAAAAAGGAAGGCAGGATCAATGCAAAAAGGCTGGGAAATGGGGGGGCAAGGAACCGTTCGAAGTTCAAAACGTGTACCTCAATCTTAAAGCCAAAGGTTGGTTATACCGACGCAATTCTCTTGTCAATGGAACAACTCTCGGGGGTGAGGGGATGAACTTGGTAGGCAATGAGGGAAAAAGAATTTCGTCGAGGGCTCGATTGCCAAATCGCGAAGCGAATACCTGGGCCTTAGTATTACGGGGGGGTAGGGTGAGAAAGCGAGGGGGGGGATTGCGTAGGTGGTAAAAAAGGAGAGCCCCAGCTGCCGGGCTCCCCGTTTGAAGAAGCAAGGTCTACGAAAGGAATTCTGGCAAAAAGTTCGATGCGGAAATGGGAGGCTAACACAAAAAAGAATCAATTACAGCAACGTCGGGCCACAGCCGCGCTCGAGTCCAAAACACATTTCCGGTTAAGCATCGGCCTATTACCCTACCTTTCTCAGATTCGGGGAACCGGCACCGCCGGGGCGATGTGCACAAGGAAAATCGGGTGGCAGTCCGGTTGGGGGAGGGATCATGGTTTTGGGGTCAAGAATCTTAACTAAGACCGGTGGGAAAACACAGGGATTCGGGGTGGGGAAGGCCGGGAAATCAAAAGAAATCTCGGCTCAGGGAAGGAAATGTGCGTGCTCACACTATGACGTCCGTGAAACGGCTGGTCCGATTGAAGGGGAAAGAAGCATGGAGCCAGGAAAGCATCTGGGGGTGACACCTGCCCAAAGTGGCGGGAAGAGACATCTCCTTGAAGGTATTTCAAGCAGGAGTGTTTGCCCTTTAAAAGTGCCGAAGCAGGGGGTGGAAAACGAAGAATATTTGGGGCACGAGCTGGGTAGTTTGACGTTCGAATTCAGGGAAAACCGGTCGGGGCAAAACACCAACTTACTCCTTTTTCACCAAGCAAGGCAATCCCTCAAACAAGGGAGACTTGTCACCACTAGGACCCATCAAAAGGGGACCGTAAAAACTCAAATTTTAATGCTCGAGGTGCCGGAACACTTGGCCCGCGGAGCCAGAGGCCGCAGAACTGGAGTATCATAATTTGGGGGGGGTAGACAGGGGCCCAGAGGTGGCCGGTGAAGGAGGGGGATTGTAACTGGAATGTGGACAAGTCGACTGGGCCAAACGTTCGGCTAAGAGTGCCTCGACCGCGTGCGAGGGGTCGCTACCCGGAAAACTCCAGGACGCCGATCAACGAACACAAATAGCGATCAGCGCCTCTTCGGAGCCAAAAAACTGGGAAAAAAAATAAAGGTGTCGGAAACATTAAAGGGGAAATCGAACGCAAAACAATAGTCAATTCACGGCCATCATCAGACAAAGCGGCGGTTTAAAAGGGCGCGACAATAAAATGATGGAACTACCAAAAAAGGGAGCACGAAAGGCGCGACGGCCGGACAAGAGAGCTATACAGAGAAAGAAACCTCACAGTCCCTAAATGGAACCACGGGCGATGGGAAGTGAAGGAAATAGGCAAGAGATTTGGGTGGACAGAACTCACCAAAAACGAGGAAGTCTTAAGAGAGAGGGGAATGTAAAATAAAAACAGGACGTGGACGTTCGAAGGCAAGGGAGCGCTCTGGCTTGAAAGAAGGATTGACTGGTGAATTGGGTCAAGTTCAAAAGGGTACGAGGGAGGGGAGGGGGCGGACGCGCGAAACCAAAAGTGGCGTGCTAATCATTTGGCAGCCAATTCCGAAATCCCAAAAACTTGGGGGAGGAAACCAAGAAAGGCTTGGTGGGGGCTGCTGGGAAAGGGTACGGACGGGGGCCTCTCGTTGGGTCGGATCCAGAAGGGTTCCCAGGGTAGGAGTTTGAAAACGTGGTAGAGCACGCGGGCGCTCACTTGTTGCGTTTCGAAGCGTTATAGGCTGGAAGAAGCAACAAGTTCCGAATGATCTTGGTAACGGGAAAAAAAAAAAACTAGAACCGTGGGACAGAGCAGAGATGGCAATCACTGTGGACAATACGAAGGGAGGAACTTAAAGCGAGCCCGGACACCAAACCGGGGGGGGGTCCAGAAGAATCGAAGGTATGGAATCAACTTATAAAAGGAAAAAGGTGGAAGTTAACGGACATGCGAGGCGGTAAAATCAGAGGTTTTACCGGTAAAAATAGGGGGAAGTAATGTCAGAAGGGTGGGCTGTTCCTCCTGTTGGGGAGTTGACGGATCGTCGAGGCGGGAAAGTATGGTGGTCAAAAAACAGGGTGATCGTACTCTACGAAAAGATTCAGACCGGGTTTGGGTTCAGCGATTCAACTGAAAAATAAAAGGCGTTGTCAAAGCAAAAAGAGGGAGGGAAAAAAAGGGATGGATTGATATCCGGAACCGGTTTGGAAAAAATGGCCACAAGATGAGGGGGGGGAATTGATTTAATTCTGGAGCAAAGGTGGGACCGAGCAAAGCCGGGTGTGCGAGCGCGCGGTGAAAGTAAAAAAATCAACGCGAATGCTTACGCAAAAAAACTGTTAACCAGAAGGTCTGAATTGTGCTGGGGAAATATAAATGAATAAGATAAAGTTGGAACCATCGGACCAACAAAAACCGGAAAAAACGTATTGTCACCGCGGTGTGAAAGTTGCGCAAGCGTGAGTGGGTAGGGAGGGCCACTTCCATTGAGGAATAATGAAGGGTTTTCTTACTCGAAGCGATGCTTGGGGGACGTTAGGTAATTCGGATTGTTTGAGTGGTGGTTTACGCCGAAAAGGTTTCAAAGAAAAGAAAGGGGGGGAAAAAAAGAAGAAAGGGGATTCGGACTCAAAGTGCTGGAGAAAACGGGGGTTAGACGTTTGAGAAGGTTTATCCCTCAGGGGCAAACCAAACCGAAAAACACGACCTGCTCGGCAGAAATCCAAGGGTCATTAAAAAAAAAAACTGACAGGACTCGTTCGCTTGCAAGTGAAGAGAGCCCCTGCCACGCCAGCGTGCAAGAATTTCCTACCAATTATAAGCCTACCTGAAGGTCAAATTGACCACGCGCCCATGAGAGTGGCGGGGCAATCACCGTGGGTGGGAAGGTAAATTTGAATAGAAAGGGGAAAAAAAAAGTTCAAACCGTCCCTGTGTCATTTATGAATCTGAAGCGTGGGGGGGGGGGTGGAACTTCATTGCGGGGGCAGCAATCAGCAAGCTCACCGGGGGGAGGAACGTTGATACAGATAAGGTCGCCGGGAAATTCCTGAGAAGGAATGTAGAAGCAAGGGGAAATCGCGCTAAACAACAAAGGAGAGGTCCAACTTAAGTCAGCATAGTCCTAGGCCTACGAGACAGCAGGGGGAGGCCGGTGGCAAAATGACTTTCTTAAAAGGAGAAACCGATGCAACCTCCCCCGACAGGAAGAAATTGCAAGTTCTGGGGTGGTGCGACCCAAAGGGGCAAAAAAGGGGGGGGGAACCTTCAAGCGTTAGAACATGGGAGAAAAGCGCAGGGCGAAAGGTTGAAAGTTGACCTCTCTGTTTCTTTTGGAATTGCGGGTGGGTGAATGAGGGCCGTGGCCGGCGAAGCTCCTCTTGCAAAAGACGAAGGGTCGGAACGGACTGGCACCCTGGGAAGTCGTCTAAAAGTTGGGGGTGGTCAGTCGTGTAAGACGAGCGTGCAGGTTTTACCAAAAACGCGGGATAAAAAAGGGGGAGAAATTAATTCATCCCCGTCTAAAATATAAAAGTCGAATTCAACGGCGGCCAAGGGACTCGTGAAACATCTGGGTCGGGTCCAACACAGAAACCATAATCATAAAATACACGCCGTCTTAAGGGGAACGATACTCGCTACGTAACCAACAGCTGGCTAGGAAGATTCAAACCAGGGATTCACTGGAGGTCAAATAGCCACAGGCACTCTCTCTCATGTGGGCAAGGGAAAAATACGTGTTGAACTCTGAAGTGATCGCCTATGGTTTAGATCTAGCAAAAAAGCAGGTCCAACATTTCAGTATTCTGGTTTAAACCCGGGGCTCGTCCGGCCAAAGATCACGTAAAAGTGGGGGCAAACCGAATAAGTCGGCAAACAGCTGGGCTGCGCCAAGGCCGAAGGGGCGAGGGGAGATGCTCACACCTACCAAAATCAGCATCTTTACAATTCAAAACGGTGCTTGTCAACTCCGTGAAGTATGGGGCAATCGCGAGGGGCCTTGGATAAAAACGAAAAATAAATAGCTGGAAAAACAATCCAGAAAGGGTGTTTCCTGTCTACGTTTTGGTTTCGTGGGAAAGGAAAGGCGAATGGACACCCCAGTCGTACCAAACACAGCACGTGGGCCGCAACATGAATCGCAAAATCCAATTACAACCAGGGGAGGAATACCGACCAAGGTAGCCTCCCTGGAAACTCTTCTGAAGGCAAAAACCTCGAATTGCGCCGCTCCATGACGGAGAAAAAATCACCGCGTCATTCATCGGAATAACGTGCCTGAAGGGTGGTAGTCAAGGTTTTTTGCGCGGCTCCGCGTTCCTCATTATGCGGGGTTCTAAGAAGGGGGATTGCCATCTCTGCTATTTTGGCCAACCAAAAAGAGTGGCTGAAAAAAAAAAAGCGGCCTTGGCGGCTGCACGGACCAAAGGAGCCGAACACGGGAGCGGGCCCCAGTCGGCAAGCGCCCTGATATAAAAAAACGAGGGTCTCCCAACGAGCAGAAACAAACTTCAAGGGAGCAAATCCGCTGCCAAAAGCTTCAAGGTCCCGTAAGAAAAACCATCCACAAAGCAAGGGGTTTAGACAAAACTTCCGTAAAAGCTGAATGGGCTTTAACCCTTCTTTGAGGCAAAAAAGTGGGTCGCAAGAAACCTCCAGAAAACGTATAATACATCGCAAAAAATCAAAGAATGAAACCCCAAAAGAGATCATGAATTGAAGTCAGCAAGGCGCTGTAAAGTTGAAGCTTCGAAACAAAAACCAACGTCTTGAGAACTTACCTCTCTCTGTATAACACAAAAGGTCATCAAGGCAGAAATCGCGCTGGGTCCATCGGAAGGGTAGGTATGGGGGAAGGATACGACAGGAAGGGGGACGCGAGAAAATGGGGGATTGGCGAACCTCCTTAAACTAATGGGCAGCGCCCGGTAAAAAAACCACGCTGCGGTGTCGCTGGGAAATTTATTCATCTGACTTAAAAGTGGGGGGGGGAGGGGCCAGCCTAAGGGGTTGTCCGACAACAGTTCGATGGGGGTTGAGAACCGCGGGGTGGGGGAATGAAACGACGAGGACTGGGGAATCGGTGGGGCGGTTATCTTCTGTTTAAAAAGAGGGGAAGAGGGACCGAGGACGCGAAGCACTCTCTTACGAAGGTGAAAAGGTGGAGAGATGGCAACAAAAAGTTTCATTCGGAAAAACGAAGTAAACAAAGCTTAAGCAAAAAAAAACCTTGAAAAATCAAGAAAAAAGTCGAGGAAAAAGAGGAGCTAAGCAAAGGGGGGGAAGGGTTCAGCACTGAGCGGGATTACATTTTTCGTTGCCCAAAGAGCGGTGAAGGAATGGGCCCGGTCAGGGGAGGGGAAGGGTCCTCTTGTACGGGGAAATTTGGAGATTGGTCAAAAAATAGTCCGCTACGGATTTCTTTTGGAGGGCAACTACCGGAGTAGCGACCAGAAGGGACCAAATGCGCCGCAACAGGGTTGGGGGGTCAAGCGATTCAACCTGCGCCGCCGTGTTCGGCCAGGCAAAGTATCTAAAAATCAAACAATCAGGAAGTAGAGTCGGGGAAAAAACCTGGGTGTGAAGTTGAAACCAGGATGGTTGGAAGGCAGGGGGGGATCCATAGGAGGGGACGGTCACAGCTTTTGCTACTCAGGGGGGCATAGCAAACGGTACTAATATTCTGCTGGGACGACTGGACCAAGAAGAAGAACGGGGGAACCAAGAATTCTGAAATTTTTCAGGGGGAAGAGGGGGCGTCTTTTGAATAAGTGGACAAAAGTCGCAGCACGCCAAAAAACGAGGCGACAGTAGGCGCAGGCGTGGGGAAAAGCGCGACGTCGACTGGGAAGTAGTTACAGCCTACGGGAGCCCCATGGCGGAAGAGGCAGCTTGACCGAAGGTTGGTTGACGGTCCTAACGAACGCTGTTGCAGGGAAGGAAGTGTGTATAGGAGTCTGGTTTTTTTGGGGGGGTACAAGCCGAAACCAAAGTTCACGAACATCAGCAGGAGAAAATTGCGCTCAAGAGAAGTGGCTTTCGAAACTGATAACGGACTTTGGGGGGAAACAACGCGTTGGGAAAACGGCACGCAACGCAAAGAACCGTCAGAACCAACAAGTGGGAAGAAAGCCGGAGGGTGACCCCACATGCTTACGGTCTCTTCGAGAGTGCCCTAAAACTCTCTCCCGTGAAGAAAAAAAACGGGAGAAAACCTGAAATCAAGCAGCAGGCGGAGTCAGGGTGAAGAAATCTCCATGAGAGGCGTCTCCAGGAAAGATTTGGGGTAAGTGGAAGAAAAAGTAGCATGAAAAAAAAAAGTTCCGATGCAGCTCGGGAGGGAAATGAATTGTCGTCTTTCGTGCAGCAGAATCGGCGAGAAAGGGGGTATTACTTCGGACCTTAGGTACAGGGTCGAAGGGAAGGGGACAGCCAAGAGTAAAACGGCGTTGGGGCATCTCATCACAACAAACTGGGATTATTAGAGATGGGCAAACAGCTACTCCGCATGAAAAGGACGCTGACAAAAAAAAAGTCAGCCTTAGACCATGTGAGACTTTATCGGGCTTTGGGGAACCAACGAACCATCCCACCAAAACGAGCAAGAAGGAGAAATGCAAGGAAGGGGTTGGGTTCAAAGGGCTGCCACCTGTGACTAGTGCAAAACGGTGCTTAAAGAGGGTCTCAAGGGGGGGGGCAGCTATCATGGGGCGCCTGTGAATTGACCGCGCTTGACGAGTTTAAAACTGTTAGGGGGCAAAGTTGTATAGGGAGCCACGAAAGGGGATCTATTGGCAAGCAAGGGAGGGCAGACTAAAAACTGGGCGCTGGACTGAAGACTTGTTTAGGACGTGATGTCTGAGTTCTTTAGGGCAACTTTTTGCAAAACGCGAATCCCCGGAGGCTGAAAGTCACCCTTTGGGCGATGAAGAGAAACTGATCGATTCAAGGGGAGGGGCCATGGCGGCGGTAATTGTAACCCAGTATTTTCTGCGTAAAACCGGAAAATTTACAAGGGGAAACTCGTCTGCCCGAAAAAAAAAAAAAAACATTGAGGGAGCAGACGGCCGATTAACGCGGCCTAAGATGCTTTACAGAACACGGGCACGCCGGGGGGGGGCTAAACTTTCAAAACACGCGGGGTCGAAAACGCATCCGGGTTGTGCGGGGATATTACTATGGGTTGTCAAGATCTTCACACTAAGAATATTCAAAGCGAAGGGCTGGGGAAGTTGCAAGGTGAAGTCGGCCCGCAGAAGAGACATTGATTAAAAGGGCCCCAAATCCACAAGATGCTGCACGAACGTAGACTACCTATGCTACAGGGGACCCTAGCAGCGTGACACCGGTCAATCCTCGCCGGGGAATATTATGGGCAAGCTCAGGGGGTGCTTGGACGGGCAACCCGGCATCAGGGGGAGAAGGGGAGGAGCGTTTGTTGGTATTCTTCCTGCTTTTTTCATTCGGGAGGGAAAAGTGGGTGGGGAATAAACCATAAAAATGTCAACCGAAGCAAGTGTTGAAGCAGATCACGTCCCCCCATGATGCGGCAACAAAGGACCATCACTGGTGCACCGATCGAAAAACAAGAGGGAGCAAGAGGGGAGGGACCTGATTCCACTTGGAAAGATTTACTACAAAGGACAGAGGTCAAAGGACTTTGATTAGCGGTTGTGAAGGGGGGAGCAGCTCCAGGTGGAAAAGTCAGTGTCGGGAAGTTGGTAAGTGCAGTCTGAAGGTTCCCCACAGGGGGCCTATGAGTAAGAATTGGATGACCTGACTTGGGGCGGGCAGAACTGCCACCAAAACGGACTAAGGAAAAAAAGAAGAGCCCACAAGAGCGAGAAAGGCGGCGCGAGGGGGGTTCCAAAAAGGTGGAGAAATAGAAAAGGTGGATTAAACAAAGTCAAAGGAAGCCGGGACCGCACCACAGAGATCAAAGGCCGGAAAAGGTATGCAAAGCAGAAAGTGTGACAAGGGCCAAATTCTCAACATATTAAAGGTTGCAAGGGACAAGGGTAAGCAGCCAGGCGAAGAGCCAATCCGAAAAGACCAATCGAAGAAAATCCAAAAGGAAATCCTAGTTACCTGAAGATCTTATAATGGAATTTTCGATATTAGCGTGAATATTTTGGGAAAGCTATCTCAACAACAACGGAGAGGAGGAGGGTTCAAAAATTCCAGCAGGCGACGTGATAAATGCAAAGATAGAGGTCTGGGTTTTTTCCAGACGGATTTCGGTGTAGTTGGGGTGGGGACGGGATGTATCGGGACGGGCTGGATAGGGGACAGACGGGGGGTGTAAAAACAGTTGCCAAAATGGGGGGTCCAGCGCCCTTGAGGAACCACGCGGAGTGTCTGGCTAGGTGGGAATGGCATCGTCCTGAGTGTTGGGAGTGGGGGCCGGCTAATGGGTGGAAAAAGGCACAGGATATGTGTCCACGGGGCGGGGTGCGCGCGCTGGTCGCTTGTCGGAGTGGGGGACAATCAGTAATCAGGAGTGTCCACAGAGGTCAGGGGAATAAAGAAAGAAAATCTAAGGAGGGCCAAAATAAAATACCGATAGGCAAGCAGGGGAATACTAAGATACACCGGAATCATGAGCCCTAGATAACCTTGGTATAGGGAAGACGGGAGCAAAAGGTAATCTGTATAACAAGCGTTCAAAGTGAATTCCGAAACTTAGTAATTGACGTTTGACCAGTAGACGGTTTTCGTGATTTGGGGTGGAAGTGGTGAATTTTATACGCAAAAAGGTGCGGTTGCGATGGCAAAATCGGGAGCGCAAGTGTTGGATGCAAACGACCTGGTCCAGGAGACGAAAGAACTAACCAAGATTCTCCGTAACATAGAAAAATATGTGTTGTTTCTCGCAATCAACCTGCTGAAAACGATCAGGCCAGGGCAAACCGTCTCTGAAAAATTAGGGAGGTGAGGAAAAGATAGCCGGAAAGTGTTATGTGGGAAACAAGATGCAGGGGAGTGGGGGTGCCCTGATGGGGGGAGCATCGGGAGACTTCCTTTCCGAGCGCCTCGACTTTTAGAAAAGTACAAAGGAAAAAAAACAATAGATGGAAAGGGCCGACTAGCAAAGAACACAAAGAATTCACGAAAGTTGTGCAGGGGAAAAGGCCTGGATGTCTTTGATCCCTATTGGGACACCACGCTCAAGCAACAACCGGATTAAACCCAAGTGGCAGAATTTTGGGCACATGCCCTACTTGATCGTGGGATTGCACAGAAGACTGATTCCATTAACGCTTACGGGGAGTTTTTCTGGGTCCTAGTAGGGGGCTCTGCAGCCTCTTTGCGGTACGTCTGGGTTTTTGGTTTACTAACAGGTGGGGGGGGGGGGAAAATTTTCAGACCGCAGTGACTGCCGGTGGAATTCAGAGTTCTAATTGGCTTTGTCAGGGTTCTACGGACTTCTCCTTGGGGGTGGGGTTGTGAACGGTGTAACACCGGCACGCACAACGAATATCTACATAACGACCTCCACCATTTTTCTTCAGAAGGCCAAGAGAAGGAAATACTAGTGTCAGATCGACCCCGGAGCGAAGGAAACGTAGGGCCTAACAAAGGGGAA
>Ga0179593_1535150_pt1 | contig 16985 bp, 13 predicted proteins | sample CZODoug2_1_08_16_FD_185931 | JGI IMG/M metagenome (GOLD analysis project Ga0179593, IMG submission 185931) | Vadose zone soil fungal communities from Angelo Coast Range Reserve, California, USA - CZODoug2_1_08_16fungal (PacBio error correction) | ecosystem: Environmental > Terrestrial > Soil >...
CATGGGATATCCTAAGGAATCTCCGGCTTTAGCGGGGGGAAACATACCGAGTACACGCGCTCCCAGTCTTCGCCAAGTCGGGAAAAGACATCATCTTGGAACACGGACTGACATATTCCGTGATAAAGAATCAAAATACCCGTGAGGAATGGGGAGGCAACCCCGCGAGGTGCCAAACCGCTTCCTTCTTAAGGGCGGGAAAAAAACAGACCGGCATCGCGTGGGGTCTGCTCAGCACTTAGTCTTTCTGGCAGAGACATTAGCTTTCCAACTGCCTAGGGGGTTGGATGGGATAATGGCTATTACAGGTTAATGCGGCGAGGGCGCTAAAAGGCCGTCGAGGTGGAGGGCGGCTAAGACCTCTGGTCCTCAGAGTCAAACTTCTTTTGGGCAAAGAAAGCTAGTGACTGGGTAAAGGCCGGCTCCTTCGGCTAACTTTGCTGTGGGCATACATCTCCATCGAACTACGGTCAGAGTGAGAAAGGAAACATGGGGAGAAATTAAAAAGGGAAGGTCTTCATAAGTGACCGCCTTCTTCTCGAAGAAAACTGAAAAAACGCCGTGTTCGGTTTTCGACGCTTTAGAAAGGGCTGTCCCCTCCCGAGACACAGAGCTTCGACTGAGCCACATGAGGGCGACAAAACTTAATACCGGGCCCCCGCAGCGAAAACTGCGCTTGGACGCGGAATAGTCGAATGTTGGAGGACGGGATCTACTGCGCCCCAATAGTATAACGGGCGCACGTAACTCAGTTCTGGGAGGGACCCTACCGGGCCTTGAAATGGGGGGGGTTCAGTCTCTACCAAATATCTGATCAAGATAAGGATGTGCACGCTCGGGGGGAGCGGACCGAAATAAAGGGGAAGTTTTCCTACTGCGTGCGAAACTGTACTCTGGCGGGGTTAAAAGAACGAGGTCAGATGTGGGCGGCTCTGGTCAAAAACGGCAAGACAAAGCCCTATACACTAGAGGGATATGGGTCTCGTTCCTACGGAGGAGCCGGGTGCAAGTCTCAGAGCCACAGCGGCGAAACCGGGAGGCAGCCCTAAACCAAATTGTGGTACCCGGGGACACCGGCTCTAGGATATTTCTCCCGGTGTCAGGGGGGGAAGATAGGACGGATACGGCATGGACGAAGTGATTCTGAAGAAGTCGACGGGGGATGTTCACGGGAATTCAACACCTAACCCATATGATGAGGCCATTCAGAGAAAAATGTTTGCGACCTAGTCGTTAGAGACAGAAGAAAGAAAGGGTGAAGCTCTGCCTGCACATATATAGGAGGGACAGGTATCAATTAAATGGAGAGGGATGATCTCTAATATCGGTACAAATTCTTGGTAAGGTAGACAAAAGGGGGAGGGGACAAGGAACTGTTTATAAGAAGTTATCTAGTCTCAACGGAAGAATTGCAGAAAAGTGCTCTAACACTTTTATAATACCTCGACAAAAAACACTTTCCTCCGAAAGGGGGTGCAAACCAGAAGCAAGCAGCAAATCGAAAGTCCCAGTCCGGCTCTCGCTACACGAACCGGGGGGAAAAAAAGGGATCTACTCGGCCTGTCGTGCGGGAAAGGTAAATAACCTCGTAGCATTCTATCGGAGGTGCGATTTAATGCGTGTCGTGGAAAGAGCAGGAAAAAAAAGGGCGAAGGGCTTGAAAAAACTCCGAGGCGCTTTTAGTTTGAGGGAGTGCCAAGTCGTTAAACCGTGACGCCGGCGTCACCTGACCGGAGGGGCAAGGAAGACAATCCGTGTACGTACGGGGGGGCAACAACTTATGGAGAATCGGTAAGGCTCTCGATGGCAAGCAAAGGACGGGCACTCTGCCTACAATAACATATGGTGGTAGGAAGGTCAGGATGCGGGAAGAGGCCCCGCTCGGGAAAGACACGAGGAAGAAATGGACAAAAAAGAAAAAGGGGTCCTTTGTAAACTAAAGGTGAACCAATTTGTCGTCAAGGAGTGTAGGACCACCCGACTTAGGGGGGCCCGAGGGGGGACTTGGGCAGGGAAGGGAGGAAATTGATCTGCCATCTATAAACACAACAACGTAATTATTAGAGAGGGGGGGGGGGTGGTTAGATCACTTGACCTACCTTATCCTAAAAAAAAAGGGCCACCGCATACAACCGTCAGTTTTAGATGGGACCGAAGCTAACCACATGGTGGGGTGTGGGGTTTTGTTGGGGGGTGTTCCACGGTAGGGGAGAAAGGAGAGACGTAACCTGGGGAAGACACACCGTGTTGAGCGAAAGGGTGGAAGAGTTACAAGAGCGGGAGAAAAAAATCTTCTGACTTGGGCGCTGATGGGAGCGTGCGAGTCATGGACAGAGGGGAGACATCAGACTCAGAAGAGGGAAAAGCAGTGCTCATGCACCTCCTTCCCATCTTTAGTAGGCCTCGACCATTACTGACGGCCTGATAAAATTCTTAAATGGCCTTTGAAACTAGAAAAACGAAAAACGACTATGAGGGATGACCGCGTCGAACTAGATAAAAAGGGGAAATGGTCAAAGCCCTATCAGAAGTTCGGGGGGACTTAAACTGAGAGTAAAGTGAGGTCGCTGAGAGAAGGACGAGCGAGACTTAATCGGGTTTATTAAGGGGGGAACCTAGGCCCCTGGCGGTCCGGGGTCGAGCTATAACACGGGGTGTTCGGCTGACAGGTGGAAATATTTCCGTTAAATGCAACATGACCAAAAAAAAGGCGGAAGGGACAAGGAGAAAGTCTCGATAAGGAGGCGGTCTCGAAGCTTACTAGGAAGAAACACAAAAAACAAAAAAAAAAAAAGACAAGAGAAAGATGAAAAAGATTCCCAAGAGGGCCGCCCTCAAAGGGCTAAAGTCGGCGGCTCTCTGAAAAAAAAAGAACGAGAGCAAAGAGGATGTCGCATGGCCTTCATCCAGAAAGAGGGAGTTCGTGTGGGGGTGGAAAAAGGGCCTTTATTTACAACCGCCCGAAGCTCTCCCGAATCACTGCCCAAAATACAAAGGAAAGTAACCCTACTTCGAGTCTTGAACGTAAAAAAGGTCCTACACCTGGGAAGGAAAAGGGGAAACATTTTCTGTCCCTCCACAAAATCGCTGTTTATGGAGCAAGCGGGGAGGACCCTTTGTTCCCCGATAATATGGACCCGTAGATGAAAGCTTGCAAAAGCCTAGTCGGACTAGACGGGTCCTCAGGAGTGAGTTTCGTGTGACGGAAAAAACAAGGACCTCGCCGCGGAGGATTAAAAAAGCGTCAATTCGTTCGCGGAACCGATCAAGGGCGTGAGGGACACGAGAGTGGAAACGCAGCGCTCATATAGGGGGGCGGCTGGGGTAGTGTAAGAAAAAAAAATGGGAAAGAAGAGTCGGCCAGAAGAGGATGATGACAGTCATCGATCTGCGTGCGGAGAGCGGGTCGACGCGGAACACCAGGAATCCGTGGAAAACCGGACAAACTGCGAGAAGGGGAAATGCTGTAGCCGGGGATTGGGAAGCTGGGCTGATGAGCCCAGGGCTCGCGACAACTCCGGTGCTCGGGGGTCGACATCACCATCCCACTTCGGGGAAAACACCCGAGTTCTACAGATGCCAACGGTGATAAGAATCTATTGGTTCCAGGTGAAGCCACTATCATCCAGGTAGAAAAAGTACCGGGGACTGCTAAAAAGGGTCTGGCAAAAAGTCCGAGGCGATCTCTGCACCTAATAAGGTAGAACCTGAGGAAGTCCTTTCCTAAAAAGCAGGGATTTCATACCACCAACCTAGGGAGCTGTTCCGTCCTATCTGGATCTCCTAAAACCTGTGGGGAGGATGGAATCTCATCGCTTCCTCGGAAATAACTTCCGGGCCAAAGAAGGGGAACCCTTCCAAAACCTAAGCTGAAGGACCTCTAACAAAGAACCACCGAAGTAGTTATATCCTAAACAGTGAAAACGTAGGCAGGTGGGACGGGGTACCGGTCACTTTCTGGGTATTGGTTTTTCCCAATCAGGAGGGGGAGATTCCCCAACAACTCTGGTATTCTGTCCGCCCATAGGTAGGGACGGGGGGCCGTCTATTCAGAATTCAGTACCCCCTTTGCTCTCGTGGGCAGTATAAAATTGGGCGGGAGGCGACCGGTTGGGCATTTTTAGGCACCTCAAAAAGCTGGGACCTATTTCAAAAGCTGACGCATCTGCTCCTCTCGGGAAAAAGAGGGAGAAAAGTAGAGGGAGGGAGCCGCCTTGCGACTAAAACGAGGCGTTCAAAAACCGTGACCCCGTGGCGAATCCACCTAAAGTTGCTGGGGACTTCCGCAGAGAAATAACGAGGGCAAAACGCTGAGCACCGAAGTGATCAACTGCGCAATCCCCGAGTAAAAGGGGTTGCGGGATCGAGCAAGGAACGGTCAAACCAAAAAACGACGACTGCAAGTCCGGAGCGAACATCTGCAAGAAATCGGTCAGGCTAGCCGCGGGGGAGGGTGATTCGACGGGAATTAATAGCACGATGCGTGAAAAGCTGGGGGGGGATCGTTGGGCCTTCGAGAGTCCTACACCTCAAAAGGCGTGGGGTCGCTCGCGACGGGAGGCCACGAAAATTCGTCCGGGGAGAAAGGTCCTACAAAACTTGTAAGTGGGGCACGCAATTACTCTAAGAAGGGAGGGTGCTAGCTCGCACGAGGGGAGACGTCACCGAGAGGACCTAAAAGGGAGGTAAGGTCTTGAGAGGGCTGAAGGCAGCCTTAATACCTTCGGCTGAGGGAGGGGTTTGCATCAGTGGGTCACGGGGGGAAGATGGTCGTCCTAGTTTAGTAAGGAAACCGACCACGGCTGCCCTTTTCATGAAGAGGAATCGCATGACCTTGATCCATTCTATCCTATTAAAAGTCCTTCTACCCAATCGGAAAGAAGGATTTCCACGGTTCAAGAGTCAGCCTTGTTTCTTTCAGAGCTGCCATAGGGAAAAAGAGCGATCGATTGCAACCACGGTACAGCAAAAGGCCCGACGGACGAACTGGTGTACAGGGAAAAACCAAAAGACGTCCGTGAAAGATCAAGTCACTCTCTGCGCGGACACGCAAGGATCAAGGTCGCTGATAAACTGGCGCGGAGAATCGGCCAGCGGATGACGTACCTTGGGCGGCTGAAAACGAAACAAGAGAGACCACAGATAAGAAGTTGTGCCAAAAGGGATCTCACTGGTGCACTCGGGGGCTGGACACCGGGCCAAACCTTATAACTCCGACGGTGGACAAGGGGGAAAGAAGGGGGTGAGACGCTTGCTACGTTCTTGCGGAGGGAAAGTTTATACCTTTGAAGAAGGAGGCTAAACTTTGAAGGTAAGGGGGCTGGGAAAAGGAAAAAGATCGAGCTCGCCGTAAAAAAAGTCGGTTAAAATACCGGTCAACACGAACTCGCAGGACAGGGAGACTCATACCTCTCTTTCTACCTCTTATTAGAGTAGGAGCAAAAAACTTTTAATCGCGGGCTGCTAAAAGTATGACGTACGCTCCAGGAGAGGAAAACTAGGGAGATGCGGTCCTCAAATAGGAGATTCTAAAAAAAAAGAGCGGGGAGAGACTGAGAACAGGGGGGGGTACTACCAACTTGTTTTTCATGAACGGGGCTTTTCTCACGTCACGGCATTCCCGTCTGGAAACGACACTAAAACGTGGATCCGCAGACACCTCGAACGTACCACGGCCGTGACGAACGCTGGGGGGGAGGCACGCACCAACGCTAAATCCCATGAAATGTGGTCTCTTCCGGTACCGTTGTGTTTTGTGTTGGGTACCTCCTCTACCGGGAAGGTTCAGCGCTCTGAGCAAAGGCGTGAGTGAAAACTGAATCTCCGTCTTAATCAGGGGGAACCATTGAATGGGGAAGGTTGGAGGAATTCCGCAGGTCGAACGCGGTCCTCAAATGGCCTGCATGGTGGTGAGTCCCATGGAGGAAGGAATCTTGGAAGGGGCAAGGGGAAAAAAAGGAGGAGACTACCGAAAATCAGAATATGGGGGGGCAGGCAACTTCTTGGGCAAGAAGGCGTATCAGATTTCTATGGGAGACTCTTCAAGCTGGAAAAAAAAAGTCGCAAGACGCAGAGTTTGGAGGCAAAGATTTATCCTGTTGAATAAGCCAAGATCCTCTCACCAATTGGGGAAAGTACACCGAAAAGTACTTTCCGCAAAAGAAAGAATTGTTTCGTTGTTGTGTTTTTTTTCTAAAAAGCGGTCCCGGGGTCGAAGTAAGTTTGACCTACGCGGTGCCCCGGAGGGCGGTGGAAACAAAAAAAAAAAAACGTACTTGGAAGTATCCGGAGTAAAAAACACGGAGTATGAGTGAGCTGGGCGCCACCGGAAGCCAGGCTGCTCAGCGGAGGACAAAAGTCGTGAGGAGGGGGACTCCCAACGGCCGCAGGGAAAAGGGTTCACAGGGGCGAGAAAAAATGAGCTTAAACAGGGGGTGAAAGAACCCCGCGGTGGGGATCGGAGGATTCCCCGTACAGCTCGCGCCGAAGAAAAGCCTGCATCGTGCGCTCGCTGAAAGGGGGGCGGTGAAGACGGGCGAGCTCGACTAGGGGGGAAAAATAATTGCCCCTCAAGGGCCTAAAAAACGCAAAAACGGGTCGCCCTAAAACGGACGGTGGTGTAAAGGAAAAGGTGGAAGGGCAGAAGAGAAGGAGAAAAAGAACCCGCCGACCTCAACGCGAGAAAGCGAAAAAACCAAAACGGGCAGGCAAATACAACCAAGGAACTATGCCTACATCCACGAAAAACGGTCGACTCCAAAAAGAGGAGGCGAAGAGAGATTATCGCGAGTGCGGGGACAAAAGGGGAGCCTTACTTTGGGTATCGTGGGAACACGGAAAATAAACGAACCGGGAAGCGAGGGGCGGATCCAGGGAGAGGAGAAAGTGGGGGGGTGTCTGGAAAGACATTGGCGGGCAGAGATCCTGCGAAACACAGTTGGTGGAAGAAAATCTGACGGAAAAAGTCTCGATCGGTCGTAGGGGACAGAACGAAAAAAGCCCCAGCGTTCAGATCAATTATCGCAGGCATAGCTGGCAGAATCCAAAGGATCAGGGAGCATCAGCGCGAAGGAGAAGGAAACCTAGGCAAACTGAAAAAAAAAAAATGGCAAAAATCTAAACGCTGTCGTGTGGTTTCCCGTTGACCTGAAAAAGAGAAAAAAGGGGTGGGCTCGGCTCCCGCTTAATCAAACAGACGTCCAGAAGTATCCGACGGAACCCGGCCCCGCAAGACGTAGGCGGACAGAAAAGGTAGGGGAATCAGGAAAAGAATTTGGTGGGCGCATACTTGGCAGTGAATCCAAAGTTACGAGTTCACAGGACGTTTCAAGGGAGGGAAGGAACATATGACCTAAGGAAAGGAGAAACAATGGAGTGAAAGGCGTGTTGAACGTAAAGCCAAAACCAAGAAATAGTGCGTCGGAGGAAAAGGACCGACAGCGTCAAGGGGGTATAAGATACAGAGTAAGGGAAGGGGGAGTTGCACGCAGCTCATCCAAGGATCGAGAGGGGTTAGGACGTGGGTTCGGTCAAGCATCACCACCATTGGAACGACATACGAAAACCTCGACGAGGTAAACACTGGGTTTTGAAGAGGGTTAAAAGAGATGCCCGAGGAGGAGTAGGTCCTCCACAGTCCGATCCGGTCAAGAAGAGAGCTTGAAAGGAACAGAGGGGTAGCTCGGTAACACAGGTCAAGAAGTCTATTCCCAAATCGTACAGGAGGGAATCATATACCGGGCGAGGGGGGGGTTACATGCAGCACGCACACTAACACAAGAGGGGAGAAAATCCGATGAAAAAAACTGAGGGGTGAATGTTAGGGGGTATTCTAGAATTGATAGGTCAAAAAAAGGGTTCAAACACCCTTCTTTGCTTCAAGGGAGGCAGCCTTGGGATTTCCTCGGTCGGATTAAAAAGTTCCACAATCGAGTCCATATCCTTAAGGTCAGGGATCCTGCGTCGGACGTGTGTAGGAAAAAAACCAATCACTTCAGGACGGGCAACTTAGTTAAGGAACCTAACTCAACCCCTTTCCAGAAAGGGAGGGGTCGACTAGAGTTAAGAGGTACTCCGTTCCTATCAACTATGTAGACCTAATCACCGAACTGCGGGGTCAAAGGGGGTCAGCGGGAAGGGGGGATACTTCTCTCGACCCTCACCTTCCTCTTGAAGAAAGGCCAGCAAGATTCCCGCGTAGGAAAGGAACTTGTGGAAGAAATTTACGCCTATTGTATGGTTTTTGACCAACTCTGCTTTCTCTTAGGAAAACACCTGGGACCGAAAGGTGGTAAGCCGAATTTTAAACGAGGCCGGAGAGGGGTCCGTACACCTCGCTGATTGGCCAGGAGAAAAAGTGGGAACCGGTTAGAGGAGAATCTCCCTAGGGAACAGGAAGAAGGGAGAGAAAGGAAAGAGCCGCTCCAGAAGAAAAACTCAACACCCACAATTAGGTAAGTAATTTGGAGTAGCGATCCGAAAAGAAAGGGTACGTAATATGGACTAACAAAGGGTAACTCCGTCGATCGCACCCTACCGGAACTTCGCCGCGGGCATCAGGGGCGACGACGAAACTCGACTGGAGCGTCTGGGTCAACTGCGTGCCGCCAGGCGAAGGGTTGCGGCCGCGAACGCACAGGGAACGGTCAAACACCAGCGGGAAATGTACTCTACCTGGAAAAAGGAACATGAACTTCTCTAAATCTGGCAATAGGGGGGGATCTCTGTAACTTGGTAAGGGCTCTTCATACGTCCGGGAAATAGCTTTCTTATTTGATAGAAGGGGGGACGTCCCGGAGTTTCCGTCTTCCGGGGGAGAGGGACAAATCTTCTTCCCTTTTGGGGGGGGCTGTAGCTCTCTGCTGACAGACGGTAGAGCCCCGAGTCCGGTTGACCATTCCTACAAACTAATGGGAAAAGGACCAGATTGACGCCCGGCTCAGGTTCTACCGGGATGTTTCCCTGGAATTCCGGCATGTCAAATGAGTCTCAGACCAGGGGGGGTGAGCTTATAGGTAAAGGATGAAGTTGACCCCATGACCTGATTAGGGGACCTTGTCCATCTTAGGGGGAGGAGGGGAGAGGGGCGACGTGGAGGGGTGTTTGACCCGCCAGAATCTCTCTGTGCTCGCAACCATTTCCTTGAGTGAAACGTACTCTTCTTCATTTCAAAGGGAAAATCCCTCCGTTGATGACACCGAGATTGGTCGAAGAGGGGTATGAGGGACTTTTGGAGGGAAGGAGCTCTAAAAAAGATACAGAGAGAGAATCTATTGACAACACTAAAAGAAAGGTGAAGCACCTTCTTTAAAGGCACTGGGGGGGAGATGACCCTACCAATCAAACAAAAAAGACTTATGCGCTTCGTAAAAGGGAAGATGAGAACCTAATCCGAGACTGATTCTTGACTTGAAGCTGCTTTAATCAGATAGGGAGGCTGCTTTAAATGTGGGCTTCCGTTAACAAGGAAGAAGCGGGGACCCCTCTCTTAAGGGGAAGAGGTTACAGATGAAACTTCAGGGTGAAAGCAGTAGAAAAAGGGCGCGCAAACGGAGGGCCAACGAAGGACTGCTACTGGAGAAGACGGGATGAAACTCGCCTGTCGTACCGAAGAAAGGGGGACAGATCTGCCCTAGGGGGGGGTGGAAAGCCGGGTCGCTCTTATCTTGATAAAAGCAGAAGGGGGTGGAAAAGGAGGTCAAGACAGTGAAGGCAAAAAAGGACTCAAAAAAATTGAGATTATGCCAAAACCCATGAAAAGGAAGTCGCATCGGGCAAGCTGACTCCTAACTGAAAGATAAGATGCCCAAGTGTTACAGGGGAAAAAAAGGAGCGCCTCAGTGAACGCTGGGGGCAAAAATGGAGGCAAAAGGGAAAAATAGGAACTCTGCTCGAAGACTCCTAAGGGTAACGGACTACCTACTGTGGGGGGTCCGGAAGGGGGGGAGAAGGGACTGGGGATCCACGTCTGGAGAAATACGGATATCCTCGAAAGGAGAAAGGGTAACAATCCGCGCACGGTCGGGGGGGACCTGGTAGAAAACCAAAAAGCAGGAGGAAAGAAGGGGAATTGGAACAGAAAACCTCACCTTTGGCTCTAGGGAAAAAGAAGGGGAGGTCCGTAACAGGGAGGGCTGAGACGGGCGGTCGACCATGAGGTGCGGGCGGGAAGGACCGCTCAGGTGAGGAAGAACGCGAGGTGGGGGGTGTCGGAAAAAAAGGGTCATGCGAGGTAGTAGGACAGCCTCTGGCATTACACGTGGTAGAATAGACCGGAAAGAAATTGCGGATATGGAAGAAACTGGGGGGGCAAGATCCGATGTCGAGGGGGGGGGGTCGATATTCCCGCTGTGACAAAAAGTGAGCTCAATACTGGATTGGGGGAAAAAGCAAGAGCTTTAAACTTGAAACCCTCTCGTACCCTCGAAAAAGAAAGGGGGCGGAACAAATTTTCGGGCCAACTTTCCTAAGAAGGAACCACGTTTGTGGGCGGGACTCTTCCTTAACCAGGGGGGGGAGACCTTTTCCTCGATGGAGCGGGGGCGGGTTCCGGTCGGACGTTATCGAAAGAGAGAAAACAACAAGGAAAAGGGGGAAAAGAGATATATGACTCTCACTTGAGGAACTCCTACCCGTGACCAAAAAAGGGAGGTCGGCTAGGTGGAAAGGGAAAAAGCGACGAACCACGGGGGTACAAGGGGCTTTGAGGAAAATTGAGGGCCGCTGTGCCTACAACCAAAAGGGAAAAGACTGGCATGGTGAAAAAGAACAATCGCGCCTGTCTAAAACACAAGAGGAGGGTAGGGACTGCTGGGCATCGGGGGGGCTATCTGGGAGAGGAGCATCGTGGGACTCAGAAAGGTCTTTCAAAAAAAAGGATTCTTGGGCCACTCGTAACAGAATGAAAGAGAGAGACAACACGGACGGTGTACCGTTGCACCTAAAAGGGTGAAAGGGGAAAATCCTTAAAGACATAAAGGAACATCCTACCTCGGCAAGACCAGAGTCGACGATTCTCTTGGGAAATATCACGACCCGCAAAGGAAAAAGGTGACCTACCGCCCTCTAAGCCTGCCTAGAGGGGAGGGGGGGGAATCAAAACGAGCAGGTCTCCTTTAGAGAAGGAGTTCTGGAGCGGAAGGGGCGGCGTCTCCTGCTTGTGTCTTCTGGAAAGGAAATCCACCCCGACGCTTGCCCTGCAGGGGGGATCCAAAAAAGGGTCCGAGGATTTCCACGTTGTTTGGGGCGAACGTGTATGAAAAGAGGTCCTAGAGGCACTGCAAAGACCCCACATCGGTTGAGACGAACCTTCTCGATGCCGTCAGAGAGAGTCTCTGAGGACGCGCCTCGAAAAACCAAAGAGAAAAAGTGATGAGTCCGCCGTCCCATACTTGAAAAAACAGGTATCGTATCATTGCGATATCATCAAAAAAACCCTAACGGGGAGGGCGAATGGCCTTCCATAGGTCATGTGGTGCCACGTCCTTCAGGAACAATCGCCACTGGAAAAGCAGAGATCGAGGCTCAAGTATCCTCCACAAGGCCGAGAGGATCCAGACGGCGTCTGTAACCTTTTACTAAAGGGGAAAAAGAAAAAGGAAAAAAGAGCAGCGGCGCAACTGTCCTTTCAAGTAGAAGGACCTGACTGCGGTGTAGGGCGCAATACGGTTAAGAAAGTGCCCCGACTATTGCACCAAGTATTTCCTAACGACTAGGTCGACGAGCTTGTAAAAGAAGGGGGGGAAGGGGGGGGTCCGCAGCCGCCCAAGGTCCTCAGAAGGTGGAAAGATTACCGCAGCGTCCCAAGGGTCGAAACCAAAGCAAGGGGGGATCAAAAGGTTCCTTCGAAAAAACGTGGAAGAGAAGGGGATCGTCGGGTGTCGGGATTTTAAGAAAAGGCAAATCACCAACGTAGGAAAGGCGGTCGGCTACAACGAAAGGGGAGTTTTTTCACAGCTCAAAGGAGGGAGGGCCAGGGGGGTCGTTCTATCATTAAGGACTCTCCTGTCCAGCGCGAGAGTCTAAAGGGGGGGAAAAGGATCAATCCGCGTCGAGTAAATCCTGACATGCCGCGCATCCTCGAAACTTTAGGAGGGGGAAAACCGAAAAAGTAGTAAAAGGCCAAAGAAAAAGGACGAAAGAAGGATGCCCACTTTGAAGCGAGGGGGCTTCCCGGCGCCGCGACGATATGGGGTGAGGAGACCCTGAAGTTCAGCGACTAGCACGGTCCTTCAACGAGCTCGTGCAAGAAAGCCCGCTGCGTCAAGGCAATGTAAGAAAGTCCTTCCTGGGGGGACGGGGCTCCCAAAAACCCAAGGGGAAAAAAGTTGGAGTCCTCCCGAGGAGCCACCGACAGTCGCAAGGAGGAGGTGTTGTAGCCTGACTAACTCAAATAAGGAAAACGGGAGTGCTCTCGCCAAAAAGCAAGGGTGCTGAATCTTACCGGAGCCGACCGAGAAAGAACCCTCACCTATGAAAGGAGAGCGGAAACACTAGATTCATAGGGGTAGGCGCGACAACCTGGGTGGGACAAAGGGGGACCGGAGACAGGAACGCGTGTTGTGTTGTCCTTCGAGTCTGGGGAAGGGGGCAGCCACCCCTTTGCGATAGTGGTCAATGAATGATCACGACGAGTCACCGAGGCAAGAGGAGGGATAAAAAACTCGCGGGAAGGCGGATTTTACCCGGTTCAGCGGTGGTGATAGAGGAAAACGGTTTCGGGGAGCGAATAAAAGAACTGAGCAAGGGTCCTGACGCCAGTCTCCTAAAGACAGAGGAGGATGAAAAGGCCTAATAATTCAACGTCTATAAGCACGTAAGAAAAAAAAACAGTCGCGGCACCGAAGGCAAGGACTCACCCCTAAGGGAGTAACTTCGAAAGCGGACCAATAAACAGGAGCATCTCCTTCTCAGGTCGGTAAGGAAAGGCCTTATCCCCTAGTTGTCAGTAGGGGGCCTGCTCAAACGCAGAGGGAAGAAAGACCTCGTGGAAATTCTCAGGGACAACCATGCCCGTCGGAACTAAGGAAAAAATGAGGGGTTTAGGCGCAGGAGGAAAGGCAGGGGCTTCGCGGGCATGATAGGGAGATTACTTTCTCTCTCTGAATCAAGCGGAAACGTCCCGTAGTTTCCGCTGACCGGGAAAAGGACTTAAAAACCTCGGCCGGGCCGGAGCCGGATCGGCGGCCCGCCTCGGGCGGGCAGGGGGGAGGCTTTGCGCCAATTCCTGCCTGCATAAAAGGGAAGGGACAAGGGGCTAGCCGATTCTGGAGAAGAGGACGGCGACTGCGGGTAAAGGGGGAAGCCTAGGTACTGTCTAACTTGGGACGAAAAGGGCAAAGTAAAATACCCTTCTGCGATCTGCTAAAGGGAAGGAATTTTAAGGGTGTTCGACGAGGGTAGGGAAGGAACCAAGCAAGAGAGGCTTGAAAGCAAAAGCGGAAATGGGAAGCTGTCCTCAATAAGACCCATGGAGGGGAGCCAGGGTCTACACCTCGGGGGGGGAGTGGCCCGGATAGTCCGGCCGTTGCTGGACAGGATCGACCCGCATGAAAGGAATGAAAATCGATTGCAAACGTTACTCCATGACGAACAAGGAACGCACAGGTTAGAGAAGGGACTTAAAAAACCAGAGAATCCAGAATGCGCCGCGTGCCACGAGCTCGGGAGACAGGGAAGAGCAGGCCTGCGGGCGAAACTTGAGCCTGAAAAAGAATTGAGCGGGCGGTCCAGGGAGAGGCGGGACACCACGAAGCAAAAACAAGGATAATCAACCGCTCTCACAAAGGTAATCCTTGGAATCTAAAAAGATAATAAGCGAACCGGGGGAAAAGAAAACGGGGATCGCCCAAAAGAGAAGTGACATGGAAAGAACATGTTTCTCTCTATTCGGGTCTGAAGCCGACCAGACCTGTGTTTCCCATAGGCCGGGGGTAGGGATCGGCCTGTAGGAACGGGGTGCCGGCTTCCGAGGAGAGCAAGAAGGGGGGGGGGTGCGATGGCGGTAAAAACGGGGGCGTTCACACAAGTAACTCCCGGTGACAGAAAATTCTAGAAGGTTAGGGGCGAATCTTGTTTTAGAGAAGGGGGAACTGATCGAATAAGCTCTTCTGATTCGAAGTGTAAGCACCTTGAGATGCGGTCTGGGCGTTCCGCTCGGGGAAAAAGATAAACTGCATCGGCAATGGGGTAGAGGGGACGTGTGACGTACTTGAAAACGTGAAGGGGGAAGGGGAGCCGGGATAGGGTTCTAGCCTAAATTGAACTACCAAACCAGGAGATCCTCGTATACCCCCAACGAACGGTACCAAGGCAGCGGGTAGGTCAGGAAAAAACCACCACTTGTGGGAGAAGAATGCAGAGTTTACCTCTAACCTCACCTGTCAAACTAAAAGGAAAAAGCGGAGAGGGAGTCCTTCCAACTTATCCGGAGCGGAGGGGGGGTTAACCCAGGGGTGAGTTTCTGAAAAGTCTTCCTGCCCGCGGGAGAGGAAAAAAAGACGCTCGAGGTCGGCGGGTTGGGAATGAAGGAGGGTCCTTCACGAATGGCCTCTTGACTTTCAAAACGGTCACCGTAAGTGAGAAAAACCTACCCGGGCTGTGGAAAAGGTGTCAGGCAAATGAGGTAAAGATCTGCTTCGCAGATTTCTATCATTACAGTTCACTCTGTCAAGAAGCGTAGGAAGAAACATCTTTGTTTTTCTCGAGGATGCTTTTGAAGCCCAAAAAAAAAAAAGTACCCAGCGGGGTCTGGAAAGTTAAACGACCGATCCGTAAGGAACCGACCAAGTTTTCGTCAAAGAGGTCCACACCTCTAATAACTCGGGGGGGGGCTCGCGTTGCGAACGGGTAAGGGGGGGTCGGGACGGAAGAGGGAGACAGATCCAACCGAAGGAAGATATAATTTTTGAAAGAAACTAAACGGACCGCCACCCCGGCGAACAGCCTACCCGAGTGACATTGAGGGAACCACGGCCTCTACGAAACAAGATGGGGTGGAGAATTTGCGGCAAAGAATGAAAGGGTGGCATGACACCCAAGATTGGTAGGGGTGGAAGGGGAGCGGGTCTCGGCCATCAAAAAAAAAGGACTAACACCCTCTTCTTATTGTCTACAGGGAAGGGGGAGAATGGGACCGGAGCGGGACGAGCTCGCCACAAGATCCTTGCCACTCAGTTGATTGCCAGAGGACGAAGGCCGCTTGCGGTCGTAAAACTACTTAGAAGAAAATTTCATAGTCGTCACGTGCTTACTAAAGAAGGATCATAAGCACCCACGAAATCTAGAGGACGGGGGGGGGGAGGCCGGAAAGCTCGGGCAGATCACGCAAGAAGATGTATAAAAAAAGGGGGGGGAAAATCCGGGCCGATACGAGGGACCTACATTGAAGAACGAGTGAGAAAGAAAGTGTGGTTCCGGGAGGGTAACCGTCGTCTCCTGAGGGGGTGGGGTAGGCCTCCCTACAGTCAAAGGGAGGGACGGGGCGGAGGGTCCATAGAGGGAAAAAGTGGGTAGTGGATTTACAAGGGGAGGAAAGGCCGTTATCACTCTAGAACTTCTCAGTTCCTGACTTACCGCAATAATCAGAATGCCGCAGCGATCAGAGGGCGAGGGGACGCGCCGTCCCGGGAAAAAGCCGGCCCGTCGCATTCCCCGGAAAACGCAATTGAGATCAGTTCGGCAGAGAGAAATAAGGCGCACCGAAGCACGGTTCTGCAGCAACCGGACGAAAAACTGTATTTCATTTTTTGCGGCCGAGGACCGCCATCATCCAAGGGGACGGGGGGGGCCACGGCACCGTCCACAGGCCTTAGCCTACCGGGCAGATGGAAAAAAAGGTACGACCGACACCGGCGAAGCAGGCACCTAATCCCAAACACAAGTCCTTCGCGTGGTTAATGAAGGAAAAGGGAGCTGGGGGGGTTTAAAAATGAAGGGGTCAACGGAAGATTTCTAAGGAGGGGGAAAGTCGACATATGGGCGACAGCGGGGTAGACTCGGAGGGGGGGGAAAAGGGATGGTAAAGGGGCAGCCCCAGGGCACAGGAGGGAAGAGCTGCGGTTCCCGAACGTCAAGTAGACCTGGATCCGAGTTCAGGAGAGGAAAGGGTTGAAAAGCGCATCCGGACGAGGAGGAAGGCCTATGCAAAAAAAGTGGGGGCTAAGGACGGTCGGGGCCAGACCCTGGCCCGGGGTGCAATCGATCACACGGGGATCGGGGGAGGGGAGATCGCTGCACAGAATTAGGGAATAAGAAGGGCCAGCTTAGCATTGAGACCTGCGGGGGGCCGGAAACTTTATCGCTGGAAAAAAAAGTCCGTACAGGTCATATAGACGGGAGCGTGCTGGGCAAACAAAGGGGGGGGAAACCGCCACTGAGAAGAACACCTAGTCGAACAAAGTAAGTGAAAAAATGAATCAGTCGATCCAAGAGAGGGGGGGGGATTCGAAGCCGACGAATCAGTTCAGTTAAGGGAAAAGTAAATGGGAGGCTAAAAAGGACGTAAAGTCCAGGGGCTTAAGACTTCCCGAGCGGGAGTATAAGACTTACCATTCCTGCCGTCTCTGACACACCTTACCCTTGGCGACAGCGGGGGAAGAAGGCGCGGCCCCACCGCCTTCCCACTCGGGCTCAAGGGGAGGTCCAGAGTTCACTAAATGTCCACAGGGAGTCATCAACGAATCGCGACACATAAAAAAAAGAGAAATGAAATTCCAAAAATCCATCGGCGAGCCGAAACACGAGACTGGAACCGGTGTGACCAAAGAGCAGGCAGGGTCGTTGGTTTGCAATCGGGAGGGTGAAAGGATCAGGCCAAAACCAAAAGGGGGAAGCTCGTTTAGGACATGGAAAGAAGGGGATAAAAACGATTCCTTCGAAAGGAGGTCGACCTCGCTGATGGGGGGAGTGAAACGGGGAGCACTTATGAGAGAGAAAAACCGGTTGAAAATGCCTTGAGCTTACCTCTGTAGAGAAAAGGCAGGACG
>Ga0179593_1361030_pt1 | contig 16984 bp, 19 predicted proteins | sample CZODoug2_1_08_16_FD_185931 | JGI IMG/M metagenome (GOLD analysis project Ga0179593, IMG submission 185931) | Vadose zone soil fungal communities from Angelo Coast Range Reserve, California, USA - CZODoug2_1_08_16fungal (PacBio error correction) | ecosystem: Environmental > Terrestrial > Soil >...
GTAGTCGTTACGAGTGCGCAGGGGGTCGTCGAACTGTGGTAAGCTGATTTGTCTAACGGAGGGGGGCATCAAGGGGAAAGGGAGAAGTAGGAATATGGGAACGGGCGGGAGAAAGGGGAAAAAATGTAAAAGTGGTGGCAAAAGGGGCCTGACAAATGTAACTGAAGAGGGGGCCTTCAAACGTGCTCATTTCGTAGTCACGGGAAGATAAAATTGCAAAAGAAATCGTGAAGCGCAGGCCGAAGGGCGCCACTAATGCACAGACAACAACGGGCAGTGGATGTAAACAAGAACGGTTGCGGGGATTCAGATGGGGAGGTACGGCGTGGTCGGGGGCTAGAAAGGAGCCAAAAAATGGGGACACGAACCAGTGGGAAAAAGGGATAAGAGGAACCGGGCCCAAAACATAAAAAAAGGGAAAAAAAAAAGAGTCGTGTGGCATCGAGGCCGCACTACGAAGTAGTATCGGAAACAAAGGAAAGGAGCGTAACACGGAGGGGCTCACAGGCAAAGAGAAGAAAAAAATCACAGAACAGGAGATACACAAAACACACTAACAAAATAAAAACAATCGGAGTGTATACGAAAACGGAACGCCGGGGGGGGGGGGGGGGGACGCAAAGGAAAGAAAATCGGAACGAGGGGGGGACCATCTGACTTCAGGGGGAGAAATCGGGGGGACTAATCAAATACCAACGAAAGATAGCTCCTGGAAACCGATGGGGGGTTACCGATTGACCCAAAGGATTTGAGAAATAGGGGCTAATAAGTGGGACGGGAAAGGGAATGGACGATGGAAAAACGAGAGTGCTTCTTGGAAAAGAAAAAAATGGGGGAATCTTGGGGGGGTCGTCCGAAAACAGGGAACAAACATTCCGGAAAGTAAGTATGGGGAATGACAAGAGGCAAGGAATGGAAACTAGATGGGCGGGGGGGGGGGGGGGGGGGGGAAGGGGGTGTCGTGGAAAGGGGGGGGGGGGGGGGGGTCGAGTGGGGTGAACAGGAGGGGCGCTGCGGCTGACCGCGAGTTCGAGGGCCATGGAGACGAAGCGGGTTGGGTGTGGGATGCATAGGCGGTGCGGGTTAAAAACTTCAAAAGATAAGCCGAGGAGGGAAGGACCGCCATGGAAAGAGGGAGAGACTCTCGTCTCAGATGGAAAAAAGGCCCTATGGCTTGTGACCGTTTTTGGTGGGAGTGATGGAAAAGGTGAAGAACATGGGTTCAAACTTGTGCGGTCGGAGAAACGAATAGGAGTGGTGGAAGTGGAAGGAAACGGCGTTGCCCTCGATATTGGGGAGCGGCGACATCTGGCCAGGGGGGCCGCTGGGGGCGTGGGGGAAAGGGAAAAGTTCTAGCAGGAGGGAGAAGTCTGTGGAGGAGCTGCCGGGACGGGGGGGCAAGAAAAAGGGTGGATGCTTCGGAGAGGAGGAATAGAACGTCCGGATGGAACCCACGTGGAGGAGTGAGAAGAGGAGAAGATCCTTCCGGAAGATAACAGGGACTCGAGAGATTGACCGCCTCTAACGTGGAAGCCAGAACAAGGCTCGCCTGCGTCTAGAATAGTCGCGCACTCGGGAACGAATGGAATAGTGTTCGGGAAACACCACCAAAGGGGAAAAGGACTCGGCACGTCTCGAATCTGGGCACGCGGACAGGAGACTGAAGAAGTTACGCAGAGGGGGGAAGACTACAGTGGCCGATGGTACAAAATGCATGTAAGAACAACATAGAATACTGCGCCGCTTAGCGCGCTGTCCTAAGAAGTTCGTCATCAGGGATAAGACGGGGGCTAACTGCTTGAGCTATCAGTATTGAAGTTTTAGCGGCGTAAGGGGGACAGCAAACCATTGTGTGGTTTTGGAAAAGGGGCCTTGGTGCCGGAATCCATGTGACAAATACCATTGGGAATAAAGAAAAACGTCCACCGCATCAAGGTAATGGAGAGATTTGACATCTGCCAGCCGTTGGGGGAAAAAAGGACGTGGACCCATCGAGAGAGGGGAGGCGAAAGGGGGTCTTTTAAAATGAGGCTGGGGGGCCGTTACATTCATGATGCAGAATCCTAACGACTAAAATATGAACAAACGGAAGAGCACACGCGGGGGCTGGGTGGCACTAAGAAAAAGCAGGCAGGGAGAAGAACTGGTTTCTAAGTACTATTGCTGGAGGAGTTACAGAAGCAAAGGGAACAAAGAAAAGGAGGGACGTGGCTGGTCTCTTCTAGTTCCTGAAGGGAGGGAGCCAAATGAGGGCAAAACCTTAGAGAGCATGGTAAGAAATGGGGTGGAGAAAAAAGAGGTGAGGTTTAAATTCACTCTAATGAGAACAGGAGTCAGACATCAACGAAACCAACTCGGGGGGAAAAGGAAGGGCTAGTACCTCCAGGAGGATCCATACGTATAACGTAGGCTTCGGAACAAACGGAAGGCATAGGGAGAGTTTGCATGCGAGTGAGGAAAGGAAGGCGCAACATGCTGAGAAGAGCTGGCTGGACAAAAAGGGGGAGAAGGTCCCTGGCCTAAGTGGCTTCCGGGGGGGTACACACCACTCCATACAAAAATTGACCTTAGGCGGCGTGAGATGAGACAAAGGAGAAAAATAGTATCTCCATCGCGGGGAGACAGTAAAAAAAGTCTCAAAGGAGAAGAAGGGTATAGCCGGTTCAGGGGAAAAGGAAGAAGGGTCGAGACGGAGGGCCTATGGAGGTAAACGTATAGGCGGCGCTCTCTTAACGGGTGAACGAAAGGGGGAGGGTGGATCCTATCCCAACGGGCTGGGGGCGGGGGAAGTCGTCATAAAAAAACCGGTGTACCGGGGGAGAAGGGGGTCGATAATTAATGGGGAGATTCCAGGAGATGAGCTAGTGCAAAAACACGTGTGAACGGCTCGTAGGAGAGGGCATAATGGGGGAAGTTCCCGGGAGAAGATCGAGGGAGAAAGGATTCGTCTCGCGCCGTAAGGTAAGGATGTGTAAGAAATTACTCCAACTGGTCAGGCGCGCCTAGGTCGTCATAAAGGACCATAGGGAAGTCAAGTCGTACGGGGGGCATCGGAGGGGGCTGTGATGTCTCATCCCCGAAAACCTGAAAGAGGGCTGGAAGCCTCAGGATCATGCGGCCAGAGGAAAGGACAGAAGGGGGGAAATCATGCCAAATTCAGAAAGACTGCTAGATGAAAAGATATGCGAAAAAGGGGGGAAAGTTTAGAATGGTGGGGGGGTCAAAGGGGTCTCGGGTATTATGCTAGGAGGTCGCGAAGGGCATTTCCTGTGCATAAGTCGGTAATGCCAGGTGGTAAAATCTGTGAGTAGGGGAGGGAGCTGGACTTCACATCCTAAAAGAATTGAGACTCCCGAGGGAGGTGAAAAGGGCGATCGAGTCCAGTCTACTCAAAAAGAAAGACATACAGCTGGTCCCGGGGAAAAGGGACCCCTCCAGTCTAAAGGATTGTTACGACATTGCTTGCTCACGTGATCCGGCCCTCGAAACGCCAAGTAGGCTCGCCGTACAGTTAAACTGCGAGAAATTGTCGTGGAGACCTATTACTGCTGTATAAAAAAACTCCTGGAAGGGTGAGCTCTTATTTCATGGGCCTGCGACGCTCCTGAAAGTTTAGGGGAAAAAAATAAAGATCCGAAGGTGCGAGGGACTTGATCCAGTCAGCCTACCTGGATCCGTATCCCTAGGACCGCTGTGGAGACAGGGGGAGGGGGAGGTGGACAAGGGAAAACAACTACTGCTTTAATTACCAGGGGGAAAAATTACCCTCGAGCCGGTAATAATTCTACAAATGACGATCAGAGACGAGTTTACCGAAAACTGCAGTTTCGGAGTACATTGTCGGCGCGAATGGGCTTTGAATCGGAAGGACAACAATCTCGTTAAAAGACGAACATCTCTGTCCATCCGAGGATGGAGAGGTCCAAAAGGGACACCGTCAAGGGTATTCGGATAGGGGGGGAGAGAGCCCCGGACAGAACAGGGAAGTCCGGTGCCAGCGCATTGCATGGAGAAGGACTTAAAATGCGGACCTCCGAAGGGTTTAAACGACGACAATACAAGTAGGTCTCCTTTACGTGAGTCCGCACTTCGCTAATTCACACTCAGGAAGAAGATATAGTGGGAGGTTGTATACCCATCAAGAACCAGACCATCTCGCATCCGGTCAGCAGATGGGGGGGGGATAATAGATCTGAAACAACACAACTTGATTAGTATGGAAATAAAATAGGATGCCAGACCATCTTTGTCAATGATGGGATACTATTCTTTCCCGAGGGACACCCGAGAAAAAACAGAGATTATCTTCGTATATAGTAAAAAAAAAAAATGCTAACGTTTATCCTCTCAGGGGCGGCGTTGTCGAAAAGGAGTGGCCACAGATTTGGAGCCCGAGGTCACCACGAAATGCTATGCATTACTGAAGCAAAAATTTCGTGATCAGGAAAGAAATACATAGTGTGAAACAAGGACCATCGCAGAAAGGATTCATCATTACCGGAAAAAAGAGGTAGAACAACGACCATAATGGTCCATAGACCGATTCTTTACTCAAAATCAGAGAAAAGAAGAAAATTCACGGATCGACGGGGGGGGGGGAGAGAAGTTTGGTGAGACGGAGAGAGTGGACGCTGGCACCCGGGGTCACGCAGAGGGGGAATTGCCAGGAAAAAAAAGAAACGGGAGGTCGTCACGGGTATTAGGGGAAGTATTCCCGTTAGGACTCCGGGGGGAACGTCCATCCTTTCACACAGGGAGGTCGGCGGCGGAGCCCCCGTGGAAGTTAGGGGAGCGCAGAAATGACACGTTCACGCCAGGAAGATTAGGGGGAAAAGACCTAGGTTTCCCGCGACATTCGGGCGCGGGGGAAAGAAGACGTGCCAAAGCGGTCTAGAAGGATCCGCGGGGAAGGCGAAGCCTATCAGATGCGATAGCGCGGAGTTGAATAGACGGCAGCTGAGAGAAAAGGATTCACGTGAAAAGGAGAGGCGTGAAAGCGTCGCCGGAGGAATAGAGGTCAGAGGCCTAGAGGACCCGAAGAGGAATCTGTTCTTGGTGGGAAGACCGCTCAAGAGATATTCTACTCTTCTATAGGGGGTCCTTACCAGACAAGCAAATGATCGAGCAATCCGACCAGGGGAGATCCCAGGGAGAAAAACGAAGGGATATACTCTCGGGGCCGATGGAAAGAATTGGGGATTTCATCAATCATCCTCAGTGAAGGGAATGAAGTAGATGAGGAAAGGGGACTTAGGGAGGGCGCAGATGCGCAAGCAAGCAGGGGCGAAAGGAAAAAAGAAATCCTTCGGCACTGACCAGTCTCCGTTCAGGCGAATAGGAAGTAAACGAAACAACTCGGAAACCGGTCCGGATAGAAGCCAAAAAAAGAATCTAGGGGGGGGTACTCGAAGCACCAGGAAACGAAGCCGGGGCATATAAGCAAAAAATCGGGGGAAAATTGGGAGGCAGCACGCAGCTTTTGTTCTATTAGAAAACAGAAAATCTAGAGATGGCCCTCCAGATAAGGAGAACTAAAAAGGTAGTAGCTTTCGAAGGGGGAGAAGGGGTCTTCGGGGAGAAGAGTTTGCTAAGGAGGACATGACTCGAGAATGACCAGGTTTCTATTACTGGGAAGCTTAGGAAAGGTGATCGAAGGGGGGGAAAGGTGGAAGTACAAACGTGAGCGTAGCAGTGGGGAATCTTTCTCTAGAGATGACGCGAAGATGCAAAAAAAAAGGCAAAAAGAAAAAAGATGGAAAAATCTGCCTTACCGCACCCGTTGTGAAGACCCGGTGGAGCTGACATAAAAGTAAATTCACTAGAAAAGGGAGAGTGTAAGGCCAGAAGGCAGATAACGCCCGAGTTCTGTCGGTGACTTCCGAGGGCTGGATTATAGTTCCTAATACCTTAAGAGATGGGTTGAAGAAAACCAATTCCGGGAAAACCCTAAAGGAACTTCCAGCGTGGTGAAGATGATAAGGGTTTGAAAATCGGGAGTCCGGGACAAACGTCAGAAATCGCCGTCGGGTTTCGCATCTGACAGAGAACCCATTGGAGAGGCATCTAAGATGGATAATAATCGGAAAAGGGGGCTATCCTTTGTGGTGAGTTGGGAGGGAAAAAGGGGCAGCAGAACCTAGATTCTTATTCTCTGAGAAGGAATATGTAACACGAATGTCCTTCTTTGTGAATATCGTGTTTGCGAGGGGTCTTAACTCGTGGGGGTTTGAATGAAACACTGCCTGCAGAGGAGCAATAAATAGGAACGGGGGGGACCAAATGTGGGGAAAGAATAGATCCTGCAACGAAACCAGCATTAGACCAGGCAAAGAAAATTGGGGGTTGGAATAAAAATCTTAGTACAACGATCGCGCCAGGAAAACGGGAGGAAGACTTGGACCGCATCCGAAAAGGGGGAGCACTACTCGAGTCTGCGGGAAAGTTAGGGGGGGGCTGCAAATTGTTTTAAGGGTTATAGGCAGTTGTATCATTCCTCGTGCCCTCGGGAAGCCGACACAGAACGGGAAGAATCGGGGGGTTATCTTCGAGGATCTTGTAAGGGGTCAAAACGGTTGCCCGGTGACTAAAGCAACATCTGCCAGAGAAGGACACGGTCGCGCAAGGGAGCCAGAGTCCCGGGCCGCGCGAAGGGGGAAAAGAAAAGTAGGTGCTTCTTGCTTATCGTCCGATAAAAAAAACAACACCGGAAATGGGAAGGACCGACGATAATCCCTCAGGGGCCAACATGGAGAGAAGCAGAAGAAGCCAAATTTGGGCCTCCAATCGAGCCGGAAAACGGCCGGAGTATGTTTCGGGAGACACAGAAAACTAAAAACTGAAGAGCCTCGCAATACCCTCCGGAGTCAAAGCCGTGACAATTGTGCGACGCGGGACGAAAAGCGAAAAGGGACGCATAGTGGCGGCCACGCGGGAACCGAAGAAAGATCTCGATAAACGTCGAAGCCGTATTCGGGAGCTGAAAAAAAGATGGGAAGGTTGAGCATAAATTAGTCCCCCAAGAGTTGTTAAACGATGGCCCGAAGGCCGGGGGGGCGAGAAGCTTAAAAGTGGGACCAAAAAGAAATTCCTACCCAGTTGAGAAGGGGAAGAAAAGGGGAAAATAAGAATGGCATAAGGCCAAGTCCTTTACTCACGACGGGCCGTAAAAGGGAACGATCTTGGGGAACAAGAAGTCAGCCTAGTATTCATGATCGCCTGAAACCTCGACCTAGAGCCCAGGGGAATAAGGTTGACGACAGGGAAGAGAGCAAGGAGCTAGAGGAGTCCGGGTTGGAGGGTCGAAACAGAGGGAGTCGACAACTTGGCTACAATGGGGCAACGGGCGTGACCTAAAAAAAAAAAATAAAAATCGATGGGGACCGGGGGGGTAGGCGATTTGCTACACAAGTTAGGGGGGGAAAGCGCCGATATGCCTGGATCGGGGGTAGGGATCCCTTTTAAGGGGCATCGAGGGGCTTTCTTTGGAGATCCAAGCTATGCCGCACAAAAGGAATACGAGCGCAGACCTTTCGGCTGGATGTCATTGCTGGCCAAAAAGGCAGGAGGAGCAAAGTCGAATTGGTTCAATAAACCGGGTCGTAATACCACGGGGGGGTTGGAAAGGTGAAAAATCGTGGGAGACTTGATATCGGAAAAAGGGGGTGTACTCGCTTCAGTACCAGCTGAAATGCATAAAGTTAAGACTCCGCTGGCCGGAACTGGAAAAAGACTGCCGATAAAAAGCGGTTGGTCGAACGGTGAGAAAATCCCGCACCATGGAATCGAAAGGCGTCCCAGGAGTGAGCACAGACTTCCTCTCGCGGCACAGTACCCTTTCGAGAGGAGAAAGATACAACGGAGGAGGAGCTCTTGACTCGGGATGAGGGGCAGAATCGAGTCGGGGGGAGCCACTCTGGAAGAGAAAAAGAAAAAGGGACCAGAGTTTGGGGGTTGGCCGCCGAGCGCAAGGGACGAGCTAAAAGCAGGACTACACGGCGATAGAGTATGGGGCGGAGGGCTCGCTCAAAAGGGAGACTTCAGATTTCCCTGCTAGAAATTCAGAAATGGTAGTCTATTACCAGCCCTCGGCCAAGGGTGATAGAATAGGAATCTGTCGCTGAAGGGACGAGAAAAGACAAAGTTTGGACGGCTGGGGAGTCATCAAAAGCTCTACCTTGCGGGGTCAAAGATCTTCGAGACGGGGATTCAAAGTAGGATTCTCTAGGAATCGAACATGGGCGCGACCGGGTGAGGCGGCCGGATTAGAGAGTGACTGGCGTGATATCTTCCGGAAAGGCTAAAAAGAAAGCGAATGAGACGGGAGCGGCGGGGCGGGTCGCTTCACCGCACGAAATGCCTCCTGCCCGGGTAGGCTATCATTGTCCGAGTAGGAAATCCTACTGCGGGTGAACAACCGAGTTTAAACTTTAAGCGTTCACCTGAGAGTTAATTAGACGAAGAAAGATGATCCCTGGGGCAGGAACAAATCGCGCGTGTCTCCTCCGACTGGCCGTTATAAGAAAGTACAAACTTATGAATCTGAAATCACATATAAGGAACAGTACCGCTCCGAGAAAGTGAACCCTTACAAATGCAAGAGAAGCGCCGACCGGTGGGTTAACGATCCTACTCGACCGGTGTGGGCTGCTTTATTCAGGAAAAGGAAGCACTAAACTTTCAAGAGAAGGGCCTACCTGACCCTTGGGGCTAGAGTTCGTTCGGATTCTCTTTTAAACCGTTAGAGACTCCATGGAGACCTCCTTCAAAGCGATCCACGAGAGTGACCGGGCCGCTCGCGGGGGGGGCGAGGTACAGAGATGACGCTAATTTTGGAAATAGGTGGGGACCTTAATAGGCTCTGCTCGATCCATAGGGAGGCATGACGATGGAATGGGACACCTTTAATCTGGCAAGGAATTTTCGGGGGAAAATCCACGGGCCCGGGTCATGGGAAGAGCAAGAGCCATTTCCTTGGTCCCTGAAGACACTGCACAAGAAAAGGGGCAAAGGCCGGGCCCGCCTCAGCCAACAGGGCAAAAGTCAAACGTCAAAAGGGGGGGGGGACACACGGCAAATCAAGATCGATCCCAGATAGAAGGAAGGGTTCAAAAAAAACCAGCCCGCCGAAGCAGAAGAAAAAATCCTTCGGAAAGGGGGTTTCATGAACCTCGGGAGGCTCTCAAACGGGGAAAAGATATCTAATCAAGGTGCCAAAGACAAGGGATTTACCTATTCGCTGAAGGAGGATGTTTTTCCAAGAAAGCGGAGGAGCGGAAGAGCGGACGGGTTCACAGGGCTAAGGGAACTAGCATTTTTGTCGGCGGGCCAGGCCGGGGGAGAACACCAAGTAAAGCGCACAAGGACATGGGATGAGTGAAAAGGGACTAGGGACGATGAAATCCCTTGAGATCAGGGGAAAAGATATTCCTGTTTCCATGCAAATAAGACTAGGAGGGGGCCATCAAGGCACCCGTTCCGAAGTATTTCTAGAACGCAGAGGAAAAATGATGACCAGCCATTCGCTCAAGAAGGGGAAGCTTTACTCGAAGGAAAAGAAAGAGGTCAAGGTCCGAGCGTTGGATGGGTATAATTCATTGGCAGAGGCGATTGTCGCTGGCTACAAGGGCCCGCCTCTGTAAAGGTCTTCAGAAAAGGGAATCGAACAATTTTCATTGATGAGAGACGGGATCAAGTGTCGGAGAGGGAGGGTGTCATCAAGGAGGGCGGGCTCTTAGAAAACCGTCTTGGAGGACCGGAAAACTACACTGGAAAAGCCAGCCGATGGGGGATGCCTTTAGAAACCTTATATTTTTCAAAGAAGAAGGGGGGGAGAGGGGGACTTGGTGCCCAAAAAAAAGGCCAAGTCGGCGAGAGCAACCTAAGGAGGAGGCGGGGGGCGCAGGCATCGTTCTCAACCATACGGCGGAACGAAACGTTAAGGAGATAGGGGGAAATAACATCTATTAGGGAGAAAAGTTCATAGGGAGGAGACGGCCTCCTCGAACGAAAATGGGGGAAGAAGCGTGCCCGGAGCAGAAAAAGTCTCCTATAAGAGAGTCCAATGGGACATTTCCTGAATGCAGGTGAAATCAAGGAAATGAGCCAGTGCTAAACATTGACGAGGGGTGCGATACCGAGGAGAGTAGAACGGCGGGAATCGAAAAGGATTTTAAAAAGAGAAAGCTGAAAGAAAAGTGTCGTTCATCGCGGGCTGAAGGTAAAAAAAAGCGCGATGCTCAGAACCTTCGAGGTGGATGTAAGATGGGGGGAGCGACCATTTCCGTGATCAGCCATCTAAAGCCGGGGATGGGAGGCAAACAATCAATGAAGATCCCGGGGTACCATTGGGAGTACTAATTCCGGGATGAAAATTGCCGGGAAAAGGATATAAAAGGGCCAAAAGCGGGTAAGCCGGGGGTCGCCTCCCTTTCATCCCCTTCAAGACTTGGAGATCAAACCCAGAAGGCGCGCGATGCCGGAAGAAAGGTAGTTTAAAAGAGACTCCTTCCCGAGCAGGCAGGAGAAAACGGTCTCAATGGCGTCGGGGTCAGAAGGGAACGATATAGGCTCCCTGTCATCAGGGAAGAGAGTGCGAAAATGCAAAGGGGGGATCATGGGCGAGTAGGTGCCAAGAGGGAGTTATCGGAGAGGGGGGAACAGTCAGGCCAGCGGAAGACTGGGGCGTGAAAGGGAGAAAGTAAAGGGGGAGTCCGAGGGCCTTCCAGGCGCCATCGCAGTAAAGTCACAACCAGGGGAGTGAACGGACCTGTGAGTATAATTCGTGAAAAGCCTCCCATTTTTTCAGGCTCAGACACTAGAAAAAAAATGGCTCTCGGAGTCCCCGGGAAGAGGTGCTGAGAGAAGACAGGAATCCTCAACTTCGGGGGTTGCGAGAAAGCAAGATCAGATAAGAGAAATGAGGAAGGAATCTAATCGGCCGACAAAAGAGCCGTCGCGTGAACAAGAGACTTCTGCAAGGCAAATTCTACTAGCAACAACGTAAAAATAGAGAATAGGGGGGTTTAAGGTATCCAAGGGACATCGAGGGGATGGGGAGGGGGTTCAGGGGGGAGCGGAATCATGAATTGAAAATGCAATATTGGTGGCAGGGAAGATCGGGAACCAGTTGTTGATTCAACCGAGCAGGACTCCGATGCTGATCTGATGAAACTGAAAGAGTCTGGCAGGGATCTTCCAAAGTCAAATTGTAAGAAGATCTCCAAAGCCCAAGCAGGTCCAGGGCTAAAAAACGAAAAGGGGGGGGGACATACCAGCTAGTCCTGGCTTGTAATGATCGCGACGAAGGGGATGAAAATCCATTTCCGAATTAAAATCGGGAGAAACGCAGTTGGACCGGTCCAAAAGGGGGGACCTTTTTCGGGGGGGGGGTGGGGGTGGGTGGGGGGGCGCGTGCGACGGGCCGGGGGGTGGTTGGGGGGGCGGAGGGGTGTGTCTGGGAAAGTGGGGGGTATGTGGTGGAAAGTGCGGGGGCGGTGGGGCGTGTGGTGGTGGAAGTCGGGGGGGTCATTTGTGTCGTGTGGTCGTGGGTCCGGGGTGGGTTAGGGGTGGGTGTGGTTTGCCTCTCGTCACTGCAAAAATGGGGGTCGGTGGCGAGGGACGCGGGGGGTAGAGGGGGGAGACTGGTTTTCAAAAGAAAACCTTGAATTCGACTCTATGAGAACGAGGAAAGCGGCCGGATCATAGAGCAACAAAAAAAAATAGGAAAAAGAGAGATCAGCCACGATACGCCACGCAAAGTCTATTTCAGACCTCTTCCGCAAATAAATCCGACAGAAAACCAAGGGCGATTGTTGCAGGACCAACAAAAACAAACGAAAAAAAGAAGACATATCACCCCCGCCGAGAAGAGAAAAAGCAATTACAGAAAGCCAGCCACAACAACACTTCATAGCGGGGAAATAGATCATAAAAAAAAACGCGCTTAGATCGTAGCGGCATCAGGAGGTTTCAAGGAAGTCGAAGCAAAGTATGGAATTTTGAGAAACGGGAGGGAAAAAAAATGAGGGGGGTGCCAGAAACTGTGGTCTGGAGATAGGCGGACGAACGAAAGGGGGGGGACTATGACCTTCCCATTTGCAGATCTTTCATCATTGAGCTGCAGGATTCAACTTTTACCTGACTTACGGTGTAAAGACCCGCCGAGAAAAAAAGTTGGAACGAAAAAGTAAGGGAAAGGGAGGGTTGGTCAAGCTTAACATGAAGATAAACCTCGCCTAAAAGGGGAAACTCGCTGCTAAGGGGGCTCAAATCGCTCAAACCCAATAGGGAAGGAGGTGAAAGTTGTTGGCTAAAGCGCCAGGGGAGAAACTAAATGTTCCGGGGAAAGAAGGAACGCCGGGGCAATATGACGTTTATGAGGAAACGGATACCTATCAAATTATCGGATGGGGGAGGAACCTGGGGATGGTGTGGAAAAAACTCTAATTGAAAAAGGTGAAGGGACGGGGGACAGGATACAGAAAAAGAGAGGGATCAAAGTTGGGCGTGGGGTCACTGGCCTGCCCCCATTGGGGGAGGGGGACAATAAAGACTAAGTCGAGCCACCCGGGTCTGCAAGCAAAGGGAAGGGATACTTTGTTTGTATCAGGGGAGCAAGGTAAGAGAAGCTTGAACCAATTGAAGACAGCCATCAAATGGATAAGAGGGGGTGACCTGGTCTCTCACGCAAAACTCAATCAACCGAGGACAGGAGGGGCCTCTACGGGCCCATTAGGGACTCAAGGGATCTCCATCAGGGAAGAACACAAGCTTCTCTCCGCTGACCGAAATACGAGCCGCAAAGGCTGTATAAGGGATTGGGGATGCCCAGGACTGGGGAGGGGACTGTACACTGGGTCTCTCTCTCTGTCGCTCGTGCCGTCTCGGGCGGAGGGGAGGCGAGTAGGGGGGGTGAAGTTCAGAGACTGGGGGTTGGAAGCCTTCGAGAAACCTTTAAATGGGGGACCTCGGAACTCTTCTATCGGAAGTGAAGAGGCCTTCACGACCAATGTCGGCGAGATATAGTAGGGACTACTTGCGGAAGCAGAACTCTAGTCTCTCCCTTCGAAAGGAGAACGGGGGTCAGTAGTCAGCAAGAAAAGGGGAGGAGATATAATAAAGGGATTGGTCGCATCCTGCATCCGGTTGGGAAGCGATCAAACATAGGGGGTCCTCACCATATTAGGGGACTTAAGCACCAACAGCAGGACATATCGGCTATCGGGAGTATCCGCACATCGAGCAGTCGGAAAGGGGGAGCAGAAACGGCGAGTTAAGTCTGAGGACGAGCAGGAATAAGAGGAGTAAAGTCTCTCGCTAAGCCGATGAGGTACTCGGAAAAACTCACTACGGGTACGGAAGCAGCCCGTTAGTAGAAAGTAAAAATCTATCGTGGCGAGGGCAGATGTTCCCCGCAGGGGGAAGGTCTGCCCGATCTTCGGGAAGGCTCCGGAGGAGGGGAGCGCACCGAGTCCGAGGCCAGGCCGGAGATAGAGTCAGGGGGGGGCAGTTCATCGCGGAAAGCTTGGAGACCTACCGGATGAGTCGGGGAGCTGGCGGTAAAAACTAGAAAACTAATAGGGCCTATGGAGGGGAAAAAAAGGGGGGGGACCGAGAGGAAACGGGGGATAAGACGGACATAGAGAAGAGGTAGAAACTTCTTTCGGGGACAGGACAAGAAGGGCATACAAGAGAAATACCAAGTGATATCCCTCTTCGGGATCAAACTGACTGTCTTCTTACCCGGAGAGGGACCGACTCGAAGGGTCCTTCCTCCAACACCTCAAGCTTCGAAGTTACCGCATCTTGTTGCTGGTCTTCGGTGAGAGAAGATTGGGTCCGATTAAGGGGGGGGCCTGGTAATCAGGTGGGGGAAAAACATCGAAGGGAACCGGGGAAAGGCTGGGGATCCATGCTTCCGCTCGGTAGGTCAGATCACAGTTCATTTTAAACGTTTCCTAGATACCCATCCAGGCCCTGGTCGAGGTCAAAGGCCATGAACAGGGGAGACTGTGGAGGGCGCACCGCACCAGTGGAATACAAGCCGGCCCACGCCGCCAAAAAGGACGCCAGATGACTCCAGGGAACAGGCGCCAAAATCGAATCCGAGTAGCAGGGTTAGGGTGGGCAACATCACAGAAAACTCGGCAATCTTCGAAAATGGAATCAGCTTTGAATAGAATCAAAAAAACCTTCTTAGGAGGTAAATAGAGAAATAAAAAGACTTGCGTCAGGAGGCAGCGTTCAAATGGTTATGGGGGGTGAAAGAAAAAAAATCCGCTAGAGTCTTATCGATGCGGGAAAATCTTCAGAACTTGGCGAAGGGGTATCCGGCTGGAGGTTTGAATTAAAAAAACGGCGTGGCGGCAGTAAGGGGGCCGCCAGCGCAAGAATTGAAAATAGGAAGAAGAATCTATGACAGGACTAATGCGTGGAGAACTTCGAATAGATGGTAAATTCCATCGGATCACCGGGGAGACATGGCTTATAGGGTCTAGGCCTAATCAGAAGGTTGCCATCGGCAAGGCCATTCGCTCCGACGGGACTTCGGGGAAATAACGAAAATGGGCTCTGTAACCCGACGTGGCCCGGAAAGTTTTTTGAGAGAGACGGGGGGAGGTCTGTTAACCGAAACAACTTGGACCAGACCCCCCCCAACCACACGCCCACCCCCCCCCACCCCACCACCACCTCCCCCCCCCCCCCCCCACCCCCCGAGACCAACCCCCCCCGTCACCCCCCCCCACTGGCCTCGAGACTCCCCCCGCCCCCACACCAACCAAAAACGCCCCGCGCCCCTCAAGCACGGCCCCCCCCCACCCACCCCCCCCCCCCACCCACCCCACCCGCCGCACCCTGTGGTTTGGGTGTGTAGTTTTTGTTTTTTTTGTGTTTTTTGTTTTTGTTTTTTTTGTGTTTTTTTGTTTTTTTTTTGAACCCTCCCCGACCACCCAAACAACCCCCCCCCCCCCCAACAGGGCCGCGAAGTGGTTTGTGGGGTGTTTTTATTGTTTTTTTTTGTTTTTTGGTGGTGTGTTGTTTGTTACCGCCCCACCCCCCCCGCCCCCCTCTGTCGTAAAGTCACCAGGAACCGAAAAGCACAGTCAGGTAGGGGAAAGAAGGGGGCTTGTGAACAGGGGTGGGGGTTGCCTAAAGAAATCAAGCAGGCAAAACACCGAAGGTCTGAGTTCTGGGGAAAAGACCACTTCCTTCTGGGCAAGATAAAAACTGCACGGCCCAGCCCGTCTAGTACTTAATACAGGCCATTATGCTCAGGTAGGAGGGCAGGAATGGCAAAGCACATGCAAAGGTCATTAAAGAACGGCTTCGCGGTCGAGGACGGGCAATTATCATCTCGAAGACCAGGCAAAAATCCGAAATAGAAGAAAAGACGCTGGGGGACCTGGGGAGTAGAGGCGTGGAGACAAAAGAAGTCTCCAGATGAATCCTCATCTACTCAAGGCTCATAGAAAAAGGTGGGTGGTCAGAAATACTCACATCAATGTTCGGGAGCCACGATTCCTAGACTCCGTCAAGGGGACCATCTTTCGAGTTAATCCCTTTCTCGAAGGAAAAAAACGAGGGGCAGGATACTCGAGGTGGAAGGGAAAAAAAGTGGCTTGCAGCATCCTCATCGTGATGGTTGCAAGGACATAGAGGATCTAACGGGGGGCTTACCACAGGTGAACGAACAACGGGTATCGTCCACGCGCCGTAGGGTAAGGGGAGAACCGGTCGCCGTGCCATGAAACAGGCTCGACGTCGAAGAAGCAGGATTCTTATATCAGGCAGGATTAAAGCTCGCAGAAAATCTTGGCGGGATCTCAGGAGCCGGCCAAGCGTTGACTTTCTAGCAGACCGACCATCCGTGGGTACGAATCCCTTCAAACCATAACGAGAGCCTACATAGGCCTGTAAAAGGGCGGGGTCAGCATTTATGACTAAAAAATAAGAGGGGGGTAGGCGGAAAGGGGAAGCTTGGTGGCCAAGGGCATCAAAGAAAGGAGAAAGGAGGGTTCGGGTGAATACATACTCGGCAACCGGGGTTGCTTCTCGTTCTAGAAAAGGAAAAAGACGGCCAGAGTCAGTCATCGGTGGTTCTTCAGCTGTAATTAGAAAGGTGGTCAAGCCGACCAGGCATCGCCAGCCTGAGAAAGTCAACACCCAGGGGGGTAGGGGGAACCCAAATGCTCGACATAAAATCTAAGTAATGAGAAAAAATGGTGCAGGGAATCTGGAGAAAAGAAAAGGGGGACTCTCTGAGTCTTCCAGCAAGTTAGAAAGGATCTACGAAAACGGAGGGGGGATGTTGGCCGCCACCAATCAAAGTGCGGAAAAAAATCATGATGCTGTGCATTCCGGAGGTAGCTGGGAGTCGGGAAATCGGAGCTCCTCAACGTCCGACGGGGTCGCGGGGGGCATCTGGATGGATTGCTAAAATGGGGAGGTCCCCATCATTTCTAAGAGAAAAAGGGGAATCAGGGGGGGTATCAGTTGGGTCCAAAAGGGAAAGGGTCTATAGGGATGGGAACAGGTCTTAATTACGGAAACCGTAGTGCCGGGGGGGGGAAAAGAAAAAATTTCCCCTTTGGGAGAGGGAAACAAGGTCAAAGTCCGGGAGGCGATAGATCTGCAATGAAGAAGAAGTAAATGATAGTACCACAAGTAGGTCCAAGCGGGCAGCGACACTCATTCTCAAAAAACGTTTGGGGGGGGGGGTGACATACCAGCTTGAGACAAGTCAAAAAAATAGCAGCGGTCAATCTCAAGAAAGGGAAGAAGGAAAATAGAAGCGTCGGGGGGGCGACTGCACCAGGTACCTTTTTCGGCTTGATGGGGGCGGAACTTCAAGACGGCTTGGATGCGTAGGAGCTAACCGGTGCCCGCTGGTTGGGAGGCGGCCCACAATCGGCCAGAGGGGTGGGTCGCGGAGTACCGCGTAAAAGGTCTTCCAGGCGGTCGCTCGGGGGCTCGACATGGGCAGTAT
>Ga0179593_1409535_pt1 | contig 16984 bp, 16 predicted proteins | sample CZODoug2_1_08_16_FD_185931 | JGI IMG/M metagenome (GOLD analysis project Ga0179593, IMG submission 185931) | Vadose zone soil fungal communities from Angelo Coast Range Reserve, California, USA - CZODoug2_1_08_16fungal (PacBio error correction) | ecosystem: Environmental > Terrestrial > Soil >...
CTGAGGAAGGAGGTCACTATAGAAGTAGCGCTCCGGCTACACACCAGTTGGTTTGAAACACACCGGGGAAAAAGTACTAGAGGAAGGCTAAGAGCAGTCTCCGGTCTAAGGGGGGGATCTGACAGAATAACGAAAAGCGTACCATGAAAAAGCAATCTAGTGCAAAGCGGCCTCTAAGAGGAGACACTCTCATTCTCCGCGCAGTCCGGGAAAGCCTGAGAAGGGAAAGGACGGGGACTGCGTCGAGGAGGACGCCTTTTCGAGAAGAGGAACTGCAGGACAGACCGATTCTCTTCAGGATGCGCAAAGCAACAAATTACTTTGATCCATGGAAAAGAAAGAAAAAAATCAAAGAACCGGGCGGCGGGGGGAATTCCTCGGAGAAGATAAGAAAAGGGAGGCAAGGGGGGAATCCCCTCCTCGCCTCAGCTGGCGAGGCTGATAGGGAGGCAGGAAAACTTGATCAGTGAAGACAAATCCTAGGAGGAAAAGCTGCTGAGGACGCTCAGAGGTCGAAAAAAAAATTCAAGAATCTTCGGCAAGGGGGAGGGGCAGGCTTGACGCGCCATCTACCAGCTGGCAAATAGGAGCGAGAGTTCCTGCTCTACAGAGCGGAGAGGCTAATTCGGGGCTCTGCGTGAAAAAAAACCAAAGGAAAGGGACGTCAAAGCGAAATATGACCAGGTGAATCTGAGCAAATACCTCGGTCGAGCACAATGGAAGCTCAAAGTTGAAGCAGGGGAGAGGGGAGAGGCCACGGGAAGAATTACAGAGGGGGAGTTCGACGGCCTGATCAATGTGTCCAGTGACCGCAGAACGCGCGAGGTCGAATGCTAAGGAAAACCAGACTACAAAGAAAAAGTCACCTCATACTCCCCGCAAAATAGGATGACAAACAGATAAAAGTCCGAACCCGACGCCAAGGAAAAAATTAAGCCGAAACGCCGTCCGGCCTGCTCCTTACGCAAAAAAACGAGTAAAAGAAAAAGGGGCCCGACATCTCAACCTGGGATTAAAGGGGGGACGCGTGAAAGGCACGTCGCAGGGCGCAGCGGAAGGAAATGCATCGAACGACGGAATGGTACCTTTCGAAGGCGGGACTCAATGGGAACTGGTGGGAGTGTCGTCGGCTCGGTGCTCGTCTCTGATTCGGGGGGAAAGCTCGCGGTCAGTACTAAAATAAAAGTGAAGGTCTCGCGCGAAATCGTTCGCAGGATGGAAAGGGAAAGGGAAAAAGGGAAGCAGCCAAAGATGAAAAAGTTATACTCTACCAGGCGATCTTTCTTAGGTCCGCAGGGGGTAGGCCGCTAAAAGAAAAAAGGCACAACGGGGAACAATTAAGAAGAAAAACTTTTCCTGGAAAAGGAGCGGCCTAAAGCGCTTAGGAAAAAAGGTCTAAATAGACAGCAACGGAGAGACGGATGGGGCGGCACATCCACGCCCAAAGAATAGAAAATAGGTGGAACCTATCGAGTGCAAGGGGAAGGAAGAGGAAAAACTGGAACAGTCAGGCGAAAAGGGTAGTAGCAAAAAAAAAAGAAGGTAAACCCGCTCGAGCCATCCGGGGACGCTCCGATGGGCACAGAGAAGTCAGTAAGGCAGCTAGACTAGGGGAGGCCGAGGGGAAAAAAAAGCGTTCAGAAGATCATAGAGAGGGTCGAATAGATGACGGACGAAAAATAAACAGGGAAAATGAGAGAGACGGCAGTCGCATTTCATCGGCGCCAATGCAACCACGGGCGGCGCTGAACTACGCCGCCTCGTAAAAAACGAAAGATTAGGGAGGAGGTGCATTCTCGGCCCCATCGCGTAATGAGGTCACACCGCCTGTAACGCAATCAAGCGGGGAGGAACCTAAAATACAAGTAAAGGGGAAGACGCACGGTCGCAAAAAAAAGGGACAAACTGTTGTTCAAACTTTGGATCAACCGTGGGGGCAGGGGAGAAAACGTGCCCGCTGGGGGGTGAACACGTCACGTCTGCGCGGTCAAGCGGATTTCTAAGGCAGAACAGTGTCCTACCGAAGCTACGGGGGGGGCGATAAACAGGAATAATAGGAAAGAGTAACACTTGCGAAAACGGAGTAATTACAGGCGAATATGAACATAAATGAACAAAGGGACTAACGAGAAAGGCAAGAAGACCCACGGAGAAATCTGCGTCTAAACATACAACCGCACTTGCCGAGAGTCTCAGAAAGGGCTCGGAAGAAAAAAGTGACAGACATACAGGCAGTGCGCAAGTGGGGGGGCGCAGCAAAAGAGCGACAGGGAGTCGAAACATGGGGACCCTCCGGTGGGGAAGGGAAGACAAAGGATAATACGAAAAAAGAGAGCCGGAAAGGGCTCCGACAACGACAGAGGGTTGGTCAGAAAAAAGAACCAGACCTGCGTACACGGTTCTGAGAGAAAAAACTGGACCCTGGAGGGAAAATTAAGGAACTCAGGGGCCCCACACTCTTCTCGGTCTCTATTCCTAAATGAAAAAAAAAGTGCCTTCGGGAAGAGTCAATCCCCTTTTATCGCCTTTAAATGTATAGGTTGGCTGGGCAGAATAGCCTACGTTTCCCCCTCTCGCTCAAACTGGTGAACAGATCTGGGGGGGGGAAAAAAAAGGTTTCACGCCAGAGAAAGATTCAAATTTAGTAAATAAGGAGGGGAACCAGTCAGACTTCGCCACAATATCCGAAGGATTCATAAAAAAAGAGTATACCAGAAAAACCGTCCACGAACTGCCGGGAAGCATCGGAGAGAAGGGCAAAAGGGCCTCAAAAGTAACCGGGGAGAGAGATCTGTCTCCAAAGGGGGCAGAAAAAAAAAAAAAATGGTATGGGGGGTATAGGAAAAACGATGTTGGCGCCATTTTATCCCCGAGAGACGGTGAGGTGACGGGCCGAGGTCTCTGTATCAACAAAGGAGCTAGTATTATATAACTGACTCGCCGTTCCTCGGGCGAGGGGCGTCTCGATGGTGTGCTACAAGAAAAGGCACTGGACAAAGCATCTGTAAAAATCTCGGGGGGGAGGTCCGGACTATTGTGCGAGATACACACGACATTGCACGCGCGTGATTCTAGCAGGGGGGGAGAGAGACGTCCAAAGGGGGCTTCAGAAAAAAAGTACTAAGGGAAGGGAAAACAATGGACTACTCCCGGAATCAAAGGAAAGCGGACCAAACTTGAGAAGTAAAAGTATATAGGAAAGTGGGGTAGTGCGCGGACTCCTTAGGGAGTGAGCATCTCTTAAAAAGAAGCAAACGAACGAAGAAAAGAAACACTAAGAGAAGCTGGCGGTGCCTCTAGAGGAAGGACAGTAGCCACAATCGATAGCGCAATCTTCTAGCACCTGGGCAGGTATGAAAACCGGGGGAAGAAACTCAAAAATTAAACACAAGGGGCACTAGACTGTCTTCGTTTCCAAGAGTGTATACTGGGGGTCTGAGAAAGAGGAAGTAAACCAACACAATTCTTATCTTACCAACGAGAGGAAAACCGATGAACCTGCCTATTATGCCTGATGGAAGCTGATATGCGGGGAAGGTGGGGGAAAGGACTGCGGCTCCCATGGTTATCTTGTTTTGACGTCCTTGCCGTTTCCAAATACGTTCAACCATTCCGACGAGAACCCCCATCACGCGGTATATGAATCAATACTTTGAGACCCAAAACCTCTCCTGAGCACTTTGCTCTGTTTTCCAAAAACGTCCGTAAAGACCCCCTTATACACAGTTAAATTCGCATTCCGCTTCAGAGCAGGAAGCTTCAAAAGGAGCGGTTTGGATCGAATTAGGGGAGAAGTTAAAGCTACCGAAAACCTAGAGCCGCAGGCGGTCAAACCTGCAGGTGGAAAATTCAGGAGCGATGGGATACCTAGTCGACAATTGCTAGGGAAATTTGACTAAATAGGGTTTTCATATACCAAATCGAGCGCGGAGGGGGAAAGCTTGAGCGGAGGGGGGGTTTCAAAGGGGGCTAAGGGCGGCGACATGACGATGCTGAAAAAGAAGCCGGAGGAGGTCTTCATAAGGGTCTCGGATGACTACTTGACTGTCGCGCCCCTTGGGGCACGTTCTAAGAGTGAAGAAACACCATCGCGGCAAAGAAACACCATTTCGGGGACCTGGTGTCAAGAACCGAATCGCCAAGTGGGTCTTAAAAAAAGTTGTTGTGTCAGAATCACTTCCACATGACGGCTGAAATTTAAAGAAAAAAGGGGAAGGAAAGCCGGCCTTTCATTTGACGTCTGTAATGAGAATTGAGGTGAAGGAGAAGAGAAGTCCTCAGACTCAAGTGGAAAAGATAATTGCGTCAGACAAAAAAACAGCCTTGGTGTCGCCGAGGTGTATACCTCCGGATCGGGCTTTCGAAGCTCCATGCGCGGGGTGGACTATCGCTGCGACTCCATCCCGCGTTCTGAAAGAGGATTTGAGCCAGTGGACTTTGCCACTGGGGGGAATAGTTCGTTAGGGGTATAGACACGCGGTTCTTTTCTAGGCAGGCCGTTTGAGTGAAGATTGGTTCAGGGGCTCCTCGCAAAGGGGGGATCTGACGTCTAGGGGGTAGGGCGGGCCTGGGATCGCAGACGTAAAGCGCTGTCTCCCCATTGTGGATGTCAATGTACATAAACAAGGGACCGCGCTAAGCAGTTGGAACCTCTCCATGACGTGCCGTGGCTTTCAGGGGGCTATGTGCTTGACCGGGGAACGGCGAGGTGAACGGTGGCCACCGAGGCAAGATATTTCCCAGGTATACGGAGATGGGAGAGAAAGACCGGAAAGGACGCTTGGGGACACGATAAAAGGGCTGGATGGTCGGAAAAAAAAAGCCGTGCAAAGACGAGCGTGAAAAGAATGACAAAGGTAATCGAGCCTGAGGGACCGGGTGGGGGGAGGTAAAGAAAAGCAATAGGGGAAGACTGACGCATAGTGTGCTTCGATAATGCAGAGGGGTAAGGGGAAGCGTTAGGAAGTAAAAAGGCTGAAGGGTCCCCTTGAGAAATGCGGACAAATACAGTCATGGCTATTGGGAGACCAATGGGGGGGGACCTGGCAAGTGGGGAAAAGAACTTGCCAGTCCGAGCAAGAACGAGTCAAAACCAATCAAGGTCACATAGTCCTCTAATCAATACCACTCTAAGGAGCTTTAAACGGGAAAAAAAGGACTACCGGAAAATATAAAGCGGTGGGAGAATAAACTAGGACCTCCGTTTGATCATGATATTGTACCGGACACACTGTTCGGTAGAACCCCAGAGGTCGGAGGGCTCTGGCCCTGAATCTTCCGTAACTGGGAAAAGCAGGCTTACTGAAGGTTGCGAATCACATGGCTACAATCCCGGGGGTGGCCAAGCCAAAGGAAGGGAAAAAACAACAAAGACGATCAGAAAAAGGCACGTCCACCCATCCCGCTCGCCCGTCTCTGATGGATCCGGAGCGTAGATAATCCCCCCCGGGATTATGTTAAAGGGTGAACATAACCGAACATCCAAGCATCTTCTGGGTGACAGAAATCTTTAAAAACAACAGGGGCATCGGTGGAGAAAAGGGGCGATCGATATCAGTAGAAGAGGGCGGTAGGGTGCTGGACGAGAGGGTGAGGGCCCTGCCGAGCAGAAGTGCATGAAGTTCCGGAAAATTTCAAAATGGGAGGGCGATGTGACTTCTATAAAGTCGCCTTATATGAGGAATGGGGATACCGGATTCTCTCGGAAGGCCGCTAACTATCTGACGACAAAGAATGGGACAGTAAAAAGACTGGGACGGCGCGCTGTGGATAAGGTCTGGAGGGGGGCAGCGAAAAGAACCTTGAAGGCAAGTAACAAAAATCTGTACGCGGGGGACTGGACTAGGCACTGGGTCAATTCCGAAAAGAAGGAGGATAGCCGATCACTTTGAACGCAATGGGGCAAAAAAGTAGGGACAGATAGTCCTCTGAATGGGGATATCTCTCGTCCTAGGGATTGCTTAACGCCTGAAAAGCAGAGGGGGAGAAATAAATTTAGAAAGAAACTTGGTCGAATTCACCTCACTGAAAAAATCTCATGGTACTTAGGGCGGGAGGGAACGAAGAAATAAAACCTTTCTAACTTGAGATGCACCAGCTGATGACCGACGAGCTTCTTGACGAGAATGACAAGCTTGGGGCAGAAACAAAGGGCGGATGATGGATTAGATCTCGACCATGAGTTAACCACTTTAAATTCCTTCTGAAAAGGCGGGACGAAAGGAGTACAAAAAGGAACAAAAAAAAGGGAGGGCAGTCGGGCCGTATTCCAAGGTTCTAACTCAAAAACAAAAGGAAGCCTCCGTACAAGAGGGACGGCAAAGAGGCAGGGAGAGCAAATCTGACGTTGACGGAACCGCGAAGGTAAACAGAAACATCAGGTGAAGATCACCTTTCAGCATGGGGGGTGAGAGAAAAAAAGCGCATGACGTGTTGGGTCAAAAAAAAACGGCGAGCGAAAAAGATGGGTGGGACATGGCAACTAGAAAAACAAAACGGCGGCGTAAAAGAGAAGGCTTGAGAGGACACGAGACTAATGAAAGGGAAAAATTTTTGGGGCACAAGGGGACAAACTGAGACTTGAATCACCAACTTGGGGGAAGGACGAAAACCCCCAATGGGGCTCGGAAGAGGGGGGGGAAGGTGAGAGGGAGTATAAAATGAGCGTCGGCGGTCCCATCTTTGCTTTGAGGGTGTTTGGACGGACAGAGGAACAGGCATGTTAGACGGCTCCGAAGAAGGAGGGGAAGCGAAGGACCCAAAGCGTCGGGTGGGGGGTTCCCACGGGGCGGGCAATTTTCCGGACAGGACAGCGCTCCTGGCTAATGAAGGTCAAGCGGGGGCGCCCGCATAAAGAAGAAACTGGGGGTAGAAAGATCAGAGCAATTTGGACGGATATGTTCTTGGCGTGCAGCGAGGGCCTGACACCCTGGGGTGTGGGGGCGCCGCGTGGCACGGGAAAGGAGGGCCTCCACGTTTTAAGATGGCGAACTAGGGGGTGGCGGATTGCAGGGGTGGAGGCGTGCCCGTCTATGTGGGGTTGATTAGTCTCTTATAGCTCTGGTGTTTACTGTGCCGGATCGCCAGATGCTCTCCGGGTATAGGAGGGGGGGGGTCTCTCTTCAGTGTGTGCCGTCTTTGTCTGATGGGCCGGGAATACGGCTTGGAAACTGATAGCCTTGGAGGCGGGTGCGGTTACGAGTCGACGCGCTTGGGTCGGCGCGCAAGGAGATCTCGACGTGGCCACTTGGTAATTTTTAGACTCTTGTGTTTGCATGCGGGACGCGGCTTCAGTCGCATGCTTGTCTAATTGGGGGTGTCCGTTAAACCTAATCGCCGTAGGTATCAGTACCTGCGGTTGGGACGGCGCAAGGGATCCGAAGTACGGCCTACGTTAGAAGGCATAAGGGCCAGGAACACGAGAAGAAAATCAGGGAAGACAATGAAGACACGGGGCTGTTGAACATCTCTTGTAAAAAGAGGAAAAAACTTGGTGCTGGGGGGAACACTGTGCGTGTTATAGGATGTCCCGTCCTCAAAGGTAGAACACTCAGCGGTAGCCCTATTAATATATATCGAAAGGGCAGACCTATCTGCTTCCTTGCCTCAACAAGCAGTCACAGATAGGGGTTGGGGCGCGGAGTGGCATGAACGATTTATGGGCAGCCGTGAACTCCAGAAAACTGAGTGGAAAAAAAAGGGAGCCCATGGGGGGGCGGGGACTCTCAAGGTAAGTAAGAGGGGGCGCGAGTAAGTCCAAATGAAAAGGAAATGGCCTGAGGAAGAAAGAGAACGTCTGGAGGGGGGAGGACGGTGTGGAAGTGCTCAAAAATATATAGGAAGGAAAGTTTGGGATCTTCATTTGGGCGCTACTCCGCCTCAGTCATCTGAAAGCGAAAAGAGTTAAGATACCGGGGGGAAGGCTTTTGAGGGGACGGAGTGAAAGTCCTGGTAGTATGGCCGGAAAAAAACGTCGATAGGGACTAAAAAAGGTCGGGTCAGAGGGCGGAACCATGAATGAGCTTTGATTGGCACTACGATACATGACGTGCCGATACCTTCTGGATCCGGGAAAAAAAGCTCTCGCTTTAACACATTTACGCACTAAAATGAACCAACTGCTATAGCAGCAGAGAACCGATCACGGCCCACCGCCGGGCCAAAGAGACAAGCGCAGAAAAAGGGCTGGGGACTAATGAAACTCCTTGGTCTCCTCCTAACGCAAAAGGCTCAGCGTAAAAACTGAAAGGGCGTCTTGATGATCCATGGCCCACCTCGAGGGACCTTATCCTACTCCTTCTCTCACGGGTCTTTCTCCAGGTCTTTTCACCGTAAAATCTAGGGCAGTGTTCCCTTCACTTACTCGGTTCAAGACTTGGGCATCCACGGACCGCGCCGGGCCTGTCAACGGGCGGGGAAAGTTTGTCGGGGGTGCAGCAGAAGACCAATCTCACGGTAACGGAACGCACACCTGGTCTTTGAGGACACGAGAGCTGCCTATCCACTTAATAAAAACGCCTTCCGGAGGCGTCGACCCCCCCAACTGGGGGGATGTCCCAAAACACGAGCTCGCCACGAGGGAAAAAAGTAACTTCAAAAACGGACCCGACGAGTGAGCGGTAAGCAAAAAAGCGGGGGCGCCGGGGAGCAAAACTCGAACGAAAACCTCGGGGGGAAAACCGGACGAAATGCTCGGAGGCCTCCCTCTCTGCCGGCCAAAACTCAACCGCACTCGCAGTGGCCTCCCTAGCTGTCATCAATGGTAAATACACAGATCAGAGGCAGCTGAAGATACCTGACTCAAACTATCAGCCTATCCTTCTCTATCTGGTGCAACCAAGACCAGAATCATTCGCTATTCGCTCATTGGGGGCTCTCAAAGACATCTGCTTCTCCTTACTCATGGAACGAGGAACCCTCCTTACCCGTCCTTGTCCCTCATTTACTTCAGGAAAGGGTCTAGGATCCTAATGAAAATAATCTAAATGACGGCTTGAAGTATAAATTCGCGTGAAGAGCATTATTTCATAATAACGGTTTAAAAAAGGGCAAACGGTACGGAAACTGCTGATTGCTACTGCTGCGAAAGAAAAAGATGCAGAATGACGTTATCCAGTCCTGGACCACAAGTGATCTGCCGACTGCCAAATCCGCGGGAAAAGCTATATCTAGGGAAAAACAAGGAACATTTCTTAGCGCCAAGCCAGCGAACCTGAGGGATCGCAGTGTATAACTGGAACCCCTAAATACCGAGCCGCACTTTTCCGAAAGAAAACGAAAATAAGGGAAAATAAACCAAGAGGAGGTGGGTACATGACCGTGACCCTGAAAACTAATGGAAAAAAAAACGAAGGCGATCTTGGGTTTTCGGCCAAAGTTGGGCACGTAAGTCGGAAAATCCAAAGAAGGGGCGGTCGACGATGGGGCAGGTGAAAAGACACTACACGAGAAATTGGCAAGATAAGTGTCGGGCAACGCTCGTGCTGACACGCTAAAAACGGGTAGATGGGGGGAAGCTAAACGATTGAAAGGCCATGTCAAAAAAAATATCTTCCTTTATAGACTCTGTCGAATGGAGAACGGGGTAGGCATCGTGCAAAGATAGAGAGAGGCTTCTAAGCTCGTTGGTGGCGAACATCGGACTGTAGAAAAAGAAGTCAGAGGTGTATAACTTACGTATTGGGAAGGACTATGGGTTGGAAACTTAAACCGCGAGAACCTAGGGGGAATGAAAATTGTCCCCTTCCCCATAAAGCAAAAAGGGATCAGAAAACACAAGGAAGCAACTTCGATAGCCGGGCTATAGATCAGCATGATCGCAAGGCCACGGAAAAGGAAAAGAAGTAAAAGGGGATGACACCGGCGGAGCCAACACGAATAGGTGGCCAGATTTGAGTAGGGGACGCCCACCAATAAAGGAATACGGGGCAAAGACAAAAAAGCTGGGGAAACATTAATCAGGACGAACCGCGGTCTCTCTTGGGTGAAACTTCAAGGGGAAGGATCTCAGGCACTAAAGTGTTTTGTCGACAAAATAGGGTCCGCGAGCGGGGCAAAAGAGCAGGTCATGGTGGGGGGGCGGCAAAGGGCAGCGAGAAAAGAAAAAAGGTATGAGGGGGGGGGCGCCACAAGTTTGAGTGACCAACTCTTATGTGCCGTTGGGTATTGGGATGTCCCATAAAGGAGCAGATGGCCTCAAGCCGGATAAACACAATTAGCGTGAGCCTTTCCTCAATCGATTTTGTCTGACGTCTGAGCTGACTCCTCACAACACCAACCCAAACCTTGGCCCTCGGGGTCCCAATATGTCGCCAACACAGCATCAAGGGAGGGGAGGAAGATCTAGTCCACATAGGAAAAACTTAACTCTTGGCTGATGAAACCAGGAGGTTTTCAAGATGGCCACGCAGCTGGCGCAAATCATTCGCGGACAGAGGGAAAAATTAGAGAATACCGGATTCCAATCTCATGTGAAAAAATGACGGCACATCTATCCAGGGCAAAAGGATTTACTTAAACCGGTATAAAATGGACACTAACAGTCTACTGTTAAACTAAAGAAATGGGGGAGCAAGAACCCTTCTCGTATGGTTCTTGTTCTAACCATTCTTGGTCTAAACTCGCCGTCAAATTCTTCTCTCCTCACAACAAGCCGGCTCGCAAGAGATCATTAAAAGACGGCGGACGAGAAAGAGCGGGCGTAAGACAAAAAGGGTATGTGAAAAGCCGAAGGGTGCTCAGCCCGCCCGGGTAGATTGTCAGTGACACTTTTTTCAAAGTTCGGGAATCCCTTTTGGTCCAGGAATGGGGCATGTCGTGTATTCAACCTCCTCCACCTAACGCACCCACGGAGATGCTGATCTAAATCGGTGGCCTTGCAAAGGTCTCAAAAAGGGGGCGGCCTAGGTCGAAGACTTAGTCCAGCATGCTGCGTGAATCCTGAAAAATGTTCAAAAAGAGCATCCAGGTTCTGAAGGGATAATAAGACAAATGGTTCGCCGTAACTCGGCTCTACTAAAAAGGGAGGAAAAGGTGGACCTGTGTTTAATGTAGGACCTGGGTGAACACGGGCGGACTACGTACGTTTAACACGGACAAACGGTCTCTGACAGTATCGTTTATGTGAGCTGATGGGAAGAAAGAGTCGGGAGCAGTTGAAATGGAGCATGCAGAAAATGTAGAACGGTCGTCCCGGTTGTATAAAAAAATGAGTTGGGGGAGAACTCGTCCCAATATCCATCGAGGGGGCTTGGCACTTCTTCACATGGCCTGTAATCGAGTTGTTCTGATGGTGACTGCGAGCAAGAAGTGTGCGCGGGACGAAGAAAACAGATCCTTCGCCCTTCAATCTTATTGCCGGGGTTCATGGTCTGACATTCGGCAAATCTTGAAGGGAGCTTTGACAGAAGTTACCCGCCAACGGGACAAGTTGCAAGATGTACGATCAGCCGAGAACTGTCCGCTGACCGCAGGCAACGCTTCCAAAAGCTAGACTGCAGGACTTGCCTGTAAGGAGGCCGAAAAAAGGACTTTGGAGGCAGGAAAAGGCTCAAAACATAATGACGGCGAAGTCAGTCAAACGATTCGGACGGAACCGCCTGGGGCGGATTGTAGGATCGTTCAAGGCCGTGGACTAGGAATCGCTCTGGAAGCAGGGGGAGAAGGGGCCCTGCTTTAGCTCGGCCTAACCGGTTTCCTGCAGCGGGAAAACAGGGCGCCTCTGGTCATAGGGATCGACGCTATCGAAAGGGAGGTCGGAAAATCTCACGAAAAAATCGGGAAAAACCGGTACGATCTGCGGAAGGTGCGGCGGGGGAGCGTTTTGGGGCGGTCCATCGGGGGGAAGGGGGAAAGAAGGAACGACGGTGCCGGATGAGCAAGGTCCGAAAAAAGGGGAAACCTGGGAGAAAATGTCCCCGTTCGCCGGGGGGGTAAGAGCAGGAGACAAAGGTGCAGCGCGGGCAATGAAACCGACCTCGGAACCGACAGCAGGCCTCAACGATGTCAGGGCTGAGGCCGGGGGCCGGAATATGATATCGAGTGGGAGGAACGGAGTGACCTAATGGCGTTCAGGAAGTGGCGGAGGGGTATCCCTTCTAGGGGCGAACGACTCGAGAGGTCTCCCGGCTAACTCGCGAACATGCCCACGTCCTGGATACCAACTCGGACAAGTTGTTTGGTGCCGTCGTCACGTTTCTTGGGGGGTCAGTCATCGTCAGCACAATGAAGGGGGCAAGGAGAAATCGGAGGACTACTATCAGTCAGGGGACGAGAGGTTAGCTTGCCACAAAACCCAAAAGAAATAAAATACCTTCTTTTTATGGTTGCCTCCTAAACATCGGGGGGAAAAAGAGTTATAGCTCTTGCGGACTCATGAAAAATTTCTCTTGGTAAACCATCGTTGCTATTGGAAAGGAAGACTGTTTGACCGAACTAGTAACTGACATAGTCTCGGGACGATAAAGTCATACGCAAAGTAACGACAGCGTTAATTTCGTGTCGATCGGGAAGGGATTCTCTGGATTGAACCTCAGCGCCGGGGAGAGGGAAAGCAGAACAATCCGAAAAATACCAAAAAAAAGAAAAGAAAAAAAAACCAAACATCGAAGGTAAATCTGAAGTATGTACCTCTATAGTCCCGCAGGGTCTTTCTGCTTCAGATCCATCGAAGTAATCTTAGCAGGTCTCGCTGGCGGAGCATGCTAGTTGTTGGCCTGGCCTACCGGTGATTAGAAGGGGAAATGGGCAGTCGCCATGTGACAGGGAGTCCTGCACTCCACGCTAGTAACTCGCAAGGTGTGTGTGGTTGCGGTGTCTGGCGCCGCGATCTCTCCCTCGTGCGGAGGTCTCCGTCGGTATACGTGGGCCCGAAAGGAAGGTCCGATGAATGCCACGCGCTGCTGGGTGATATTTGCAAGGGGGCAGCGCCGATGTCGATAGTTAACATGGGTCTTGCATTCACGGGCGAAGCTACCGGCGCGCAGAGCCGGCGGGCGGAAACTGGGTGCAGCGGGGCATGATCCTTCATCGGAGCGTAAACGTGCGGGGGTTAAAATGCAAGCTCCTGGTACGATTTCTGACAAGAGTACCGCGAGTCCCTGAAGATTCCTCGAAGAGGCTGCCGTGGGAGTGCCCGAGACCCATCTATCCGGGGCTGAGTGGTGAACGCCTTTTGATGACTAGATGGGTAGACGGCTACATCGGGCCGAAACGGATTAATTAAGCCTCCGGGCTGTCCCGGCCGTGCACCTTTAAGGTAGGGAAAGTAGTCGGATCATATAAAATGCCTCTCAGCACTCACGTGACGTCTGAGTCGATGCACAACGTCTGTGCGGTCTGCGAACGAGCTCAAAACCCCTTTGCAGGGGGGCGTACAGGAGGACTCGTAGCATACAGAAAAAAACACGCCCGGAGGGGCCCCAACCCTCGACAGACTCGCATGAACTTCGGGGCACCCCCACGTCACTCCGAAGGGATCGACCGTCAACGGCAAAGTGCCCAGATCGGGCAGAGGTGAAACCGTCATTGAAGTGGTAGTCTCGTCCGCGCGTCCCTATTTCGATGGAGACGGTTTTGGCGAAATTTGTAGAGGGGACTTCGGAACATCATTGGCCACATGTGACACCTGTTTTTGGCGTGAGATTGGTAAACACGTACTGGGGGGGTGGGTTACTGCGTGGTAAATTGCGCTTCCAGGCCCGGGTAAAAAATGTAAATTAGGGGAACAAACCAGGTTTCGGGACGGGGTTCGGCTGCCGTGTGTGGGACCTTGAGAAATGGGCACCTCATACCTACTACTAGTGGCGGTTCACTGGACCCCCTGGGCTGGAATCCGTCATGAGGTCAACGCGCTGTTGTAAACTGTAAATCGCAGGCTGACACACAGCCTCTCTGCCTTATCGGCGCTATCTGATCGAGTCATAACCCCTGGGGGCTCTGGGAGCCAATCCGAACTCACAATAGTCTCGATCTCGCTCCACCTTCCAATCCTTCCTCATCTTTCAGACCGCTAGGAATTACCTGCCGTGATCGTCTTCTAGGGCTAAAACGTCACTGCGGCCTACCAAAGATAACGCTCCCTACAGCTTTTTACCTGCATACCGCACGTCAAAAAACTTTCCGCAAGGAGCATCGAAAAGAGAAAAAGAGTCCAAGGCCACGACTGCGCGGTGGGGAACTGCGAAGGCCTGCATCATCACGGACGGGAAAAACACGTACGATCCGAATGCAACAAAGACCCCCACAGCGGCTGGTCGGCCACTAACCCGGTACGGCCGGGGCAGGAGTAACTCCTCGTTGCCGCAGGAGAGTCGAAAAACGTGTCCGCGGCAAGTGCTAAAACAAAAGAAATGACCCCCCTGATTCATTGGAACAGGGAGCAACGAGATTCAGGGCCGCAACGGGACTGAGAGGTACGCAGCGGACCGAATGGGAGCGTAAAAAAACTAACGGCGAGACGCAATCTACTCCTCACTTGCCCGGGGCGCGAACGGGGCTGTGAAATAAAAGACGTCTTACAAGTAAAACTCGTGGGAGGGGAGGGGGACCAAACGACTTCGGTACTAGCCCCTGGAAGTTCAGGGAAGACGCGGCACACGCCAAGGGAAAAGAAAGTAACCGGAGCTCCACGGGGTCAGTAGTTCCGCTTTTCAGAGGGGGTGGGGGGGGTAAAATGTAGGCCGTCTTAGTGTTCTTCGCAAACGGCAAACGTTGGTCAATGGTTTGGGGATGTCGGAGGTTCCGTTGAGGTAAAAAAACGAGCTAAATGCGAAAGTGGGCTACTGACATAATTTTGTAGCCGGTCCTTAACGCAAAAGGGGTGTAAACCTCAAGAACTGGGGGGCTACGTGCCCGAGAGGGAAGTGTTACTAACCCTCAAACCTGGGGGGGGGGGGCGGGTGGGGGGTGGGTGGCTGATTGAATTGTTTACCCCCTACGGGCCCGGTCAGAAGGTTTGGTACGCAAAAGAATTGTGGGTTTAGGGAAAATAGGAGCGGCCGTCGTGGACTGGGGTAGTAAAACAGGGAGAAAACGGGACGAGGCTCAATCGTCAGACTTAAGATTCTGATGGGCAGGAGCGGGTAGGCAAACATACGTGGCCGAAAGGCTGAAAAAATCTTTGTATAAATTCTGGTCTTCACGATCTCGCTACGGGAGATAAGCCGGACCTCCATTCCGGGGGGGGTTAGAAATGAGTCAACTTGATCCTTGTGAGAATTCGGGAGCCCAAAAGGGAAAATCGTCTCCTTCATTCTCTGTTCAATCTCTCAACTCTGGAAGCGCGGGCTGGGGCCTGATGAAGGGACCAATGTGCGAAAAACGTACCGACCTTAATACAGGAGACCGAAGGACCAGATATCAGGGGGTCATTGTGGAATAGCAAACAAAGATCACATAAGTACACTAAACGTGGCTGCTCAGGTATCTTCTGTCATAAGAGGGCGCTCCAAGCGGGAGAGTGACTCCGCCACGGAAAGAGGAGGTACAGAGTGGAATGGGCAAATAATTGAGGAGGGAAGGAGCGAAAGTCTGAAAGCGGCTGCGCCAATGGACGTATCGACGTCGAGGGGCGAGCTAGAATGATGCCTACAAAACAAGACTATTATGCTAGTTAGCGACCAGGGGTCTGTGCGAAGGTATGGAAAGCATCAAAAGTGTATCGAGACTGGCACTAGGACCATTGTTTGGGGTGCGCAGTGAGTTGACATGCGCTTTCGTGTACCAGCTCCAATTGCGTAGAAAAGGAAAAAAAGCGAGAAGTTCCTCGAGTGCGGAGGTGCCATTGCAAAAGGAGACATGAGCTTGGAAGCGACAACTTCAGGGTTTTAATGAGGGCGCGGTTTCAAAAGGGGAAAAAACAAGGGGTCCGTGAGTAATGCATCCAAGTTAAAAAAAATCCCAGGGCAATGCCGTCCGCATGTGGTCCAAAAAAAGAGTAGCAGGAAAAAATAGCGGATAAATCGCGTTGGTCTGCGGAGCTGGGGGGGGTACGGAGGAGGTGGGACCTTTAAGACCGCAAAGAGAATAAGAATCAGACTGAAGGAGACCGCGGGAATACCCAAAAATGTCATTGAAAGAGAAAGGAAATCGGAGAAAAAGGAATGGGACGAAACTGGTCCGAAACTGGTCAGCAGTCGGTCTCGACCGAATGACGTAGCCAATTCGGGAAGGGAGTGGGGGGGGCATACATTCTGGAAAAGGTCATGCTTCCCTTTGTCACGCAGGTGCTGTAATGAGACTAAAGTCTTGCGAGATGTGGAAATAAGCCGGTGGGGGGGGGTGCTGATCGAACACGACGGGAAATTTGGTGCAAGGGGGGAGAACTTCGGACGATACTGGGGACGGCAAGCTCGTGGGAGGGGGTGCCACAGAGAACGTACTAGGAATTCCGGGTATTGCAATTGGGGTCTCATCGCGGAATGGGAAGCAAGAATGACGCTCGACAGAGACTGAGAGGAAAAACTGTCCGATGCTGCCGCTCTACAACGGCAACGAACTACCGAACTGCTGCTAGAGTACTCCTAGGGTGCACGAAGCTAAAAATCTTTCGGCATTTCCTCAATGAACTCGCTCCAAACTGGGGTATGACATTACGCGCTCCTACCTGCTCTTGGGGAGCCCTTACCATCATTGCCCCAAGTAGGAGGTTCTTAGCCAGGGTAAGAGGTCTACTATTTCGGGTCTCCACTAAGGAGCTCGAGGATAAAATCCTAGGAAACCGAAACTGGGAAATCGATCTCACTGCTATTCGAGAAGGAAAACTGAAACCGTCCCAGCGGGCGGGGTACGCGGGGAACAGCGTCGTCAAACTGCGGTGCAAAAGGAAACAGGATGGAAAATTAAACCAGAACAGGAAAACAGGGAGTCCTTTAGCATTGAAAAAATTGTCTCCATCCAGACGGGAGTAAAGTGGCAGGCCACTCATATACCACTAGTTGCTTACAAAAGAAAAGAATTGAACGGCTGATCGCTAGGATGCCCTTTA
>Ga0179593_1368266_pt1 | contig 16983 bp, 16 predicted proteins | sample CZODoug2_1_08_16_FD_185931 | JGI IMG/M metagenome (GOLD analysis project Ga0179593, IMG submission 185931) | Vadose zone soil fungal communities from Angelo Coast Range Reserve, California, USA - CZODoug2_1_08_16fungal (PacBio error correction) | ecosystem: Environmental > Terrestrial > Soil >...
GGGGGACTGGTGTGCGTCGGAAACACTAAGGATACACAGGGGGTGACATCGCGTTGAAAAAAGAGGGGAGTAGGGGAGAAAAGTCAAAAAGCGACTTCAGTGAAGACCAAGCCGAGAGGACGGCACTAAAGGAAAAAACAGGCCTGGGGAAAACGGATCTATGGGGGCAGCTCTTAGGAAATGCACTATTTCTTATGTAGAGCTCAGAAGAAACGAAACGCAATCGACGGGGACAGAGAGAAAAACGACCTATGACAAGGCCAGCTGGGCAAAGATATCGGCCTTCATTTAAAATCGCGCATAAAAACAGCCGAGCAATACGCGCGCGCATCGGCCAAGGGCAGCCGTCCAAGGTTCCTGCGCTGCTTGGGGCAGAAGCGATCGGACGGCGGAGTCGTCTTTCTCTAAGGGGGGAAAACAAGTCGGCGGAGATAGGAAGTTCTCTTTGGGAAGTCATAAAAAGGGGGGTGTGTACTTAGACTAAGTTGGGCCACGTTGAGTTCTACATAAATGAACTTCACCACGAGAAAAATAATGAAGCCCGAGCACCATAAAAAAAAGCGGTTGGTGGGGATGTCGTTTATTAGGGCGCCTCTTCGTCGTGGGAAACTTGGCCGGACCAGACGCAATCCGGTGAGAAGGTCACAGTACCGGGAGGAGAAAACCCCTGGGAATAGCCAAATCAACCCATCCTGGTAGAATTAAGAAACTGCTCCTCTTAAGCGTCCGTTGGGGACGAGTGAGAAGATCAAAAACAAAACGGATGAGAGGAAACTCGATATGAGATGCATTAAGGCAACACGGACGGTGATCATTTCGAATTGAGACAAGGTGGAAGGGTGGAGCTCACTACGGGTTTCTCGACGTTCCTGGGACAAAAGGGAGACAAGGTATGTGTTCTCAAGAGAGAACAAAAGGCGCACGAAGGACAACGAAGAAAAACCAACCCCCGTTGTTGTGTGGTAGGTGCGAATAAGTCGGGGATGTCGTGTTTCGTGCCGTCGTTGTGAAGTGCCAGGTCATGCTACCAATCCCGTGCCCATTCAAGTTGCCCCGCTAATGACAAAGAACGAAAGACTGAACATAAGGATCTCGCATTAGACGGGCAGAAGGTACGGGCCCCCGGTCTCGAGAAAAGAAAATATCGCCGGGCGCCTTTCTCGGCGGCACCACTCACAAAGGTGGAAGCCGGCTGCCCTTGCCTACGCCAGAGAAAGGGGCATTCAAAAGCGCCGTGATGAGAAAGGGTGAAATAGACGGACGCTACTCTTTACGGGAGCTGGGACTGCTAAGGGGGGCGGAGTAGAGAAATTGCGGGGCGGTTCTAGTGCTGCGACCGAGAGGATAAGAAGGCCGTTCAATCGAGGGCCGAAAGAGAGAGGCCACTGAGGTCGTTCCACGCGAATCAGGCGCGACCGATCGTGCTTTTTCTTCACTTCTGCAGCGTGGGTAAGAAGACCTATCAATACGGAACTAGATAGCCACGGGGGGTGAGGGGAGGGGCGGAAGAAGCCGACGGCAGCGCACGGATGTGAGGGGTTTACAGGAGTCATGTCGACGGGAAGTCTTCTAGGGAGTGTTCAGCATCTCGTGCTCAGCAAAAAAACCGAAGGAAGAGAATAAATTTCCGGCGTGATCGAAATGGGGGACTGAAAAACAAAGGACGGTGCTTTTTAAAGGCGGAGGAAAAGGACTGGAAAAAGGTTGCGCCTTCAGTCACAACGTGGGCAGCGATCTCGTGTTCAGGAACTGCCTACGTGCGGAAAAGACGCCGGAAAGCCAGAGAGAAAACTGGGAGAAGGCCTGACTGAATTAATGAAGAAGAGCTGCTGCTTCCGAGGGAGCCAATAGAAGAAAAAAGAAGGTGGGGGGGTCATTTACTCGATTGTCATTGATCTCAAACTAAGGAAATTACTTTCTGGGCCTACGCTCGACGAGGCCCACGACTACGGCACAATGGGAACTAGTTAGGGACGTCGGAAGTACAATAGGAGTCTGGTCAAGGAAATTGGATGACCAGGAGAACTGGTCATTGTCTTACAAGCTGTTGACACCTAACAGCCGCATGGATCACACGCCATGACCCAACCGGGTCGTGATGAATGTTTGGAGATGCTGCCCAGGAAAAAAAATCATGAAAGTGTCATTAAACCTTAGAAGACGTAGCTTCTAGATTTCGCCCTATGGAACTTCAAGAACGAGATCTGGACCCCTTCCTTACGACAGGCCATACCATATGTACGGGAGAATGCAACCGGCAACGGTGTGTTGTAACCCTCTTTAGGAAAGTAAGATAAGGATCAAACTTACTTTAAGGACAAACCGGTTACTGCTTCTGAGTACGTGGTATCCAAGGGAGGGGGGACTAAAGAAAAAGAGTAACCGAACCAGGAAACATGAAAGACCTTCCTCACCTTAATTGAAACAGCCGAAGCCTGAGGGAAGGATCAGGCTAGCAGAGCAAGGCATTTGCGTAATAAATAGATAGAAAGATATAGTCAACGTAACTGGAATGTGTCTGGGGCGGGATGGGGAATGTATCAGCTAACGGAAAGCTGGTCGGAGAGGGGTAAGGAGGGTTTCTGGAAAAAACTCCAACGTTACACAAGAAGGGATCCACACAGGCTTCATTTGGGGGTGGGGTCCATACTTACTTAAGATTCAAAAAAAGGGGGGGGGGCCAGAAAATGCGGCTCGGGTCTAAGTGCACGGGGGGGGGAGGATCTGGTAATGAACAAAAGCCTATCAATAAGGAGCTTGGGAGGACGGTGGACGAAGGGGTTGTACCCAGTTGCTAAGGAGGAACAGAATCAGAGAAAAATCGAAAAAGGCGGGACACAATCCGGGAAGTGGGGGCGCTAGGAGAGGACAACACGGTACCAGAGAAAGAAGATAATCTTATCACATCCGGCGAGATTCCGGGTCCTAGGATAAGGAGCTGAACGTAATACGTGACCTAAGCTGACGGGGCGGCAAGGGAATGGATGATTGCCCATGGATAGGAGGCCTCCTGCACAGCAAAGTCGCAGCTATAACATGGCGGCCGGGGTGAACGTAAAAAATATGCGGAGGATCAATGGGAAATAGGTATCTCTTCTGGGAAATAAGGGGACTGAGAGATGCAGTCGTGCCACAGTCGAGGTGACACGCACGCATGTGGGGACAAAAAACAGCCTTTCAGAGCGGGCTGGGAGACAATCCAGACATCTCTCCAGCCCTATCAGGCAGGACTGTACAAGCGCAACGACAAGCTAGGATAATCATTCCTGTAGGGGGAAAGAAGAATATGAGACAGAGGGAGAGGGCCGGAAAGGGACAAATACGATCATGCAGGCTTCAACCGGGGCAATAAAATGGTACCTTGGAGAGGGCGGGAAGGAAGGAGACTGGAATAACGCTCTCCAGCGGAAGCGAGAAGGCGTTGCACTACGCGAGGGGGGAGAGTCTATCAAGTACCCCCTCGCCGAGTCAACCCCATCGGCCAGGGAAAACAAACGGAAAGTAACAATGAGCTTGGCGAAGAAAAGTGCTGGATCGTGCGAAACTGAGTTCTGGTCACCACGGAAACACGAGACCCATTCTCCACAAATGTTGGTGTTTTGAAAGGCCGGAAAATCGGGTATTCCCCGTGGTTAGGTTGGGGAAAAACGCAAGAGGAGATTAACGACTGAAAAATTATGTACGATCACTTTCGCGCCAATAAGGGAAACATCGGGGGGGCCGGGTTAGGAGAGCGCTTCCAGTGACCCTCTCTTTTGCCGTCGGCCGCCAGCCGAGAACTCGGTCAGATGTCAGAGGGAAAGTCGTGCGATGAGTGGAGGAGGGCAAAGCTCGCTCTCAAAAACACAACTTATGAGGGGGGGGGGTATTAAAGAATGCTTGCAAGTAAGCCGACGATCTGAAGAGACCGAAGGCCTCCTTCAGCGACGAGAGCTGTTAAAAGGATGGTTCAGGCACGGTCCTAATACTTACTGGATCTGAATCATACAACTTCAAGGTTTGTGGACCTGAACAACGGGGTCTTCCGATCGGGGGGGCCTGAAAAAAGAAAAGTGTTGGGGTAAGAATCGGTTTTACCACGGAACGTAAGAAAACGAGTACACTCTGGAACAAAAAAATTTGGTTTGCTACCGGTAGTAACCGTTTTGAAGGGGTGAAACATCAACGCCGATCGCAGTCTGAGAAACAATAGGGGGTAAGGGCTTCCGTGAAGGAGATTGGTTTTAGTCCGGAACCTAGGGTCCTTGATCGCCAAAGCGTCAAAAAGCGAGAAGCCGATCGATAAAAAAGTTAGGCGAGCGTTGGGGGGAAATCACCGATAGAATGCCGCAGCGCCAGTTAGCCATTTGATTCCCCCTTTAGCAAGGGGGACACTAGGTCCGGATAGAAGCGGAACGAGCCGATTTACAAAGTTGCATCTGACGAAGGTTAGCTACACATGGCATGATGGGACGGTCCTGACGTGAGGAAAAAAAAAAATCGTACAGACCATTATGAGAGAGCCGGATTGCGCAACCACACAGCGCTGAAAGCGGTTAAACCAATGGCGGAGGAAAATAATCTTAGCGAGTAGGGAGACTGCAACACTTCTTCAAAAGCGAGCAGGGGGGGACCCGTAAGACGCAGTGAATTCGAAGTCCACCAATGCCTGGAAAAGGGGGGGAGGATAGACTGCGAGGACCAGGGAAGAGGAAGGGGGCAAGCTAATCAAAGAGGGGTCCTCCTTAGCTTCGCCTGCAGTCAAAAGACGGATAGAGGAGCAGAAATCTTCAATGAGGAAAGGGGTATATGAGATTGAGGAGACTTTTCAGTGGTGGGGAAGAAAAAAGGAAGTCAACGACCCACTACGGACACAGGGCCCAGAAGTGGGAAAAATTCTATTCATCTCTATTAAAAAGTGACTCTCGGCCATGAGAACCATTATTCCTCTAAAAGAGAAAAGACGGAGAGGTTTATGGCAAGGGGAGAAATCTACGGATGGCCGACGGGAGAACCAGGAAGCTACTAACCGAAAAAGGAGTGATCGCCAGGAATTTTGAGGACCATCACGACCGAACGTTAAAGAAGGACAAGGGTTCGAACGTTGGAGGAGACCCCGACGATCCCGGGCCCGCTTCAAGAAAACTCGGACAAAGCGACTGCATCGTCGAGACAAAAGGACCAAGGAGTAGTGAGACATTCAGAGCGTGCCGGCTGAAATGAAGTATGGGCTATAGAAAGAAGGCGCAGCCGAACTTGCTCGGGAGGATGTGGAGTTCCGGTTAAGGGCTTCGGTCCAGGGATCAGGTGAGTCTCAGAGTGGGGCTTTTAAAAGACTAGTATCAAACGGGTGTTTGCGAAAGGCAAGGCCGGACGAAAGTGGTCCACTTAACCGGTCAGGGGAGAGGAACGAGATTGACGAACGTTCAAAAAACCAGGTGAATATCCCGGCCGTGGGAATGTCTGGATGTATGGGTCCACGTCCTTGTTAAAGAGCAGAATTAGTACCATAGGAATCGGTCGTCACTCGAGAAAGTAAATAAGGGGTCGCCGGAAGTCAATGGAACCGAAATCCACGGGGAACGGGAAAGCTATCACTACCGAAGACCCTAAAAAGGGGGGTCGGTAACTGGTGGAGCAAATTCGTCCCAATGTAGGGCGTAAAAATATTGTACATCTGGAGGCCCGTTCTGGATACCTTGTCCTTACACGGCCCTCACAAAGAAAAGATTTTTTTCAAGAACGAAAGAGGGGAAGGCCGTCTGGCGCACCCTGGAAAAACTTCAAAGGGGGGGAAATAGTCGTCGGCGAAAACACGGAGTATTCGTGACGCGACGAAAAATACCGTATACTACCAAACAAAACTGGGAGGATTGGCGAGGGGATCTCTGAAAGGATTGAAAAGGCTGTCCGACAGGGGAATATGGGAGGGTTCATGTGTAGTAGAAAACGCAAATGGCGGGGGACTTTGACGCAGAGACGCGAGGGCCAACGTTTTTATTAAGCGTACGGCAGAACGAAGACTCCGGCAAAGGGAACAAAACAAACCGGACCTAAAGAACACACATGCGGGGCCTGCCAAGAATATAGGAAGCTGGGGGGCTGATCACTATATTTAGGACAGACCGGACTTCAAAACCAATGGAAAGGGTATAATCCTGGAAAAGCGAGGAACCATAAGAGGAGACTGAATGCTTTTCGCACCAAAGATAAAGAAACAACGTAAAGATGGATCAGGGAGGGGGGTTTTTTTGAAAAAAGATTTTCTAGAAGGGATATTACACAGGATCTATCGTGCCACGCTGAGGGGGGTCGCGCCTGGGCGGAACCCCGTCTTGGGGGAAAGGAAATTCGATGTGAAAAGGAGCTTCTAGGAAAGGCAAGAGAATTTAAGCCAGATCGAGAGACCCGCTCAAGTCGCCGTTGCTCAGTAGCACCGGAAGACCATCTGCACATTTCAGAACGGTACGAAAGAAGAGGGGGAATCAGGTTACGCAATAAGGTGCTGGGACGACCGAGAAATACAAAAATCTGAGGCAAGTCAACAGAAGCTGCCACTTCCTTCGAATTCGTGTGAAGCCTGCGAACTATCGGTAGAGAGGGAATTGTGAATACACTAACCAAAAATTTAGGGTCTGGCGTATACTAGAAAATTGATGGACCGGCTACATGCATGGGTCCTTTAATCATTTGGGTTGCCATTATCGTGGCACAGGAATCCACTTGCCTTGGCTTCAATCACTGTAAACTGAAAAAAGATGTAAAAGAAAAAAAAAGTACACGAAGTCACAAAGCTCCCCAAAACTAAAAACGTTTGGGGGTGGGGTGGCTTTCGGGGGTAGCTGACCGTGTGAGACTTCGTTTCATCGGAGGAAAGTAAAGAATGAGTGGTACAGAAAAAAGGAGAAGCTTGAGAATCACAATCAGGGACCGGGTCGAAAAGGAGGAAAGGCTTATACAGGACGACGTGGGGAACGTAATGATCGATGACTATAAGACTCAACACAAAAACTGGAAGGAGGAGGAAAGAGGGGGGGATCGGAGGTACTTCACACGGCGTGACTGGGAAGCAGTTCTACCGGTAAAGGAAAAAGGGAAGATATGGGGGGTTATCGGAAGGACCGGAAGAGGAAATATGGTACGTCGTCCACAAAAGGTAAACGAAGGAGCACGAAGGAATAGGAACCCCCAAAAAAGCTTTGGTGTTTACGGGGGGAGTGCGCGAGGAGGTCGGTCGTCCTGGAGGGACGATAGTGGGAAGTCCCTTTCTTCTACGCACACGGGACCCCTTGAGAGGGGGGGGGGAACCGCGAAAACACGAATGCTTAGAAAAGCAATGAAAGAGACGGGGACTTAGCGTCTACGCCAAAAAGTCGCGTCAAGAAAAAAAAGACGGCTGAGAGTGCAGCCGGCTGCAAACAAAGCGCATTAAAAAAGGTGTAAGTTTCATGTGGACGACGGAGGGACCTCTTCTGTCTCATGAAAGGAAAACAGTAGATGGGTCACCATTAAGGGACGAGAGAGGACGCTCTGGCCTGCAGTGGCGGCAGGGTGCAGCTAGGGAACGGGAGGGAGGGTGCTGGGAATTATCGTCGCAATGAAGTTATGCTGGCGAGGGCAGAACAGCGATCCTAAAAAGGACGGGTTCTTACAGAAGGAAGGAGAGGAACCCGAATCTTGGGGTCCGTACACGATCGCGCCTTGTACTTCGACCGATCTCAAAAAAGTCAACCGAGATCTCCCGGTTTGGGGAAGGGAAAACCGGGGGACGAATGAGCCCTGACATGCAGGGGGTTCCGAGCGTTCCAGAAGAATTAGGAACAGAATTTCTTCCGAAGGGCGGGGAAATCATGACGTTAAAGCAAACAGAAAGCAAGATCTCTTGCACGTCTAACATTGTGGACGAAAGGGGTCGGTGCGTGGGGGAAAAAAGGAAATTGATTATACGGCCGGAGGATTCATCCGTGGGTTCCTCTATCAGCTCTTAGGAAAACATACTTGGGTCAAACATGGGAAACCATATGAACCTGTTGAGACGGGGCGGTCAGTCCTGTCTTCAACGCCAATCCTTGGGCAGACGACGGGAGCCCTCTCTCTCATACGGACCAAAGAGGGGGGGGAGATCGGGTGAGGTCGATCTCACGGAAGTAAGGCTTGGATCACCGATCTGAAATTACATCTACCATATTCGGAAAACATGGGGGAAGAAACGAGGCGGATTCGAAGGGGCACGTAGAATATATTAGCGTCGTCGTAGGGCAGCTCCAAAAAATTGACGAAGCCCGTGAAGGCCGATAACAAGAGGTGACGCCCTTACATGTCCAACCTCAATGTTCTAAACCTCCAACCCACCGAAAGGGAGGGGGATAGCTAGGAGGCAGGGTTCGAAAAATCATAAAAAAAGGTCCGGCGAAAAGGGAGAGTCGACGTACTATGACCAGGTCGGCCCTATGTAATTAAGGTTGAAAAGACCTGGAGTGACTAGCACCAAACATCGGGCCGGTAATCTTAAAACGGACTTTTTAAAACGCGAGGAGAATATACCTGCGGAGACAACCTGGAAAAGGGTTTCAATAAGACGGAGGGCGAAACCTAGAGGGGTGAGGGGGTGGAACCAGCAGCGTCAAATGAAAAAAGAAAATTACCTTACAAAACTTGAACTATCGCGAACATCCAGAAAAGGGAGCGTCTGGTCCCGATAAGGGAGCTCGCCGAGAAATGCAGGACGGCAATCGCCCCCCTCTACGCGGGAATATCAAAAGGGAATCACCGGGGCAGTAGTAGGAGGAAGGAGGGTCGGGCGATAGGACGTTGACGGAAAAGCGGAGTAGGGCTCATTCCTGTGGGTTACTCCAACGGGAGGAAATCCTGTACCACGTCGAGGAGGGGGTGTGTCAGAAAGTAAGAAAAAAACGGAAGGGCGTGGGGGCCTTAACTGCTGGGAGGAGAGGGGGACTACTGCAGGGCAGAATTTTAAAGGCGATGATGCAAGGCCAAGCAAGGCCTGCGTAGAGCTTTACCGTGGACGACTTTTGACCCGGGCAAACGGTCAGTGAGCTCTCGCATCTAAGTGGGGGAGACGACGGCATATTTCAGTTGTCTATAAGGCTTCGTCCCACACCGGGGAAAAAACTAGGAGAAAGATAGAGGACGTCATTCTATCATACAGACTTTTTCTAAAGAGTCGAGCGGACCGTCGGCCTGCGGACGATCATGACTTCGGGGGAACACCTGGATTTATTCAGGCACAAAGTCTAGGTCCTACTCGCGCCGGAAAGAATACGCCACGGGGGGGCCGTCGAAGGTGCTGCTAAAAAGGTTAAGAGGCGCGCGCTGAAGAAGGGACTCGGGCGAACTCTTTCGTAGCAGGGGCCACAGAAGGGGGAATCCGAAAGGCTCAAAATGAAGGGTCATCTTGAAAAAAAAAGGTTGGGGGGCGAAAGCAATCGGACTAGAGAAGAACTTAAGGTGTGAGGTACGAAGGGGAGCATAAAACAAGAGTAAAGGATCATAAGGAGTTATGGATGGGGGAAGAAACTTCGGGAAGGATCGAAAAATGACATCTAAGCTTGCACCAGCATCGTGAACATCGCATCAGGGCAAAGATTCAAAAAGACCGAAAAAAGGGATCTGGGATGTCGAGGATGGGGAACCCCAAACGCGAAATGCCGCAGATCGTCAAGGAACGTTCGTACGTACGAGGTTGGAGGCGGGGTATCAAGGCAACTACGGCCACTGCAACAACCATCTCCGGTCACAGGAAGAAGAAGTAACAAGGGCCTGCAAATAAAAAAGGTGGATGGGGGAAAGCTTCTAAACATCATTCGTTTGTGAAAACAACTAAACACGAAAGAACGGAGCAAAAGGTTGTTTAAACGAAGTGAAATCCGGTAGGGAGTGTTTCGGTTAAAAGCACTCGGAGATTGCCAACAACTCTTACCCACGGGAGGGAAAGGAAGGACTTGCAAAAGTGTCGTACACCAAAAAAGGTGACAATGGTGTTAGTGAAGACATCGACCAGGGGGAAAACTCCATCAGGGAGTCCTTTGGGAGCGAGGAAAAAGCAGCTGAGAAAAAGGGGCAGGGGACTGCTGGTACCAGGAGGATAAGCGCGTCCATCTTCGGAACCCAGCTCGATCTGAGTCATGAAAAGAAAGAGAGATCGAGGGCGTAAAAAACTCCCGCTCGCCTCGACAAAAGGCAGCCGGGCGCTCTACAGAAGAGTGGAGCAAGGGCATGCGGAAGGACCGCAGAACTCGCTTGGAAACCGGGGATCGGGCTTCAAAAGAAACACCAGGAATCGATTGACCGACAAAAGGGCATGACAGGACTGACAATGCCTGAAGGAAACGTGGGTAATCTCGGGGCTTTTCAAAACGGAAAACAGGAAAAGAGGGAAGGTCACGGAGGCACAGGATTGGGGGGAGACGTTCTTCCGTTTTTGCCGGTGAAAAGAAGAGGAGCAGAAGAAATTCATCTACGCGGAAGGGTACGTCTTCTCACTTGGGCGAGGGGTTTGGAAAAGAAGGAAGTATTTGACAGAGGAAGCCAAATCGTAAGCGAAAAAGAGCGGGGAAGGCCGAGGTCGTCGATAGTATTTTGAGACACGATCTCATGCCGCAAGCGGGATCAGTTGAAAAGGGGCCAACGTTTAACCGGCCTGATTCGGATGGGGGGCCTCTCACGCTAAAAGGATGGAGGGGTCCGAATTAACGCAGAAAGTGTTCGCAATGCACACAGGCAATGGATGATTGAAAGGTAAGTGATGCGCGCTGAGCAAAAGACCGAAGGATGAACGAAGTCAAGTCATGGGGGTCGCAGACCTCAAGGAAAAGGGGTTGACAGCCCATGGGGGGGGGAGGTGTCTGAAGGGGGGGGCCGCGCGGCATCGAGATAAAGTACAAAAGGACTTAACATTCTTCAATCTTGCCATTGATAAGACTCTGCAAGGAGAACGGACCACCAAGGGAACTCCATGTTTATGAATATAAAGGGAGGAGGGACAGTAGGAATGAACCTCCTAAGAACGGTGCCTTCACGAGAAAAATAATAAGAATAGAGAATGGAATCCTAGGATCCGCCCAAAAAGTCGGGGAGATCTGGAGTAATCGAGTGTCGGTTTTAACGGGTTGGGGGTTACAGCGGAGAAGAAAAAAGCAAGAACCGGTTCCCTCAGTGGTGCTATCTGGCTTGAAGACTTGATCAGTAAGGGGGTCCACCTTCGCCACGTACTCCTAGTCTAATAGAGAAAAGTGGTATGGGAAGGTAACATTGTCGAAACAATTGTAAGAAGGCTGCCCAGAGGCCTAAACTAATTCCAACACGACGTCGGTAAAATCCTTCCTTTTACCTCACCCACATCCACGACGTTGGCTAAGCGTATCACGTTGGGAGAAGAAAAAGAGCCTAAAGATTGACTTCCGGAAAAGAAGTCGCCCTGCATAGGCATACGACAGCAGCCCTATGGACGAAGAGCTGGACGGATCGAGCCGGGAAGAACTGAGGGGGTCAGAGCTACGATGCGGCACCCGGAACACTGGGGGAATGGCTTTCAGGGAAGAGTGAAGGGTACAGGTTTCTGAGTGAATCATTCCGGGTGTCTCAATTGTAAGGGGAACAGAAGAGGGGAAACACCGAGGGTGGTCGAAGAGGCGTCGTGTCCCTTCCCAAGGTACCAAGGGAGAGAAGTAGAAAGGGGACAAGATCGTGGTCCCGGTGAAAAGAAAAGGGAACTGCGATATCAAAGGATTTCTTGGCGTCTTCACCACGTAAGGGGTAAATATCCTCTTCGAAAGTCGTCGTAAAGAAGGTCCAGCTCAGACGAACTCGCTGTCGAAAAGTACAATTGAAATTATGCCTATCACTTGCCGAAGCGAGCCTACCATCCGAACCAGACCTTTTTTAAGGGTTGCAATCCTACTTGCCGGAGGGTCCACTTTTCCAGAGGGAGGAATGAAGGAAAAAGGTGGCAATGGTCGCCGGCCCTCCAGCGACAGGGAGATGATTCAAGATAAGAGGACCTCAAAGGAAGAGGTCATAAAAAACACCAATGTGGGAGACGGTAGCTCTGCTAGGCAGAAGACCAGCACGTGAAGGCGTCTTTATCATCGAGGAAAATAGGGGAGGCAATCGCCACACATTGTGGAGGGATAAAACGCAGAATGGGAAACAAGCTCAGAACCTGATTTACAGAAGGACAGGGTGTCGAGGATTTATGGGCCGGGGGTTAGGGTCGGGGGGCAGAACAGAGAAGTTCTTAATGAAAGCTCGAGGCAGGTGAAAAAAAAAAGAGCGCAAGGGGATACAGGAATGCTCACCCCTAGGTGCCCCCTCCACCGACAAGGTGAAGCAAAAATATGCGTTTCGCCGGCAAGGAGAGAGGGACGTAGGGTTTTCTGAAAGAAAGGAGAGGAGGGGGGGAAAACACCCAACCCAAGGGAAAAGGAGAATTCGGAAAGGGAAAAGAGCTCGCCACCTCACTTCTCTAGAATGCGGCATGTCAAAGACCAAGCAACGCCGATCTAGACGGCGTTGGAATCAAAAAATGGAGCGGGAAATCGGGAAAGAATAAAAAGCATCTGGTCAGCCTTACGTGAGAGGAAACGAAAAACCCGCCGGTCTAGTCGGGGCACAGCGGGGGACAACCAATGCCGTCATTTAGTCTGCAGGAGGAGACCACCCGCCACGCAAAGCGGGGGAACGGGAAATAGCAGCACCGGCTCGGCAAGAGAGCGCTGCGCCACTATCTCAGGGGGGGTCCTTAAGGTTACATCGCATCGGGAAACCCGAACAGACAGAGAGCTAGGCAAGTCTTCCACTTTTCGCGCGGGGGATGGGGCAAAGAACGAACGTGAACGAAAAAAAAAATTCAAGTGAAGGAAAAACCGAGGAGGCTGGCTGTAACGCGGGCCTTTAGAAAGCAGAGTTCAGGGGATTTTTCATGAAATAAAACGTTGAACTTAGATTCAAGACAACACGTAGGGGCGAGCATCACTTGAACCCCGTAAAGGCATAAGGACACGAAATGTACACAAGGGCCCGGAAGGCAAACCGAAACAAAAAGAGGGGGGTGTGGGTCTTCGGTGTCCTAGGTCGAAGGGCGTCGTGTGTTCTGCGGACCATCTCAGCCTAAATTGTCATACCCGGGGAGAGGAAAAACCAAGGAGGGAACAGCCAAGAAAGGTAACGCCTTTCGAGTCGCACTGCTCAAAGTCGCCGGGTTCAAGGAAACCAACCAACAAAGAAAGGGAAAGGGGGGAGGAAAATATGATTCGGATCATTACATGTCACAAGAGGGGATGGGGACAGTGCGAATCTCAAATGGGAGTCAACTGATTTGGAGCCAGGCGTGTTAGGGAGGACTGACATCGGAAAGAAGTATGATATTTGAAATCAAGGCAAAAAAGGACGAAGGCGCAACATGAAAAATAAGAAAAAAAAACCCTACAGGGGTTTGTTTAGGTGCGCGTTGTGAGGGTACAGGCGTCCTTCGGCGCGTGAGGGGAAGGCTAAAGCCAAGCAGGTGCCTTGCATCGTGCAAGGCGAGGCACAAAGGACGAAAAAGAAAGAGAAAAAAGGGCACTCGAATGGGAAAGAGTCAGCGTATGACACCGGAAGTCCGATCAATAAACTATCTCCGCGAAGGTGAGAGGGAGGAGAAAAAAGTGAAGCGAAAAAAACCTTTCCTAAAAACGATCCTATTGCGAGGCAGGGCCATTCACCTGGGGAGGGTAAAATTAAGGAGATCGGTCGCACTGAGGCAGAGTTTCCCGAGAAAGGGGGAACCGCGAGACGCTGGTTGACGCGACCCTAAAAAAAATGGAGACGGGCATTTCCGGGGAGGGGAGACCGCAGAGGGATACACCCAAGACTGGTTCGGGGGGTTGCGCTACTACAGCGCGAAACCCGACTTCTTAACGATCGAGCCGTGGGTATATCTAACTGATCACCGAAGGAAAATCGATCAGAAAGTGCGTGGGATAAGGGAAAACTTGGGGGCGGGAGAGGACGTAGAACTACTCGGTTGAGAGGGTCAACATGGAACCCGTGACGGGCTTAAGGTCGTTTCCAACTCGTGCTCACAAAAAAGAAGGAAGAGAAGACAGCGGAAAAGGAAAAGGGCAAACTTTTAAGAGAAAGGCAGGGAGGAGAGGCCGGGCGAAGGACATACAAAACTGGGTGGGTTGGGGTGCCTAGGGGATCGCTCTAAAATTACAAAAAGGAATAAGGGCTTACAAAAAAAGGGGGGCCCACGCATAAGGAAACGGGGGTACTAAAAATTCCGGGTGGGGCAAAGGATTCGGGGAAAGATCGCTTCTAAGGAAAAAGCAGGGGGGGCTGAGTGGGGAACTAGAAGTGTCGAGAGAAAAAATAGGCGTGCTGGAGAGACCGGATCTACTATTCACGAAAAACTCCAAAAGGGGGAAGAACGGCAGGGCCGAAGCAGATCGTCTGGCGCCTTATGACAAAACCAATGAAAAAGGTCCGACTTCCTCGAAAAGGCACGATTGCAGGGGCAGGGAAGGGGGTAACCCCAAAAAAATATCCTTCCCCTCTTTATACCCAAGCCCACGTGGGAGTGAAAGAAATGATGTATGCTGGCTTCCCAGGGGATAGCAGAAATGAAAGGTCATTCGACAGGGGAGGAGGGCGATCAGGCGACCAGAAAACTAGGGAAGACATTGTCATCTATCTTGAACCATGGAGGGGGGGAAGAAGAAAAAGGACGGGATATCGAAAGGCACGGTGTTTGAAATGAAACTTTCCAGAGAGACAGTATACGGCGATACAAAATGTACCGGGGGGTCAGGGACCTTACTCGTAGGCCAAGGAAACGACGGTGGTAGAGGCGTAACCAGAGACGAGAAAAAAAGGACAGGAAGCAGGAATACCTTAAATTCAAAGGTCCGACCCGATCAAGGGGACTCATCAGGGTGATCGCCGATGACGAGGAAGAGATCCAGATAGGCGATCGATCCTTGACCTGGGGAGAGATACTGAGGGGTTCCTGGAGAAGGCGGGCGTTAAGAGGGCTCTTGCATCGGGGGGAGGAGGCCAACGTTCAGGAAAAATCCGTGAACGCGGAGGCCACTTGTGGGGGAAAGGGGGGGGTGAGGGAGAAAGGAAGGAGTACTAAAAAAAGGGTCGGTTGGTCCGGAGGGGCAGGGGGCGATCTCGAAAACGTAGGGCAAATCGTGAGGCATTCAAAGGGACAGAAAGCTCAGTTTAGGACTTTGGACGGGGGACTACTGGGTAACCGAGAGGGGTCAAGGCCAGTGCCAAACTTCAAGGGACGGGAAGGGGGGGGGGTCCGGCCGGAGTCGTCAACCAAGGGGGTGAAAAAAACGGTAAAATAAACAAGAAAACTCTCAGGAGAAGAGGCCTAATTTTGGGGCGATAAGAGAGAAGGAGAGACCGACGGAGTTCCGGCGAAGGAAGGAGGACCACCTTTTTGTACTGGAAAATTGAGGAGAAAAAATGCGATGCCCGGCTATCATCAAAAAGGTCGCTAAGGTCCGAAGGCAGGGCTGCTGAGGTCATGATTTGCGTCGCGATGGGGAATAAGGGGGTGAGGGGGGATATGTAGGCGGCGAAATCTGAGGGCCTAAAATTGTGGCCACCGTCCAGGTCAGCTCTTCTGCGCTTCAGACCACGAGCTCTCGCCCGGAGGACGGGGGCTGTACGACGACGAACTGCAAGCACTCATCATCGTCCGTAGGGTAAGGGAGAACCTCTGGAATAAAGAGAAAAATAGGTAAAGAGGACCGCGGGAGGTAACATCGAACATCATTCGAATTAAAACGTTTTCAAAAAATTGGAAAGGGGGAAAAATAGGGGGGGAAATACGCGACTACAGGACAGAGGACATCCGATACGATTCGTATAGAAGAAAGGGGGATCTGTGGCGAGAAGGTTACCCCTAAAAAGGAGCACCAAACATGACTTCAAACCTGAAAGAGGTAAGAGCTGGCAAGAAGTGGCGTGATCGGGTGAACAAGCGGATTAGGATGGCACAAACTAACCTGGAGGAGACAACATATTGGGGGGTTGGGTGGCTCCGTGGGACCGAAGGGTCCTTTTCCGGTGGGGGAACCGCACTAATATTCACAAGCAAAGCACACAGTATTGAAACGATTCCACTGTATGACTGTAGAAACTGTGGACCCCTCTGGGGCAAAGAGGAGACATGTCCTCAAAGATCTGGGTTTGGGCTTATAGGTGTTAATCACCGATCAGACTATCGTTCCGTCTTCCAGGAAGGACTAGGATAGAGCCTTTAACGGGGGACAAGTCTAAGTTCGAAAACAACGACAATTAGGTACTTAAATAGATAGCTCTTGACTTACTCCACAGAGAGGCTCGCCGAATCCTCCTAAGGCAAGATATATGAGGGATGGCGGAAGACCGGCCGAACGGATGGTTCTGGGAAAGTCTGCTCCTACCGTACCTGGCTGTTGACCAAAATGAGAACGGGAGAGCTCAGAAAGTCCACGTTGAAGGCGGGTTGGGGGAATCCTATTGGGGGGGCACACGAAACTGAAAAGATCACTGCGGGGAACGACAAGGAACTGTTTCTCCGTGTCTTCCGTTTGCAGGGGGTAAAAAACGACGGGATGATTGGAGATCAACGCACTGGGTGAAAGGAGGGACAGTGCCCTGTTAAGTTCTTGAGAGATGTTGGGTTGGAAGATTCAGAGGTTCCTTTGCCTCCATAAAATCCAACCCGAATGTCAAGTCTAACTCGACACTCTCACTAGCCATAAATCAAGTGTGTCGCGGAAACGTTTCTCGATCACGCCTTCTAGGGAACAAGGAAAATTTGGGGACACGGAGAATACCCTTAATGGAGGAAAATGCAAAGCGGCAGAGATCTGGCCTTTTCATATATTCAACTGGGGCACAGGCCCCAGAAGAATGATTATTCCTTAGCGGGGCATTGATTAGAGACCAAGACGACGGAAATTAAAGAAGGGCGCGTGGGATGGAGCACCAGCCGATATGAAA